>Ga0075276_10000252_pt1 | contig 15543 bp, 16 predicted proteins | sample SF_Rice_5C_80N_4_FD_69770 | JGI IMG/M metagenome (GOLD analysis project Ga0075276, IMG submission 69770) | Rice paddy soil microbial communities from Twitchell Island, California, USA - SF_Rice_5C_80N_405 | ecosystem: Environmental > Terrestrial > Soil > Paddy field/soil | place: USA: Twitchell... | reverse complement strand
CACGCGCCAGGCACGGGAACGAAAGGATCACGAAAGACGCGCCACCCCCGCAGCGACGCCACCGGATCCTTTGCATTCGCGTGACGAACTCGTGGCGATCACGTACGGGTGCCAGGCACGTGCCAGGCACCGGGGGTAGAGCGTGGAGCGACGAGCTGGCGTTCGCGCCCGCTCTCCATCTCGCGGAGCTCGTCCGCAAGGGCGAGGTATCGCCGCTCGAGCTCGCGCAGCTCTACCTCGCGCGCATCGAGCGGCTGAACCCGGAGCTGAACGCATACGTCACCGTCGACGACGCCGCCGTGCTCGCGTCCGCGTCGCAGCAGCACGAAGGCCCGTTCGCCGGCGTGCCGATCTCGATCAAGGACCTGAACCAGACCGCGGGCCTGCGCACGACGTACTCGACAAAGGCGCACGCGCAGAACATCCCGGACGTCGACGACGCGGTCGTGCGCCGCATCCGCGACGCCGGCTTCGTCGTGCTCGGAAAGACCAACACGCCCGAGCTCGGGACGATCGGCATGACCGAGTCGGAGCTGAACGGCCCGTGCCGCAACCCGTGGGACACCTCGCGCACGCCGGGCGGCTCGAGCGGCGGCGCCGCGGCCGCGACCGCCGCGGGACTCTGCCCCCTCGCGCAGGGCAGCGACGGCGGCGGCTCGATCCGCAACCCGGCCTCGTGCTGCGGCCTCGTCGGCATCAAGCCGTCGCGCGGCCGCGTGTCGCCTGCGCCGTGGGGCTCGGGCTCGCTCGGCCTCGGAACGAACGGCCCGATCGCGCGCACGGTCCGCGACGCCGCCGCGCTCCTCGACATCATGGCGGGCTACGAGCCCGGCGACTTCTTCGCCGCGCCCGAGCCGGAGCGCCCATTCGTCGCCGAGGCGGACGTCGACGCCGGCCGCCTGCGCATCGCGTTCACAACCCGGCCTCCTATCGAGGTCCCCGTCGACGAGACGTGCATCGAAGCGGTCCTGCAGACGGCCGCGCTCCTCGCCGAGCTCGGCCACGACGTGCGCGAGGCGGCGCCGCCCTGGGACGACCCGGAGCTCGTCCCCCACTTCATCCGCGTCTGGCAGAACGGCCCGGCGACGGCCGGCGTCGACTTCGAGCTCCTCGAGCCGATCAACCGCGCGCTCGCGGAAGACGCGGTCGCGATCTCCGGCCCCGAGCTGACCGGCTCGGTATACCGGCTGCAGGCGGCCTCGCGCGAGATCGTCGCGTTCTGGGACGACCTCGACGTCCTCGTCACGCCGACCCTTGCGCTCCCGCCCGTGCCGATAGGGTGGACGTTCGAGGAGACCGATGGAGATGCCCGCCTCGCCTTCGCACGCCAGCTCCTGTTCACGCCGTTCACGCCGGTGTTCAACGTGACCGGCCAGCCGGCGATGTCGCTGCCGCTGCACCGCACGCCGAACGGACTGCCGATTGGCGTCCAATTCGTCGGGAAGCCGTTCGCGGAGGCGACGCTCGTGCGCCTCGCCGCCCAGCTCGAAGCGGCTCGTCCCTGGGCCGATTACCGCGCGCCGCTTGCGGATAGGACGACCGCATGAACGCGACCACGGGTCTCAGCGGAGCGGCTCGCCGCGTGGCCGACCACGCGCGCTCGCTCGTCAAGCTCGAGCTCGATCTCGCCGCAGCCGAGATCAAGCAGAAGATCGCGGCCCTCGGGATCGGCATCGGGCTCGTGGTCACGGCCGGCGTCCTCGGGCTGTTCGGGCTCGCGTTCGGGCTCGCCGCGGCGACCGCCGCGATCGCCACAGCCGTGCCGGTGTGGCTTGCGCTGCTGATCGTCTTCGGCGGCCTGTTCATCCTCGCGGGGGCCTTCGCGACGATCGGCGTCGGCATGCTGCGCAAGGGCGCGCCGCCGGTGCCGAAGCAGGCGCTGGAGGAGGCGCGGCTCACGACGGAGGCGTTGAGGAATGGCCACTAAGACCGAGATCCGCAAGGAGCTCGCCGGCGAGCGCGCGCAGTTGACGGGCGCCGTCGCCGACCTGCGAGAGGAGCTCGGCCATGCGGCCGAGCGCGGCAAGAGGCTCGGCATGGCGATCGCCGCCGCCGGCGGCGCCGCCACGGTGGCAAAGCTGCTGCTCCGGCTGCGCCGGCGTTAAGCCCGAAGCTCGGCGCCGAACCGCTCGCGGAGCGCCTCGACGATGCGTGTGCGCAACGCGGCCGCGTCCTCGTCGGTGAGCGTCCGCTCGGGCGACCCGAAGGCGACCCGGAAGGCGAGCGAGCGTCTGCCCGCGCCGATCTGCTCGCCGCGGTACTCGTCGAAGACGGTCACCTCGCGCAGCTCCCGCCCGGCGGCCGCGCGCATCGCGGCCGCGAGCGCGGCGGCCGGCACGTCCTCGTCGACGACGAAGGCGAGGTCCTGCAAGACGGACGGGAACGTGATCACGTCCCGGTACAGGACCCGCTCCGGCAGCGCCTGCCGGAGCGCCGCGAGGTCGAGCTCGAACGCCGTCCAGCCGGAGGCGACGCCGGGATGCACCTCGCCGACGACGCCCTCCGCCAGCGCACCCGTCTTGCCGGGATGCAGCAGCGGATGGGAGCCGCGCTCGACCTCGAGGGGAATCTTCAGCGCCTCGTACAGCGTGTCGACGACGCCCTTCGCGTCGAAGTAGCCGCCCTCGAGCACTGCGGCGACGCGCCACCGCTCGTCGGGCAGCCGCTCCCCGGTCGGCAGGTAGACGCGCGCGATCTCGAACAGCGCGACACCGGCGTTGCCGACCTCGCGGTTGCGCTCCGCCGCTGCGAGGAGGCTCGGCAGGAGCGTCGTGCGCAGCGTGGACTGCTCGCTCGTGAGTGGCGTCGGCAGGCGCAGGGCATTCGGATCGGGATCGCCGGCGACGAGGCTCGGCGTGTAGGCCTCCGAGAGCCCGCAGCCGACGAGCACGTCCTCGACCGTCCGCCGCAGCTGCAGCTCCCGTGGCAGCCGGCCGAGCGCCTGGAGCTTCGGCAGCGTGAACGGCACGTCGCCGAGCCGGAAGCGGGCGACCTCCTCGACCAGGTCGGCCTCCCGGGTGACGTCGCGCGCACGCCACGTCGGGACCGTCACGGTGCCGCCGTCGACGTCGAACTGGAGCCGGCGGAGGATGGCGCGCTGCTCGTCGGCCGGAATGTCCAGGCCGATGAGCTCGCTCGCGCGCGCCGGCCGCAGCTCGATGCGCGGACGCTCGGGAAGCTGTGCATGCGCGTCCGTCTCCCCCACCCAGCGCGCGCCGCTCGTCTCGACGATGAGCTGCGACGCGAGGCGTGCCGCGTGTGGAGCGAGATGCGGGTCGACGCCCTTCTCCCACCGGTTCGAGCCCTCCGTGCGGAGGGCGAGCCGCTCCGAGCTGTGCAGGATCGACACCGGCTCGAAGTTCGCCGCCTCGAGGAGCACGCTCGTCGTCGCGTCGGAGACCTCGGTCTCCTCGCCGCCCATGATCCCGGCGAGCGCGATCGACCGTGCGCCGTCCGCGATCATCAGGTCGGACGGCGCGAGGTTGCGCGTCGTCCCGTCGAGCGTGCGGATCTTCTCTCCCTCGTGCGCACGCCGCACCACGATGCGCCCCTCCGCGAGGCTGTCGTAGTCGAACGCGTGCAGCGGGTTGCCGAGCGCGAGCATCACGTAGTTGGTGACGTCGACGACGTTCGAGATCGGGCGCATGCCCGCGTTCTGGATACGCGCCTTCATCCACACGGGCGAGGGGCCGACGGCGACGTCGCGGAAGAGACGGCCGACGTAGCGCGGGCAGCCCTCGGAGTCCTCGACGTCGACGCGGACCGGCTCGTCGCCGGTGCGGGCCGGCTCGACGCCGGGCCACGGCGCGAGCGGCACGTCGTAGAGGGCGGCGACCTCGCGCGCGAGCCCGTAGACGGAGAGAAGATCGGGCCGGTTCGGGGTCGTCTCGATCTCGAGCACCTCCTCGACGAGCGGGAGGACGTCGGCGAGCGGCGTTCCCGCCTCGAGGGAGTCCGAGAGCACCATGATCCCCGCGTGATCGGTGCCGAGGTCGATCTCGTCCTCGGCGAGGATCATCCCCTCCGACATCTGCCCGCGCAGTTCGCGCCGCTCGAGGGTGAGGCCGTTCGGGAGCGTCGTGCCGGGAAGGGCGACGGCCACCGTCGCGCCGGCGCCGAAGTTCCACGCGCCGCAGACGATCTGCTGCTGCTTCCCGCCGACGTCGACGACGCACAGCTGCAGCCGGTCGGCGTTCGGGTGCTTCTCTGCGGAGAGCACCTTGCCGACGACGAAGCCGCTCGTGTCGGCCGGGCCGCGGCGGACGATCCGCTCGACCTCGCACGTGGCCACGGACAGCCGCGCCGCGATCTCCTCCGTCGACGCGCCCACGGCCACGTACTCGCGCAGCCAGCTCATCGAGACCTTCATCAGAACTGCCTCAGGAAGCGGAGGTCGCCGGACCAGAGATTGCGGATGTCCGGCAGCTCGTGCCGCAGGATCGCCATGCGCTCGAGGCCCCAGCCGAAGGCGAAGCCCGACACCTCCTCCGGGTCGTAGCCGACCCAGCGGAGGACGTTCGGGTCGACCATCCCCGAGCCGCCGATCTCGATCCAGCCGGAGTGCTTGCACATCGAGCACCCGGCCCCGTCGCAGACGAAACAGGAGACCGCCACCTGCATCGACGGCTCCGTGAACGGGAAGAAGTCGGTCGTGAAGCGGGCGCGGCGGTCCTGGCCGAAGAGCGCGCGCAACAGCTGAAGCAGAGTGCCCTTCAGGTCGGCGAGCGTGATGCCGCGGTCGACGACGAGGCCCTCCACCTGGTGGAAATACGGCGAGTGCGTCGCATCCGCCGTGTCGCGGCGGTAGGTACGCCCGAGCGAGACCATGTAGATCGGCGGCTGCTTCGCCTCCATCGTGTGGATCTGCGCGGGGGACGTCTCCGTCCGCAGCACGGTGTCCCCGCCGACGTAGAGCGTGTGCAGCGGCGAGCGGGTGATGTGCGCGGGCCCCATGTTGAGGGCGTCGAAGAGGTAGCGGGTCGTCTCCACCTCGCGGCCGTCGACGACCTCGTAGCCCATGCCGACGAAGATGTCCTCGACCTCGCGCCGGACCTGCGTGATCAGGTGGAGGTGGCCGCGCGGGTGCGGCGTGCCGGGGAGGGTGACGTCGACGCGGTCCTCGGCGATCGTCCGGTCGAGCTCCGCGCGCTCGAGCGCGGCCTCGCGCGCCTCGACGGCCTGCTCGACCGCCTCCCGGACGGCGTTCAAGGCCATCCCCGTCTCGCGGTCCCGCACCTCGCGCAGCGCGAGCTTCAGCTCGCTCTTCCGCCCGAGGTACTTCACACGCGCGTCGTCGAGCTCGGGCGCAGAGGACGCCGACGCGATCGCCGCGAGCGCCTCGCTCTGCAGTGCCTGCGGGTCCACGGCGGCGACTGTATCTATACGCCGTGAGCGCCTACGACCCGATCGCAAGGCTGTACGACGCGTGGAGCACGGGCGTCGTCGAGGACATCACCTTCTATGTCGACGAGGCGCTCGCGTCAGGCGGCCCGGTGGTCGAGCTCGGCGTCGGGACCGGCCGCATCGCCATCCCGACCGCGGCGGCCGGCGTGCAGGTCATCGGCGTGGACGGCTCGGCGGGGATGCTCGCGGTTTGCGCCGAGGAGGCGCGCAAGGCCGGGGTGGCCGACCGGCTCGACCTGCGGCTCGGCGACCTGCGCCGCCCGCCGGTGGCGGAGCGGGTCCCGCTCGTGACGTGCCCGTTCCGGGCATACCTGCACCTGGCCTCCGACGAGGAGCGGCTCGAGGCGCTGGCGGCGGCTCGGGAGCTGCTCCTCCCCGGCGGCCGGCTCGTCTTCGACGTGTTCGCGCCGTCGGACGAGGACATCGTCGAGACGGACGGCCGCTGGATCGAGCGCGAGCCCGGGATCTTCGAGCGCGCCGACTGGGATCTCGAGCTGCAGACGCTGACGCTGTCGGTGCGCGGCGAGCGCGGCGAGTCGTCGATGACGCTGTGGTGGCTCGAGCCGCAGCGATGGCAGACGCTCATCGCCGAGGCCGGCTTCGCGGTCGAAGCGTGTTACGGATGGTTCGACCGGCGGCCGTTCACGGACGGCGAGGACACGGTCTGGATCGGGCGCCGAACGTGATGTGTGCAAATTGCGCACATTTCGTTTCACCTCCCCTTGACCGTGTGTGCACCGCACCGTAGTTTCCTTCTTGCGCCGAGCACGGAGCGCGACTAGGTCGAAACCCCGACCGAGCGGTTCTACGAGGAGGGGGCAACCCCGAGGCGGAAGGCCGGTTGGACGAGGTAGACGAAAGCGCTACCGGCTCGGCGAATCTCTGGTCCGGCCCCGGCAACGGGGCCGGACCTTTTTTCCGGCTAAGGTCGGCGCGGCCTCGTCACGGGAAACGCTCCGTTTGCACTCGTGGCGGGGCCTACTGCCTCCGGTTGCTCCGCTCGTAGAGCGCGACCGTCCCCGCCATCGCGACGTTGAGCGACTCGGCGCCGCCGGCGACCGGGATCGTCGCCCGGGCGTCGCACCGCGCGAGCACGTCCTCCGGCAGCCCCTCCCGCTCCGAGCCGAGCACGAGGACGACCTGGCCGGACATGTCCATATGAGGCAGAGGCTCGCCGCCGTGGGCGACGAGCGCGAGACGCCGCCCGGCCGGCTCGTCGAATCCGGACAGCGGCACGCGGAAGATCGAGCCCATGGACGCGCGCAGCGCCCTCGGCCCCGTCGGATCGGCGCAGCCCGGCGACAGGGCGACGCCGGCGCCGAACGCATCCGCGGCGCGGAGCAGCGTGCCGACGTTCCCCGGGTCGGAGACCTGCCAGAGGGCGAGCGTCACCTCCCGGACGCCGTGCGGCAGGTCGTCGCGCCGGTAGACGGCGACGACGCGAGGCGGGTGCGCGAGCGCCGACACCTCGGCGAGCAGGGCGGGCTCGATGTCCTCGCCGGCGACGAGTCGGTCGACCGGCTCCGCGCCGGCCGCCGCCACGAGATCCTCCCCCTCGACGACGAAGAGGCCGAGCTTGTCGCGCCAGCGCCGGTCGCGGAGCTTGCGGACGAGCTTCAGCCTCTCGTTGTCGCGCGAGGTGATCAGGCTTCGAGCGCGGCTTTCGCCTGCTCGGCGATGGCGCCGAACGCGGCCGGATCGCTGACCGCGAGGTCGGCGAGCACTTTCCGGTCGAGCTCGATGCCCGCCTTGGAGCAGCCGTTGACGAACTGGTTGTAGGACAGCCCGTTCGCCCGGGCGGCCGCGTTGATGCGCGTGATCCAGAGCCGGCGGAACATCCGCTTCCGGTTCTTCCGGTCGCGGTACGCGTAGACGAGCGAGTGGTCGACCTGCTCCTTCGCGTAGCGGTAGTGGGAGTTGTTGAACCCCCAGTACCCCTTGGCCTGCTCGAGGACCTTGCGGCGCTTCTTCTGCGCGTGGACCGATCGCTTGACTCTCGGCATGGCTAGCGAATCCTCAGCATCTTCTTGAGCGCGCCGTAGTCGGCGCCGGTGACCTCGATCTCCTTGCGGAAGCCGCGCTTACGCTTCGACGACTTCTTCTCCAACTTGTGGCTGCGCATCGTCGGCCGGCGCAGGATCCGGCCGCTCGCCGTCACCTTGAACCGCTTCTTCGCTGCGCTCCGCGTCTTCGTCTTCGGCATCTCGTCTCACTCCTGCGTTCTTCGTAGGTCCAAGCAACATGACCATGTTCCGGCCGTCGAGGAGCGGCTGGGACTCGATCATCCCGATCTCCTTGACGTCCTCGGCGAGCCGGAGGAGCAGGTCGCGGCCGCGTTCCGGATGGGTCGTCTCGCGACCGCGGAACATGATCGTGACCTTCACCTTCGCGCGCTGGTTCAGGAACCGCTCGACGTGCCCCTTCTTGGTGTTGTAGTCGTGGACTCCGATCTTCGGGCGGAGCTTGATCTCCTTGACCTGGATCTGGCTCTGGTGCTTCCGGGCCTGCTTCGCCTTCTGCTCCTGCTCGTACTTGTACTTCCCGTAGTCCATGACCTTCGCGACCGGCGGGTCGGCCTGTGCCGCGACCTCGACCAGGTCGAGGTTCTTGGCGTAGGCGTACTCACGGGCCTCGTCGGACGTCTTGATCCCGAGCTGGGCTCCGTCCGAGTCGATCAGGCGGACGCGAGGGACCCGGATGGCGTCGTTGATACGCGTCGTGTCCCGGTTGGCGGGACGGACGGGCTCGATCGGCCGGCGCCTGGGCCTCAAAGACAGATCACCAAGTGGGGCTTACTCCTCCTAATCTCGTTTGTGAAAAAGCAAGAGCCGCTGCACGCAGCGGCCCGATCCTCGTCGCTTCCGACTCGGTTGAACCCCGCGCGAGCTCTCGGCCCGGGAGGTGAGGAACGGGTCCGCTCCTGCTTTTCAGAGCTCAAAGGGTAGCAAGCTTCGCAACGAGGTCCGCAAGCCCGAGGGTCTCCTGCGCGCCGCCCCGTTCCCGGACGGCGAGGCTCTCCTCGCTCTCCCGGTCGCCGTAGACGATCACGTACGGGATCTTCTCGAGCTCGGCGGTGCGGATCCGCTTGCCGATCGTCTCGGTCGGCTCCCCCACGTCCGCCCGGTACCCCGCCTCCTTGAGCTTCAGGGCGATGCCCTGGGCCCCGTCGTGGTGCGCCTCGCCGACCGGGAGAACCCGCACCTGGACGGGGGCGAGCCAGAACGGGAAGGCGCCGGCGTAGTGCTCGGTGAGGATGCCGATGAAGCGCTCGAGCGACCCGAGCAGCGCCCGGTGGATGACGTAGGGCGTGTGCTCGACGTTATCCGGGCCCATGTACGTGAGGCCGAAGTTCTGCGGCATCTGCGAGTCGAGCTGGATCGTCCCCATCTGCCACGAGCGGCCGAGGGCGTCGGTCATGTGCAGGTCGATCTTCGGCCCGTAGAACGCCCCGTCGCCCTCGTTGACGGCGTAGTCGATCTCCCGCTTCGCGAGCGCCGCCTTGAGCGCCGCCTCGGTGAAGTCCCACTCCTCGTCGGTGCCGAGCTTCTTCTCGGGGCGGGTCGAAAGCTCGAACCGCGCCTCCACCCCGAACAGCTCGTACAGGAAGGAGGCGTAGTCGAGGCAACCGAAGATCTCGTCCTCGATCTGGTCCTGGGTACAGAAGATGTGGGCGTCGTCCTGGGTGATGTGCTTCACGCGCAGGAGGCCGTGCAGCGTCCCGCCCAGCTCGTCGCGGTGGAGCGTCGACGACTCGGCGTAGCGGTACGGGAGCTCCCGATAGGAGCGGAGCTGCGAGCCGAAGAGGAGCATGTGCCCGGGGCAGTTCATCGGCTTGAGCGCGAGCTCGCGTTCGTCGCCGTGCGAGCTCGTGAAGAACATGTTGTCGCGGTAGTTGTCGTAGTGCCCGGAGGTCACGTACGTCTCGACGTCGTACAGCAGGGGCGTCTTCACCTCGACGTAGCCGCGCTTCAGGTTCTCCCGCCGGCGCAGGTCCTCGAGCGCGTTCCAGACGACCATCCCCTTCGGATGCCAGAACGGCGAGCCGGGCGAATGCTCGGAGAGGTGGAAGAGATCGAGCTGGACGCCGAGCCGGCGGTGGTCGCGGCGGCGCGCCTCCTCGAGCCGCTCGAGGTACGCGTCGAGGTCCGCCTGGTCGTAGAAGGCGGTGCCGTAGATGCGCGTGAGCTGCTTGTTGTGCTCGTCGCCGCGCCAGTACGCGCCGGCGAGGCCGGTGAGCTTCAGCGCCTTGATCGGCTTCGAGTTCTGCAGATGCGGCCCGCGGCAGAGGTCGGTGAAGTCGCCCTGCGTGTACAGGGAGATGTCGCCCTCCGCCGTGTCGACGAGCTCGAGCTTGTAGGGGTCGCTCGCGAAGAGCTCCCGCGCCCGGTCGCGCGAGATCTCCTGCCGCACCCACTCCCTTCCTTCGGAGAGCTCGCGATCGATCTCCGCCTGGATCTTCTCGAGGTCGTCCTCGTTGATCGGCTCCGGGAAGTCGAAGTCGTAGTAGAAGCCGTTCTCGATCGGCGGGCCGATGGCGAGCTTCACGCCCGGGTAGAGCTGCGTGACGGCTTCGGCGAGCAGGTGCGCCGCAGAGTGGCGCAGCACGGCGAGCGCGTCCGGGTCCTTCGTGTCGCGCGTCGTCAGGAGCTGCACCGGCTGGCCGTCCTGCAGGGGCAGCCGAAGGTCCTGCACGTGACCGTCCGAGCGAACGAGGACGGCCTGCTCCGCGAGCTTCGGCCCGATCGCGCGCGCGGCGTCGAGACCGGTCGCGCCGTCGGGAAGTTCGAGCTGGGAGTTGTCGGGAAGAACGACTTTCATGGACGAAGCCAAGGATATGCACCCGCGCGAGGACGATCGGAACGACGAGCTCGACGAGTCGCCCGTTCCCGATCCGGAGGAGAAGGAGCAGCCGGCCGACGACGATCCCGAGGCCGACTAGCGCACGAGCTCCATCAGCACCCACTCGGCGGTGCGCTCGTCGTCGGGTGCGTGCCGCGACCGCTCGACGAACCCGGCCCGCGCCCAGGCGCGGATCGCGCCCTCGTTCCCCACGTGGGAGTCGACGGTCACGCGCGCCCAGCCGCGCTCCTCGAGGAGGTGGCGGCTCGTCGCGAGCGCAGCATCCGGCCCGAGTCCGCGGCCCCGCGCGCCGGGGACGAGGAACATGTCTGGCCTAGGGCCGCAGGCTCGTCAGCTGCCCGCGAATCGCGTCCGGCGGGTCGTCCGTTCCAGTCACGAGGAGGTAATCGATGCCGAACAAGAGCGCCAACGTCAAGAACGAAAAGCAGTACGAGAAGCTCAAGGAGAAGGGTATGTCGAAGGAGCGGGCGGCGCGCATCGCGAACTCGCCCGGCGCCTCCGGCCGCGGTGGAAAGTCGTCGGGCTCCGGCACACGCCGCAGCAACTCCTCGCAGGGCGGAACGACTGCGCAGAAGAAGGCCGCGGGCCGCAAGGGCGGCCGCGCCACCGCACGCACGTCGTAAGCGCCCGCCTCTTTCTCGTTTGCAAGCGCGATTTCCAGGGGAGTCATTCCCCGGGAAATCGCGCGCGCGAAAGGAGACGCATATGGCAGAAACGGTCCGCGACGCCATGACGCCGAGCCCGCGGACGGTCGAGAGCACGGCCACGGCCACCGCCGCCGCCCGGGTGATGCGCGACGAGGATGTCGGGCTCGTTCCGATCGTCGAATCGGACCGGGTCACGGGCATGGTCACCGATCGCGACATTGCCGTTCGCGTCGTCGCCGAGGGACGCTCTCCGGCGGATACGCGCGTCTCCGACATCGCCTCACGGGAGCTCGTCACGATCGACCCCGACCGGTCGCTCGACGAGGCGCTGCGGCTGATGGCGAAGCATCAAGTCCGTCGACTTCCCGTCGTAGAAGAGGACGGAAAGCTCGTCGGAATCGTTGCGCAGGCGGACGTTGCGAAGCGCGCAGCGGCCGACAAAACCGGCGAAGTCGTGGAGAAAATTTCCAAGTAGCGAAGGAAATCGCGTTGTTGGTGATGAAAACGTCCGATGCACGGCGCATACTGCGCACTGTCGTTGCCACCGAACTCGCCCAATAGGAGGAGGCAGATGGCGACAAGAAAGAGGACCGCGACAAAGCGGACGGCCGCGAAGCGGTCGACCGCGAAGCGCCGGCCCGCCGCCAAGCGGACAACCGCGAAGCGGACCACGGCCAAGCGGACGACCGCGAAGCGGACGACCGCGAAGCGGAGCACCGCCAAGCGGAGCACCGCGAAGCGCAAGACCGCTGCGAAGCGGAGCACCGCGAAGCGCAAGACCGCTGCCAAGCGGAGCACCGCCAAGCGGAAGACCGCTGCCAAGCGGAGCACTGCGAAGCGGAAGACCGCTGCCAAGCGGAGCACCGCCAAGCGGAGCACCGCCAAGCGGAAGACCGCTGCCAAGCGCAGCACCGCCAAGCGGAAGACCGCTGCCAAGCGGAGCACCGCCAAGCGGAGCACCGCCAAGCGGAAGACCGCTGCGAAGCGGACCACCGCGAAGCGCAGCACGGCCAAGCGCTCGACCGCGAAGCGGAAGACCGCGAAGCGCCGCCCGGCGGCCAAGCGCACCACCGGCCGCCGCACCGGGCGGAAGAGCTCCGGCCGTACCGGCGCCCGGGCGACAACACGCACGACCCGTCGCACGGGCGCGGCCGGTTCGTCGGGCACCGCGGCACGTGCGCGTGTCGGCACGAGTCGCACTGGTACCACCGGCGTCCCCGAGCTCGAGTCGCCAGCGATCGCGCCGGCGCCCGAGATCGGGCTGGGCGCTCCCGGGATCGACCTGGGTGAGCCCTCGCCGTTCCCCACGCGTGACGAGTCGGAATAGCACCGGCTCGGATTGAGGCGTGTCGAGAGGGCCCGTCAAGGGCCCTCTCGCTAGCCCGAAAGAAATCCCGGCGCGCGCGATCTCACTGGCAGCTCCAGGACTGCGCCGGCCGGGACGACGCGCTCGGCTACCTCAGGATGCCCTGACGGGGAACGCGCGCCGCCCCGGGCCGACGTACTCGGCCGACGGGCGGATGATCTTGTTGTCGGCGTGCTGCTCGAGCACGTGCGCGGCCTGGCCGGCGATGCGGCTCGCCGCGAACAGCGGCGTGAACAGGTCGGTCGGCACGCCGAGGTACGTGTACACCGAGGCGGAGTACAGGTCGACGTTCGGGTAGAGCCCCTTCTCCTCGAACACGGTCCGCTCGGCCGCCTCCGTGATCGCGTACCAGTTCGGATCGCCGGCATCCTCGGAGAACTCGCGCGAGATCCGCTTGAGGATCGTCGCGCGCGGGTCGTACGCGCGGTAGAGCGGATGCCCGAAGCCGTACAGCTTCTCCTTGCGCTCGAGCATGCCGCGCACCTCGCCGGGTGTGCGCTCCGCGGAGCCGAACGACTGGAAGAGCTTCATCGCGGCCTCGTTCGCGCCGCCGTGCAGCGGCCCGCTGAGGGCGGCGATCCCCGCGGCGATCGCGGCGTGGACGTCGGCGCCGGTCCCGGCGACGACACGCGCCGCGAACGTGGAGGCGTTCATCTCGTGCTCGGCGTGCAGGATCATCGCAACGTCGAACGCGCGCGCGGCCTGCTCGCCCGGCACGTCGCCGTGCAGCATCGTGAGGAAGTTCTCTGCGTACGACAGGCTCGAATCCGGCTCCACCGGGTCGAGCCCCTGCCGGCGGCGGTGATAGCGCCCGATCGCCGTCGGCACCTGCGCGATCAGCCGCGCCGCCTTGCGCCGCTCCGCCTCGGCATCCGAGCGGTCGCGGTCGAGATCCGTGAACGCGAGCGCGGAGACAGCCGTCCGCAGCATGTCCATCGGTAGCGCGGACGCGGCCGAACGGTCGATGAGCTGCTCGACGTGCGGCGGCAGCCTGCGCTCTCCGAGGCTCAGCCCCTCCCCACCCGGAAGCTCGCCGTGCAGGAGGAGATACGCCACCTCCTCGTACGTCGAGTGCTCCGCGAGGTCGGCGATGTCGTAGCCGCGGTACATGAGGACGCCTTCGTCGGGATCGATCGACGAGACGGCCGACTGCGCGACGACGACGCCGGAGAGCTGGACGGACTTCTTCGCAGCCATCAGCGGGTCACGATAGCCGGAAGCTCGATGCGGAACGCCGCACCCTCCCCCGCCTCGGAGCGCACCGTGACGGTGCCGCCGTGTGCCCGCGCGACCGCGGCGACGATCGAGAGCCCGAGGCCGACGCCGCCGCTCGCGCGGGAGCGCGACGCGTCCGCGCGATAGAAGCGCTCGAACACCCGCTCGAGCTCGTCGCTCGTCAGGCCGGGGCCGCTGTCGGCGACCTCGACGACCGCCTTGCCGTCCTCGCGCCCCACCGTGACGCGGACGGGCGCGGCGGCGGGCGTGTGCGAGCGGACGTTCGAGAGCAGGTTGTCCACGGCCTGGCGCAGGCGCACGCCGTCGCCGGTCACGGCGACGGGCTTGGCGGAGAGGTCGATCGTCCGCTCGGGATCGAGCGCGTGCGACATCTCCACCGCGTCGCGCACGAGGTCGTCGAGCTGGACCCGCTCGCGCTCGAGGGGCCGCCCCTCGTCCAGGCGGGCGAGCAGCAGCAGGTCCTCGACGAGCACGCTCATCCGCTCGCTCTCGCGCGTGATGCCCTGCATCGCCCGCGCGAGGTCCTCCGGCCTGCTCTCGGCTCCGCGCGTGAACAGCTCCGCGTAGGCGCGGACGGCCGCGAGCGGCGTCCGCAGCTCGTGCGAGGCGTCCGCGACGAACCGGCGCAGGCGTCGGTCGGACGCCTCGATCCGGCCGAGCATGTCGTTGATCGCCGTTCCGACGTTGCCGACCTCGGTGTGCTCGTTCTCGACCTCGACGCGATGCGAGAGGTCGCCCGCGTGGATCGCCGCCGCCGTCGACTCGATCTCGCGCAGCGGCCGCAGCCCCAGGCGGACGATCCAGAGCCCGAGCGCGGCGAGCGCGGCGAGCACGGCGGCGGTGACGAGGAGCTCGACGAGGAAGAGCCGGTGCAGCGTGTTGTCCTCGTTCCGCAGGGGGGCGGCGATGAAGAGCATCTCGTTCGGATGGTCGCCCTCGATCGAGGCGCGCACGCGGTAGCGTCCGCCGCCCTCGACGGCGGGCACGGTCAGGAAGCGGATGCGGTCGCCCTCGCCGGAGTTCGGGTGCGACGGGAGCGTCACCGCACTCGGGTACCGCGGCAGCGGCTGCTTCGTCTCGCCGGGAGCGACCTGGCAGGTCGCCGCGACCCGCTTCTCGGCGAGCGTCCGCAGCTCCACGCAGTAGCCGGGCGGCGCCACCTCGTCGGGCCTGTGATCGTGTCCGAAGAAGCTCGACTCGACGCCCGGATGCACGGCGTTCAGCGTCGAGTCGGCGCGCGAGTACAGGTACGAGCGCAGCGACGTGTACGTCGCGACGTCGGCGGCGACGAGACCGACCGCCGCCAGGGCGATCGTGCCGAGCACGAGCCGAGACCGCAGCGAGAGCCGGGAGATCACTCGTCGAGCTCGAGCATGTACCCCGCCTGGCGAACGGTCTTGATCAGCGGCGGGCCGACAGGGTGCAGCTTCCGCCGCAGGTAGCTGACGTAGGTCTCGACGACGTTCGAGTTGCCGCCGAAGTCGTAGCGCCACACGTTCTGCAGGATCTGGTGCTTCGAGAGCACGCGGCGCGGGTTGAGCATGAAGTACCGCAGGAGGTTGAACTCCGTTCCGGTCAGCTCGACGCGCGTGTCGCCGCGGAAGACCTCGTGCCGCTGCTCGTCGAGGACGAGGTCGGAGAAGCGGAGGACGTCGCCGGGGAGCTCGCTCCGCGTACGGCGCAGGATCGCCTGCACACGCGCGACGATCTCGGCGAGGCTGAAGGGCTTCGTGACGTAGTCGTCGCCGCCGGCACGGAGCGCCTCGACCTTGTTCTCGACCTCGTCCTTCGCGGTGAGGAAGAGGATCGCGCTCTTGATGCCGCGCTCGCGCATGCGCCGGCCGACCTCGATGCCTTCGATGTCGGGAAGCATCCAGTCGAGGACGACGAGGTCCGGCTCGCGCTCGGCCGCCGTGCGGAGCGCCTCGCGGCCGGCGTTCGCCTCGTCCACCTCGAAGCCCTCGTAGCGGAGGGCCGTGGCGACGGCGTCGACGATCGACGGCTCGTCGTCGACGACGAGGATCCGCTTCC
>Ga0075276_10000251_pt1 | contig 15631 bp, 11 predicted proteins | sample SF_Rice_5C_80N_4_FD_69770 | JGI IMG/M metagenome (GOLD analysis project Ga0075276, IMG submission 69770) | Rice paddy soil microbial communities from Twitchell Island, California, USA - SF_Rice_5C_80N_405 | ecosystem: Environmental > Terrestrial > Soil > Paddy field/soil | place: USA: Twitchell... | reverse complement strand
CATCCGGCCGCTCTTCTGCGAGGGAAACGGGCCGTTCCGCTGGGCCGCGCTTTCGGGCGACCCGGAGGACATCCGGACGACCGACCGCGCGCTCCTCGAGCTCTTCCCGGAGAACGCGACGCTTCGCCGCTGGTTGACGCTCGCCGAGGAGAAGATCGCCTTCCAGGGGCTGCCCGCCCGCATCTGCTGGCTCGGCTACCGCGAGCGCGACCGGGCGGGGGTGCGGTTCAACGACCTCGTCCGCACGGGACGCGTGAAGGCGCCGATCGTCATCGGGCGGGACCATCTCGACGCCGGCTCGGTCGCGTCGCCCAACCGCGAGACGGAGGGAATGCGCGACGGCTCGGACGCGATCGCCGACTGGCCGATCCTGAACGCCCTCCTCAACACGGCCTCCGGAGCGACGTGGGTCTCGGTCCATCACGGCGGCGGCGTCGGCATCGGCTACTCGATCCACGCGGGACTCGTCGTCGTCGCGGACGGCACTCCCGAGGCCGAGGAGCGGCTCCGCCGGGTGCTCACGAACGATCCGGGCACCGGCGTGATGCGGCACGCCGACGCGGGATACGAAAAGGCGATCGAGACCGCTCGCACGCGGGGGCTCGATCTCCCGATGTCGCGTTAGTGTCCCGAGTCGGGAATGCGCGGGCGGCCATAGCGCGCTGTGCGCGCTCACTTCAAATGCTCCCGGGCGGCCTTCGGGCAATCTGCTGCGCCGGCGCGACGAGGTCCCCGCGAAGGCGGGGATGGCACCGCATCGGCTTCATCGCGCCGACTTGTAGCTCACCCCGCGGCGCTCCGAACAAACGGCACGCTATTCCCAACTCGGGACACCGATGACCTCCGCCGTCTTTCTCCTCCTTTCTCTCGCTTTCGCCTCGCCCCGCTCGACCCCTTCTCCCGCCGCCGCGCGCCGCGCCGCCGAGCTCCGGCGCGGGTGGGCCGACCTCGACGTCCGGGCGCGTACTTTTCTCCGCGCCCCCGCCGTCGCGTCGTCGCTGCGGGGCGGCGGCGTCGCCGTCGACCGCTCCGCGCTCTTCGCGGCCGCCGAGAAGGCGCTCGCCGGCGGACGCGTGGGGTTCTCGCTGACGCTGGTCGACCCGAACGGCGATCCGGCGGCGTGGGCGGGCCGCGCCCCGACGTTCTTCCCGATCGGGGACCCGGCGGGCGCGATCTGGTCCGCCGATTCCGTCGTCTTCTTCCGAACGCTGTCGCTGTCGTTTCCGTCGGAGGGCCGCGCGGGGAAGCTCGTCGAGGGATGGCGGGTGGCCCGGGCCACCGACGGAGCGCGCCTGTCGCCGGAAGGCGCGGCGGCCTGGAACCCGGCGGGGACCGCGCTGTGGGGAGGAGTCGATTCCGCGCCGGTGGACCGCGACGCCCGCAGGCGCCGGATCGCCCGCGCGGTGTTCGTTGGCGGGGGCGTGCTGCTCCTCGTTCTCTCGATCGTCCTTTCGCCGGGAGGGACGGGGAACCCCCTTCGGCACGGCTCCATCGGGTCGGCGATCCGCGCCGGCGTCAATCGGCCGGCGATCCGCGCCAGCGCCATTCGGCCGGCGATCCGCGCCGGCGTCATTCGGCCGGCGATCCGCGCCAGCCTTGCTCTCGGGTGGGGAGCGGCGGGAACCGCCGCGCTCGTATCGTCGACGCTCAAGCTCGAGCCGGGCGACTACGTGCGCGAGCCGGCCGTGATCGCCGGGTTCGCGCTCTCGGCCGCCGCGGCGGCGCTCTTCTCGCGTTCCGTCGGGCGCGCGCGCTCCTTCGCCCTTCCGGCGGCGCTGGCGGCCGCGGGATTCGTCGTCGGCACGCTCCGCCCGACTCCGGCCGGCGTCGCCGTGGCATTTGCCGCCGCGCTCCTCGGGCTCCTCGCCGGCGGGCCGGGGTCGGCGCCGCTGCGCGTGTTCGGTGCGGCCGCGCTCTCGGCCGCCGCGCTCTTCGGCCCGCTCGTCCTCTTTCGGCAGGAGCGCGCCATCGCGGGACGCCGGGCGGAGCTTTCGGCCTCGCGGCGCGCGGGCCGTTCCCCGTCGCACGGATCGGCGGCCGCCGCCGCGGCGATGCCCGCGGCGGTCGCCCGCACGGCCGCACGGTTCGCCGGAGCGCGACAGCAGGACCTGACCGACCTCGCGTTCAGCCTGTGGAAGTCGACGGGCCTCGCCGCCGAGGCCCCGGTCTCCGGCGTCCGGCTCTGGCGCGAGGGACGGCTGGTTTCGCGGTTCTCCGCGGGGATCCCGACCGAGTCGGAGAAGGAAACGAGCGTCGGAGGCGAGACCGTCGCGATCGAGCGCCGGCGTGTCCGCCTTCCGTCCCAGGCGGAGTTCGCGCCGGGGGAGGCGCCGCTCGAAGCGGAGATCGAGACGGCGCAGTGGCCGGCCTGGCGGTCGCTTCCGGAGCCCTTCCGGGCGTACCGGGAGCTCCTTCTCGGGCTCGACGCGCCTCCGCCGTCGGACCCGCCGCGCGTCTCGGAGCGCTTCCTCGAGAGCCTGACCGCCGCGACCGCCGCCGTGGCCGCGTGCATCGCGCTCGCGGCGCTGGGCGCCGCCGCCCTGCTCCTCTCCGAGCGCCGCCGCGTGCACCTGCGGCCGTTGACGTTCCGGGGGCGGATCACGGCGCTCTTCACCGCGCTCGTCCTCGTGCCGTTCCTCGCGGCCACCATCTACATTCGCCACACGATGGCGGTCCGGCTGCGGCGCGAGACGCTCGCGCACGCGCAGACGGCGCTCGAGACGGCGCGCACGGTCCTCGACGACTACCTCTTCGCGGCGGGCACCTCCCCGGGCCGCCGCCAGCTGATCGACGACGACCTCCTGTCGTGGATGGGAAAGATCGTCGGGCACGACCTCTCGATCTACACGGACGGCCGGCTGTTCTCGACGAGCCGCCGGGAGCTCTTCGCGTCGGGGCTCCTCCCGGAGCGAATCGACGGCGGCGCGCTCGGGAAGATCCTCGGCGCTCCCGCCGGATTCGTCGTCGAGAGCCGCCGGGTGATGCATCGTCCCTTCGACCAGGTCGAGGCGGCCCTCGCGTCGATCCCGGGGCGCCTCTCGTTCACCGGTCCGGCGGTGCTCTCGATCCCGCTGCTGCCCGAGCAGCGCGAGACCGAGGAGGAGATCGCGCGCCTCTCGGCGAGCCTCACCCTCTTCACGCTCGCGGTCTTCGGCCTTTCGCTGCTGCTGGGCGCGCGCACGGCATTCCGCGTAACCGGCCCGATCGGCGACCTGGTCGAGGGAACGCGCGCGGTGGCCGACGGCCGGACGCCCGCCGTGCCGCTGCCGGCCGACGAGGAGCTCAGGCGCCTCGTCGAGGCGTTCCTTTCGATGGCGTCGACCCTCGAGAAGCAGCGCGAGGACCTCGCGCGCGCCCAGCGGCTGCGCGCGTGGGCGGAGATGGCGCGCATCATCGCGCACGAGATCAAGAACCCGCTGACCCCCATCCGCCTCTCGGCCGAGCATCTCCGCGAGGTGTGGAAGCGCGGCGATCCTTCGCGCGACCAGGTCCTCGAAGAGTGCGTGACGAACATCCTTCGGCAGACCGAGTCGCTCCGCGCGATCGCGGCCGAGTTCTCCGACTACGCGCGCCTTCCCGAGCCGCACCGCGAGCCGGTCGCGTTGAAGCCGCTCGTCGAGAGCGTGGTCTCGGGATATGCCGCCTCGCCGCGAATCCGCTGGGAGGTCGACGTCCCCGACGTCGAGGCGTCCGCGGACCGGAAGCTCGTCGCGCGCGCGCTCACGAACCTCGTCGGAAACGCCCGCGAGGCGGTCGGCGACGCGGGCGGACGGATCGCCGTCCGTCTCTTCGCCGCGGACGGCCGGTGGGTCTTCCGCGTCGAGGACGACGGCCCCGGCGTGGCCGTACCGGACATGCCGAAGCTCTTCGAGCCGTACTTCTCGTCCAAATCGGGGGGCAGCGGGCTGGGGCTCGCGATCGTCCGCAAGATCGCGCAGGAGCACGGAGGCGATGCGCGCGCCTTCCGGCTCTCGCCGCGCGGTTTCGCGGTGGAGTTCGACTTCGCGGCCGCGCCGGGAGGGCCGGCCGGCGAGTCGCCGGCTGCCGTTGGCGAGGCATGAGGCGCATGCCGTCGGCCTCCCTTGTCCCCGCGGGAGAAGGCGTCGGCCGGCGGATGAGAGAGCACTTGCCGGTGCGATGGCGCTCGCTGGCAGGATGAGTCTCTTCATGTCTCGCGGGAAAAACCTCTTCCTTTTCGTCGTTCTCTGCGCCGCGCTCGCGGGCTGCCGGCGCCACGGCGGCAACGGTCGCGTGCGGCCGTCGCCCGTCGCGATCGAGCTCCCCGGCACGGCGCCGGCGGTTTCCCCGGAGCTCGAGCCGAGGCTCGCCGCGATCGGCGTGTCGTCGTTCTTCGTGCCCGCGCTTGCGGCGCGCGCGGGCGGACCGTCCGTCTCCTTCGAGGCGCTCGCCCCGCCGGCGGCGCCCTACCGTCACCGCGTCTATCTCGAGGTCGTCGGCCGCGGCGATTTCGATCCGGCGCTCGAGAAGGACCCCGCCCGAGTCGCCTCGGGGCTCTGGCGCGCGCTCGAGCCGGTCGCCAAGGAAGCGTGGGGGCCGGTCGCGGGCGTGCACCTGGCGTGGCGGGTCTCGGCTTCCGCGCGGGGCGAGGCGCTCGTCCTCGCCGAGCTTCGCCGCCACGTTCCCGGGAAGTGGACGCTCTCCGCCGCGATCGTCTCCCGGATTCCGGACAAGAGCGCGAAGGGATGGCGCTCCGTGGCGAAGAACGCCGACTTTCTCGTCGCCGAGACCTTCGGGCGCGGCGAGGACGTCGACCCGGCCGGCTTCGTCTACTCGGCGTCCCTCGAGGACGCCGCGGATTTCGGGACGCCCGTGTACGCGGGATATGCGCCGCAGGGGTGGGGCGTGCGCCGCACGGCCGGCGGGGAGCCGCGGGATGCCGTGCCGGACTCCGCGATGAACGAGCTCTCGGAGGATCGCCGGTTCGAGTTCGCGTTCGGGGACGTGCTGTCGGCTCCCGACGAGAACGTCTACGTCTTCACCCGGATCCGCTCTTCGGCGCCTCCCGTCTGGCGCGGAGCCGCGGCTCCGGGGGACACGATCACGTTCCGGGAGCGGCGCATCGCGGATTTCACGAAGGCCCTGGCCGACGGCCGGGCGGCGCCCGGCAAGGTCGTCCGGCTCGCCTCGCTCGCCGACGACGGGCGGCTCCTCGGGTTCGGAGTGCTCGAGGACGAGCTCCTCGGCCGCCCGCTCGAGCCGAAGCTCGTCTTCTCCCGCGCCGGCGGGGAGGAGAACGCCGTCGTCGCGGTGAACACCGGGGCCGAGTTCTCGGAGCTGTCGCGGATCAACAACTGGATCGACGTGCGAGTCGACGGCGCGCGGATCCTCGACGTCCATCCGGGAGACTTCGATCGCTATCTGTTCCTCGACGCCAGGGGACGCTCCGTCCTGAGCGCCCGGGCGCGGACGATCCGGTTCTTCGAGAACTTCGTCGCTCCCGGGGAGGCGATGCGGACCGGCGCGATCCGCCTCTCGGGTCCCGCGGCGCTGTCCGTTTCGGCGCATTTGATGCTGCCGGACGGCAGGGTCGAGACGACACAGTCTTCCGCGGTCAAGTAAGGGCACACCGATACATCGAGCGAATACGCGCGTCCTCGCCCGCCGTGTCCCTCCGACGTACGCCCCGGTACGCCCGCGGGACCCGGCGGCCTGTGGGTGCGCGTCTCGCTCGCGTCTCGGCGCGCCTGAAGTCGGTGCACCCTTTTTCCGATCGGCGCTCTTCAAGAGCGCCGATCGTCGACCCATTCTCCTCATGAAGGGGCAAGAGCGGAAGCACTCCGGAGAGCGTCCGCGCAGGCCGTCTACACGTTGCGCAGCAACGCGCGCGCGCGGCTGAGGACCGCTTCCGCGGCCAGCGCGAGCCCGTCGAACGCGAACCAGACGGTCAGCGTGTCGCGCGAGACCACGGGCGGATCGATCCCGACCGCCGCGTTCTCGACGGCGGCGGCCGGCGAGGCGGCCCCGGGCGCCTTTCCCGAGAAGACGCCCGGCGTCCCCCGCAGGCGCGCCGCCGCTCGCTGCGCGGCGGCGTCGTCGGCGAAGCGAAGCACGGCGCTCCCGGCGTAGCCGTGGAAGAGCGCGGCCCGCGCGACGAGGACGATCGCCGGCGAGGAGGGGAACCGTTTCGCGAGGTGCGCTTCGACGCGCCGGTCGAGGGCCTCGGTCTTCGCGTCGCGCAGGAGGTTGAACGCGAGCCGGTTCCCGAAGACGGCCGACTCCGTGTCCCGGAAGTTCAGCGCGTCGCTGGTCTGCCGGAAGAGCTCCTGGATCCCTTCCGTCCCCTCCTCGGCGGCGGGGACGAGGAGCGTGAACACGGCCGACTCGGGCGCCGCGGCCTCGAGGATCGCGTCGCATCCCATCGCCGCGGCCGGCGACTCCGCGAGGTCCCACACCGGCACCTCGTTCTCGCGGGCGAGCCGCCGCGATTCTTCGTCGGCGGGCGAGCCGCCGAGGACGAGGAGATCGAGATCGCCGATCGTCTCGCGCGCCGGCGCGACGAAGATCACGGGCTCTTCCTCCAGCGCCTTGATCTTCCCGGCGTCCTTCTCCGTGCCCAGCGGGACGAACCGCGAGACGGGAACGTCGCTTCGCGCGAACACGTCGCGCAGGTGCCGGGCGAGCGGCCCCTCCGGGTCCGTCATCCCGATCCGAAGCTTCTTCGGCTCTTTCATCGCGCCTTCCGGCGGACGAGCGCGACGCCGCGCAGGACCGGTCCCGAGAGGGCGAACACGACGGAGATCGTCATCAGCGCGATCGCCGGACGGTATCCGATGAACGCCATGATCAGGGCGATGATGAGCAGCACGCCGACCGGACGGCGGCGCTTGAGGTCCAGGTCCTTGAACGACCGGTAGCGGATCGTCGAGACCATCAGGTACGAGAGGATCGCGGTCGCCGCGAGCAGCAGGAAGAAGCCGGTCCGCGTCAGCTGCGCGCGGGGATTCGCGAGGACGATCGACGCCGGCACCGAGGCCGCCATCGGGATCGGAAGGCCGACGAAGTAGCGCTTGTCCACGACGTGCGTCTGGATGTTGAACCGGGCCAGCCGCATCGAACCGCACACGACGAAAAGGAACGACACCATGAACCCGAGCCGCTGCAGGTCCGGCTGTCCCGAAAGCCCCCAGAAATACGCGAGGATCGCGGGCGCCATCCCGAACGAGATCACGTCGGCGAGCGAGTCGTACTGTTCTCCGAACTCCGAGGCGGTGTTCGTGAGCCGCGCGACCCGCCCGTCGAGCCCGTCGGCGAGCGCGGCGATGAAGATGAGCCCGGCCGACCACTCGAAGTTCCCCTGGATCGCGTTCCAGATCGACAGATAACCGCAGAAGAGATTGCCGACCGTGAAGAGGGTCGGGAGCACGTACAGGCCGCGCCGCGGGAGGCGCGGGCGCGGCTCGGCGGCGTCGGTCACCGCCCCTCCGGGAACCGGGCGAGTACCGAGAGGCCCGCTTTCACCTTGTCGCCGGGCTTGACCGCGACGGCCGCCTCCGCGGGGACGAAGACGTCGACCCGCGACCCGAAGCGGATCATCCCGATCCGCTCCCCGCGCGCGCAGTGGTCGCCCGGTTTCTTGCGAAAGACGATCCGCCGCGCGAGCGCGCCCGCGATCTGCTTGAAGACGACGCGCCGCCCGTCGCCGGCCATGTCGATCATGTTCTGCTCGTTGTCGAGCGACGCCTTCGGCGAGAAGGCGGCGAGCTTCTTTCCCGGCGTGTACGTGTAGCGCGATATCGTGCCCGAGATCGGGGAGCGATTGACGTGGCAGTTGAACACCGACATGAACACGACGACCTTCCGCGAGAGCTCCGCGGCCGCTTCGCCGGGGGGCGCGTCGCCGACCGTCAGGACCGTGCCGTCGGCGGGGGAGAGCACGCACTCGGCCGGGGCCGCGCCGGTGCGGTCGGGGTCGCGAAAGAACTGGATCATGAAGACCGTGAGCAGGGCGAGAAGGGCCGCCGCCCACCAGACGGAAAAAAAGGCCGCGGCGAGCGCGCCCAGGAGAGGGAGCGCGATGAACGGCGCTCCCTCTCCGGCGATCGGGATTCTCACGCCGTGGCGGTTTCTCGGTAGCGGCGGAGGATCGCCTCCATCTGGTCCTTGAGAGCGAGCTTCTCCTTCTTCAGGCGTTTTTCTTCGAAATCCTCTTCCTCGGTCAGGTGCCCCTTCTCGGCGAACTGGTGCAGGAGGCGTTCGTGCTCCTGGTGCTGCCGCTGGAGCTCCTGGTACCTCTCGTCGTGCGTGAGTTCCGTGGGGAGGTCGTGACCTACCATTCTCAAATTCTCCTTTCTTCGGGGATTGCGCGGCGATGGAGAAACGCCCTGGCCACGATTGGATTCTACCGGAAAATCCGGAAGGCGGGGGAAGGGCCGGGGCGCCGCGTTTTCGCCGGATTTCATGCGCCGAACGGGTCATCCGAGAGCGGAAGCATCATCACGCGCGCGTCCTCGCCGTCCTTGTAATAGTGCTTGCGCCGTCCGACTTCGATGAACCCGAATCCGCGGTAGAAGCGGATCGCCTCCTCGTTGGTCAGGCGAACCTCGAGGACGATCGACGCGGAGCGCCTCTCTCGCGCGGCGTCGATCGCGTCGCGCATCATCCGCCGCCCGTGGCCTTCCTTGCGCACGACCGGGTGCGTCGCGATCTTGTTGACGTGGAACTCGTCGAAGAGCATCACGGCGAAGAGATACGCCGCGATGCGGGGGAGCCCGGGAAGCTGGCGCTCGAGGACGCGGTGGTAGCGCGGCGGGTGGGCCTCGTGCAGCTCGCCCTCGAAGAACTGGCGCTTCCATGGCACCGGGAAGGACGCCTCCTCGATCGCGGTGATGTCGTCGACGTCGCCGGGAGCGGCGGGGCGGAGCCGGTAGAGCTCGAACTCAGGAGCGGGCGAGGCCATGGAACTCCTCGGCGGCGGAGACGCGGACGTAGCGGGCGCGCGGGAGGTCGGCTGCCGCGCCCGGGGAGCGGAAGACGGCGCGCGCCGCGGCGAGGGCGGCGGAGACTCCTCCGGCCGGCTCGCGCACGACCCAACCCGCCAGCGACTCCGCTTGCCCGGCGGGAATGACCCGCTCTTCGCCGACCGCGCGGGCCCGCTCCCCGGACAGGTCGAACGTCCCGGCGTAGACGTCGCCGCGCTCGGCGGGGAGGCATGCGGAGACGAGATTCTCTGCCGCCCCGCGCGCGGTCTCCGCCAGGGCCTCGAGCGATCCGACGGTCTCGAGCGCAATGCCGTGCGCGCGCGCGAGGCCCCACGCGGTCGCCAGGCCCACGCGGATGCCGGTGAACGAGCCGGGCCCGGCGAGCGCGGCGATCCGCCCGACGTCCGAGAGACGCGCGCCGGCGCGGTCGAGGAGGTCCGAGAGCGCGGGAAGGAGGACCTCGGAGACGTGGCGGCCCGACGGGAGACGCGATTCGCCCTCGAATCGCCCGCCCGCGAGCGCCAGCGCGGGAACGGGAGTCGCCGTGTCGAGCGCGAGCACGAGCATCCTCGCCGCTATGTTACCATCGCCGCTCTCTTCCCCATGAGCGTCGCTTCCCGCGTCACCCCCATGCTGCAGCAGTATTTCGAGGCGAAAGCGCTCGCCGGCGACGCGCTCCTCCTCTACCGCATGGGGGACTTCTACGAGCTCTTCTTCGACGACGCGAAGAGGGCCTCGGCGCTGCTCGGATTGACGCTCACCTCGCGCCACCGCGACTCCGACATCGAGGCGCCGATGTGCGGGATGCCGCACCACGCCGTCGAGGGGTACATCGCGCAGCTCGTCGCCGCCGGCCACCGCGTCGCGGTCTGCGATCAGGTCGAGGACGCGAAGAAGGCGAAGGGGCTCGTCCGCCGGGAGATCACGCGCATCGTGACCCCGGGGACGGTGCTCGAGCCCGAGTCGCTTCCGAGCTCGCTGCCGAATTACCTCGCCGCTCTCTGCCGGCGCGGCCGGCGCGCGGGCGTGGCCTTCCTCGATCTCTCGACCGGCGAGCTGCGCGCGGGCGAAGTCGGCGAAGAGGAGCTCTCCGACGTGATGAGCGCCTATCCCGCGCGCGAAATCCTGCTTCCGGAGGGGGAGACGTCCGGCGGCTTCCCGGGGCGCGCGACCTCCCGTCCCGCCGCCGCGTTCGTCCAGGCGGCGGCCGAGAAGCGGATCGCCGAGCTGTTTCGCGCGGCTTCGCTCGAAGCATTCGGGTTCGCGCCGGGAGACGCGGGGCTCGCCGCCTGCTGGGCCGCCCTCGAGTACGCGCGCGAGAACCGGCGCGGCGACGCGCTCCACATCTCGCCGCCGCGGCCGCTCGCGCCCGACCGGCACCTGCGCCTGGACGCCTCGACGCTCGCGCACCTGGAGATCTTCGAATCGGCCGACGCGCGTCCGGGCGCCACACTCTTCTCGGTGCTCGACGAGTGCGTCACGCCGATGGGCTCGCGCGCGCTCCGCGAGACCCTCGCGCGCCCGCTCCGCTCGAATCCGGAGATCGAGGCGCGCCTCGACGCCGTCGAGGAGCTCGTGTCGCGCGCCGAGCTCCGCGGCGACCTGCGGGAGCGCCTGCGCGGCGCCGGAGACCTCGCCCGGCGCGTCGGGCGCGTGGCGCTCAAGGCCGCGGGCCCGAGGGACGTCGCCGGCCTCGGGGCGACGCTCGATCGGATGCCGGATCTCCTCGAGGCGCTCCGGCCGCTCTCGTCGCCGCTCCTCTCCTCGCTGCGGGACCGCTTTCCGGAGACCGCCGACCTCGCGCGGAAGATCGCGACGACGCTCGCCGACGAACCTCCCGCGGTCGTCTCGGCGGGAGGCGCGATCCGCGACGGGGCGGACGCCGAGCTCGCGGAGCTCCGCGCCCTGCGGGGCAACGCGCAGCAGGCGCTCACGCGCTTCGAGGCGCGCGAGCGCGATCGGACCGGGATCGCGAACCTGCGCGTGCGCTTCAACCGCGTCTTCGGCTACTCGATCGAGATCACGCGCGGCCAGAAGGAGAAGACGCCCTCGGACTACGTCCGCCGCCAGACGCTCGCCAACGCCGAACGCTACACGACGCCGGAGCTCTCCGAGCTCGAGTCGAAGATCCTCGGGGCCGACGAGAGGCTCCTCGAGATCGAGGCCCGCGTCTTCGGGGAGCTCGCCGCGTTTCTGGCCTCCGAGGCGATGCGCCTGGCGGAGCTCGCGCGCGTGCTCGGGCAGATCGACCTCTTCGCGGCTCTCGCGGAGACGGCCGCCGCGCGGGGCTACGCCCGGCCGCGGATCGCCGACCGGCCGGGGATCCGGATCGTCGAAGGGCGGCATCCCGTCGTCGAGCGCGTTCGCCGCGACGAGCCCTTCGTCCCGAACGACGTCGGCCTCGACGCCGACACGCGCATCGTCATCCTGACCGGCCCGAACATGGGCGGGAAGTCGACCTACCTCCGTCAGACGGCGCTGATCGCGCTGCTCGCGCGCGCGGGAGCCTTCGTGCCCGCCCGGGAGGCCGAGATCGGGCCGATCGACCGGATCTTCACGCGCGTCGGGGCGTCGGACCACCTCGCGCGCGGCGAGTCGACCTTCATGGTGGAGATGATCGAGGCGGCGAACATCCTGCGCAACGCCACCCCCGAGAGCCTCGTCATCCTCGACGAGGTCGGGCGCGGCACCTCGACTTTCGACGGCCTGTCGCTCGCCTGGGCGATCGTCGAGCACCTGCGCGACGCGCCGGAGCGGCGCGCCTTCACGCTCTTCGCGACCCACTACCACGAGATGACGGAGCTCGCGAAGACCTCCGAAGGGGTCGCGAACTTCACGATGGCGGTCCGCGAGTGGGAAGGGAAGGTCGTCTTCCTCCGGAAGGTCGTCCCGGGCGGCGCGGACCGGAGCTACGGGATCCACGTGGCGGAGCTCGCCGGCCTCCCCGAGGCGGTGATCGCGCGGGCGCGCGAGGTCCTCGCCAACCTCGAGGAGCAGGAGCTCGACGTCCGGGGCCTCCCGAAGTTCGCACGCAAGGAAGGAGAAGCGCCGAAGGACGGGCAGTTCCTGCTCTTCGCGGGACAGGAGGAGCTCGTCCTGGAGAAGCTTCGCGAGGTCGAGATCGACCAGCTCACGCCCGTCGCGGCGCTCTCGCTGCTCGCGTCGCTCCAGGACCGGGTCCGCCGCTGAGCGCGTCGGCCTTCTTCGTCGTCGGGATCGCGGGAGAAGCGCTCTCGGGGGGGGAGCGTGCGGTCTTCCGGGAGTATCCGCCGGGCGGCGTGATCCTCTTTTCGCGCAACGTCGTCTCCGAGGCGCAGCTCTCCGCTCTCGTCGCCGACATCCGCTCGGAGCTCCCGGACGCGTTCCTCTGCGTCGATCAGGAGGGGGGGAGGGTCGACCGCTTCCGCGCGATCACGGCGGCATCGCCGTCGTTCTCGGCGGCGGCGCGGGCGGGGGCGTCGGATCTCGCGGGCACGCTCGCGGGGGAGATCTGCGCGGCGTTCGGCATCGACTGGGACCTGGCGCCCGTCGTCGACCGCTCGGTCGAGGGCGCCGGAAGGACGATCCTCGCCGGGCGCGCCGCGTCCGACCGTGGAGACGAAGTCGTTTTCGCCGGGCGGGGCTTTCTCGGGGCGCTCGCGGCGTTCGGCGTGGCCGGATGCCTCAAGCACTTTCCGGGGCTCGGCCGCGCGGCCGTCGACTCCCATCTCGTGCTTCCCCGCCTGTCGGCGCAGCGAACCGAGATGGAGGAGGATCTGGCGCCGTTCCGCGCGCTCGCCGCATCGGCTCCGGCGGTGATGGTCTCGCACGCGGCGGTCGGGGAAACGAGCCTGCCGGCGACGCTCGACCCGGCCGTCGCGGCGGATCTGCTGCGGCGCGACGTCGGTTTCCGGGGCGTGGCCGTCTCCGACGACCTCGAGATGGGAGCGCTCGCGGAGTTCGGCGGGCTTCCGGAGAGGGCGGCCGCCGCGTTTTCCGCGGGATGCGACGTCCTCTGCCTCGGGAAGGAAACGGCGGAGCTTCCGGACTCCGCCGCCGCCGTCGAGGCACGGGCGTCCGCCGCGCGGCTCGACGAAGCGGCGGCGCGTCTCGCGGCTTTCCGGGCCGAGCTCGGCCGCCTGAAGCGCGAAAGACGCCTGGCCCCCCGCCCCGTGCCGGAGATCGCCGCCGCCTTCCGCCGCGCGACGGAGCGTCTGGGCTAGGTTTCGGGAGCCCTTTCTCCCGGATCTCGAGACGCTTCACGTACAATTGCCCGCAGCAGGCCATGACAGTCCGTTCGACGATCCGCATGATGAGCGCCGGCATCGCGGGCATCGCGCTGGTCGCCGGGATCCTCGGCTATGCCGCGTTCCGGTGCTGGGCGAGAGACCCGGGGCTCGCCCTCGCCATGGCGGCCGGCGGGATCGTCGGCGTGTCGCTCGTCGCGGTGTCCGCGGTGTTCGTCGGGCGAGAGCTCGCGCTCCGGAAGACGGTCGAGCGCGGGTTGAAGAAGCTCGCGACGGTCGACGAGCTGACGGGGATCTCCAACCGGCGCGGGTTCATCGAGCACGCGACGGGCGTCCTCGAGCTCGCGGGGCGCGTCGGACGGCCGGCGATCGTCTTCCTCGCCGACGTCGACGGGCTGAAGGCGATCAACGACCGCCACGGGCACGCCGCGGGGGACCTCGCTCTCGCCGCCGCGGCCCGCATCCTCCAGCTCACGTTCCGCAGCTCGGACGTGATCGCGCGGATCGGCGGAGACGAGTTCGCCGTCCTCGCCCTCGTCGATTCCCGGGACGGCGGCGAGGGGATCCTGCCGCGGCTGCGAAAGAACGTCGATTTCTGGAACGGCCGCTCGAACCAGCCGTTCGCGGTTTCGCTCTCGATCGGCGCGGTCTCGATCGACCCGTCGCAGGACCGGCTCGAGGAGATCCTCGCCCGCGCCGACAAGGACCTCTACGAGAAGAAGGGCTTCCGCCGGCTCGTGACGGCTTAGCGCGCGCGGCCATGACGCTGGTCGCCGGTTCGCGCCTCGGTCTCGATGAGGTGCCGGCTCCGATCGGAGCCGGCGGCCCGCCGTCGAGGTCGAGATGACTCTCGCCGCGGGGACCACACTCGGGCCCTATGAGATCGTGTCGCCGCTGGGCGCCGGCGGGATGGGCGAGGTGTACAAGGCCCGCGACACCCGCCTCGACCGCGTCGTCGCGGTCAAGGTTCTGCCGACGGATCTCGCCGCGACGCCGGAGTTGAGGCTCCGTTTCGAGCGCGAGGCGAAGGCGGTCTCGGCGCTCTCGCATCCGCACGTCTGCGCGCTCTACGACGTGGGAAGCGCCGAGGGCGTCGAGTACCTGGTCATGGAATACCTCGAGGGAGAGACGCTCGAGAGCCGCATCGACAAGGGGCCGGTTCCCGCCGAGCAGGTCCTGAAGTTCGGCGTCCAGATCGCCGACGCGCTCGAGCGCGCGCACCGCCACGGGATCGTTCATCGGGACCTGAAGCCGGGCAACGTCATGCTGACGCGGTCCGGCGTCAAGCTCCTCGACTTCGGCCTCGCCCGGTCGCTTGCGCCGGCCGCCGAGTCGGGGGGGGATGCCTCCTCGTCCCTTCCGACGTCGGCCGCGCCTTCACGGCTGACGGAGCGCGGCACGATCATGGGGACCTTCCAGTACATGTCGCCCGAGCAGCTCGAAGGGAAGGACGCCGACGCCCGGAGCGACATCTTCGCCCTCGGCGCCGTGCTCTACGAGATGGCGACGGGGAAGAAAGCCTTCTCCGGCGCGAGCCGGGCGTCCCTGATCTCGTCGATCCTCCGCGACGATCCGCGCCCGATCTCGTCGATCGCGCCGATGACGCCCCCCGCGTTCGACCGCGTCGTCAAGACGTGTCTCGCCAAGGACCCCGACGACCGCTTCCAGACGGCGCACGACGTCAAGCTCCAGCTCGAGTGGCTCGCCGAGGCCGGATCGCAGGCCGGCGCGCCCGCCGTCGTCGCCTCGCGCCGGAAGAGCCGCGAGCGGCTCGCGTGGATCGCCGCGGGCGCGGCGGTCGCCGCCGCGGCCGTCCTCGCGCTGATTCTCGTGCGGGGCAAGCCGGCGCCCGCCCGGACGATCCGGGCCGCGATCGAGCTTCCCGCCGGCGCGGTGATCGAGAAGCAGGACTCCTCGCTCGCTCTTTCTCCCGACGGGCGCGTCCTCGCTTTCGTCGCCGAGGGAGGCGACGGCAAGACCCAGATTTATCTGCGGGCGCTCGACAGCGTCGCCTGCCCGGTGCTCGCGGGAACCGAGGGCGCCACCTATCCCTTCTGGTCGCCCGACGGCCGATCGCTCGGGTTCTTCGCCGACGGAAATCTGAAGAGGATCGAAATTTCCGGCGGGGCCGTTCAGACGATCTGCGAAGCGCCGCAGGGCCGCGGAGCGACGTGGGGTTCGGACGGGACGATCGTGTTCACCCCGAACATCTATGGCTCGATGCAGCGCGTGCCGGCTTCGGGAGGAAGTCCCGTCCCGGCCGAGTCGGCCATCACCGCGGGCGACGCGAGCCACCGCAACCCGCATTTCCTCCCCGACGGCAAGACCGTCGTGTACTATTCGAGCGCCACCGCGTCGGCGGACGCATCCCTGCGCGCGAAGCAGCGGCCCGATCAGGAAGGGATCTTCGCGCTCGATCTCGCCACGAAGAAGGCGCGGCGCCTCCTGCCGGTCCCCAGCGAGGCT
>Ga0075276_10000250_pt1 | contig 15651 bp, 14 predicted proteins | sample SF_Rice_5C_80N_4_FD_69770 | JGI IMG/M metagenome (GOLD analysis project Ga0075276, IMG submission 69770) | Rice paddy soil microbial communities from Twitchell Island, California, USA - SF_Rice_5C_80N_405 | ecosystem: Environmental > Terrestrial > Soil > Paddy field/soil | place: USA: Twitchell... | reverse complement strand
CATCGTTGAGTCAACTGACATCGATCGTCCTGTGATCTTCCTTGGGCGGGCGCGGCGACTCGTCGCGCCGAAGCTCTCCCGAGCCTCCGCGCAGGATGGGCGCGGCGATGCACCGAGCCGGACGGGCGCGTGCCGCCTGCCGCCGGCACGACGTACGCTCCCCGGTACGCCATAGCCGCCGGCCGGCGACCCGCATCCCGGCGGGCTCGCGCCTCGCCGCGCTTCATCGTTGAGTCAACTGACATCGATCGTCCTGTGATCTTCCTTGGGCGGGCGCGGCGACTCGTCGCGCCGAAGCTCTCCCGAGCCTCCGCGCAGGATGGGCGCGGCGATGCATCGAGCCGGCCGGGCGCGTACCGCCGGCCGCCGGCACGACGTACGCTCCCCGGTACGCCTTAGCCGCCGGCCGGCGGCCCGCATCCCGGCGGGCTCGCGCCTCGCCGCGCCTCATCGTTGAGTCAACTGACATCGATCGTCCTGTGATCTTCCTTGGGCGGGCGCGGCGACTCGTCGCGCCGAAGCTCTCCCGAGCCTCCGCGCAGGATGGGCGAAGGCGGATGCATCGAGCCGGCCGGGCGCCGGTACCGCCTGGCGTCCCGCAGCTTTCCGCGGCGCATGGTTCGACCGTGCTCCAGAGGAACTGGGATGTTCAAAGAAGGACGATCAGGCGTGGCGAGGCGCGAGCGAGACGGGATGCGGGGCGCCCGCGGCGACCGGAGGCGTACTGCATGCAGTACGTCGCAGTGAGACGCGGGGGTCACGCGCCCGTATTCGCTCGATGCATCGCCGCGCTTGCCGTTCATTTCACCTCGACATCGACGGGATTCGACGAGACGATCGCCGGCCCGCCCGAAGCGAGCGTGAGCGCCGTCGCGTCGAGCGAGACGGAAGCGGTCCCGGGCGCCACGCCCTTGAGCGTCAGGCGAGCGATGGCGTGAGCCCCGGTCAGCGCGCCGCTGCCCGGCAGCGTCAGCGCCAGGCGGCTCGCCGAGACGGGCTCGACGCTTCCGCCGTTCAACGGCTCGACGTTTTCGACCTGAAGGACGGCGGGATCGAAGTCGATACCGAGCTTCGAGGCGGCGACGCCCTCGGTGCCGGAAGCGACGAGGAGCACCGTCTGCTGCTGTCCGGGCGAAAGAGAAAGCGCCGGAGGATCGAAGGCGAACTGGGTGCCGGAGACGATCGTCGCGGTCTGAAGTGCCTCCGCCGTTCCTGCGGCGGATGAGGTCTCCGCCGTCGACCCGGCGGCCGCGGGCGACGGCGTCGCGGTCGGATCCGAGGGCGTGGAGGCGTCGGCCGCCGACGCGACGGTGACCGGATCCGCTCCGGGGACGAGGTCGTTGTCCGCTCCGCGCGGCGGCGTCGGCGGAGGAGGCGGCGTCGAGATCGGCGGTGTGAACGGTGACGGGGTCGAGAAGGGGCTGGGCCCGAACCCCGACGGCGCGAGGTTGACGCCGCCGGGCGCGGCCGGCTTCTTCGGGACGTTCGGCGTCGGCCGCTGCAACTGGCGCCGGCGGCGCTCCTGCTCCGTCTGGAAGGGGCTGCGGTTGTCGTTGATCGACTCGACGCGCGGCGCGCCCTGGTAGGAGACGTTGTTCTCCGTGCCGACGTAGATCGGCATCAGGTCCTCCTCGTTGATGTCGGGCACGCGGATGATGTGCGGCGTGATCGTCATGACGAGGTCGGTACTCTGCTCACCGTGCGTCTTGTCGGAGAACAGGCGGCCGATGATCGGGATGTCGGAGAGGAAGGGGATGCCGGACGAGGAGTTCTGCTTGTCCCGGCGGATGAGACCCGCGAGGAAGTTCGTCTCGCCGTCTTTCAGACGGATCGTCGAGGCGATCGTGCGGGTGCTGATCGTCGGCTGCGTCTGGCCGCCGAAGGTCACGGGGTTGCCGAGGTTCGACACCTCGACGGTGAGCTTCAACGTGACCTCCTTGTTGTGGTGGACGCGGGGCTCCATCTCGATCTTGATCCCGACGTCCTGATACTGGAACGACGTGATCGGGACGATCGCGCCCGTGCCGCCGAGCGCGTTCTGCGTGTTGAACGTCGTCGTCGGGATCGGCACGCGGTCGCCGATCACGAGCTGCGCCTTTTCTCCCTCGGAGATGCGGAGCTCGGGCTTGGCGAGGACCTGGGCGTCGCCGGCCGATTTCAGGATGTTCACGGTGAAGTTCGGGACCGTGAAGCCGTACTGGTTGAGCGAAAGCTTCTTCAGGGCGTCGAGGGTGATGACGTTGGCGTTGGTGGAGGCGGCGGTCCCCGTCGTCGTCCGGCCTCCCGTCGTGGTGTCGGTGCTGCCGGTCGTATCCGTCGGCGCGGTCGCCGGCTTCAAGAGCAGCGCGCTGATCGAGCTCGGATAGTTGACGCCGAGATGGAGGTCCTTCGTCAGGTTCATCTGCAGGAGCTCGACGTCGACGACGACCTCCGCCTTCTCCTTGTCGTTCTGGTCGATGATGTTCTGCGCGATCGAGACCTTGTCGGCGGTGTCGCGGATCGTGATCGCGTTCTCCTGCTTGTTGATCGACACGTGGACCGTCCCGAGGAGCGCCCGGATCGCGTTGGCGGTCTCCGTCACGTCGCCGTTGGAGAGGTAGAACGTGCGAATGACGAGGTCCTCGTAGGTCTTGCGGTTCTGCGGCGTGTCGGCGGCGATCAGGATCGTGTGGGCGTCGACGACCTTGTAGAAATGGTTCTCCTGCCGGATGAGCGTCTCGAGCGCGTTCTGGAACGGCACGTTCGCGATGACGATCGTGACGGGGTCGTCCTTGAGCGCCGGATCGAAGATGACGTTGATCCCCGCCGCCTGCCCGAGCGCCTGGTAGATCTGCTTGATCGGACGCGGCTGCGGGAAGTTGAGCGAGATCGGCCGCTTCGAGGAGGGCTGCAGGATCGGCATGGCGGCGTGGGCGTTCTTCGTCTCCGCCTCCATCCGCTCCATCCGGCTCGGCTGGTTCTTCTGCGCCTCGAGCTTGGCGACCTGATCGCGCGCTCGATTGAGCTCGAGAGCGGCGTAGTCGTTCTCGGTGTCGAGGACGGTGGCCTGCTCGAGCTCGACGACGGCGAGGTCCGGGCGTCCCGAGGCGAGGTACATCTTCCCCTTCTCGAAGTGCTCCTGCGAGGCCTTGCGGCGAGCATGGTCGAACGCCATTCTGTAGCGCATCTGCCGGGGGCTCTGTTCGCGCGCCTTCGCGTACTGCGAGACGGCGGCGTCCCACCGGCCGAGCTCCTCGGCGTCCTGCCCCTGCCGGAACGCCCGCTCGCCGGCGCAGCCGATCGCGAGCAGGAGGAGCGATCCGAGCGCCGCGGCGCGAATCCCGGGATTTTTCTTCCTCACCGTTCGAATCTCCTTATCGTCACTTGCCGGGCGAGATCGGGATGCGCCGGACCTCGCTTTCCGGGAAGCCCACGAATCCCACGTCGAGAGATTCGTAGCCGACCCGGCGAATGATGAACTTTCCGTCGACGACGTCCCCCTGCCGGACGAGGAGCAGCCGGTCGCCGTCGACGACCGCGGCGACCGGCGCCTTCGGCGGGCCGAAGGTCCCCGTGAACTGGAACGCGATCGCCGGCGGCTGCGGCGGCGGCGGCGGGGGCGGCGGCGGAAGCGGCCCGACGAACCGCGGGTCCCCCGGAGGGGTATACGCGGGAGGGGCCGGTTTCGGCTTGGGGGGCGGCGGCTCCTTGAACTTGAAGAGGTCGCGCGACATCTCCGCCGGGGTCGGACCGTTCTTCGAGAAGGCCGACACGTCGATGTCCGGGATCTCGTCGGGCGAGACCTTCGTCTCCGGCCGGCGCCCGAACGAACGGCCCGACACGGCCTCGGGGTCGACGGGCCGGGACGCCCGCGCCGGAGCCGCTTCCGGCGGCGGACCGGCGGGCTTGGCGCGCAGCACGAGCAGCAAAAAGAGGATCGCGAGGACGCCCAGCAGGGCCGCCTGTTTCGCGCGTTTGGTCATCTCGTGGTCCGGGCTTTCTCGACCGGTTCGAGGGCCGAGTAGAAATACGTGGCGAGGTCGAGATGCACCGTCCCCGCCCCGGTGGTCTCTCCCTTGCGCGACAGCTGCACGCCGCGGACCACGAGCCAGCGCGGGTCGTTCTCGAACCCGCGCAGGAGCGCGCGGAGCGTCCGATAGTCGCCCTCGACCCCGAACCCGATCGACATCTCCTTCAACGGCATCTTCGCGCGGTCGTGCACGCCGTACGCGATCGAATGCGGGTTGACGTTGGCCTGCCGGCAGACCTTGTGGATCTCGTCGACGACCTGCGCGACCGTGTCGTCGATCGTGCCGATCCGCCGGCCGTAGAACTCTTCGGCCGCCTTCCGGACGTTCTCGACGTGGGCGAGGTCGGCGACCGCCTTCTTGCGCGACTTCTCGGCCGCGTCGACCCGGTCGAGCGCGTGGCGGCGGGCCTGCGCGAGCGCCTGCGTGCGGGAGGCATTGACGGCGTGCCCCGCGAGGAAATACACGAGATTGGCGGCGAAGAAGAGGAGCGCCGCGGCCACGACGACCGCCCGCTCCTTCCAGAGGGCCGCGTCGAACCTCATTTCTTCTCTCCCTCGCCCGCCGCGAGATACTTCACGCTCAGGTGGAACGTGAAGCCTTCCGGGGCGCCCTTCTCCGGGTCGCTCTCCGACGCCGGGACGGGCTCCCGGAAATACGGGTCCTTCGCGAGCGCGGCGAGCGTCTTCACGATCGAATCGGGTCCCCGGCCGACGAAGTCGATCGTGAGGTTCGCGTCGCCGTTGGGCAGCACGGCCGGGGAGAGCCGCGTGACGTACACCTCGTCGGGCAGCGCGCGTTCGAGCCGGGTCAGGAGCACCGACCAGGAGAAATCGCGCTCCTTCAGCAGGGTATTGAGGAGCACGCTCTCGGTCTGGAGCTCTTTCAGCTTCACGCTCGCGAGCCCCGAGCTGTCCCGCGCGGCGCGCTCCTCGGCACGATTCGCCGCTTCGTTCAGCTTCCGGATCTCGGCGACCGTGCCGGCGGAGGAGCCGCGGAACGCGTAGTAATCGCGGACGTTCAGCGACAGGAGCGCCGCGCCGAGGACCGCCGCGAGCGCGACCGTCACGATGATCGGCCGATCGTCCCGGAACGGCCGGCGAGCGAAGTCGAGAGAAACGGCCATCAGCGGGTTCCTCGGGGCCGGGCGCCCATGGCCGGCCGCGCCGACGGCCAGGCGCGGCGAGAGGGGTCGCAAGACGGATTCGCGTGCGCCGCCATGTTCGGGTCGGCGGAACGACGATGAGGCGCGGCCAGACGCGAGCCCGACGCGCACCCACAGACCGCCGGACCCGAAGGCGTACCGAAAGCGTACGTCACAGGGGCCGGCGGTCGAGGACGCGCGTCCGGCTCGATGTATCCGCCTTCGCTCCTCCGGAGCTTCGGCGAGACGAGTGGCCGCGCCGGCCTCATGAGGCCTCCCAGGCGGAAGCCGCCGCGGCCAGCGCCTCCGGATGCGCCTTCGTGTGCAGCCCGACGGAGGGATCGGCGTCGAGGAGCTCGCCGCCGAGATCGGTCGGCGCCAGGGCCTCGAGCTCCGGGTAGCCGGCTTCGCCCGTGCCCTCGTCGAGGACGTAGAGCGGCGGCGGTGCCGTCGTGCCGCCGAAGGTCTCCGTGTAATAGGAAAGCGACAGCCGGATCTCCTGCACGTCGTCGACGGCATCCACCGCGGTCGACTTCTGACGGTAGAAGAGGGGGTGCCCGCCGCGGGCGATCAGGAGCGACGACGTGCCGCGGCTGCGGTGGAGGAGCAGGTAGTCGCCCCCCGCCGCCTTCGCGAGGCGCTTGTCGAGCCCGTTGAACAGCGAGACCGTCGCGGGCTGGAGCCGGCCGACGCGCACGCCGGAACCGGCGAACGCCGCCTCGATCGAGCGAAGCGTCTCTCGCGGCGAGGCCGAGACGAGGAGGCGCGCGCCTTCTCCCGCCTTCGCGATCTCCGCGAACGCGACGTCGAGCTCGTCGACGCGGCCCGGCAGCAGCTTCTTGAGCTTCCAGTGGACCATCTCGCTGCGTTCCTTCCGCCCCGCGGGGATGAGGTCGAAATCGAGGGTCATCGTGCGCGCCCACGCGTCCGGGATGACGACCGAGGCGCGGCGCAGGCCTCCGGGGACCGCCCGGCGCGCGGCCGTGACGATCGGCGCGAAGGCGTCGGGAGCGAACACCGGAGTGCCGAACGCGCCGAGCGCGAAAGCCTCCGGCGGGAAATCGAAGTGCCGGAGGAGCGACACGGCCGGCCGCTCGCCCTCGCCGACCCGGACATACGTCGCCCCGGAGTCGGTGAGCGCGAACGCGTCGGGCGGGACGACGGGAGCGAAGGGGTTAATCGACAAAGGTCACCTTGTTGATCTCCTTCAACGTCGTGTCTCCCGAGAAGACCTTGCGGAGCGCCGAATCGCGCAGGAAGATCATTCCTTCCTCCTTGGCGGCGCTCTTGATCTCGGAGGCGGGGCGCTTCTCGAGGATGAGCCCGCGGATCCGGTCGGAGAGGTCGAGGAGCTCGGCGATCGCCATGCGGCCGCGGAAGCCCGCGCCGTTGCACTCGAGGCAGCCGCGCCCCTCGTAGAACGTCTTCCCCTCCGTCTGGTTCGGGAGGAGCCCCGACTCGAGGAGGGCGTCGCGGGAGTAGGTGACCTCTTCCTTGCAATGAGGGCAGAGACGCCGGACGAGCCGCTGGGCGAGGACGCAGTTCAGGGCCGAGACGAAGTTGTACAGGTCGACCTTCATGTTCAGGAACCGCCCGATCACGTCGACGACGTTGTTCGCGTGCACCGTCGTGAAGACGAGGTGGCCGGTCAGCGCCGACTGCACGGCGATCTGGGCGGTCTCCTCGTCGCGGATCTCGCCGACCATGATCTTGTCCGGGTCGTGGCGGAGGATCGACCGCAGCCCGCGGGCGAACGTCAGCCCCTTCTTCTCGTTGACCGGGATCTGCGTGATTCCCTTCAACTGGTACTCGACCGGGTCCTCGATCGTGACGATCTTGTCCTCGACCGACTGGATCTCCGAGAGGCACGCGTAGAGCGTCGTCGTCTTTCCCGACCCGGTCGGCCCGGTGACGAGCACCATCCCGTAGGGCTCGCGGATGAACTTGCGGAGGCGTTTCTTCGTCGGCTCGTCGAGACCGACGACGTCGAGCGAGAGGGTCCGGAACTCCTCGTTGGCGGACTCCTTGTCGAGGATTCGGATCACCGCGTCCTCGCCGTGGACGGTCGGCATGATCGAGACGCGGAAGTCGATCGTGCGGCCGCGCACGCGGAGCTTGAAGCGGCCGTCCTGGGGGATCCGCTTCTCGGCGATGTCGAGCTCCGACATCACCTTGATGCGCGAGATGATCGTCCCGTGGTGGCGCTTGTCGATCGGGTCCATCGCCTGGTAGAGGACGCCGTCGATCCGGTACTTGATGACGACGAGCGCCTCCTGCGTCTCGATGTGGACGTCGGAGGCGCGGCGCTGAATCGCGTTGAAGATGATCGAGTCGACGAGCTTGATGATCGGCGAGGAGTCCTGGGTGATCGAGTCGATCGTCAGGGTCTCTTCGCCGTCCTCGTTCTCGGAGACGAGCTGGAGTCGGAAATCCTCCGTCGCCTCGTCGAGCACGCGCTGCGACGACTCGCTCTTCTGCAGGATCTCGGCGATCGCCGCCCGGCTCCCGACCTTGCGCTTCAAGGGCAGTCCGACGAGCATCTCGAGCTCGTCGAACCGCACGACGTCGGAGGGGTCGGCGGCGATGATCGTCATCGAGCGGTCGCTCCGGGCCTCCGGCACGAACTCGTACTTGAGCATCCATTCGACCGGCACGGAGCGGAAGAGCTCCGGGTTGACGCGGAACGACAGGAGGTCGACGTAGGGAAGCCCGAGCTTCCCGGCGAGCGCGATCGCGCGCTCCTCCTCTTCCTGGGGCGACATCGCCTTGATCGGGGGTACGAGGGGGTCCTTGCGAGCCGACATCCTCCTAACCTTTCATAGTCGACAGGATCGTGAAAAGCGGCAAATACACCGCCATCAGGATCGTCGCGATCACGATGCCCATGAAGACGAGCACCGCGGGCTCGACGAACGAGATCACGCGCGCGAGCTGCGCGTCGATCTCCTCGTCGTAGAACTCCGAGGCCGAGTTCAGCATTTCCTCGAGCGCGCCCGAGGACTCTCCGACCTTCACCATCTCGATGGTGAGGTTGGTCATCATCCGCGTGTCCTCGAGCGCGCGCCAGAGCTCGCCTCCCTCTCGGACGCGGGGGACGGTCTGGGCGATCTTCTTCGAAACGAAGCGGTTGCCGACCGCCTCGGACGCGGTTTCGAGCGCCGGAACGAGCGGAGTGCCGCCCGAAAGCAGAGTCGCGAGCGAGCGGGTGAACTGGGTGATCGAGAATCGCCGGAAGATCCCGCCCACGAACCAGAGCTTCAGGAGCTGCGCGTGGAAGAACTCGCGCCCCCGTTCGGAGCGGCCGTAGCGGGTCAGCACCAGGACGAGGATCGCGAGGCCCGAGACGATCCACACGATGTTCGCCCGGAGCGCGGTCGCCGTGCCGACGACCAGACGCGTCAGGAGCGGCAGCTCCGAGCCGAACTCCGAGAAGAACTCGGTGAACCGCGGAATGACGAACGTCATCAGGATCGAGATCAGGCCGATCGAGACGGCGATCAGGATCGCGGGGTAGATCAGGGTGCTGACGACCTTGCGCTGGAGCGCGACGATCGTCCTCTGGTACTTCAGGTACCGCCGGAGCACCGGCTCGAGCTCTCCGGCTTTCTCGCCGGCCTTGAGCGAGGTCGGATAGAGCCGCGGAAAGATGTCTCCCTGCGCGGCGAAGGCTTCCGAAAGCGAGGCGCCCGACGTGATCCGGTCGCGGACGTCCGTCAAGACCTCCTTCCACACCGGGTTCTGCTGCCGCTCGAGCAGCAGCTCGATCGACCGCAGGATGGGGAGGCCGGCCTTCAGCAGCGCGACGAGCTCCTGGTTGAAGACCAGGAAGTGCGACATCTTGATCCGCCGGCGGCGGCGGAGCCGGAACCCGAGCGCGGCGGAGCGTTCCTTGATTTCGAAGACGTGCGCGCCGCGGCGCTCGAGCTCGATCCTCGCGGCGGAGCGGTCGGGCGAGATGATCGACTCTTCGGCGACCCCCCCGTCCGGCCAGCCGATCCGCGCGACGAATTCCGGCACTAGTGTTTCTCCGCGGCCGCGATACCCGCGGTCCCCTTGTCGGCGCCCGGCCGGGGATTCTCCTGGACGAGGAGGATCAGGAGCAGCGCCTTCTTCGACGCCTCTTCCTTCGAAGCCCCGAGAACGAGCGTCTGATTCAGGCCGACGTTCAACGTCGTCCGGAAGAGCGGCGTGTCGACGCGGCGCCCCGCGACGGTGCGCTCACGGGCGAGCGCGAACGCCGAGAGCCGCAGCATCGCTCCCTGCCCGGCGGGCTCGATCCGGAACGTGAGCCGGTACTCGCCCCCCAGCAGGTAGGACACGGATTCTCCTTCGGCGCCGCCGAGCACGGCCGAGTCGATCAGCGCGTAGTCGTTGAAGCGGAAGACCTCGCGGAGCTTGTTGCCGATCCCGCCGATCTCCTTCGAGAGATCGCCGGCCGAGGCGTCGGCGCGCGCCCGCACCATCTTCACCGCGATCGAAAAGCCGCGCGGCGGGACGTCGAACTGCGCGAGCGCCTGCCCGATCGTGTTGAGCGCCGCGGGGCGGTCCGTGATCGTGAGCGCGTTGATCTTCGGCTGGAGCAGGATCGACCCGGAGTCGGAGAGGAGCGGGCGGACGAGGAGCGTCGCTTCTTCGACGCGCTTGTAGCGGAGGACGAACACCTTGACGCCGACCGGCTCGGCGGCGAAGGCGGCGGCCGAAATGGCGATCAGTCCGGCGACGACCGCCGTCCGGAGAAGTCCCCGGCGCGGCATCTCAGAGGTCGAGGGAGCGGTCGACGATCCAGACGATCTTCGGGTCGTCCGGCGAAGCCGTGCCGGGGTTCCACTCGTAAATCGTCGCCGAAGACGGCATCGACGGCTCCTCGCTCCCGGGACGCACGATGCGGTTGGCGGCGCCCGCGATGCCGCCGGGCCCGGCCGGCCGCGCCGCGGCGATGGACACGCTCCGGCGGGCGACGGGCGCGGAGAAGGTCAGCGCGAGGAGGGCCGCGGCGCCGAGCGCGGCGGCCGAGCGCCGGGCGCGACGGGCGCCGTTGCCGCGAAGCCGGCGGTCGGCCTCGCGCACGGCGATCGCCGCCTTCACGTTCTCGAGGATCGCGCGCGTTTCCGCGTCGCCGACCGGCGGCGGAGGGGGCGCGACCGCGAAGATGAGGGTCGGGTCGGCCGCGATCGCGTCGCGGCGGCAGGACGCGCATTCCGCCAGATGCGCGCGGAAGGCGAGACGCTCCGCTTCGGCGAGCCGGTCCCGCCGGTACGCCTCGGCGCGAGCGGACGCGGTGCGGCACGCTTCGGTCATGTCCGGCTCCAGCGGCGGAAGAGGCTCGGGAACTCGTGGCGGAGCTTCTTCTGAAGCGCTTTCCGCGCGTTGAACAGGTGGTTCCGGACGGTGGACTCGCCGCAGCCGAGGATTTTCGCGACGTCCTTCGAGTCGAGCCCGTCGATCTCGCGCAGCACGAAGGCCGCCTTCTGCTTCTCGGAGAGATCCGCCGAGACGCGCTCGAACAGCTCGGCGACCTGCGAGGACTCGAGCGCGAACGTCGCCTCCTCCTCGAGGGCCGCTTCGCGGCCGCGGACGAGGTGCAGGGTGGCGCCGTGCGCCTTCGCGCGGCTGCGGTTCGCCCTCAGGAAATCGATCGAGAGGTTCGTCGCGATCCGGTAGAGCCAGGTATTGAACGAGTACTTCTCATCGTAGCGGGCGAGCGAGTCCCACACCCGGAGGAAGACGAGCTGGGCGACGTCGCGCGCCTCGTCGGCATCGCCGATGATCCGGCGCGCCACCGAGACGACCGCGGGGGTCTTCCGCAAGACCAGCGTTTCGAAGGCGATGGCGTCGCCGCCGCGGGCCCGGATCGCGAGCTCGCGATCGTCGACCTCCGCGCTCTTCTGCTGCGCGCGCTCCCGGCTGTAAACGAGTTCCATTCGTTCCATCTACGGAGCCGAACGCCTCCGCGTTGGGGAAAAGATTTCCTTCATAACCCTTTGAATGATCTCATTTTCACCGCTTCCGGCCAAGCCGCCGGGCGGCGGGAGCCTGCATATAATCCCGGCAATGGTGCTCTACCGGTTCCTGTTCGGGCTCGGGCTCGCGGCCTACGCGCCGTATGCCTTCATCCGCCAGGCGGCCGGCGGCCGGAGAATCGGCGACTGGCGGGGGCGGTTCGGGCTTTCCTCGCTTCCGACTTTCCGGCGAAGTATCTGGATCCACGGAGTTTCCGTCGGCGAAGTGAACGCCGCCCGGACGATCCTCGGGGCGCTCCGGGAGGAGACCGACGCCCCCCTCGTCCTCTCCTCCTCGACGGCGGCCGGTCTGGCGATGGCCGCGGAAGTCTCCGCGGCCGACGGCGCGATCCCGTTTCCGCTCGATCTCGCCCGGCCGGTCGAGCGCGCGCTCGCGGCCGTGGACCCGACGCTCGTGCTCCTGACCGAGACGGAGATCTGGCCCCTGTTCCTCGATCGGTGCGAGCGCCGCGGCGTCCCCGTCGCCATCGTCAACGGTCGCATCTCCGCCTCCTCGTTCTCGCGGTATCGGCGCGCCGGCCGGTGGCTCGCGCCGTCGCTCGCGCGCGTCGCGCTCTTTGCGATGCAGACCGAGGAGGACGCGGCGCGGGTCCTCGCGCTCGGCGTTCCCGAAGGTAAGGTCCGCGTGACCGGCAACGTGAAATTCGACGTTCCCGCGGCGGACCGCCCGGCCGTCGCGGAGCGCCTGCGGAGGCTCGCCGGCGGACGCGCGGTCGTGATCGCCGCTTCCACGCACGAGTCCGAGGAGGCGGCGGCGCTCGCCGCGTGGAGCGTGCTCGATCCGAAGCCGCTCCTCGTGATCGCGCCGCGACGGCCCGAGAGATTCGACGACGTCTTCCGGCTCCTGATCGAAGCCGGAGTGCGCGCGGCGCGATTCTCGGAGCCGCCGAACACCGATGTCTTCCCGCCGCCCGACGCGGTGCTCCTCGACACCGTCGGCGACCTCGCCTCCGCCTTCGGCGCGGCCGACGCGGCGTTCATCGGGGGAACGCTCGCCGAGATCGGCGGGCACAATCCGATCGAGGCGTGGGCGAAGGGGGTCCCGACGGTGATCGGACCCCACGTCGCGAACATCCGCGCGATCGCCGCCGCCGGATCGGCCGCGGGCGCGGCGATCCCGGCCGGTTCGGCCGCCGAGCTCGCGGGGGCCTGGCAGGAGCTCCTTTCCGACGGGACGGGGCGTCGGACGCGCGCCGCGGCCGCGGCACGCCTCGTCGAGAGCCATCGCGGCGCCGCGCGGAAGACCGCGCTCGCCGTGCTCGCGCTGCGGAAGGGCGCGTGAACCCGTACGGCGCCGTCGTCGCGGCGAGGCGGCGGCTCTACGAGGCGGGAATCCTGCGCTCCGAGCGAGTCGGCGCGCCGGTCGTCTCGATCGGAAACCTCACGTGGGGCGGCACGGGGAAGACCCCTTTCCTCGCGTTCCTCGCGGGCCGTTTCGAGGCGGCCGGCCGCCGGGTCGGCATCGTCTCCCGGGGGTATCGCCGGCGCTCCTCGGGCGTGGTCGTCGTCTCGGACGGCGCGTCGATCCTCGCCTCTCCCGACGCCGCGGGAGACGAGCCGTATCTCCTCGCCTCCCGTTTTCCGCGCGCGGTCGTCGTCGTCGCCGAGAAGCGCGCCGAGGGGGCGCGCGAGGCGATCCGGCTCGGCGCGGAGATCCTCCTTCTCGACGACGCCTTCCAGCATCTCTCGATCGAGCGCGACCTCGACGTCGTGCTCGTCGACGCGGACGACCCCTGGGGGGGCGGCCTCCCTCCGGGCGGGCGGGGTCGCGAACGGCCCGCCGCGCTCTCTCGCGCCGATCTCGTCGTCGTCACCCGCGCGTCGAAGGGAGTTTCGTCCGCCGCGGATCGGGAGGTCCCCCGCTGGACGCGCGCGCCGGTGTTCCACTGCCGGCTTCGTTTCGCCGGGTGGTTTTCGGGAGGGGCGCCGGCGGTCCTTCCGGCGGGAGCCCGGGCGTTCGCCTTCTGCGCGGTGGGGAACCCGCAGAGCTTCCGGGCCACTCTTTCGGAAGCCGGCGTCGCGCCGGCGGATTTCGCGGTCTTCCGCGATCACCACGCGTACACGGAGCGCGATCTCCGGTCTCTCGAGGAGCGGGCGGAACGCGCCGGCGCCTCCGTGCTCCTGACGACCGAGAAGGACGCCGTGAAGCTCGCCGGCAAGACGGCGCTCCCGCTCGTCGCCGCCCGCATCGAAGCGGAGATCTTCGAGCCCGGATTCGAAGAGCAGGTCGACCGCCGCCTCGCGGAGCGCACGCGGTGACCGTCCGGGACGTCGTCGAGCACGCCGCCGTTCGCGGCGCGATGGCCGCGCTCTCCGTGCTCCCGCTCCGGTCGCGCTCGGGTCTCGCGCGCACGGCGGCCCGTTTCTACTACCGCGTCGGCCGAAGCCGGCGGACGATCGCGCTCGAGAATCTCTCGCGCGCCTTTCCCTCGCTGCAGGAAGGGGAGCGGGCCTCGATCGCGCGGCGCTGCGCCGAGAACTTCAGCGGCGTGTTCTTCGACTTTCTCGCCGCGACGCGCCTGTCGCGGGAGGGCCTTCGCGCCGCGGTCGAGATGGAGGGGGAGAGCCACTACCGGGCGGCGGTCGCCCGCGGCAAGGGGGTCTTCCTGCTGTCGGCGCATTTCGGCAACTGGGAGATCGGGGCGCTCGCGGCGGGGCTCCTCGCCGCGCCGATCGCCTCGGTCGTCCGCCCCCTCGACAACCCGCGTCTCGAGCGGGAGCTCGCGCGGCTGCGCGGCAAGTTCGGAAACCGGACGATCGGGAAGAAGCAGGCGGCGCGCGAAGTCCTCCGCGAGATGCGGCGCGGCGGGACGGTCGCGATCCTGATCGATCAGAACGTGCTCGCCCGAGAGGCGATCTTCGTCCCGTTCTTCGGCCGGCTCGCGGCGACGTCGCCGGCGCTCGGCCTCCTGCAGAAGAAGACCGACGCCGCGGTCGTGCCGGTCTTCTGCCGCCCGAAAGGGGGAGGGCGCTACACGCTGCGCTTCGAGCCGCCGATCGTGCTCGCGGACCTGCCCGAAGCGGATCGGAGCGTCGAGGCGTTGACCGCGCGCTACACGAAGGTGACCGAGAATGCCGTCCGCGCGGATCCCGAGCTCTGGCTCTGGATGCACAACCGGTGGCGCACGCGACCGACGGGAGAGACGACATGAAGCGCCTCGTCATCGCGCCCAACTGGCTGGGCGACGGCGTGATGGCGATCCCCTTCCTGCGCGCGTTGAAGAGGAGCGACCCGGGCGGAACCCTCGCCGTGCTCGCCCGCCCGTCGAATGCGCCGGTCTTTCCGCTTTCCGGCGCCGTCGACGAGGTCTGGAAGAGCCGCGGACGCGATCTCGCCGGGTTCTGGAACGACTCCCGCCGCGGCCGGCGGGCGCGGTTCGACGAGATCTGGGTGCTGCCGCACTCGTTGCGTTCCGCTCTCCTCGCCCGGGCGATGGGCGGCCGCCGCCGCTTCGGGTACGCGACGGACGGACGGCGACGGCTCCTGACCGACGCCATTGCGCCCGGCCCGGCGACGACGCACCAGCTCCGCGACGAGGACCGCCTGCTGGCGGCCTCGGGGATCGCCCCGGACGAGGACCCGCCTCGCCTGACGATCCCGGCCCAGATGTCCGCCGCGGCACAGCGCGAGCTCGCCTCGTGGCAGCTCGAGCCGAGGCCGATCTTTCTCGCCCCGGGCGCCGCGTTCGGGCCGACGAAGCTGTGGCCGGCGGAGCGCTTCGCGCTGCTGGCCGACGCGCTCCTCGACCGCGGCGAGAAGGTCGCGCTCGTCATCGGTCCGGACGAGATCGAGCTCGGGCGGCTGATCGCGCGACGGGCGCGCCACCGGGTCCCTCTGATCGGCGCCGAGCTCGACACCGGCGAGCTCGCGGCGCGGCTGGCGCGGGGAAAGCTCCTCGTCGGCAACGACTCGGGACCCGCCCATCTCGCGGCCGCGGCCGGAACGCCGGCCGTCGTCTTCTTCGGCCCCACCGACCCCGGCCGCACGGAGCCGCGCGGCGCGCCTGTTCTCGTCCTCGACCGGTACGTCTTCTGCTCTCCCTGTTACCTGAAGAAGTGCCCCTACCAGCATGAGTGCATGGAAGAGATCACGGTCGAACTGGCGCTCGAGGCGTGCCTGAGGATGATCGGGAGCTAGTCGAAAAGTCGGGCGCTCGTTGCAGCGAACGGCGAATGGGTTCGCCGTCGCTGAACTCGCTTTTTGGCGGGAGTCCATAACGGCTTCCTCTCAGTCACCAGATACAGACGAGGGGCGCGGCGAGAGCGAGATGCTGGCTGACGACGGTCACTCAGACAGGGATTCGAGCGGCCCCCGGGGCCCTTCGCATCGCGGAAAGCTTTCGCCCGAAGTCACCGAGGCGAAAGCTCCGCGACGCGGGAGCGGGAGCGCAGGCGAGGGAGTGGCGGTGGCGCGGTCGAGTCGCTCGTTCGACGAGCCGCGCCGACGTCACGCGCCCCCGGTCCCCGAGCCGGCTCCCGC
>Ga0075276_10000249_pt1 | contig 15683 bp, 19 predicted proteins | sample SF_Rice_5C_80N_4_FD_69770 | JGI IMG/M metagenome (GOLD analysis project Ga0075276, IMG submission 69770) | Rice paddy soil microbial communities from Twitchell Island, California, USA - SF_Rice_5C_80N_405 | ecosystem: Environmental > Terrestrial > Soil > Paddy field/soil | place: USA: Twitchell... | reverse complement strand
CGGGCGACGCCGCGGATCTCGACGAGGCCGTCGGCGATCTCCGGGACCTCGAGCTCGAACAGCGTCTTGATCAGCTCCGGGTCGCGGCGCGAGAGGATGACCTGCGGGCCCTTCGTCCCGGACCGAACCTCGGTGATGACCGCCTTGATGCGCGAGCCCTGCTCGTAGCGCTCCCCGTCGACCTGCTCGGAGCGCGGCAGCAGCGCCTCGACCTTGCCGAGGTCGACGAGCACGTTGTTGCGGTCGCCCGCCTGCTGCACGATGCCGGTGACGACCTCGCTCACGCGGTCGATGTACTCGTCGTACATCATCCGGCGCTCCTCCTCGCGGATGCGCTGCAGGATGACCTGCTTCGCGGTCTGCGCGGCGATGCGGCCGAAGCCCTCCGGCGTCACGTCGGCGCGCTGGACCTGGTTCTCGGGGATGTCGGACCAGTCGATGTCGAGGTCGTCGTCGGAGATGAGCGTGTGCTGGCGCTCGCCCGTCTCCTCCTCGAGCCGCTCGAGCTCCTCGAGCTTGCGCTCGCGGGCCTCTTCGAGCAGGCGCGTCTCGATGTCCTGCGGCAGCTCGATCGAGAACACGCGGAAGTCTCCATCGGCGTCCATCTCGACGGTGGCGTGACGCGACGCGCCCGGCGTCTTCTTGTACGCGGCGAGAAGCGCGTCCTCGAGCGCGGCGACGAGCGCACCCTCTTCGATGCCCTTGTCGCGCTCGATCTCCCGGACGGCTTCGATGATCTCCTGGCTCATGTCACACCTCTCCGTCGATCAGGTTCGCCCTGACGATGTCGTCGTACGGAATCTCGGTCTCGTCGACCTTCACGTGGCTGGCGTCGGCGAACACGAGCTCGCCGCTCATGCGCCGCTCGCGCGTGCGCAGCTGCACTCGGCGGCCGACGGCGCGCTCGAAGTGAGCGGGCTTGCGCAGCGGCCGCTTGGTCCCCGGTGAGGAGACGTCGACGGCGTACTCGCGCAGGTAGTCGCGGAGGAGGTCGGTGACGCGTGCGCACAGCCCGTGGTCGACACCGGCCGGATGATCGACGTAGACGGTGAAGCGGCCGGGGCCCTGCAGCTCGACCGCGAGCACCTCGACGCCGTCGAGGCTGCCCTCGACGCGCGCGCCGATCTCGCGCTCCAGCTGCTTCTCCTTCTGCCGTACGTCCGCCACGTAAGTCTCCCGTCACAAAAAATGGGCCCGCAGGCCCATTTCGCCGAACCGGTGAAAATGGTCTCAGGAGTGTAGCAAGCCCTGGATTCCGCGGATTTTCGTGGACAGGAGGGCGGCCGCGCGCGACGAGTCCAGAGCCACGTTCCGAGCCCGGCCGGGCGGCGCCGGCGCACCCTTCGGGTCACGGGCGCCGAGGAGGACGGCGAAGTCGTAGCGCGAGACGGCGTCCGGCCCCGCCACGTGCAGGATCCCGGTGAGGTCGGTGGCGGCGAGCTCGAGCAGCGCGGCCGCAAGGTCGTCGACGCGTATCGGGCAGCGGATCTCGTCCGTGTAGAGCGTCGCGCCTAGTCGAGCGGCGAGCGCCTCCTGCGGGCCCGGCTTGCCGTACAGGAGCGAGGTGCGCACGACGAGGCCGTGCACGAGCCCTTCCGCCTCGAGCTTCGCCCGACCGTAGGCCGAGACGGGCCGCGCCTCGTCGTCCTCCGTGTATGGAGCGTGCTCGCCGTCGAAGACGAGGTCGGTGGAGAGATGGACGAGGCGCGAGCCGGCGCGCTCTGCGGCGGCGGCGACGTTCCGCGTCCCGTGCACGATCGTGTCCGCGTCGCCCATCACGTACGCCGTGTGAATGACCACGTCCGCGTCGACGTCGAAGGGCTCGCGCACGTCGAGGTCGACGGCGCGGCCGAAGGGCGGCTCCTTCCCGAACCGGGTCGCGACGACGTCGTGCCCGGCGTCGACCGCCTGGCGGCACACCTCGGAGCCGAGGTAGCCGGCACCGCCGGTGACGAAGATCCTCACGTGTCGAGGACGATCGTGACGGGGCCGTCGTTCACGAGCTCGACCTCCATCGCCGCGCCGAAGACGCCGCGGGCGACCGGCACGCCGAGCCCGGCGAGCTCGTCGCAGAAGCGCTCGTAGAGCGGCTCGGCCTGCTCCGGCGGGGCGGCGGCGGCGAAGCTCGGCCGGTTCCCCTTCGCCGTGTCGGCGATGAGCGTGAACTGCGAGACGACGAGCGCAGCGCCGCCCGTGTCGAGGAGGCTGCGTGCGAGACGACCCTGGTCGTCCGGGAAGATCCGCAGCCGGGCGACTCTTCCGGCGAGGAGGGCCGCCTGCCGCGCCCCGTCGTCCGCGGCGACGCCGACGAGCACGCATAGCCCCGTCCCGATCTCGCCCACCCGCTCGGCTCCGGCCCGCACCGCCGCCCACGAGACCCGCTGGCACACAGCCCTCATGGCCGCCCAACCTTAGTCCGATATATCTGGCCGTGGCATCTGCGGCCGACCCGTCGAAGCCGACTCTTCGGCTCGCCCCCGGAGCGGCGTCGCGCGTGCCGCTCGGGACGCTGCTCGTCCGCGAGGGAGCGCTCACGCCGGAGCAGCTCGAGGAGGCGCTCGTCGAGAAGGACGCGACCGGTCACCGCGTCGGCGAGATCGTCGTCGCCCGAGGTTGGGTCACTCCCGGCGACGTCGCCCGCCTGCTCGCCGAGCAGCACGATCTCGAGTACCTCGATCTCGCGACCGCCTCGATCGAACCCGAAGTCGCGCAGGCTGCGTGCACTGCGGCGGGACCGGATTCGCCGGCCGCGTCGCGCTCTACGAGGTGATGAGCGTGCAGGGGCGCATGCGCCGCCTGATCGAGACCGGCTCGACCGACGAGATCTTCGCCGAGGCGGTCGCTCAGGGAATGAAGACGCTCCGCCAGGACGGCCTGCGACTCGCGCTCGCCGGCGTCTCCTCGCTCGACGAGGTCCGCCGCGTGACCGGCGACCGGCTCTCCTAGTCCGAGTCGAGCTCCTTGATCCGCGCGCGGTACTGCTCCGAGTCGGGCTGGAGCGAGCTCGCGAGCTTGTAGTGCCTGTTCGCCTCACGGCCGCGCCCCTGCTTCTCGAGGCAGCGGCCGAGGGCGTAGTGCGCGTAGTCGTTGACCGGCGAGAGCTCGAGCACCTTGCGAAACTCCGCCTCGGCCTCCTTCCAGCGGCGGATGCGGAAGTACGCGATCCCGAGCGCCTCGCGGATGGATGCCTTGTCCGGCTCCCGCTTCTTCGCCTTCTCGAGTGCGACCGTCGCCTGTGCGGCCATCCCGCGCTTCAGGTGCGCCTTGCCCTTCTGGAAGAGGCTGTACGTCGACTCGCTCATGACCCCAGGTACGTGAAGTTCTCGCGCACCAAGTCAACCGGATGCGTCAAGTCGCGTGTCTTCCCGATCTCCACGCCTGCAACCACGAGGCCGGCGGCGATGCCGTTCACGAACGCGTGGTTGAGCTCGTACGGCGGGCCGCCGAGCTCGTCGAGATATGGGACGAGCTCGGGCCCGAGCCCCCACAGCGGCGCGCTGCCGAGCGGGTTGGCGGGATCGTCGTCGATCGGCTTCTCGACGCGACCGTCCACGATCTTGATCGGCGCCCGGTGCGGAACGGTCGGCGCCGGGTCGCGCCGGCCGCACATCGCCCCGGCCGCGCCGGACGACGCGAATGCCTCGACGAACCTGCCCACGTCGCCCGGCGTGAAGACCGTGTCGGCGGCGACGACGAGGCACGGCGGTGTCGCGCCCGCGACGAGGCCGCGCTGCACCGCGTCGGCCGAGCCGAGGACGCCGGGCTGGCGAACGGTCCGCACCTCGAGCCCGAACCCGCTGCCGTCGCCGACGAGCTCCTCGACGTGATCCGCGAGGTGGCCGGTGACGACGACGGCGAGCTCGCAGCCGGCCGCAGCGAGCTCCCGCAGGAGCGTCGCGACGACCGGCCGGCCGTCGATCGGCAGCACCGGCTTGGGCCACCGGTCCGTGATCGGGCGCAGCCGCGATCCCTCGCCCGCGGCCATCACGATCGCGTGCACTAGGACAGAAGCTCTTCGACTTCGTCGAGGACGGCGGCGGCGATCTCGCCCTTCGGCGCCTTCGCCACCGTGCGGTCGCCGCGCTCCGTGACGAGCGTCACCTCGTTGTCGGCGGCGTCGAAGCCGATGCCGGTGCGTCCGACGTCGTTGAAGACGAACAGGTCGGCGTTCTTCCGTTCACGCTTGTCGCGCGCGCGCGCGAGGCCGTGCTCTCCCTCGTCGGCGGCGAAGCCGACGACGACCTGCCCGGGGCGTCTCGCTGTACCGATGGCCGCGAGGACATCGGTCGTCGGTTCCAGCTCGACCGTCCACCCGGCGCGGTCCTTCGGCCGCTTCGCCGCGAGCGCCTCCGCCGGCCGGTAGTCGGCGACAGCGGCGGCCATGATCACGACGTCGGCTTCCCCGGCGCGTGCGAGCGCCTCGCGCTCGAGGTCGGCGGCGGTGGGCGTCTCCACGAGCTCGACGTCGGGCGGAGCCGCCACGGCGAGGTTCGCGGCGAGGAGCGTGACCTGCGCCCCGCGCCGGCGCGCCTCGGCGGCGATCGCGACGCCCATGCGCCCCGACGAACGGTTGCCGACGAAGCGCACGCTGTCGATCGGCTCGCGTGTGCCGCCGGCCGAGACGAGCACGCGCTTGCCCTTCAGCGGGCCGCGGCCGGCGAGCAGGTCGAGCGCGGCGGCGAGGATCTCCTCCGGTTCCGACATGCGGCCGACGCCGAGCTCGCCCTCGGCGGTCTCGCCCTCGTCCGGGCCGGCGAGCACGACCCCGCGGGCACGGAGCGTCTCGGCGTTCGCGCGCGTGGCGGGGTGCGACCACATGCGCGGGTTCATCGCGGGAGCCACGAGGACGGGGCCGCGGTGCGCGAGCGCCGCCTCGGTGAGGACGTTGTCGGCGATCCCGTGTGCGAGCTTCGCAAGTGTGTTCGCGGTGCAGGGCGCGACGAGCAGCAGGTCGGCCCGCGTCAGGTGCAGGTAGACGTCGTCGCCGGGCGGCCGCCGCGCAAGCGCGCGGAAGGTCTCGGCGGCGACGAACCGCTCGGCGCCGGGCGTGACGAGGGGAACGACCTCGTGGCCGCGCTTCACGAGCAGGCGGCACACCTCGCACGCCTTGTAGGCGGCGATGCCTCCGGAGACCCCGAGCAGGATCTTCGCCATGCCGGAAGTGTGCCTACGGCCGGCGGGTCCTATGCTCCCGCGGCGAACTCGCGAGGGAAGTCGACTCGCCAGTACCACCATGCAACGAGCCGCTCGGCTGCCTCGTGGCTCGTGCCGCGGTTGACGCCGATGCGGGCCTCACATATCTCGTCGGGCTCTGCTGCGACCGCCTCGACGCCTGCATGGGCGTTTCCAGACCGGTGGAACGTACATCTCGTACTCGTCGAGAGGCACGCCGGCCCCGATTGGGTCCCAGAGCGCCCAGAGGAGCAGGGAGGCCCATCGTCTCGACCCACAACACCACTCGGGGCCGGAGCGTTCACCACCGCGAGCACAGCACGACCATCACGTCGACACCCCAAGAGCTCAACGGCTTTGCCGTCGAGCGTTCGCCTGCGAAGCGGCGAACCTCAACAGCGGGAAAACGCGAAGCGTCTTGGAGCTATTTCGCGTAGTCGTACGTCAAGAGGCCCTCGGCGATTTCCTCCATCGCCATGGTGAGGTAGTTCTTCGAGCGCGACTCCACCAGGGGCGGCGGATTGTCGTCGAAGGTGCCCTCACCGAGCTGATGGTGGTAGTTGTTGATCTGCCGGGCCCGCTTCGCCGAGACGATGACGAGCGCATAGCGCGAGTCAACGCTCTGGAGCAGCTCATCGACGCGAGGGTGGATCATGGCCGCGACATGGTACCGACAGGCGACAGGAGCCTGCGGACCAGGCTCGTGAGCTCGTCCACGGCCCTGCCGAGCTCGTCGTTCTCGACCACGTAGTCGAACTCGTCCGCCTCCTGAAGCTGCTCGCGGGCAAGGGCGATCCGTTCGCCGATCTCGCCCGTGCTCTCGGTCGCCCGGTCGCGGAGCCGGCGCTCGAGCTCGTCGACCCGGGCCGAGATGAAGATCGTCACGGCGCCGTCCACCTCGCGCTTCACCTTCAACGCGCCCTCCGTCTCGAGCTCGAGCAACGGCACCCGGCCCTCGCCGCGGATCCGGTCGAGCTCCGAGCGCAGCGTGCCGTAGCGGTGGCCGGAGACGTACTTCACGTGCTCGAGGAAGTCCCCGCGCGCGATCCGGTCGAGGAACTCGTCTGCGCCGAGGAAGTAGTACTCGCGGCCGTCCTCCTCCCCGGGCCGGCGGTTGCGCGTCGTCGCGGAGATCGCGGCCGCCACGCCGGGAACCCTTCCGAGCACCTCTCGGATCAGCGTTCCCTTCCCGGCGCCGGAAGGGCCGGTGACGACGATGACCGAGGGGGCTCTACTTGTGGAAGAGCTCAATCAGCTCCGTGCGCTGGCGATCCGACAGTCCGCCGACGGTCTTCGACTGGCTGATGCGACACGTGTTCAGGAATCGCGCCGCCTTCACGCGACCGAACTTCGGGACCGCCATGAGGATGTCGATCACCTTCGCAGTCGACACGTACTCGGGTGGATTGCCGAGGATCTGGTCGATGCGGACCCGCCCGTCCTTCAGGTCCTTCTTCAGCTTCGCACGGCGAACGCGAACGTCGTTCGCGCGCTTCAGTGCGTCCATCCGTTGATCGAGCGACCGCAGAGGTGTATGCGCTTGCGTCTTCTGGGCGGTCGGCATGAGCGCCCGATACTACCAATGCTCAGGCGGCGATCAAGCGTGCACGTGAGACATTTCGTGCGCCGCCGCAAACGCCTCCGCCGCGTCGAGATCGGCCAGCTCGCCGCGCACCCGGACCGGCGCGTCCGGGTCCGAGAAGAGGACCGTTCCGAGCGCGACATCGCGTGCGCCGCAGGCGACGAACTCGAGTGCGTCCTGCCCGGTCGTCACTCCACCCATGCCGACGATCGGGAGCTTCGTCGCCGCGTAGCACGCGTGCACCGTCGCCAGCGCGACCGGCTTCAGCGACGGCCCCGAGAGCCCGCCTTGCCCGCGGGCGAGAACCGGTCGAAGCGTGCGCGGATGCAGCGCGAGCCCGCGCAGCGTGTTGATGAGCGAGAGCCCGTCGGCTCCGGCGGCGGCGACGGCCCGCCCGACCTCGGCGACGTCCGGGTGGGCGGCGGAGAGCTTCGCGTAGAGCGGAAGCGTCGTGTCGCGCCGGCAGGCGGCGACGATCTCCGCCGCCGAGTCGGCCGCCTCGTCGACGTTCGGGCAGGAGAGGTTCAGCTCGATCGCCTCGACGCCGGCGAGCGCGGCGCACGTCTCGGCGTAGTCGGCGGCGCAAAAGCCGCCGACGGAGACCCAGATGGGCACGCCGAGGTCGCGGAGCTGCGGCAGGACGTCGGCGAGGAACCGCGCGCGGCCGGGATTGGCGAGGCCGATCGCGTTCAGCATCCCGTGGGCGGTCTCCGCGATGCGAGGCGGAGCGTTGCCCTCGCGCGGCAGCGGCGTGATCGTCTTCGTCACGAACCCGTCGAGCTGCCGCGCCACCTCGGGCGCGGTCAGCGCGTCGAGGCAGCCGGACGCATTAAGCAGCCGCAAGGACCGGCCCCTCCACGCATAAGCGCTTCAGCTCTCCGTCGATCTCGACCGCGCAGCCGTAGCAGGCGCCGTAGCCGCACGCCATCGGCGCCTCCCACGCCAGCTGCGCACCGGGACAGAGGTCGCCGACTGCGCGCAGCATCGGCTCGGGACCGCATGCGAGCACGTCGAAACCGTGCAAGTAACAGTCTGTTACGAGTGTAGGTTCGACCACCACCTCCGCATGCGGGAGGAGCACCGCAGCCTCCGCGTGCCGCTCGCTGCGGAAGCCGAGCACCGCCGGCGCACCGGGAAGCGACTCCGCGAGGTAGGGCAGCGGCGCCATCCCGATGCCGCCGCCGACGAGGAGCGGGCGCTCGACGTCGAGCCGAAAGCCGTTCCCGAGCGGGCCGAAGACGTGGATGCGGTCGCCGCCTCGCAAGGCGCAGATCGCCTCGGTGCCCGGGCCGACCGCCTCGAGCAGGAACGCGAGCTCGCCGGCAGGCGCGAGGCACAGCGACAGCGCGCGCGGCAGCAGACGGCCGGGCGCCTCGAGCATGAAGAACTGGCCCGGGACGCCGGGGTCGAGCCCGCCGCGGTCGACGCGCAGGAGCGTGTAGGCGCCGATCTCCTCGACGCCGGTGACGTTACGCCGTTCGCGTCTCGGCATCGATCCGCTCCTGGAGCGACAGCGCCTGCTCGGCACGGGCGTTCGCGATCGCGTGCACGGCCGCCGCCGCACCGGAGATCGTCGTGATGCACGGCACCCGGCGGATAAGCGCGGCCTCGCGGATCGCATATCCGTCCGAGCGCGCGTTGCGGCCCTCCGGCGTGTTGATGACGAGGTCGCAGCGGCCGCGCCGGATGAGGTCGACGACCGTCGGCTCATCGCCGTCCGCCTCGCTCAGCTTGCGCACGGCCTCGACGGCGAGCCCTGCAGCCGAAAGCGTGGCCGCGGTTCCCTCGGTTGCATACAGGTGGAAACCGAGCCCGGCGAGCGTCGCCGCGATCGGGACCGCTGCGCGCTTCTCCGACGGCCGGATCGAGAGGAACACCGCGCCCGAGCGCGGCAGCGTGCGGCCCGCGGCGCGCTCGGCCTTCGCGAGCGCGGTCGGCAGGTCGGCCGCGCTCGCCATCACCTCGCCGGTCGAGCGCATCTCCGGTCCGAGGACCGGGTCGCTGCCGGCGAAGCGCGCGAACGGCAGCACCGCAGCCTTGACGCTCCACTGGCGGGGCGGCCGCTCCGCCGGCAGGCCGAGGTCCGAGATGCGCGCTCCCGCCGCCAGCCGGCACGCTGCGGGCACGAGCTGCACGCCCGTCGCCTTGCTGACGAACGGGACGGTGCGCGAGGCGCGCGGATTCGCCTCGAGCACGTACAGCTCGCCGTCGGGCGTGATCGCGAGCTGCACGTTGAGCAGCCCGACGACGCCGAGCGCGCGCCCGAGCGTGCGCACGACCTCCTGCACCTCCTCCTGCTGCACGGCCGACAACCCCGGCGCCGGCAGCACGCAGGCCGAGTCGCCGGAGTGCACGCCGGCCTCCTCGACGTGCTGCATCACCGCGCCGATGTACGTGTCGACGCCGTCGCAGAGCGCGTCGACGTCGAGCTCCACCGCGTTCTCCAGGAAGCGGTCGACGAGGACGCGGCCGAGCACCGGAACCTCCGACACCTCGTTGTCGGTGAAGCAGACGCGCATCGCACGGCCGCCGAGCACGTACGACGGTCGGATGAGCACCGGGTAGCCGACCTCGTTCGCGACGCGCACCCCCTCCTCGCTCGACGACGCCATCCCCCACCCGGGGGAGCGGATGTCGTGCGCGCGCAGCAGGCCGGCGAAGCGCTCGCGGTCCTCCGCGAGGTCGACGGCGTCGTACGGCGTGCCGAGGATCTTGTAGCCGGCCTCCTCGATCGCGCGCGCGAGCTTGAGCGGCGTCTGGCCGCCGAACTGGATGACGACGCCCTCAGGGCGCTCCCGGTCGCAGATCGCGAGCACCGACTCCGCGTCGAGCGGCTCGAAGTACAGGCGATCGGACGTGTCGTAGTCGGTGGAGACCGTCTCCGGGTTGCAGTTCACCATCACCGCCTCGTAGCCGAGCTCGCGGAAGGTCCAGACCGCGTGCACGCAGCAGTAGTCGAACTCGATGCCCTGGCCGATGCGATTGGGGCCGGAGCCGAGGATGACGACGCGAGGCTTCGCTCCCGTCGGCTGCGCCTCTTCCGCCTCGCCCCAGGTGGAGTAGTAGTAGTTGGACGCAGCCTCGACTTCGCCCGCGCACGAGTCGACGCGGCGGTACGCGGGCCGCACGCCGCAGTCGCGGCGGCGGGCACGCACGACCGTCTCCGGGACGTCCGCGGCGGCGGCGATGTCGGCGTCGGAGATGCCGAGCCGCTTGAGCCGCAGCCAGTCGTCGGCGACGAACTGGTCCACGTCGCTGCCGGCGATCTCGAGCAGCGACTCCTGGATCTTCCAGATCTCCTCGACGAAGAACGGATGCACGTCGTCGGGGACGTCGGCGAGCGTCTGCCACGGCGTCGCGGCGCCGGTGTCGAGCTCGCGCGAGCGCATCGCCTTCTGGAACGCCTCGGCGAACGTGCGGCCGATGCCCATCGTCTCGCCGACCGACTTCATCTGCGTCCCGAGCGTGCGGTCGGCCCCCGGGAACTTCTCGAACGCGAAGCGCGGGAACTTGACGACGACGTAGTCGAGCGTGGGCTCGAAGCTCGCCGGCGTGGTGCCGGTGAGGTCGTTCGGGATCTCGTCGAGCGTGTAGCCGACGGCGAGCTTCGCCGCCACCTTCGCGATCGGGTAGCCCGTCGCCTTCGACGCGAGCGCGGACGAGCGCGACACGCGCGGGTTCATCTCGATGACGCGCACGTCGCCGGTCTCGCGCGAGCGCGCGAACTGGATGTTCGACCCGCCCGTGTCGACGCCGACCGCTCGGATGACGGCGGCGGCCGCGTCGCGCAGCTCCTGGTACGCCTCGTCGGGCAGCGTCATCTGCGGCGCGACGGTCACCGAGTCGCCCGTGTGGGTGCCCATCGGATCGAGGTTCTCGATCGAGCAGACGATGACGACGTTGTCGAGCTTGTCGCGGACGACCTCGAGCTCGAACTCGTCCCAGCCGCGCACCGACTCCTCGACCAGCACCTGGCTGATCGGGCTCTCCTGCAGGCCGGCCTCCACCTGCCGGCGCAGCTGCTCCCGCGTGTAGGCGAATCCCCCGCCGTGCCCGCCGAGCGTGAACGCCGGGCGCACGACCGCCGGCAAGCCGACGTTCTCGAGGTCGGCGACGTCGGTGACGATGCGCGAGGTCGGGACCTTCAGGCCGCAGCTCTCGACCGCGTCCTTGAACAGCTGCCGGTCCTCGGCGCGCTTGATCGCGTCGAGCGGCGCGCCGATGAGCTCGATGCCGAGCTCGGCGAGCACGCCCGCCTCGGCGAGCTCCCGCGCGAGGTTGAGCGCCGTCTGTCCGCCCATCGTCGGCAGCAGCGCGTCGGGCCGTTCGCGGCGGAGGACGTCGGCGACGCCCTCGAGGTCGAGCGGCTCGAGGTACGTACGGTCGGCGAAGCCGGGATCGGTCATGATCGTCGCCGGGTTCGAGTTGACGACGATCGTGCGGAAGCCGTCCTCGCGCAGGACCTTCAGCGCCTGGCAGCCGGCGTAGTCGAACTCCGCCGCCTGGCCGATGACGATCGGGCCGGAGCCGACGATGCAGATCGCATGCACGTCGTCTCTACGCGGCAAGGCCGTCCACCCACGTCTCGAGCAGCGGCCAGGCGTCGTGCGGTCCCGGCCCCGCCTCGGGATGGAACTGGAGCGAGTGCGCGCGCAGCTCCGGGAACGCGAGGCCCTCCACCGTGCCGTCGTACAGCGACACGTGCGTCGCTTCGCCCGCGTCGGTCGCGCGCACGGCGAAGCCGTGGTTCTGCGACGTGACGAGCACGCGCCCGTTCGCGCGCTGCAGCACGGGGTGGTTCGCGCCGCGGTGGCCGAACGGGAGCTTGAACGTCTCGTGCCCCGTCGCGAGCGCGAGCACCTGATGGCCGAGGCAGATGCCCATGACGCTCGTGCGGCCGAGCAGGTTGCGCATCGTCTCGGTCTCCTGCACGAGCGGCTCCGGGTCGCCCGGTCCGGGCGAGAAGAGGACGCCGTCGTAACGGGCGAGCTCGTCCGCCGTCGTCGTGTGCGGGTGGACCGTGACCGCGGCGCCGCCGGCGGCGAGCCGCCGCAGCACCGAGCGCTTCACGCCGTAGTCGACGACCGCGACGCGGACGCGCCCCTGCTCGGCGTACACGTACGGCTCCTTCGTCGAGACGCCGGCGACGAGCGCGCGCCCCGCCATCTCGGCCAGGCCGCGCGCGGCCTGAACGGCCTCCTCCACGTCGCCCGCGCCGCCGACGACGACGGCGCGCATCGACCCCGCCTCGCGCAGCGCGAGCACGAGCGAGCGGGTGTCGATGCCGGTGAGCGCGACGATGCCACGCTCCTGCAGCCAGTCGGTCCACGCCGGCCCGCGCGCCTCGCGCATGAGCACGGCCCTTGCGTGCACGGTGCCCGACTCGGACCGATTCTCGGCGACGCCGTAGTTGCCGATCATCGGCGCCGTGAAGCAGACGATCTGCTCGGCGAAGCTCGGGTCCGTGACGGCCTCCTGGTATCCGGCCATGCCGGTGGTGAAGACCGCCTCGCCTGCAGCGAAGCCGTCCGCTCCCACCGACTCGCCCCGGAAGACCGAGCCGTCCTCGAGTGCGAGGAAGCCCGTCACGCCTCGAACGCCACCGCGCCGCCGGCGATCGTCATCGCGACGGCTCCCGTCAGCGTCGCCCCGAGCAACCAGGAGTTGCGAGACCGCGACCGGAACGACTCGACACGCCACTCGCGCTCGAGGTCGAGCAGCGCGAGGTTCGCCCGCGCGCCCACCGCGACCCGGGGCCGCTCGAGCCCGAAGACGCGGGCCGGGCCGGCGGTCATCCGCTCGATCATCGTCTCGAGCGTGAGCACGCCGGGACGCACGAGGTGCGTGTTGAGGACCGCGAACGCGGTCTCCAGCCCGGTGACGCCGAACGGCGCCGCCTCGAAGGGCACGTCCTTCTCGTGCAGCGCGTGCGGCGCGTGGTCGGTGGCGATGCACTCGATGCTGCCGTCCTTCAGCGCCTCGATGAGCGCCGCCCGATCCTCCTCGGCGCGGAGCGGCGGGTTCATCTTCAGGTTCGCGTCGAGCGACCGCACGGCGTCGTCGGTGAGGACGAGATGGTGCGGCGTGACTTCGGCGCTCGCCGCGATGCCGGCGGCGCGGGCCCGCCGGAGCGCGGCGACCGATTCGACCGAGGACAGATGCAGGAGGTGGATCGGCTGGCCTTCGTAGCCGGCGAGCGCGAGGTCGCGCTCGACCATCACCGACTCCGCCACCGACGGGTAGGCGGCGAAGCCGAGCTCGGCCGCGACCGCTCCCTCGTGCACGTGGCCGCCGCGCGAGAGCGACTGCTCTTCGCAGTGGAGCGCGAGCTTCCGTCCCGTGATCGATGCGTACTGCAGTGCCCGTCGCATCATCCCGGCGGAGGAGACCGGCACGCCGTCGTCGGAGAAGGCGACCGCGCCCGCGTCCGCGAGCTCTGCCATCTCCGTCAGCTCCTCCCCGTGCTGCCCGCGCGTGATCGCGGCGAGGAAGCCGACCGCGACCTCCGCCTCGCGGCCCGCCGTCTCGACGAGCGCGCCCAGCGTGGCCGCGCTGTCGACGACCGGGTCGGTGTTCGGCATCGCGAGGATCGCGCAGTAGCCGCCGGCGGCGGCGGCAGCGGTCCCGCTCGCGATCGTCTCCTCGTCCTCGCGTCCGGGCGTCCGCAGGTGGACGTGCGGGTCGACGAAGGCGGGCGTGAGCACGAGGCCGGCGCCGTCGACGACGCGGTGCTCGTTCGTGTCGAGCCCCTCGCCCATCGCGGCGATGACGCCGTCGTCGATGCGGACGTCGATCGTCGCGTCGATCTTCTCGGTCGGGTCGAGGACGCGCGCGCCACGGATGACGACGTTCTCGCCGGACCGTTCCTTCGCGTACAGCATCACGCCACCTCCGCCGCCGCGAGCGCCCGTACGCCGACGGGCCCTCCGGTCAGCACGTCGTAGAGAACGGCCATGCGAACGACGAGCCCTGACCGCACCTGCGTCTCGACGAGCGCGTCGGCCGAGTCGGCGACGCGCGGGTCGATCTCGACGCCGCGGTTCATCGGCCCGGGATGCATCACCTTCTGCCCGGGGCGCAGGCGCTCCGGCGTGATCCCCCAGCGGGCTGCGTACTCGCGCAGGCTCGGCACGTAGTTGGCGCCCGCCTGCATTCGCTCCTGCTGCATGCGCAGGACATACACGACGTCGGCGTCGCGGATCGCGCCGATGTCCGTCGTCATCTCCGCGTTCATCCCCCGCGGTAGCAGCGCCGGCGGGCCGACGAGCGTGCAGTGGATGCCGAGCAGGTCGAACGCCTGCATGAGCGATCGCGCGACGCGTGAGTGCAGGACGTCGCCGACGATCGCGACGTGGAGCCCTTCGAGCCGGCCTAGCTGCTGCTGCAGCGTGTACACGTCGAGCAGCGCCTGCGTCGGGTGCTGGTTCTTGCCGTCGCCCGCGTTCACGATGTGCGCCTCGGTGACGCGCGCGACCAGCTGCGGGGCGCCGATCTGCGGATGGCGGATGACGATGACGTCGGGGTCGTACGCGCCGAGCGTCAGCGCGGTGTCCTTCAACGACTCGCCCTTGTCGACGGACGAGCCGGCCGACTTCAGCGTCAGCGTGTCGGCCGACAGGCGCTTCGCTGCGAGCTCGAAGCTCGACGACGTGCGCGTCGACGACTCGTAGAAGAGGTTGACGACGAGCCGGCCCTTCAGCGTCGGCAGCTTCTTCACCTCGCGGTCGAGCGCGGACTCGAATGTGCGCGCGGTGCCGAGCAGGCGCTGGACGTCGTCGCGGGTGAGGTCGGCGATCGAGATGCAGTGGCGCCGCGCCGACGGGCCGGGCGGACGGAGGTCGTCGTGGACGAGGCGGATCGTGGTCATCGTGATTCCTCCTCGGGCGCCGAGACGAGCAGGACGGAGTCGATCTCGTCGACCTCGACCAGCTGGACCTGGATCCGCTCGGAGCGTGCGGTGGGAAGGTTCTTGCCGACGTAGTCGGGACGGATGGGCAGCTCGCGGTGGCCGCGGTCGACGAGGACGGCGAGCTGCACGCAGGCGGGCCGGCCGTAGTCGAAGAGCGCGTCGATGGCCGCGCGGATCGTGCGGCCCGTGTAGAGGACGTCGTCGACGAGGACGACCGTCTTCCCCTCGAGCTGGAAGTCGAGGAGCGTCTCGCGGACGACCGGCTGCGGGGCGAGCGGAGCCTCGCCGCCGCGGACGGTCACGTCGTCGCGGTAGAAGGTGATGTCGACCGCGCCGAGCGGCGGCGCCTCGCCCGTTCGCTCCTCGATGAGGCGGGCGAGCCGCTGCGCGAGCGGGACGCCGCGCGTCTGGATGCCGACCAGGGCGACCTCGTCGAGGCTCGGGTCGGCTTCGATGATCTCGTGGGCGATCCGGGAAAGCGTCCGCGACAGCGCTTCGGCGTCGAGCAGGACCTTCCCCGTTGCGGGGGCATGGGTACTCATCGTGCTCCTTTCCGGCCTCGCTGGACCGGGTTAAAGGGCTTGGTGCCGCGCGGGACTGTATCTGCTCCTGCGGACGGACGGAGTGCCCGCGTCGCGGCGGGCCTCGTCTAGCGGGTGACCTTGAAGGTGCCCTTCATCCCCGATGCGGCATGGATGTCGCACTGGAAGGTGTACTTGCCGGGCTTGAGCTTCACCGTCCAGGTCCTTGTGCCGGTGAAGGGGATGGTCGTCGCTTTGTTCACGCCGGGGCCGAAGAGGTGGAAGTTGTGGACGGAGCTCTTGTCGGCGACGACGATCGTGTAGGTGCCGGCGGCGAGCGTCTTCACGGCCGTGCTTCCGTTCCTGAGGGTGATGGTGAATCCGGGGCCGGAGACGCCGGTGAGCTTGTGTCCTGCAGCCTCGCCGGACGTGGCAGGCCCGAGGAAGGTCGCCAGCGCGGCGAGAGGTATCAGGAGCATGCGCAGCATGGGTCGTTCCT
>Ga0075276_10000248_pt1 | contig 15694 bp, 15 predicted proteins | sample SF_Rice_5C_80N_4_FD_69770 | JGI IMG/M metagenome (GOLD analysis project Ga0075276, IMG submission 69770) | Rice paddy soil microbial communities from Twitchell Island, California, USA - SF_Rice_5C_80N_405 | ecosystem: Environmental > Terrestrial > Soil > Paddy field/soil | place: USA: Twitchell... | reverse complement strand
ACGCGCCCCTCCAGCGGCAGCACGTCCAGGGCGTTCATGGTCACGAAGCCGATCTTGCCCGCCGCCAGGGCCAGCCCGGAGGGGAGCGTGACCGTGATGGCCAGCCCGCGCTCGTTGGTGACAGCGGCCACGCCCAGGGCGGGCGAGGCGGGCCGCAGGGGGATGCCCAGCAAGCGCAGGAACTTCTGGCGATTGCGCTCCGGGATCAGGTTGGCCCGGTAGATCAGGCTCTCCGCCATGAAGGCGAAGAGCTGCAGGATGGTGACACCCGGGTCGCTGTCGTTGAAGTTGGTCCACTCCGGTGTGTGGACGCGGACGCGACCGAGCGTCTCCTGCAGGATCTCGCGGTAGCCGCGGGCCTCGAGGGTGGGGGTCGGCAACGACATCGGGCCTCTCTCAGCCGGCCAGGGGCACGCGCAGCGTGGCCTGCTCGACGCTGCTGGTAGCCACCAGCTCGTACTCGATGGTGGCGAGCGCCGAGCGCTCGTCGTCCGGGTCCGCCGCCACCGAAACGGAGCGCAGCTTCAGGCGCGGCTCCCAGCGCTGCAGCGCCTGCTCGATCTCGTGCTGCACCAGGCGGCGCGTGGCCACCGTGTTGGGCTCGAAGAGGAAGCGACGCAGCCCGCCGCCGAACTCCGGCAACTGCAGCCGCTCACCCGGCTGCGTCAGCAGGATGACCTGGATCGATTCCCGCACGTTGTCTGCGCCCGCCGACCAGGCCAGGCGCCCGTCGCCGCCCACGCGAACGGGGAAGGCCACCCCGCGTCCGTACACGTTGCCGTTATCCATGGTCACGCCTTCTTGGCCTCGAGCTTCGGGACGGGGAAGCAGATCTTGAAGAACGGCATCCACCAGAAGATGATGTTCAGCAAGCTGACCAGGACCATGAGCAGAATGAGCGCGCAGATCGTGATGATCGGGATCGACAGCGAGCAGGCGACGCCGAAGCCGACGCTCGAGTCGGCGGCGCCGATGTTGCCGTCCGACAGGTCCTTCATGCTCTTCACGCGGCTGAGCTGACGCCGCAGCTCGTCCGAGAGCATGAACACGACGTTGCGGTCGTACTTGCGCAGCCCCGCCGGCGTGGTGTCCACGGGCAGCGCCACCTGGAGCGTGCGGGCCGGCGCGGCCGGGTCGAAGAAGGACGCCAGGCGGAAGGGCTCCGTGGTGTCGCTCACCACGGGCGCGCAGGCGCGGCCGCACTGCGGGCGCTCGTACAGGCACTGGAGCACGTACCAGTCGCCGCCGCCGGGATCGGCGGGCGAGCGCACGGGCGCCCGGACCGCCGCCGCGGCCACGGCGTCGCCCGGCAGCGCCCCGGCGGCGTCGACGGAGGCGGCCACCGCCTCGGCCAGCGCATCGTGCAGGTAGCGCTTGAGCGCGCGCACGCCGACGGGCGGCTGCTCGACCTCCTTGCCCAGGGCGAGGTCCCGCTGGATCAGCAGTTGCCAGCTCGGGTCGTCCAGCCGCACGGGGGTGTAGCCCCATGGGAAGGGGTCGTTGCTCTCCAGCTTCTCGAACGCCCCGGCGTTGGCGGCGGCGGCGACCATGGCGTCGTAGAGCGTGGTCCCGTCGGCCGCGGGCGTGCGCAGCTGGTCGTAGAGTGTACCCGCCGCGCTGCCGAGTCCGCTGTCGGACCCCGCCCCCAGCGCCTGCCAGACCTTCGGCAGGTGCGCCCCCATCTGGCCGGCGAAGTCGGCCAGGATGAGCGCGGAGGTGAGCTGGACGGAGTGGTCGAACTCCACGCGGTTGGGATCGCCCGCAGGCAAGCCGTCGTAGTACGCCCGCACCTTCTCGGTGGCGCGCGGGGACCAGGTCTCGAACAGCCAGTCGTCCAGGTCGCCCCAGGGCTCCAGCACGTCACGCTGAAAGTCGAGGAGCTGCGCGGCCACGGCCGCGGCCTCGGCCGCGGCATCCGGTGCGGCGGTGGCGGCAGCTCCGGCCGGGCCGCCGGCCGACGCCGTGGACCCGGAGCCCCCCGCGCTCGCCGTCGGCCCGGTCGCCGTCGTCGCCTGCGTCGCGGCCTGGATCACGGCGCCGGAGCCGTAGCTCTGCCGGCGAGACACGGGCACCAGCCCCGCCCAGAGCTGGCGGCCGAGCCTGGGCGAATCCATGGGGAAGAGCGCGAGCCGCTCCTCGTCGGCCAGCGGGACCCCCTCGGTCGCCTCCAGCCAGCTCCCGGTGGGCTGGCCGGGCACCCAGGCAAAGCTGCGGCGCTTGCCCGGGACGCCCAGGTCGGCCGCGCTGCCGGTGTCGAACGGTTGCACGCGCCGGAGCACGAAGCCCACCCGCTCCCCTGCACTCTTCAGCACCGTGCGTTCGGGCAGCCCGGGCATGCGGCAGACGAGCACGGCCGCCACCAGGTAGAAGCGCTGGTGCACGGGCTGGTAGAGCGTGAGCTGCGGCGGCTGCGCGTCCACGCTGCCGGGCTGGGCCCCGCCGCCGGTCGCGGCGGCCGGGCCGGTCCCGGAGGCAGCGCCGCCCGCGCCGCCGCCGTTGCCGTTGCCGGCCGCCGGCAGCGGGGTCAGCCCCACCGCCGGCGAGCGCCAGCTCTCCGGCTGCGCCACGAGCCCCAGCAGGCGGGTGGGATCGTCGGCGAGGAGCGCCTGCAGGTCCTCCATGAAGGAGTCGCTGGCGAAGCGCAGCAGAACGGGCCGTCGCATGAGCGCGTCCGAGCGCTGCATGAAGTCGGTCCACAGGGGACAGGGCGCGAGCCAGCGGGTCGGGGGTCGCATGGGCGTCACCAGATGTTGCCGGCGCCGGGCGTGTAGCTGGAGCTGACCACGCTGTTGGTGATCACCGTATCCGCCTGCACCACGCCGCTGAACTTGGACATGCCCGCATCGACCTTCACCATGCCGGCGCTGACCTCGACAGTGCTGGCGTTGACCGAGACCTTGGCGGAGGCGGTGATGGTGATGCCGGCGCTCTCCAGCTTGATGCTGTTGCCGTTGGAATCCTCGATCTGCACGGAGCCGGGCCCGTCCTGCAGCGTCAGCTTCTGCCCACCCGGCGTCTCCAGCTTCAGCTTCTCCTGCCCGTCGCTGTCATCGAGCGTGATGATGATGCCGTTGCGCGAGTGGATGGCCTTGATCTTGTTCTGGCCGCCGCCATCCATGCTCTCGGGCGGCGCGTCCTGGCCGTTCCAGAGGCCGCCCACCACCACCGGCTGCCGCGGGTCGCCGCCCACGAACACCACCAGCACCTCGTCGCCCGTATCGGGGATGAACCAGGTCCCCCGGTTCTTGCCCGCCATGAGCGTGGCCAGGCGGGCCCAGGCCTCGTAGCCGGCGCCGCCGCCATCGGGCGACCAGGGCAGGCCGACCTTCACCCGCCCCTGCCCGTCCGGGTCCTTGATGTCGCGCACCACCGCGGGATAGGCGCCGTAGAACAGGCCGCCGTAGCCCCGGGGCAGACGCGCGCCCGCCACCTCGTCGATCCAGCTCTCCACCACCATGGGTCAGCTCCCGATGCCGGGGCGCTCGACCGCGAACTGCGTGCGGGCGCCCGAGCTCGCGTCGAACGAGTGGCGGGTGCGCGTCACGGCGTACTCGCCGTCGAAGAGCGCGCCCAGTCCGGAGAGCGTCAGGTGCGCGCCCACGCGCAGGCGCGCGTCCGCGTCGGCCACGCCCGTGCCGGTCACGAAGCGGCGCGCCACGCGCCGGTAATGGGCTTCGGCCAGCCCGCGCGCCTCCTGTGAGGTCAGCGGGACGTGGTGCACCACCTGCTGCTTGCGGTCGCCGAAGGCGGACTGGAGCAGACTGCCGCCCCCGGTGTCGCCCTGCAGCTCGCCGCCGATGGCCGAGGCGGTGGCGCTCTCGGTGATGGCCTGCTTGCTGGCGACGTCCCAGCCGGTGACGTCGCAGGCGGTGACCTGACCGGCCAGGTCGGCGGCCACGTCGAAGTCGTGGAGGCCGGCGCCGAAGGCGAGCGTGAGCTGGCCCGCGGAGCGCCGCGCGCGCTGCTGCATGTGCAGCTCGCTCCCCTCTACCCAGACCTCGGCATCCACCGCCCGGGCGCGCTCCCGCAGGAACGCCAGGTCGCTCTGATTGAGCTGGGCCACCACCCGGTGCGTCGGCCCGCTCACGTCCACCACGGCCGTAAGGCCCTGCCGCGAAGCGATCTGGCGCGCCACGTCCTCGTCGGAGGCCTGCTCGTACGTTTGCGTGTGCCGGATCATGCGCAGATCCTGCAGCCGGTCCTCCGCCAGAATCAGCACTTCGGGCGGGCGCGTCGAGCCGAAGCGCCCCTCGATCGCCGTGAGCTTGCCATCGAACACCGTTCCGGCCGTGGCGCCGGCACCCAGCTCGATGCGCAGCGCCTTGCCGAAGTCCAGAAGCTGGCGGTCGAAGAAGAGGTATCCCGCCGCGCCGCCCCGCGGGCCCCAGTTGGAGAACGTCGCCTCGCAGTGGCAGAGGCCGTCCGTGTCCTCCTCCACCAGCAGCTCCACCAGCGCATCGGCCAGCAGCTGCTCCTCCTGGCCCGCGACGAACAGCTTCGGTCGCGCCGCGAACAGCGCCGGGGCTCCGGTGGGGTCGGGCATGGCTCAGTGCGCGAACAGCCGTGCCGCGTGCCGCAGCCGCCGCTCGGCCACGTCCGCCAGGTCCCGGGGCGCGAGCCGCGGCGCAGATGCGCTCGCGCCCGCCGGCGCCGCGCCCGCCCCGCCGGCGGCGGGCGCCGCGGCCGCCGGCGCTTCCACCACCACTTCCAGCTCGTTGATGATCACCGCCATGGGGTTGCTCCCTTTCAGGGCAGACGCAGGCCGCCTGTGCCGCTTACTCCCAGGTCCGCCCGCGGCTGCGCCGCGACCGACGCGCCGCCGGACACCGACACGCCCAGGCTGGCGGACCCGCCCCCGCCCACCGAGACGCCCGCCGAGACGCTCACCAGCGCGCCCGCCGCCAGCTGGCGCGGATTCTCGATGCCATTGGCCAGCGCGCTCGCCTTCCAGTCCTTGACGCCGGCGTTGGCCGCCATCTGTTGAAAGCTCTGCCCGCCCTTAGCCGCCTGCAGCGGCTGCGTGCCGGGCGCACCGCCCGCGCCCCCGCGCTGGAACTGGATCTCCTGCTTCGACATGGAGACGGAGACGCTGGCCCGCAGCGGCACGCCGTTCTCCGAGAACAGCTCGATGGTCTCGTCCATGGAGTCCATCACGCCCTCGAAGATGAACGCGCCCCAGTGAAAGCGGACGCCGGGCGGAAGGAAGACGTCCTTCCCCTCGACCGTCTTCTTCGTCGGCCGCATGAACGCGTTCACCTTCTCCACCTGCGCCCGCACGTCCGTTTCGCCGGCGCCGCCGGTCTCCGTGACCGTGCTGTCGAAGAGCAGCTCCACCGTCAGCTTGGTGGTCCCCTTCCCCACGTACTGCACGGGCGAGCCCTTGGGCTGGTCGCCACCCACCGCCTGGTTGGAGTAGCCGACCTTGAGCGTCTGCGGGTTGAACTGCACGTCGAACGCTTGCGTCCTCTGTCCCTCCGGGGTGGTCTCCTTGACCTTCCCGCTCTCGTCCCACCACACCTCCTGCAGCGTGGCTTTCTTGGGCACGAGTGGCTGTGGCATGGCTCGACCTCACGCACCCGCGGGGGACTTGAGTCGGAGCGTCTCGTAGGCGAGCTGCATCTCCTCCACGGCGACGAGGCCTTCTTTCGCGTTCAGCGACGGCGCCTTCAGCTTTACGGGCAAGCAGCCGGTCAGCGTGAAGCTGGCGGCGCTGGTCGTGCCGTCGGCGGCGAGCAGGGTGACCTCGGCGGTGGCGCGCACGCCCCGGCTCCCGGACGCCACCACCTTCTCGAACCACTTCCAGAGATCGAGGTTGGTGGTCAAGCCGCGCCTCAACGTGAGCTGCCCGTAGCCGACGGGGCCCACCAGGTGGACGGGCCCCGAGTTGCGGCCGCCCTCGCGGAAGCTCTTCGCTTCCATGGTCATCTCGAGGCCGTCGCACTCCGCGAAGCTGCCGCCGCAGATGGACGAGGCGACGTCGTCGACCGCGATCTCGACGCGGAAGTTGAAGGCGGTGTACGGCCGCGCTTCCGGGTTCGCCTGCTCGGTCGCCATCAGCTGGCCTCCACGGTGAGGGCGCCCGAGCCGCTCTGCAGCAGGCGCACGACCAGGAACTCCATGGGCAGCGAGGGCGCGACGCGCAGCTCGACGATGAGCCGGCCCTGGTCCACGCTCTGAGGCGGGTTCACGCTGTCGTCGGTCACCACCCGGAAGGCCTCGTCCGGCGAGGCGCCGGCGAACGCGCCGCGCGCGAACAGATCCGTCAGCAGGTCCTCGAAGCGGCGGCGCACCAGCCGGCGCAGGCGGGCGTCGTGGGGCAGGAACACGTCGGCATCGCCCTCGCGCAGCGCCAGGCGGCGCAGCAGGATCAGCAGGCGCCGCACGTTCACCTCGCGCAGCTCGGGGTCGGGACTGAGCGTCTCGGCGGCCAGGACCCGGAAGCCTTCCGCCGTATCCAGCACCTGTCCGAGCTGCGCCTGGAAGAGCGCCGGCCGCGCGCCTTCGGGCAGGGTCGGCACCAGCCCCACGACGGCCGCCAGCGATTCATTGGCCGGGGCGATCCAGGCGCCGGTGCGCAGCGTCCGCCGCGCGTAGCTGCCGAGCAGCGCGCCATCGGGCGGCGCCAGCCGGACCGGCTGCGCCGCGCCCTGGTCGTCGCGCAGCAGCAGCCAGGGGTGGTAGAGCGCGGCGAAGCTCAAAGTGCGCTCGCCCTCCTCGGGGGCCAGTGCGGCGCTCAGCCGCCCGGCATAGGCGCGCAGCCCGTCCTCGCGCACGTGCGCGGGCACCGAGAGCACGGCGAAGGCGTCGCCGCGCGCGGCGCAGAAGCGCAGCAGCACGGAGTGGAGCGCGAGCAGGTCGTCGCCGGCCGCGCCCAGCTCGCCGCGGCGCTCCTCCTCGTCCAGCGGCAGCAGCCGCCAGACCGAGGGCGGCTGGAGCGGCAGCCAGAGCGTGTTCGACCAAGGCCCGGGCGTCTGGCCCGTGAGCGCGGCCACGCGGAAGAAGGTCGGGCCGCCGGCGGGCGCCACCCCGCTCCAGCCGGCGCCGCGCGTCGTGACGGCCATGGCCTGGCCGAAGGCGGGGTCGGGCGAGATCTCGACGCGGTAGCCGTCCGGCTCGGGCTCGAGCGCCGCCCACGTCAGCCGCACGCGCCCTTCGGTCAGCTCCACGGCCGCCAGCGTGGGCGGCTGGGGGAGCGGCGCGCGGGCACACGCGTCGAAGAGCGGTGAGGGTGCGGCCACCACGGTGTTCGACCAGGGCGAGATCCCCAGCCGTCCGCGGGCGCGCACCCGGAACCAGCGCGCCGTCTGGCACGGCCCCGCCGGCCACGAGACGTCCTGCCGCCGCCGCTGGTGCTCCGTTCGCTCCACCCCGCTCTCGAAGCGCCAGTCCGCCGAAGCCTCCAGCTCGTAGACGGTCGCGCCGGGCACGCGGGTCCAGTCGAGCGCCGGCGCCTCCGGGGGCGCGTGGGCCAGCGCGAGCACCGGCGCGGCGATGCGCGGCGGGCGCGGACGCGCGCGCGCCCAGGCGCGATCCACCGCATCCGGCAGCGCGATCAGGCTGACCTCGTCGATCTCGAGCAGCGCGTGCAGTCCCTGCAGCCGCCGCCCGGGCCTGCCGCCGCTGCGCCGGGCCGGCAGCTGGTAGCGGAGCTGGAAGGCATCTTCGAGCACCGTGGCCAGGCTGCTGTCGCGCAGACCGGGATCCACGAACAGCTCCCAGCTGAAGCTGGCGAGCCCGTCCCGGAGCAGCGCCGTCCCGGCCGGGATGCGCGCGGGCTGGTAGTCGTCCTCGGTGACCAGGGCGGGCACGCCCAGCGGAATGCAGAAGAGACGGCGGTCGCGCCGATAGCCGGCGAGCGGAAAGCGCGGGTGGTCGGCGGCGTCCCAGAGGGCCGGGCGCGGGCGCGGCCGGTCGTCGCGGCGGAAGAGCTCGTCGTCGGTGGGCAGCGTGGCCCAGTGCCGGGGATGCCCGGGCACGAGGCCGAGCGCAGCCAGGCGCGCGGATGCGCCGGCGGCGGCGCGCACGCGCAGCTCCAGCTCGACCACGCTGGCGACGGGCGCCTCCGCGCCCGCCCGCGCCGCCGCCGTACGCGACCCCACGGTCCACCAGGCGCGGCGGCCCACAACGCGGGTGACCCCCGTCGGGCCGGATCCGCCGGACGCCCCCGTCGCCGCCCCGGTCGCCGCGGTCGCCCCGGCCGCCGCGGCCACGACGTCGTCCACCAGGAGCAGAAGCGTGTGGCGGCGCGCACCGACCTCGCGCCAGTCGAAGCGCAGGCGGATCCAGCTTCCGGGCGTGACTACGCTGGCCGCCGCCGGGTCCAGGTCGAGCACGAAGTCGCTGCCCTGCACCGACCAGCGCTCACAGCCCACGACGCGGTCCTGCGACACGGCCAGGCGCGCCACGTGCCGCGGCTGCGGATACTCACCCGAGGAGTGCACGGGGAAGTCGGCGGGCGCCTGCGGCTCGAACCAGGTGCCGCGGCCCAGCGGCAGCGTGCGCCCGGGCGCCGCGCGCACAGCCGCGCGCACAGCCGCACGCACCGGGAAGTAGCCCTCCAGCCCGGCGGTCGGGAACTCGAGCCGCACCAGCTCGCCCGCGCTGACGCCCACCGCCTCGTAGCCCTCCGGCCGCGCGCGTGCCACCACGGGCCGCCAGGCGGCCAGCGCCGCCACCGCCTGTCCGTCGGACCAGCTACCGGGGGCTCGCGCGCGCAGGCGCGCGGCCTGCAACCCGCGGCCGGGGAGCCGGCGCAGCACACCCGGGACCAGGAAGGCGTTGGTGCGGGCGCCCGTCCGCCGGCGAGCGGGCAGCGCCCGGTCGGGGCGCCGCCCCACGCGCACCACCCAGCAGCGCCGCCCGCCGTTGCGGAAGAAGGCGCGCACCGCCGGCCCGAGCTGGGCCAGCGCCAGCTCGCCCCGCTCACGGTCCCAGGCCAGCGGCACGTCCCGGCCGAACACGTCGTGGAAGCGACCGACGTCCTCGACCAGGACGGGCGTGTGCAGGGGCCCGGACGCGGCGAAGCCGACGAACGCGGCCACGTCCATGCGCGGCAGCGCGTCCGCGACCGGCGGCGCCTGTGCCTCGAAGCGGATGCCGGGCGTGCGAGCGACGGCGACGACGGTCACGGGCCTACTCCACGTCGATCCGCTCGCAGGCCAGCACCAGCTCCTCGATGGCCACGTCGGTGCTCTTCCCCGACAGGCTCGGCCCGGTGTACTTGGTGGGCCGCGCCCCCTTGAGCCGCCACGTCTGCACGGGCGTCTCCGTGCGCTGCTCGTCCAGCAGCATGATGGTGACTTCCTTCAGCTGGTCCTGCTGGCCGTTGCGCACCGCGTTCAGCCAGGCGTATAGCGTGTTGAGGTCGCCCACCACGCCGCGCTTCAGCGTCACGTCCGGGACCTTGTACGTGCCCGTGACCTTCATGGGCGTGTTGTCCTTGAAGCTGCCGGCCCGGTACTCGGCCACAGTGATCTCCATGCCCAGTCCGGACACTTCCTGGAAGCCGGCGCGCCAGTCGCCGCGCGCGTCCGGGCCGCCGTCGATCTGCACCAGGAAGTTGAATGCGCTGTACGGCCTTCCGCCCCGGTCCACTGCCATGGTCGCCCTCCTTCAGTCGGCGTGAGACGTCAGCTCTTCGCGCTCCCGGTCCACTGGCCGATGCGGAAGATCACGAACTCCGCCGGCCGCAGCGGCGCCACACCGATGAGGCAGATCAGGCGCCCGTTGTCGAGGTCGTTCTGCGACATGGTCGAGCGGTCGCAGCGCACGAAGTACGCGTCCTCCGGCTTCTCGCCCAGCAGGTGATCGGATTTCCACTCGTTGAAGAGGAAGTCCTCGATCGTCCGCTTGACGTTGGCCCAGAGAGTCGGCCCGTTGTTCTCGAAGACCACCCACTGCGTGCCCCGCTCGATGGAGCGCTCGAGGTAGGCGAAGTACCGGCGCAGGTTCACGTACTTCCACTCGGGATCGGACGAGATCGTGCGCGCGCCCCAGACGCGGTAGCCACGCCCTTCGAAGAAGCGCAGGCAGTTGATCCCGTTCGGGTTCAGGATGTCCTGTTGCGCCTTGTTCAGGAGCACCTCGAACCCGAGCGCACCCGTCACCACCTCGTTGGCCGGCGCCTTGTGCACGCCCTTCTGCACGTCGTTGCGCGCGTAGATCCCCGCCATGAAGCCGCTGGGCGGCAGCGCGATCTGCGCGTTGGACACGGAGTCCAGGATCTGGACCCAGGGGTAGTAGAGCGCCGCGTGACTGGAATCGAGCTGGCCCCGGAACTCCTGCACGCCTGTCAGGTCCTGCGCTTCCGGCGCATCGAGCACCGCGATGCGGTAGCGCATGGTCTCCGCATGGGAGACCAGGTTGCCCGCGATGGCCAGCGCCTGGTCGCCCCAACTGGTGCTCGTGCCCACGTACGAGTAGCCCGGCGCCGCCACGATGGAGATCTCCGCCATGTCCTCGAACGCCTTCAGCCCCGTCTTGGCCGCCGGATCGTCGTCGTTGCCCGCGTAGGCAGCCTGCGTCGGCCGATCACCGTCATCGCCGCCGGTCAGCGACACGGTCACCCGCCGCTGCGCCGCCGACGCCTTGCGGTCCGCCAGGCGGTCCAGCACGCCCCCGAGCAGGGCGCCCGCGATCCGGGGACCGTTGGCGCCCTCGGTCGGTTCGAAGATCACCGGCCGCGCCAAGGCGTGGGAGCGGTTGCTCAGCTCCTCGGCGAAGTAGCTGCTCAGCGAGGTGGCGCTGTGCGGGTCCAGCGTCAGCCCCTCGAAGAGGGCGGAGCGCCGGTCGTTGTCCGGGTCCACCACCTGCACCGTGACCGTCAGCACGCGCACCGCATCGTCCGAGCTGACGTCGTCCAGCGACGTCTCGTTCTCGGCCTCGTCGTGCAGCGTCCAGATGACGCGCTCCTCCGCGTCGTCGAAGCCCCGCTCCGCCCAGTACAGCGTGCCGGCGTTGGCGCTGCTCGGACCGGTGCGGGGACCGATCCACACCGTGTCGCCATCGCTCACGCCCTTGAGCGCGTACTCGCCCGCCTGCCCGGTCTTCACGTCCGCCGTCAGCTGCGCCGTGACCGTGACGCGCAGGTTGCCGGCCTTGCCCGGGTAGCGCGCCCGGAAGGTCACCAGCGTGGGCTGACTCTCCGCCGAGGCGAGCGCGCCCGCCGCGTACCCTTGCGCCGAGATGTCCTCACCGCTCGAGTCCAGCTTCTGGTAGAGGCGCGCGATGTAGAGGCGGACACCGCCGTTGTCGAAGAAGGCCCGCACCGCCTGCGCCAGGAAGTTGGTCTGCGTGTTGGCGCCCTCTTCGAACTCCAGCGGCTCCATGCCGCCGAACTTGCGCTCGAACTCCGCGAAGCTCGTCACCAGCTCCGGCACCCCCGAGGTCGGACCGAAGCGAGCCGGACCCACGAACCCGGCCGTGCTGGTGCTCACGCCCTCGATCGTCTTCGCCCGATAGCTGGTCTCCTCGATGTACACGCCGGGCGCGAGGTACTCTGGCATGTCCGCCTCCTATCAGGGTGTGGAGGACCCGCTCAGGATCCAGAGCTCGGGGTGGCGCCCCTCCGCGCCGCCCGGTAACGCCGTCGCCAGCAGTAGCTCCCGGCCGAAGCCCAGCTCCACCGTCCACTCGGACAGCGGGGCGGCGCCCTCGGCCCCGATCAGGTATGCGGGAGCCTGCTCGGTGAGAATCGCCTTGAGGCCCGGGAGGCGCCGGAGCGCCGCCGGCACGCCGGCCAGGTCCGCGGGGTGCCGCGCCAGCGGGGCCGGCGACCAGCGCACGCGCACCGTCGCCGGCCAGGTCTGACCCGTCACATCGCCCTGCCCGGCACCGGGCGGCGAGCCCAGGCGCAGACGCTCCACGGGTGGGTAGGGGAAGGCCACGAGCACCCGGCCGCGCTCGTCGGCAATCCCGCTGTGGACCGCGCCCGCCACTGCCACCTCCACCGCCGCATAGGCCGCCGGCTGCCCGGAGCTCGCGTCCAGCAGGTCGGCGCGCACGGCCGCCAGTGCCGGCGGCACCGGCCGGGTAGGCGCGGAGAAGAGATAGGCCCGCGCCGCGCGGGGCACGCTGCCGGCGCCGGCGGAGAGGAAGAGGCCCCGGTAGGGGAGCGGCAGGGTCACACTGAAGACCTCCGGCAGGAAGCGGCCGGCCCGGTCCTCGACGGTGAGCACGAAGTCCAGCGCCGCGGGGGGAGCCTCATCCGCGCCGCCCGGCCCGCCGGACCCGGCCACCCGCGGCCGCTCGAGGGCCCGCAGCCCCGGCAGCTCGGAGAGCGCGTACGCACCCGACAGCGTGCGCACCGCGTGCACGGGCGGATACGGTGCATCGGGACGCCAGGCCGTCACCGACAGCCCACCCGCCACGGCCGAGCCGGTGGCGGTGTCCCAGAACCGAAGCCCGAGCGGCGTGAAGGTCCGCGGCGTCTCCAGGATCCGGTAGTCGAGGAACGCGGTCACGGCGCACCCCCAGAACGACCGACGCCGGCGGCCCGCCCGCCGCGGAACGACACCGTCCTGCCGCTCATGCGCCCCCCGGCACCGCGAACTCGCCCACGCGCTCCTGCACCACGCCCCCACCCTCCGCTTCCGGCGGCCCCTCGAGGGGAACCATGCGCAGCATGTAGGGCACGGAGAGCTGGTACTTGTGGTCGACCACCACTTCCCAGATGCGAAACAGCTCCTCGACGCTGAGCTGCGCCGGGATCACCTCGACCGCCTCATCGGGTCCGAACACGTCCGGCCGGTAGGCGTTGAGCATCGCCGGCGGCAGCACCGCATAATCCTCCAGCGCCCGCATCATCCACCCCGCGATCTCGTGCTGCAGCGACGCCTTGCGGGCCCAGGCCGTGAGGAGGAAATGGGCGTCCACGGCGAGCTGCGCCCGCTGCCGCAGGCGGTCCGAGAGGACACGGCCGGGCAGCGTGCGCCCCGCCACGCTGGGGTAGACGCGGTACAGGAACAGCGACACGCCCTGGTCCATGGGCTGCTCGAAGTCCGAGGCCACGTAGACCTGGAAGTCGAGCACCGGGGCGTCGAACGCGCCGGCGTCGTACCTCGCCCGCAGCATGCGAATCACCGCCTCACACGCTCCGGCAATCGCTAACGACGACGCCACCTGCACCCCCCTCCGTCGCTCATGCCTCACCCTCCGACCCCGGCAGACGCCGCCAGCCCAGGCGATCCCGCCACCCCCGCGTCACGCGCAGCTGGCGCAGGTAGGGCGCGATGAACCGCTCGACCTGGCGCAGCTCCGTCAACGGCTCGCGGCGGCCGTCCTCCACGTGCTCGATCGTGCCCCGCCAGCTACTGCCCGCGCCCGGCTCGTCCCGCGACTCGCGCCAGATCCGCACAATGAACGAATGGCCTTCCGCCGCGGGCAGCGCCAAGAACGCCCTCCTGCTACGGGGATTGCCAACGCACCCGGCTCGCGGAAACGAAAACGGCCGCCAGCTCCACGCTGGCGGCCAAGATAACAGGCCCTCTCACGCCGGCCTGACGCCGGTCTCACCTGGGGCTCACACGCCTTCCGGCGGCCCCGCCCGGAACGCCGCCGCGGCGCCGTCCCGCACCCGCTGCGGCCTCGCCCTCGCCGCCCGCTCCGCCCCGGCGGAGTGCGGGCGTGCCGCCGGCGTAGGCACTTCGGTGCGGGACGCACGCCGGGCGTCATCCAGCCGCTGGAGAGCCAGCCGGAGCTGATGCATCGCCCGCCGCACCGCCCGATACGCGCTCTCCTCCGGCGCCGCGTGGTCCGTGCCCGGCCCGCCCGCACCGGGCAAGGCGGCCCCTCCGCTCACCCGCCCCGGCGACACCACGTCCCCCACCGCGCGCCGCACCTCCCGGAAGAGCGCCGTCGTCTCCGGCAACGGCGCCACGCCCAGTTCCGCGCGCAGCGCCGCGCGACAGCTCTCATACTGGCGCAACGCCATCGCACGTTGGCCCGAGCGGGCATACAGTCGCATCATCTCCCGCTGCACCTCCTCGCGCAGCGGATCGGCCACCACCAGCCGCCGGCCATACGCCAGGCTCTCCTCCAGCTCCTCTCGACCCGCATGGTAGCGCATCAGCTCATACAGCGCGCGGATGAAGAGCAGCCGTAGCCGCTCCCGCTCCCGCAGCACCCACTCCTCGTAGAAGCCCGGTAGCAGGTCGCCGGTGTACACCTCGATCCCCGCCGAAAGCTCCCGCGCGGTATCCACCTGCAGGGGGCGGCCCCCGCGCAGGACCCGCGTGCCCCGCTCGAACACATCCACGTCCAGCGAGACGGCGCCCTCCACCCTGAACCCGAGATCCCCCGCATGCGACACCCTCAGGTACGCCCCCCGGGGGACCCCCGCCGGCTCCAGCACCTGCCGCAGCCGCCAGAGCGTCGTGCTCAGCGATGCGCGAGCACGCGACTCCGGCGACTCGCCCCAGAAGAGCCCCGCCAGCAGGTCGCGCGGGAACAGCCGCCCCCGATTCAGCAGAAGGTAGACCAGGAGGGACTGCGCCGCGCGCGTGGGAAGCTCGAGGACAACGCCGCGACCGTCCGCGAGACGCAGACTGCCCAGCAGCGTGATCTGGAGAGACGTCAACGGGATCCCCGCCATGCTGCGCCCGCGGCCGCTTCTGTTGGGGGGAAACGGAGCGTACGTGGAGACGCGCCCTCGTAACGGGCGATCGGCGACTGCGGGGAAGGTGCGGTCCGAGAGGAGGCGAGACCGCGGCACCCCGCAGGAAAAGGGGGGCTACGCCCCCCCGTCGGAGCGCCGACGGCAATGATGGGTGACCTCGCACGCGCACGTCAACGGTTTTGTTACGCACCTCCGACAGTCCAGCCGACACTGACGGAGGAGAGGAAGACCGCGAGAGGCGGCGACGATTCCCCCCACAGGGCACGCCGGGTGGCTCGCGTTCACGATCGAGCGCGGCCGCCCGCGCGCGGCGGCGGCAGGCCGGCGGATCGCGGCTTACGCCGCCATCCGCTGAGCCGGTACCGGGGGAGTGACGCGGCCGCCCTCCGGGCCGGCTGGCGAGAGCGAGGGGGCGCTCACCGGGACGCGGCGTTCCAGCTCGCGTTCGACCAGGGAGGCCACTTCCTCGTCCGTCAGCCAGCCGTTGTCCCAGAGGACGGTGAAGGCGTTGCGCGCCCGACCCATGCGGTCGCGGCGCGCGGAGCCGGGCGCGCCGCGCTTGTAGGAGATCACGCATCCGGACCAGCTGCCGCGCACCACGGCGCCGCGCTGCAGATCCTCGCGCAGCTCGACGAGGCCGTCGTGGCTGAATTCCCGCAGCTCCCCGTCCAGCTCGCGGAGCGCGTCCTGACGATTCGCCTCCGAGTAGCGCCGGAATGTATCCCTCATCCCCTGCTCCTTTCCTTCCATGCTCATGCCAGAGCGGCCAAGAAGCAGGAGGTGTGCCCGGGAGGACGGCTGCATAACAGAGGCGGCGGCCACCGGTCGGCTGTCCCAGGTGGCGGTGGGGAAGGAACTTACGGGTACTTACCCGTATATGGCTCGGGTCATTCCCTCACCCGGCGGGCGGGCGGGGCGGCGCTGCCCGCCAGGCGCCGGGCGGCCAGGAGGAGCACCGCGACGGTGAGCTCGGGGTCGGCCGCCAGGAAGTAGCGGCTGGCGATCGGGTCGGCGAGGTCGAGGCGGAGGCCGTCGCGGAAGAGGGCGATACGGCGCAGGCGCGGGAGCGGGATGATCAGG
>Ga0075276_10000247_pt1 | contig 15708 bp, 17 predicted proteins | sample SF_Rice_5C_80N_4_FD_69770 | JGI IMG/M metagenome (GOLD analysis project Ga0075276, IMG submission 69770) | Rice paddy soil microbial communities from Twitchell Island, California, USA - SF_Rice_5C_80N_405 | ecosystem: Environmental > Terrestrial > Soil > Paddy field/soil | place: USA: Twitchell... | reverse complement strand
ACAAAAGTGCGGGCGGTCAAGCCCAAAGGGATCAGGCTCAGCAAAACGATGCCCAGCCCTCCGAACCACCGGCTGTAACGCGGGCGAAGCTTCTCGGCGGGATAGCGCACCGCAAAGCGGTATGCCTGCACGGTGCACGCCACGCTGATAGCCAGCGTCAGGAAACCCTTGGCCAGCGCCGCCCCATGAACTGATGCGAATCCCACCAATGTCGTCCAGGACGCGACGAAATATACAAGAGCCCAGGTCGGCTGCGCGACATAGAGCTGGCTGATGGTGGGAAAGAAAAAGCCGAGGATGGCTGCCAGCCATTTACTCGGCTTCTTGTTGCCTGTTTCTGGTTTCCCGTTTGCGACTTTCTGCTGCTGCGTATCCAAAACTCCCCCTTTTGCTTATGCTCATGCTATCTGTTTTCGCCTCTCTACATGGGCACAGGCCGCAAGATGACATACTGCTCGCGCACCTCGAAGCCGCGATCCGGCCAGGACTGGGCATAGGCCATCAGCCGCGCCGCGGCTTCCGGAACCGCTTCGCCGTTCACCGCACAATCGGCCAGCAGATAGCCCTCGGCATCGCGGGCGGCCATGAGGCGGACGCCGCTGTAGCCATCGCCGCGCAGCCGCCCGCCGAGCGCATCCTGGATGCGCGTGGCCATGCAGAAGCTGCAAGGCTCTTCTTCATCCCGTGCTTGCGGGGGATCGCCAATGCGAATCACGGGGCCGAACAGGGCCTGATAAACCCTCTCCTTCCCGTCGCCAAGCGCCCTGAACCTGATGTTCATCAGGTCGCAATCCTGCACGTCAGGCCGTAGCGCGTCCTCCAGCACCGGCAGCGTGCGCTGCGCCCATGCCGCAAAGCCGGCCGCCATCGCTGCTTCGGCGCTGACGCCGGCGGCATGCTGCACCTCCTGCAAGCCCTCCGGAAACAACTCGTCGTGAATGGCGACGATGCGGAGGGTGCTGACCACCCGCCCGTCTTCGAACTCGCCCGCTTCCGGCTTATCGCCGCCGAGCAGCGACACCTCCAGCCGCAGGCCGGACGGCAGCGAGACGCCGTCGCCGGAGACGCGCGCGGCCAACCCGGCCGCGCTGAGCATCCGCGCCAGTGTCTGAGCGATGGCGGGCTGGCCCGCCGCCCGGCGTGGGGCCACCGCGCTCAGTACCGCCCCTGGGTCTTGTTGATGTAGTTGGTCAGCTCGCGCTGCTCCTGGCTCATGCGCGCCAGGTTGTCGTGCGTCTTGCTGATGTAGTTGGTCAGGTCGCGCTGCTCCTGGTTCATGCGCGCGAGGTTGGCATGGGTCACGCGGAACAGCGCGCGCATCACCAGGTAGGCCACGCGCGGGCTCTCGTCGAGCAGCGCCTCGAAATCACGCGGGCTCAGGGTGTAGACCGTGGTCTTGCCCACCGCGCGCAGGGTCGCCTTGCGGCTCGTCTGCTCGACGAAGGCGCGGGTGCCGGCGCATTCGCCCTCGCGCAGGGTGTACACGGGCTGGTCCACGCCGTCCGCATCGCGGCTCAGTACCTGCACCTGCCCGGCCGCCAGGATAAAGAGGCTGTAATCGTCATCGCCCTCCTTCACCAGAAACTCGCCCACGTTCAGATGGCGCACGCCCATCCTGGCGGCGAGCAGCTTCGCCTTGTCGTCCGACAGCTCCTGGCCCACTACCGAATTGGCGACCACCCTGTAATCTGCAACCTCACTCATGTTACGACTCCTCTTCCTGATGATTAATCACTGAAATTCGGACGTCCTCGCGCAATGCCATGCGACTCCGCGCCAATACAAAGGCGCTAATTGTGGTTAATGCGACAAGATTACACCATCCCGGATTTCATTGCATTTCGACCGGACGGGCGCGCAACAGGGAGGAAAGCGAGGATGGTGAGGCCGTGCCGGCCTCACTCGCTCAAAAAGACCGCCGCAAGGCGGAGCTTGATCCGCTCAGACGGCGGCGACCAGCGAATACATCACGCCGGCCATTCCGGCCATTGCGAGTACGTGCAGGGTGGGATGCGTGAACTGCGTGTCCTTGTCCCATTTGATGAACAGGGCGGTCAACACGGTACTGATAAGCGTCAAGTGGGCAAACATGGCTTCATGTCCTCCAGGAAAAACGGCCGGCCGCCCCCCAGCGGGGAAACTGGGCCCAATCACGGCGGCCGTGCCCGCATATTGAGATTTCGCGCGAACGTTTTCAACGCCCAGCCAACGAACGGAAGTGAAATCGGACAAATGGCGGGAAAATGTTGCGGCGAGCCCACAGCGCGCCGGAAGTCGGCGCCGCGGAACCCGACGAACGGCGGCCATCCAGTTGACTCGACAGGATATTTGCATAGTCGCGGCAGGGGTATTTCCCATCCCCGCCGGGCCGTTCCGGCATCAGACGGCAGCAAGACGACGGGCCCGGAAGATCGCCGCGAAGGCCCTTGCCCAAGGCAGACCAGGGAAGTCCCGCGACAGGCATGCGAAATTGCCGCACGGCGCGTGACACAGGCCGGTTGATTCCGTCCCGCCGCCGTTTGCATTTGCGTCATGCGAGTGCATAATAAAACTGCCGTCCCGGAATCTCCGGAGAGCAAGGGATCTCCGGCAACACAGCAGGCAAACAGCAATGAGGGACACAAGATGAAGAAGATGGTGAAGAAGAACAAGAAGAAGAACAGGAAACTTCCCGTTGCCGTTGGCGTGATCGTCATCGGCTTGATCGCCTACTGGCTATGGCCCGCCGAAGCGCCGCCACCGGCGACGCAGCCCGCCCCCACGATACTGAAAGAACACGCCACCGAGGAGCCTGCGAAGCAGCCGGCCCACGAGGAAAAGGATAAGATCCGGGTCACCTTCATCAACCACTTGGGTGACGCAAACGTCACATTCTCCGTGGACGGCGTTCACATTTGCACCGCGACTGCGGGCAAGGCCTGTTATGGCGATGTGCCCTTCGGCAAGCACGTCGTAGAGGCTCTGGAGGGAGACAAGGTCATCCGCACCCTGAACCTCAGTCTGGACCAGGACACCGCCGAGCCCAAGGTCGTCGTCTGCTTTCCTACCAGCCCCGATTGCTGACGCGGCAAGCCCGGACGGCTGATCAGGCGCGCGGCAATTCGGCGAGAAAAGCCGTGATTGCCGCCGCCATCTCGCGCCTGTGGCCCGCGGCCAGATGTCCGCCGCTGGCATAGCTCACGAAGTGCGCCTCCGGAATGTGCTCCGCGCAGTAACGCGCCCCCGCATAGATGCCATAAAGGTCGTCCTCCACCGCCAAAATCAGCGTGGGCACGCCAATGCGCTCCAGCTCATAGCGCGGCAGGCTGAACACCACTGCCGCATCGTTCAGCAGCCCGGCGCGGCGCGCGCTCACCGGCAAGACATGGTTGAGCATGGCGTATATCGCCGCGCGCTCCTCCGGCTCCGCGCGCCGCACCGATTCCGGCGGCGTCGCCAGGATTGCGCGCATTGAAAAGCGCGGCGCATAGCGCACCAGCAGCCAGAAGAGAAAATCCGAACCCATCGCCCGCTCCAGCAGCCTGCGCCGCCCGGATGAGAGCCGCAGCGCAGGCGCGCGACCCTGCCCGGGCGCATAGGCCGCAGGGGCGAGCAGCACCAGCGCCTGCGTGCGCGCCGGGTGGCGCAGCGCAAACTGCATGGCCGAAGGGCCGCCCGCCGAAGCGCCCACCACCACCGCGCGCTCCACCTTCAGCGCGTCGAGCAGGCAGGCACAGGCATCCGCCTGCGCCTCGGCGGAGGCATCGTCCGGCAGCGGCGAGCGCAGATAGCCGAAGCGCGACACCGCGATCAGGCGGAAGCCCTGCCCCATCAGCGGCGCGGCTATATCCAGCCCCTGGTCGAAACCGCCCCCGGCCCCATGGATCACCAGCACCGGCTGTCCGTCGCCCGACTCGGCATATTCGATCTCCCCGCAGGGCGTGTGTAGCACCTGGCTCCCCGACCGCACACGCTCGCGCGCCTTGCGTAGATCGCCCTGATAACGCGCGGCAAGGAAAACCGCCAGCCCGCCGAGCAGCAGGGCGCTGAAGACCAGTGCTTCAAAAATTTCTACTATGGTTGACATGGTTTTTTGCTAAAACATCCGGTGCAGTGCCCGCGGTTGTTCTGCCGTACGCGGCGTGCGGCTGGTTCGCAGGCCGGGGTGAGCAGCAATTAAAAGGCCCGGCTCGCATTTTCCTCGAAATTTTAGGACTCGCCCGGCCATTTTGATTGTATATTCGAACTGCAATCACAACCAGCAGAGGAAAGAATAATTATGCCCGGCTTGCTCCCCGATCTAGATCCCGATGGATTGCTCGAATATTCGGTCGTCTATACCGATCGCTCGCTGAACCACATGTCGAGGCAATTCCAGCAGGTTGTCAAAGACATATCCGCCTTGCTCAAGGAAACCTACAACGCCCGCGCGGCGATCATTGTTCCCGGCAGCGGCACATTCGGCATGGAATCGGTTGCGCGCCAATTCGCGCAAAATGAGAAATGCCTCATCATACGCAACGGCTGGTTCAGCTATCGCTGGACCCAGATCCTGGAGACGGGGAACATCTCACAGGACGTTCACGTGTTGAAGGCACGGCAGATCGAAAATACCCCCACCGGCTGCTTTGCACCGCCGCCTATCGATGAAGTTGTCGCCTTCATCGAAACCGAAAAACCTGCGCTCGTGTTCGTCCCCCATGTGGAGACATCCTCCGGCATCATCCTTCCGGACGGCTATGTGCAGGCCATCGGCGCAGCCGTCGAATCCATCGGTGGCATATTCGTGCTGGACTGCATCGCCTCGGGCGCGATGTGGATAGACATGAAAAAATGCAAGGTCGATGTGCTGATTTCGGCCCCGCAAAAGGGCTGGAGCAGCACACCCTGCTGCGCCATGATAGGCTTGGGAGACCGCGCGCGCGCCAAGATTGAGCATACGCAAAGCAACAGCTTTGCCATGGACCTGAAGAAGTGGCTGCAAATCATCGAGACCTATGAGAACGGCGGCCATCTTTATCACGCCACCATGCCGACCGATGGCCTGAAGCAATTGCGCGACAACATGCAGGAAACGAAGGCGCTCGGTTTGGAAACAACCCGGGCCAGGCAAATCGACCTGGGCAAGAAAGTGCGCGCCCTGCTCGAATCGAAAAACTTCACCTCCGTCGCCGCACCCGGATTTCAATCACCCGGGGTCGTGGTGAGCTACACCTCCGATCCCGACATCCAGAACGGGAAGAAATTCATCGAAACGGGCTTGCAGAGCGCGGCCGGCGTGCCGCTGCAATGCGATGAGAGAGCCGACTTCCGCACCTTCAGGCTGGGCTTGTTCGGCCTGGAAAAATTGCAGAACGTCGACCGCACCGTCGCCAACCTGAGCGATGCGCTGGACCGTATTGAACGCCATTAACGACCACCGTCATTCCGGCGCAGACCGGAATGACCCAGTAACGGATTGCACATGCTGTCGCCAATCATGGAAACCTCAAGCGCTTAACAGCCAGCCCCGAAACCGGAGTAGATGGTAATTCTAGATAGGACTACGCCTCCCGTAGCAGGCATGACGAAATTCCGGCCCGCATAGCTACGGTAGCCGGAGCAATCAGGCCATCATTTCGCCTACCCTGCTACGCCTGCCGTAGCTATCCTGCGCCCCCCTGCTACGTCAGCCGGAGTAAGGTTTGCGTTTTTATCCACAGCCTGCACGATGGCAGGCGCGTGCTCCTTCAGCCGGTAAGCGCCGCGCGGAAAAGCGGCCGGCCCGTAATCCAGCTTGCCGCCGCACTCGTCCAGCGCAAACCAGGTGAGCGCATACAGCGAGCACTTGTTCGGCCGCCAGCCCTTGCGCGTCTCCACGATCAGGCAGGAATCCAGCAGCGCCCGCTTCGCGCGATTGAGCGTATCCTCCGACTTCCAGCCGCGCGCCCGCATCACCTTCCACGACGCGGAGAGATCGCCGTTGTTATCGCCCCGATACTGCGCCGCCACATCGAACAACAGCATGCGCCCATGCGCCCCCAGCCCCAGATAGGCCGCACTGTTCAGCACCGCGAGCGGCACCGTGACAAACGCACCGCCGTCGCGCTTCGCATTCGCATTCTTGAACCGTTTCTTGCCCATTCCCTACCCCTTCCGCCGAACGAAACGGGCGAAACTACGGTTACCCATACCCATCAAGGGCAGCGCCAACGTGCTGCCGGGGGCAAGGAAAGGCGGCCGGAAAAACGAGCGCGAAAAAGCCGCGCCGGCGAAACAGTGCCCTTGATCGCGCACGGGCACTGCTACTGTCCGTGCCCGTGCCGCCCACAAGCGGCGATTATCGTGACCACCACAGGAGTAGCCATGCCGGAAACCGAGATGAAATTGCCCGCCCGAGATGCGACCGAAGCCTACCTTACACAGGATGGATACATCTGCCTGAGACAAACCGCCGAAACCGGCGACGACGCGGTCATCATGCTGCTGCCGCACGACATTCCCCAGGTGGTCGAGTGGCTGCAAGGTCTGGTGAATAAACTTCCCTCGGCTCCGAAGCCGGCATAGAGGCGTGAAGGGGGCGCGCGCTCAGCTTCCCTGGAACATGAAGGCGAAGCCTGAAAATCATCTAGCCGGCCCCTTTGATTACGCGGGCTGGACGGACGGTTCGAATACCGTGACCCGGTTCCTGCCCTGCTGCTTGGCCTGATACATGGCAATGTCTGCGTCGCGCTGAATGTGCTCGATGGCGACATGGCGGGCCTCGCGGCTCGCGAGGCCGATGCTGGCGGTGACCCGGATCTTTTCCGCACCGGCGACCACGGGCCTCAACTCCTCAATATTGGCGCGGAGCTTTTCCGCCAACCGGCTGGCTCCGGCTTGATCCGCAACGGGCAGGAATACGGAAAACTCCTCGCCACCGATGCGCGCCGACACATCGCTCTGGCGAACGGAATTGCGGATGCAGTCAGCCACCTCCCGCAAAACTTCATCGCCCGCAGCGTGACCATAGGTATCGTTGATGCGCTTGAAATGGTCGATGTCTATGAAAAGCACAGCGAACGGCGCGTCCGCACGCAACGCGCCGGGGATCAACTGGTTGCAGAGGGAGTAATAAGCGCGCGCATTCATCAGGCCGGTCAGCGGATCGGTCGCCGCCAATTCACGAAACTTCTGGTTGGCCTCCACCATCGCAACATAGAAGCGGTAGGCGCGGCGGTTGTAGAAATAGAAAAAGACGCTGGAAAACACCAGCGTGAGCGTCACCGTGGCCAGGGCATTTCCCGAGAAAGGCTTAATGAGATAAGCGTTCGCCAGATAGATGCTGGCCAGCGATACCAACGTCACCCCTATGCCGGCGGCGCTGCCCAGCAAGATATATACGGCAGGCAACACCACGAAATACCAGGCCGCCCGCATGGAATCATTCGGGACCAGCATCAGCGCGGAAAAATAGATCAGCAAACTGGCGACGACGTAAAGCCAGCAGATGACCGCGAAACGCTCCTTGTGTCCGTAGAGCGCAACGGTCATCACGACACAGGCTGCGGACATCAGCTTGATATTGAACACCTGCGCCGCAGGGAGCCGGTTCAGATTGAACGCATCGGCAGCGATAATCAAACCGCAAACGGCGATCCCCATCAGCAGCAACACATAGAGCAGCCGGAACCTGAACCGCAGGAAATCCTCGTCCTCGCTGAATTCCGCCCCGCCAAAGATCAACAACTCGAACTTACCCACCGCTCCCCCCAAGCACCCGTGCCCCCCGCACGCCCTCCCCGGCGGGTTTGTCTATTATAAACCTTTACCCTTCACCTGCCCGTAAGTGTGGGTATCAATGCAATCGGTCGCGATTGCTCTCGCAACCCGCGGAGTAGCAAGACACGTGGGAGGCAAAATCGCAGCGCTGCCCACCGATTGGCTGAGCGTGGGCACGGCTTGGCAGGCTTTGCCTATCCTGCCTGGCTACGCAGCCTGAGCAAGGCGAAGCCCAACAACTCCGGCAGGATGGTGGGATTCATCTGATTCGGCTCATCGCACCAAATGCGGCTTACACAATCAATGGAGTCTGCCCCGTTGATTTTTCAGCCCAAGCCATGAGCTTTAATTAGTATTCCCCCGCAACTGCGCCAGGCGGGCCTTTGCCTTCTCATCTCCCTCGGCGGCCGCCTGGGTAAGCAGCACCGCCGCGGCCTCATTGTCTCCCGAACGGCCGCGTTCCAAATGCAGGATAGCGGCATTGTATGCGGCAACCGGGCTGGATAACTTCGCAGCAGCCTCGAACGTCTGCAGCGCCCGGTCCGGGCAGAGGAAGAACGTATCCCAGCCCGCTCCGGCCAGCAATATGCCCTGCGTGTTACCTGCCTCGACGAGCCTGTCGGAGAGCGTGGCCACCCAGCCGGTGACGTAGGACATCATGATCTCGGTGCCGGGAACAATGCCATAGGGCCCGCTGCGCGTCGGCGATGCCGCTGCTTGCGTGGTGTGCATGCTGCCGTCCTCTGCAATCCACAAGTATCCATCCATGCCCGTCACCGGCATGCCATTGAGCGCCTGCGAAAGCCGTTGTGCCAGCGACTTGCCACCGTGCGCTGGCGCGACGCCGGTCCACGAACCGTACAGAACGACACGCTTTACGGTCTTCCTCTTGGCGAGCAGCGGACGAAGCATCCCGGCAATATCCTCCACCGAAAGAATGCGCGCGTCGGAATCGTAGAAATGCAAGGGGCTCGCATCTATCCACACGGGCATGGACGCAGGATCGGTCCGCGCCTTGTCTTCCTTGGCCTTCTTCAGATAGCCGTTCCCGATCCTCGGGGCAGAAACGCAGTTCGGGCCTCGCGGATCGCAGCTTGCAAGCGCGGCGGTGCCGCGCAGCGGCATCCCCTCGCCGCATCCGGCCACGGCATGGCCGCTCGCGACAAGCAGTAGGGAAAAGAGCAGATGCTTCATGGTCTATCCTCGTGATCAAGAGTTAAAGGGCCAGGCTCGCAGTTTGCGAGGAGAAGAATTAAGTTGAGCCAAGCTCCTTTAATTTTTGCCCGTCGATTAATGCCCCCTGCGCGGGCTCAATAGGTCGCATTACCGCATACCGGATTGATCTTCAATCAAGGCAGAAACTTTCCCGAAATCGGGGTGTTTTTGGCTGTATTTCCTCAGTCTTTCATCGTCGAATCCATCGATAAATGTTTCGTATGCGCCAGCAAGCTGATCACGCTCCACTTGTTTCTTGTCATTCCACACCCGCAAGACGGCCTTAGGATTGCTGCCAAAAAAATAAATCAGCCTGTCTACAACTCCCTCTTCCCGTTCAACCTTCACAACTGATTGTGAATCAAGGAGATAATATAGATTCATAGCCATTCTGAGCTGTGCCTCTCCCTTGCCATCAACGGCGAGAGCAACTGCATCGTCAAATGCCACATCGTCACTGGGCGTGTCGTTAGTTACAAATTTTAGCAGAGGGTGATAAATTCTTTTGATCTCGTCTGCACCCAGCGCGCGCACCCCGACATCTTTGACGATTTTATTCAGCAGCCCGTATACCTTGATAACGTTTGAGTCGGCAATCAATTCGGTTGCGCACAGGTCATCGTCGCGATTACCCTGGTATTCGCTCATCACTTCAATCTGGAGCTCTCTGGCCTTTGTTCGCTTCAGGGCGAACCATTGCGGTCCCATCGAATCGCGCGCCGTGAAGTTCCCCACGGACTTTCCATCCAGATACACCTTCATTTCTTTAACGCGTGAATTGCTCAGGAAGGAGCGTTCGTTGCGCTCGTACCCGTTAAATATGCCGAATCCACTCCAATAGGCGGACTTCACGGCATACAGTTTGATCCAGGCTTTGCCGGTACGTTGCGCCCGGGTACACCAGGCCGTGGTGGAATTGCCGTCGATCAAATTTTGAGGTTTATACGAATATGTGGCGCTGGCAGGCACGGAAGGCGAAGCCTGGACGCTGTCGATTATGGGGGTAACCCATACCGATATGGGGGAAGCCAATACCGATTGCACAAGCGCCAACAGCGTGATAACCGACAACGCCATGATGGTGTGTTTAGGCATATTTTTCACTGTGACATAAAGCGGTTTGAATTACTCGTCGAAACAATCCCGAGGAAATACACCATAAGGCGGCCACGTCATTCAACCGTGCGGCGCGGCAGGCTGGGCTGGCAAGGCGAAGCCCCGTAGGTCCGATTAGCGCAGCGTAATCGGACGCATGTCATCCATCACCCCGCGCGTCCACATCCACATCGCCACACCAACCCACAGGATAAAGGAATTAAATGGCCCAGGCTCGCATTTTTCTCGGCATACTGATTCGCGCCTGCCCCCTTTAATTCGGAGAAGGCCGGAATCCAGTTCCGCAATTCATCCCCCGCCACCTGCGGGGCGCGTCATTCCGGCGAAGGCCGGAATCCAGTTCCCCATAAATTTCCGCGGTCCATTGCCCCGGACCGCTGCCGAGCCCGCCCATTATTTCCTGCGTCCCGCATCCGGTTTGCAAGTAAAATGATGTCCATCATGACTGAAGAACTCATCAACATCGGCTCGCTCGTCAAGGACGCGGCCGAAGGCCTGACCGCCGAAGAACAAGCCGCGCTGAAAACACAACTGCTGGAGAAATTACAGCAACTGGATGCCCTGGCCGCAGCTGACGATATACACCGCGCCCGCCTGCAAATGGATATTGCCGAAATCCTGAATGCCCTGGAGCGCAAGCAGGAAGCCTGGGGCATTGCGCGTGAAGCATTCACATTGGCCATGCAACAAGAATCCTGGCAGGACGCAGTCGAGGCATGCAATGTCCTCTACCAGACCGCGCAGGAAGACTCCCTCGCCGCACTGGGCATGGGCATCTGGCTATCCATTACCTTTCCCGTCGATCCGGAACTGACCGTGGCCATGCTCGTCCACGCGATCGATGACATGCCCTACAATTCGGATGGCGCCGCAGCGGCTGCGATCACCGCGCGTTATGTAATCGACCTGCGCACCGACGACGACAAGTACGAAAGCCAGAGCTTCTTCGCAGACAACCTCATCTCCATGGTTGCCAAGCGCCATAGCCAGGTGCAGGACCAGATCGGCATGGACAACTGGCTGGACCGACTGGAACTGCGCGATCCGCAAATATTCCTGCCGCGCATGGCGCAGGTGGTGGATGCCATCGTCGGGGACAAATGGTGGTTCGATCGGGATATATTGCGCAGCAGATTGCCTCAATAGGCCCGCATCGAGACGCGGCATCAACGAAGCGCGGTAGGTTGGGCTGAGCAAGGCGAAGCCCAACAAATCCGGCGTGGATGTTGGGCTTCATTACATTCAGCCCAACCTACGAGCTCTCCTTAACCGTTATACGCATCCCTGCTAGAATGCGCGCCGAACATTTCACGGATGCAAACGCCATGGCCCTCAAGGCAACTGTCTTCAAAGCCACCCTCCAGATCGCCGACATGGACCGGCACTACTACGCCGACCATACCCTGACCGTGGCGCAACACCCATCGGAAACCGACGAACGCATGATGGTGCGCCTGCTCGCCTTCGCACTCTACGCCGATGAATCGTTGACCTTCGGCAAGGGACTGAGCAGCGACGATGAACCCGACCTGTGGCAGAAAGACCTCACCGGCGCCATCGAGCGCTGGATCATGGTCGGCCTGCCCGATGAACGCAGCATCCGCAAAGCCTGCGGGCGTGCCGCCCAGGTTGTCGTCATCAGCTATGGCCGCACGGCGCCGATCTGGTGGAGCGAGAATCGCAGCAAGCTTGCTCAACTCGACCGCCTCACCGTGATCAACCTGCCCACCGAAACCACGCTGGCACTCGCCGCCCTCACCGCGCGCACCATGCAACTGCAATGCACCCTGCAGGATCGCCATCTCATGCTGACCAGCGACAGTGGCATGATAGAGATCGAACCCGAGGTGTGGCACGGCCGCTTCCGCGAGGGCGATGGGTGACCGCAAAATATTGCGATGCAGACCCCATTAGCCAGTAGCCCGGATGAAGCAGCGCGGAATCCGGGACCTCGAAAAGACACCCCGGATTGCATTTCATTCCATCCGGGCTTGCTAATCTGATCTACGCGCGCTGACGGGTCGGGCAGCGCGGTAGGCTGGGCTGAGCAAGGCGAAGCCCAACAAATCCAACGTGGGCGGTGACAGGGGGCGCGAGCGCCAACAAGCGGTGGGCGTGTACCCACCGGCAGTTACCGGTCAAGGCACCTATCGTCCAATCGAAACACATGCATGTCGTCCCCCGCGAAGACGACCACTTTGAGTTTATGCGGTTGAGAATCTGGTATGGCGGCAAGCGTTATGGTTCCATCGTACCATGTATGCGGAAAAACCGTATTGCGCCTGACAGCAGTGGCCCTCAGGTTGCTTAGCTTCCGCGCCGTTCTAATGTCAGCTGCCCGCATTTCCCGGTCGAACTGAGCTTGCGACGAACCATCGTCGTAATATCCGTTGCCCGCCGCGGCTGCAGCCGACACCTGTGCACCGTCAAGCAGCAAGGCGGCTAAGTCAGCCGTTCCTTGCGCCCGCTGGATTTCCGCCGCGAGTTCATCATATTTATAGACCTTGATCCGCTTTCCGTCCACGAAGACCGCTATGTCGGCGACTGAAAAATCGAAGGGTGCATCGGTGCCGTTATATACGGCAACCATCAGCTGCGGTCGCTGATCCGACCGATAGGTATCGGAGGCCGCTCTGATTTGCACAACCGAACTCTGTCTGGAAATAACCGTTCCAATGCCGTCTTGATATATCTTCTGCTGGCCCTCGCCTGGCTCAGGCGACAGCTGCATTGTTGAAGCGCAACCCTGGAGTAAGACCCCGGCAAGGATTATTATTAGTACTCTGATCACTTCAATTACCCTCCCTGAGATAATCGGTCTGATAATACTTGCTCTTGCCGCCAAGTGCCGGCGCGACATTCGTCGGTAACCCTCAAAGCCCGCGTAGGTCCGCCTATGCTACGCTAATCGGACCTGCTCGTGCTGCCCGTTGGCTAACGCACCCTGCGCACGCTCACGCCGGCTTCGGCTTCACCTGCACGTAAAGCCCGCGTAGGTCCGATTAGCGTAGCGTAATCGGACGCATGTCATTCATCACCCCGCACGTCCACATCCACATCGCCACACCAATCCACAGGATAGTCACCCGTTTCCACATATTGATGGAACGTGGAATACGGCCAATCCTGCACCCGTCTTACATGCCCGTGTTTCAACGGATTCACGTGCACATAATCCACGTGTCTCTGGTAATCGGCATCATCGCGTATCAGATGTTCCCAATAATGCCTTTGCCATATGCCGCGTTCGCCCGCCGCCTTGCGCACTTCCGAACGGCGCTCGGTTTTGGGGAGTGCGCGCGAAAATCCGCTTTTGATCAGGCGCCAGCGCAAACTGAAATCGCTGTCGCCCGGCGGCAGGGTCATTACACAATGCAAGTGCTCCGGCAATACCACCCATGCGTCGATATGAAAAGCGTGCCGTTCACGCACCCGTCGCACCGTATTGCGCAACAGATCGATTTCCCGCACCAGCAAATCATTGCCACGGCGCTGCAGCAGGTTCACCGTGAAGAACCAGGTGCCGCCCGGTACAAACGCACGCCGGTAATTGGGCATGTCGCTATCCTGTCATTTATTCATGCGTCCGATTACGCTACGCTAATCGGACCTACGCGTGCTTTGCCATATGCCGCGTTCGCCCGCCGCCTCGCGCACCTCCGAACGGCGCTCGGTTCTGGGGAGTGCGCGCGAAAATCCGCTTTTGATCAGGCGCCAGCGCAAGCTGAAATCGCTGTCGCCCGGCGGCAAGGTCATTACACAATGCAGGTGCTCCGGCAATACCACCCATGCGTCGACGCCAAAAGGGTGCCGTTCACGCACCCGTCGCACCGTATTGCGCAACAGATCGATTTCCCGCACCAGCAAATCATTGCCGTGGCGTTGCAGCAGATTCACCGTGAAGAACCATGTGCCGCCCGGTACAAACGCACGCCGGTAATTTGGCATATCGGTATCCTGTCATTTATTCATGCGTCCGATTACGCTACGCTAATCGGACCTACGCGTGCTCTCTCACCATGTCCGCTATGCATTACCTAGTGGTGCACTTGCAAGTGGAATTCGCCGGGCATTTCGGTATCCTGTCATTTATCCATGCGTCCGATTACGCTACGCTAATCGGACCTACGCGTGCTATCAATACAGCCGGTATGTCGGAATTATCGTACAGAGGCCAGCCCGGGTGGGCAAAAGCCCAGATAGGCGAATTCCACTTGCGAGTGGAATTCGCCTCATTTCTTTATGGTCCTTAGCTCCATCATAGTCTTCTTGCCTGCAGGAGTCAGGTGCCAAAATAGCGCCGCGCCGCCCTTAACCGTGGACGAATATTTCGTATCGATTAACCCCAAGGCCATCAAGTGGACCTTAATAGTTTGAAAGTCCTGCTCAATTACTTTTAGATAGAGCACCCTATCCCCAAATAATTGCTTGGCTATGTAGCCCTGCATGTAATCATCTGCTTTCCCTGAAAGTAGCTCTGGCGCAAATAAGCTAAACAGCCGCCCCCAGGCCAAAGTAATTTGCTTGGTCCGGTCATAATAGTTAGATGAAGAATACTTGGAGTTGGATTTAACTTCCTGCCTGTAGCTTATCGTTATTGTGACTTCATCATCTAGCCCTGCAAGCTTTTCTCCATCTGCAGTTATCAAACTTTCCGGACGTTCAGCCAACACGTTCTTAAGGTGCGAGTTCTCCTCTACCAGCGTGGATAGTTGCGCCATGAGTGGGGTTACATCCTTCAACTCACTGGATCGCACCCAGCCCTGCAGGCTATGGCGATGTTCCAAGCTCCTTATTGATTCCAGGATTCCAATCTTAATATCCTTGCAATCATCGACAACCTTTGATATTTTCGACAGCACCTTCTTTCGAAATTTTTCGTACTTATCGGAATTCTTTGATTCCCGATGCTCATTGATAACCACGGGGCTCTTGGCATCAATAGCCCTTTCCGAAAGAACCACCGCAAACAACGGCATCCCTTTCTGCACTGCGTAGTCATATTCCAACTCCGTATAACTGACCCCAGTACTAGGATCAACTGAGCCATATCGACCACCCAAGATCAGCATATATACATCAGAATCATCGATCCACCTGCGAATAACCTCAAGTTGCGACTCATCACCAGCAGCGAACAGTTCCATTCCAGCCGGAATATGACCTGCTGCGAGGATTGCCTCTACCGCCGCCTGACGCTCGTTCTTTAGGTCCGTAAAGGTCGACGAAACAAAAACCTGATATTTGGTGGCCATGGGATCTACCTACTAATCGGCTTATACCGTATCCGCTTCGGCTTCGCGCCCTCTTCGCCCAGCCTCTTCTTCTTGTCCGCCTCGTATTCCTGGTAGTTGCCGTCAAAGAAGGTCCACTTGGAATCGCCCTCGCACGCCAGGATGTGGGTGGCGATGCGATCGAGGAACCAGCGGTCGTGGGAGATGACCATGACGCAGCCGGCGAATTCGAGCAGGGCGTCTTCGAGGGCGCGCAGGGTTTCCACGTCGAGGTCGTTTGACGGTTCGTCGAGCAATAAGACATTGCCGCCGGCGATGAGGGTCTGCGCGAGGTGGAGGCGGCCGCGTTCGCCGCCCGACAATTGTCCTACGATCTTTTGCTGGTCGCCGCCCTTGAAGTTGAAGCGGCCGATGTAGGCGCGCG
>Ga0075276_10000245_pt1 | contig 15836 bp, 33 predicted proteins | sample SF_Rice_5C_80N_4_FD_69770 | JGI IMG/M metagenome (GOLD analysis project Ga0075276, IMG submission 69770) | Rice paddy soil microbial communities from Twitchell Island, California, USA - SF_Rice_5C_80N_405 | ecosystem: Environmental > Terrestrial > Soil > Paddy field/soil | place: USA: Twitchell... | reverse complement strand
AGTTACCGAGCTCGGTCTGCCCGGCCAGGACGAAGGGCTGATCATCAAGAAGCTCGACGGTCTCTATGAATGGAATGAAAAGAAGCGCACTCTGACCTGGGCCAAGTGGAAGCCGGTCATCGACGTGGACGTCAAGATCACCGGCGTGTACGAGGGTCAAAAGGGCACCAAGAACGAGGGTCGCCTGGGCGGCTTCTACGTGGCCGGTGAAGATGAGAACGGCAACAAGATCGAATCCAAGTGCGGCGGCTTCAAGGTCAACGACAAGAAGTTCCAAGCCTGGATCGCGAAGTTCGCCAAGCAGCACGGCATCGACCTGGACGCGATCTACGCGACCGGCGTCTCCAAGGACGAGTTCTTCCGGACCTTCGCGTTCAAGAATCCACAGCTGTTCATCGGCCAGACCGCGATGATCGAGTGCCAATCGTTGAGCAAGGCTCAGAACTCCGACACCTTCGCGCTGCGTTTTCCCCAATTCATTCAAGTGAGGACCGACAAGTGATTCTGTTTGCCGATGGTTTGTTGCTAGTTGCTTTCTTCACGGCGCTGGTTTATTACGCCAAGCTCTACCGGGCTCATGTCTGGCTTAAGAAGACCGCCGAGGACCAACGAAAGACGATCGAAATGCTCAACGACGCGCTTGGCGGCAAGGGCACGCTGACGACTGACAATCTCACCCGCATTGCTCGGCTTGAAGCTGAGCTTGACGCGAAGCAAGCCAAGATCGACGCGCTGATGCTGGAGTACTGTCCAGATGAGATGACGCCGGAGCAGCTGGCTGAGTGGGGCCGTCACCAGAAAGTTGCCGATGTCAAGTTCTAACAAGAGCGACCTCGCCAAGGCGCTCGACCTCAATGACGAGCTCTTGACCCTGAACAAGGTCCTCCATGAGGACTACAAGAGGTTGAAGGAGATCAGCGACACGCAGGGCCTGCTGATCACGGCGCTTGAAGAGAAGATTCAACTGTTAGAACAACAACTGGAGCTGAAATGACGACTCAACTTTCGAATGAAGAAGCAAAGGAGTTGCTGCGGTTCGTGGAGAGCGTGTCCGTGTCGACCCTCAAGGGCAACCCCACGCTGAACCGGGCAGTGCAGAAGCTGTTGACGGCCAGCGCCAAGGTCGTGATCGACGCTCCTATTGAAGTTGCCGCCGGTTACACTGAGCCTGGCTGGAGCAGAAAGATCCGGCTCTACACGCCGAACAAGATAGACGCGATCAGGATCGCCCGCCACGTCTACCACATCGGGCTCAAGGAAGCCAAGGACTACGTTGACGCCAACTGGGGCGGAGACAGCGTCCTGCTCCAGTTCGGTGTGCCCGTCAACCAGAAAGAGGTCGACCGGATCGTGAACTCTCAACCCAACTGCTGGACCGAGATCGAATGATCCGGTTCGACGAGCTCAAGATCGGTGCTAAGTTTGCCTTTTGGGCGGACGAATACGGCTACTCGAAGCATCTTGAGTGGTTTACTTGTATCAAGGAGACAAACCAGAACAATGACGCAGCTGCTCAAGAACCCCTGCTTTGACCAAGACCGGGCGACGCACGCGCTGAACATCGCCAAGCACTACCAGCCCGAGACCCCGGATCAGGTGGCTTGGGTCATGGACCAGATGGTGCGAGCGCTCACCTATTGTCCAGTGCTGGCGCGCCAAGCTCAGGTTGGGTACAGTGTCGTCGAAGTAGAGTACCTTGGCGAGTCACAAGACTACCAGCAATTTTTAGCTAACCACCCTAATTGGGATAAAGGTATACCACCATGAATCGACTGAAGATGACAGCTCTGGTCCTGTGCGGGACCGACACGACAAGTTTGGAGGCCTGCAAGTGAGATACATCCACTATTACTTCCTCTCCGTCAAGTACTGGTTGCAGGGCGACGACTGGGTGGAGGCAAAGTCCTTCGCCTGGCGCATCGTGGGTGGCTTCAAGTGAACGCCAACTCCAACCTTCGCCTCGACACCGTCAAGTTTCTCAAGGAGAGCATTGACGGGCTTCAAGTCGTCATCGACACGGCTTACCAGCCAAAGAACAACCTGGAGAGCTTAATAACCGCTCACGCGGCGCTTCAATCGATCCGCGGTCGCGTGCGGGTCATCCGCAACTTCTTGAATGCGTTGGAGCCCGAGAACGAAGCCGGGGAACCTCCGCGCTCTCCAGCATAATTTTACTTTTGTTGGAAACCGTGATATAATGAATCTACATGCTGAGGGAGGAGCTCCCTCAGTCCTACTAACCCAGTGAGAACTTGATGAGAGACATCTTAACCCTCACCGCGGCTGACATCTTAGCCATTCCCAGGGACCAACCTGAGAAGTTGTTCACCGGTGAAGCTGCCCAAGCAAAGACTGAGTATCGCAAGCTCGTTTCGCAGTGGCACGCTGATCACAATCCAGACCCCGACGCTCACGACGTCATGGCGCACGTGAACGTGCTCTACGAGCTAGCAGCCTTCAGACTTGCCGCCGATGAGTGGATCACGCCCAACGTTGTCGTCTTCAAGTCAACCGATGGCCGCTTCGAGCTGAAGTACAAGTCACACCGCAACTTCGAACTCGGTGACGTCTACGTCGGTGACCGTCTGGTTGCGTACTCGATCTTCAAGGACAACGAGGACTTGTTCAAGAACGCCAAGCGGACGATCGAGAACCTGCGCTACGCGGACGACAAGATGAAGACCGACGTCGGCAAGCTGATGCCCACGATCTTCAAGACGCTTGAGACCCCTGACCGTTTGGTCATGTTGGTCCGGAAGAACCCCGACCAGCTGCTGCTGAGCGACGTACTAGACCACTATAAGGGCAAGATTCCATCCAAGCACGTTGCTTGGATGATCAGTCGGTTGTACAACGCAACCTGCTACTTCGGCTACTTGGGCATCATGCACGCTGGCTTCACGCCTGACGCTTGCTTCATCAGCCCAGAGCACCACTCGGTCTCGATCCTGGGCGGCTGGTGGTACGCGACGCCGTTGAAGCAGCGCTTAACGGCTCTCCCCGGCCTGGCCGCCGAGTTCTCCCCGGACGACGTGCTTGACGCCCAGGTGGCTGACGAAAAGATCGACCTGACGCTGGTCAAGACCGTGGGCAGGATGCTGCTCGGCGACGCTGACGGCTCGAGGCTGCTGATGAGCAAGGACGTGCCGGTGCAGCTCTCGACCTATCTGCGTGGGTGGTCCGGCCGTGACGCTGTTGTCGAGTTTAAGTATTGGCGCGAGGACGTCCTGGTCAACGCGTTTGGGCCACGCCGGTTCGTGGAGTTGAAGCTGACCGCTGATGATCTTTACGGAGAGAAGTGATGGTAGATTGCACTTGGTTGTTAGTAGCGTTCGCCCTCGGTGGAGCCTGGGGCATGTGGGTCAAACCATGATTACTTACATTGAAAGGAGATAACGATGGGTGGCGGAAGCTGGAACGACGATGACTGGAAGGGTTACACTAACTCTACCAGAACCAAAACAACTGACGCGATCTTCAAGACTCGCGGCGGCGCCAAGGCAACCCTCGACCCCAAGGGCGTCAAGGTGCGCGAGTCACGTGACTCAGCTGACAACCCGCTGTCGACCGCGATCATCGTGGGCGTGGACGTGACTGGCTCGATGGGCATGATCGCTGACGCTCTGGCGCGCGACGGCTTGGGCACGCTGTTCAAGGAGATCCTCGAACGTGAGCCGGTGACCAATCCGCACCTGATGTTCATGGCGATCGGCGACGCATACAAAGACCGCAACCCGCTGCAGGTCTCGCAGTTCGAGGCTGACAACCGCATCGTCGAGCAGCTGACCGACATCTACCTGGAGAAGGGCGGTGGCGGCAACCACTTCGAGTCGTATGACCTGCCCTGGTACTTCGCTGCCCAGCACACCTCGATTGACTGTTTCGAGAAGCGCGGCAAGAAGGGCTACCTGTTCACCGTCGGCGACGAGCCCGCCCCGCCCTCGCTGAGGGCCAGTCAGCTCGAGCAGTTCATCGGGGACTCGGTACCGGCAGACGTATCCGCTCGGGACTCGTTTGAGATGGCCTCGCGCATGTACCACGTCTTCCACGTCGTGGTCGAGCAGGGTGACCACTTCCGCCGCTACCCCTCACAGGTCATCGAGTCGTGGGAGAAGCTGATCGGGCCTGAGCGCGTCTTGCGCTTGTCTGACTATACGAAGCTGTCTGAGGTGATCGTCTCTGCCATTCAAGTGGTGGAGGGTGCCGACGCGAAGACGGTAGCGAAGAGCTGGTCGAGCGGAACCGATCTGGTCGTGAGTCACGCGCTGGACAAGATGGCCGTGGCTACTACGGGTGCCGCAAAACGCGGTGGCGTGGTGCGCTTTGACCGGACTGTCGACACCTCCGCGAAGAAGTACTAAGCAGTGATGGGAGCTGGAACTTTTTGTTCCAGCTCCTATTTACTTTCTGGTGCACCGTGATATAATTACTCCATCGTCAACGAATGGAGCAGAAAGTATGATTGAAGCTGGAAAGTGGTATCCAGTTGATGGAGATGATCATGGATTTGAAGGAGACGTTCTCCTGTATCACAAGACGGGTTATCGAATTGCCCACTCTAATTGGATTGGTTCTCACCAGATGACTTATGGTAAGAAGCAACCTGAGCCAGCGTTCAATGTAACGGTGGGAATGGGCTACACCTGGTGGATGCCCATCTTAGCACCAGGAGAAGCATCATGAAGTTCACAGCGTCTGGATCGAGCAGCATCTGCGAGATCTGCAAAAAACACAAGTCCAAGGGAGACCACTCAGCTTGTTCAAAAAAGAAGCAGCTGTTGCGAGCAGAGGCTGATGCCAAGAAGAAGAAAAAGCCTCGAGTGAAGAACCCAAAGACCTACCAGAACGAGCGACAGCTCACTAACTTTTTGAAGATGATCGAATGAGATTCGCACAAGCAGTCATCGGCGCTAACTACGGAGACGAGGGCAAGGGTCTCGTCGTCGACTACCTCGTCAGTAGGGCTCCGGATCAAGCCGACACGATCGTCGTGCGGGCGAACGGTGGAGCTCAAGCTGGCCACACGGTCCGTCACGGCAGCAAGCAGCACACCTTCCACCACTTCGGCTCTGGCACCTTCTTGGGCGTCAGGACCTTCCTGAGCAACCACTTCGTGGTCAATCCGATGCTCTTCTGGAAGGAGAAGAAGCAGCTTGACCAGCTCAATGTGCGGGTCGCTCCGCTGTTCATTGACCCAAGGGCGGTCATAACCACTCCGTGGGACATCATGGCCAACCAAGCTCGTGAGAGGGTAGCTCCGCTGGGAAGCTGCGGCGTCGGCGTGCGTGACACGATGGAGCGCAACGAGCACTCGTTGCACGGGTTGACGGTGGGTGAAGTCGTCGGGCTGTTCAGTACAAATCCGCTGTGCCTCTACTCGAAGCTCGAAGCGATTCGCGATGTTTGGCTCCCGGAGTATCTGATCGAGAACAGAGTGCCTGCCGACCTGATCGAGACTGAGTCACGGATTGCCGTTACCGAGCGGTTCTTCAATGACCTCCGTGATTTCACCAACGCCGTGACGCTCATAACTCCAGGCTCTCTTCACAAGAATGGCTATGAGCACTTCATCTTCGAGAACTCGCAGGGCCTCGGGCTTGACCAGAACTACGGCACCGTGCCGAACGTCACTCGATCGAACACCGGCTTGAAGAACATCCTCGAGGTCTGTAAAGAAGCTGAGATCGATGGCTTGGAAGTCTACTACACGACCAGAGCCTACCTGACCCGGCACGGCATCGGCTACATGGAGAGCGAGATCACTCAGGCCGACCTCGTTGATGCTTGGAAGGGCCACCAAACGATGGCTCACGTCTTGAAGCAGGCGGCGACCGACGCTAACGTGGAGAACGAGTTCCAAGGCAAGATGCGCTTCGGCTATCTGGACGCGTTGAGCCTCCAAGCAAGGATCAAGCGCGACCTGCAGCAGGCTCGGACCTGGAATGAGTTTTACCCGAACATCAAGGTCATCCCACAGCTCGCGGTGACCTGTCTAGATCACCTTGACTTGAAGGGGAATTACTTCATCGCGTCGAAACTAGAGGGCTGCGAAAAGGACAGATTTGCCAAGCAGCTCGCGAGAGAGATCGGCCTGACCAACGTCCTCGAGAGCTGGGGACCAACCCGTGACACCGTCAAGGAAGGACTGGTACTGTGAAAAGATTTTGGGCAAGCTGGTACACTGGCAACTATGAGGAAGAGGGCTGCACAAAGCCACCGTTCAAGTTTTGGTTGACCGGGCAAGTAGATCGTCCCAACTACGGGATGACCGAGGAGCAGTTCAAGCACTATCAGACGATTCAAGAAGAAAATGAAGCTGACGAGTTCTTGGATGAGCATGCCAAGGATGACTGCACTCTGTGCGCTGTGATCGACGCCGAGAACGACGATGACTTGTGGAAGCTGGTGGCGAAGCACTTCCCTGACTACCGCTACCGCTTTTGTGAACAAAAAGAAGCTGACTTTCAACCTGGTTCGAGGTTTCAATGAAGATCCGCATCTATTCTGACATCCACCTGGACTCTTACCTGAACTGGGATGACGTCTGGTACCCGCCGTTCCGTGCTGACGACAAGGAGACCACGCTCCTGCTGTGTGGTGACCTGTGGGTGGGTGCCAACTTCATCAGCAACAATGACGGCGTGTCGTGGATCCAAGCTCTCTCGAGGCGCTTCAAACAAGTGCTCGTGGTGTTGGGTAACCATGACTACTGGAGCTGCAAGGACTACCTGACGATCGTCGGCGGCGGCAAGAAGTGCAACGAGCGACTGGCGCAGCTCGGCATCACCAACGTGAAGGTGCTCGACTGTGACGTGCACCAGGACGGTGACGTGCTGTTCGTCGGTTGCACGCTGTGGACTGACCTGAACAAGGAAGATCCACTGACGGTCTTCAACCTGCAGACGTTCATGAAGGAAGCGGACATGACCGCGGTCTTCGACGAGGACGACAAGGCGTGGTCGAGATACTCACCAGACAAGTGGCTGCGCACGCACTACAGGCACCGTCAGTACCTGAAGATGATCATCGAGCAGAACCGTGACAAGAAGATCGTGGTGATGACACACCACGTTCCGGCCTACGAGCTGAATGACCCGCACTTTGCGTCACGAGTTGGGCCTTGGGCTTCGAGGAACGGCTACTACCTGAGCGACCTGACCGACCTGATCATGGACAATCCGCACGTGAAGTACTGGTTCTATGGACATGTGCACTACCAGAACGTGATGCAGATCGGTGAGACGACGTGCATCAACAACTGCGTCGGTTACATGGGACAGTTTTTCGAAAAGCAAAAGAAGGTTAATCACATTACTCTGGAGATTTGACATGTGGAAAAAGTTTGATGAGATAGTATTCAAGATCTTAGACATTCTCGTGCTGCGCGTGCTCTCGGTGATCGTCGTCGTCGGGATGTTTGGGATTGTCGGCACGGGCTTTTACTTTAGCGGGATGTGGGTCTATGATAAGTTTCTACCGACGCCATCTAATGAGGTCGGGGTCACGATCCACCCTTACTATTGGTCCTGCACTCGTGCGATCTGGGAGACGCACGAGGGCGGCAACTTGAAGACCGGCTACTACACGTACCATACGTGCAGCTGTGCTCAGTGGGAAGCTCACCTCGAGAGCCAAAGCACCTACCCGGAAGATGCCACGTGCCACGGTCTTCAGGTTGAAGAGCTAAAGGGTGTTCGGTGATCTCAAAATGCAACGGCTTGAATTGGAGACTAAAGTGAAACCACACTTCTACTTTCACGGCAACTTCTGGTGGTGTCGTGCACAGCACGTCACCGGCATGGGTAAGACAATGTTGGAAGCCTGGAACAGCATGAAAGCTAAGCTGGAAAAACTTGAGCGCACTGGCGTCACAAGTTACTGCGTCATGCTGGAGAACTAAAAGACATGAACATTCCATTCTTCCTCTTCGGTGCTGTACTTACCGCGGTGTTTGCATACTTCCTTCCATTCTCATTTAAGGAAGATCCCTGGAGCTATGGAGTTTTCATGATGATTGGATTCTTGATCGCCGCCAGCCTCAGCAGATGCAATGCCTAAGAGGGTAAGAAGGACAACAACATCTTTTGGTAAGAACGATAATTTCACTATGGAGCACTACAACTTTGTTGAAGTCCAAGTACAACGTGATGGCACGGTGTGCGTCTACGGGAACGGAGGCTGTCTCTTTGAGGTCAAGGGCGAGTACGTGTCCGTGAAGACCGCCATTGACTCACAGCAGTCGAAGATCTCTGGTGAAGGGCCAAAGACATGACTACCATCTACCTCGTCTCAGCAAAGCACCCTTGCAGCAAGATCAAGGAAGTCGACGCCGTCATCCTGGCCAGTGGGCAGTCGATGGACTGGCGCCAGAAGCCGCGAAAGCTCACCTGGGCCGAGTACCGCGGCCACCGGTACCTGCTCGGCGCGACCGCTTTCTACACTCGCGCCTCAGCGCTTCGTGCTAAAGTCGGCCACCTGACCAAGATCGCGAAAACCCCAGCGCTGGCGTTCATTCAACCAGAGCTCTACAAGAAGGCTCGAGCGATCCTCAAGGAAGGGGTGACCGAGTGAACAAGTACGAGCAGCTCAAGAAGTCTCTTGAAGAGACGAAGACCGGGACGATGAAGTGCTTCGGCAGCTCCATGCTCCCAATCCTGCCCCAATCCCTCGACCTGTGAATACAAGAAGGAAGACGTCTATGAGATCGGTGACATCGTCTTCTGCAAGGTGAACGGGCGCTACGTTGACGCCCACAAGATCACCAAGCGTGACGGCGACCGCTACCTCATCAGCAACAACCACGGGCATGACAACGGCTGGACGCGGATCATCTACGGCAAGGTGGTGCGAGCCAAGAACAACCAAGGAAAAGTGGTGTACGAGCGCTAAAGTTGTTTACTTTCTTGGTGCACGATGATATAATTTCACTATTATGAAGATAAAATACCCGAGGACAATGCATCTGCCCTTCAGTCCTGGCCTCCAGAACGACGACCGCGTCATCATGACCCTCAAGAACCTTGAGGGCAAGGAGGTCATCGTCACCGTGAAAATGGACGGTGAGAACTCAAACCTCTATCCTGACGGATTCCACGCTCGCTCGCTTGACTCTCGCCACCACCCGTCTCGTGACTGGCTAAAGCGCTTTCACGGAGGGATCGCTTACATGATCCCCAAGGGTTGGAGGATCTGCGGTGAGAACATGTACGCCAAGCACTCGATCTACTATGATAATCTCGAGAGCTACTTCTACGGTTTCTCGCTTTGGGATGACCGCAACATCTCTCTCAGCGTTGACGAGACCGACTCTTGGTTTGATGACCTGAGAATCGTACAGCCGAAGCGCCTCTACCGCGGGATCTTCGACGTTAAAGTTCTGCAAGAGATCGCTGCTAGCCTCGACCCGATCAAGGACGAGGGATTCGTCGTGCGCGTCACCGGTGAGATTCCCTTCGACGAGTTTCACCTGAAGGTAGCCAAGTACGTTCGCAAGGGCCACGTTCAAACGGACGAGCACTGGATGACCCAGGCGATCGTTCCCAACAAATTGAAGGAGTAGAGTGTGAAAAAGATCACGGCACTGAAAGCAACACATGCTAGAGAGTTAGCTCATGAAGCTAACATCATCACCTTCCAGCAGGTCTTCGACAAGATAGAAGAGGTCTCTAGGAGGGGAGGCTACAGAACTTCGGTCATCGTAGCATCAGAAGATGTCACCGTCGTCGAAGCTCTCAGGGGTCTTGGATATCGCGCAGAAGTTACTACTGGTAACCTGACGTATGATCAAAAGGTAGCCAAGATGTCCGAGGTGGAGATCTCTTGGTGAAGCGCTCGAAGAAAAAGAAGGAAGAGCTCAAGTTCAGCTACGTGGTCGCCCACTATTGGGAAGGTACTTCTGGAAACATCGGGACGTACACTTACTTCGGAGAAGTGCACTACGGAACGATGAAGGACGCTGAAGGGTTCTTGGAGTACTGATCAGCTTCGCGAGGAGATCAATGTGATCAATCAAGAAATTTTTCCAAAGAAAGTTCATAGTTCATACACAGGAGAAGTAAGATGCAAGATCTGAAGAGCATGCTGGTTCCAATGGTAGTTGACGCCGGACAACACGGCGAGCGCGCGTACGACATCTACTCGCGTCTGTTGAAGGAGCGCGTGATCTTCCTCGTGGGCGAGATCGATGACCACATGGCCAACGTCGTGGTGGCGCAGATGCTGTTCCTCGAGTCCGAGAATCCGGACAAGGACATCAGCCTGTACATCAACTCGCCCGGTGGTTCGGTGACCGCTGGTCTGGCGATCTACGACACGATGCAGCACATCAAGCCGAAGGTGATGACGCTGTGCATCGGCCAAGCTGCGAGCATGGGCGCGTTCCTGCTCGCTGCTGGACACAAGGGCAAGCGCTTCTCGCTGCCGAACTCTCGCGTGATGATTCACCAACCGTCGGCTGGCTTCCGCGGACAGGCATCGGACATCGAGATCCACGCCAAGGAGATCCTGTTCATGAAGCAGCGTCTGAACGAGATCCTGGCGAAGCACACCGGTCAAACGATCAAGCGCATCGAGGATGACACCGACCGCGACAATTTTCTGACTGCCGATGCTGCCAAGGATTACGGCCTGATCGACCAGGTCATCCAGCCAGGGAAGAAGTGATGATTGACCCGAACGTCTGCAACGACAAGACGCTTGAGCTGATTGAGAAAGTGGGTGACGACCTGCTCGGCACCTGCAAGTCAGCTGATCAGGTCATCGGTGAAGTCTTTGAGTGTGATGACCTGACTCTCACCGACCTTCACATTGACCTGCTGCACCGGCTCGACGAGATCACGATGGAGTGCACGACATGCAACTGGTGGCATGAGCCGCACGAACTAGATGACAACCAAACCTGCAAGGACTGCGGTGGGAACTTTGAGGACGAAGAATGAAGAGCGCGATCATCTACGGTGAGTACGAGTACATCTCGTACTTCATCATTGAGCAAGACATGAGCCGGTTTGAGGGTGTCTACGGCAACAGCATGAGCTCTCCACAAGAGCTCCAAGAAGAGCTCTTCGAGATCATGTTCAACGCCGAGGGTTATTTCAAGCACCCAAAGGTGACGATCAAGGAGCTTGAAACCGCGATCCGCGAGGGTGCGATCTTGGTCGAGTGCGGGTTCATCCCATGATCGTCGGTTTTGACAAGACCGAGGGAGATGGCTACACCGTCATCTTCTTAGAGAAGGGCGTGAGAGCAAGACGGCACGGACCTAAGTGGGTGCTAGCAGTGGCAACTTTCACCTTGAGCACTTGTTACCGTGCTCACTATCTCGTGTTCTGGACGTGGTTCAGCTTGAAGAACTTCAAGATGTCAATCGGCCAACGTCCCCGAGGGTAGGAATGTCAACTCCACGGGTGCTAGTTGAGGCGATTCGGATCTTGTTGAAGATCTGAGAGGTCTTGTTCTGGAGCTTCTGGATGTTCTGTGCCATGTGCTGGCGCTCAGCATCATCTCCCAGCTTCAAGACTTCCAGCTCTTGACGTTGTTTCTTGAGCGAGGGACCAGCGAGCTTCGCCAGCGCCTTGAAGACGTTCTCGATCGAGGATTGGTTGTGACCTTGCTTGTCAACTTGGTTGAGGAAGTTATAGAGTTCCTTAGCGTCGTTGACATTGACGCCGACGTCGCGCTTGGTGATGCCGGCGCGATAATCAGGCTCGGCGATGATCTTGAGGCCGGTGATGATGAGCGCGAGCTGGTCGAGGTTGATGCCATCCTTCGCGTTAGCACCGAACAGTTCTTCAGGCTTCTTGTTCTTGAGCTTGCCGTAGACCAGCGCGAGGTAGTCAACGACGTTCTCGTCTAATTGAGCGATGACGTTAGTCGCTTTGGTGATGGTAGACTCGATGAGAAATTGTTTCAAGCGCATGGTGGACTCCTTTCGGATATTTATCATCAGCTAGAACAAAGGTATTTACTTTTGCGTCAAAGTGTGTTAGAATGTCTCAGAAGACGAGCCTAGAAAGGGCAAACATGAACCGCTTACATCGAGTTTTGATCGAGATCATCGACGTAGGACATGAAGTCATCCTCGTTCGAGTTGATGCTTGGAACCCAGACGAGACGATCACGCTGTCACGTCAGCTAGTTCGACACCTCGAGCCGATGAACGACCGAGACTTCATGTTTGCCAAGGCCAACGTCGGCGCGATCAATAAGAGTGACCTGATCTTTACCGAGTTTGAGCCAGCTCCAAACGTTCGCTCAGAGCCAGTTTCCCCCTCAACGGGGTTTCAGCTAGGATTGGGAGCTGATCCAGACCTCGTGTTTGACGTAGCCGAGATCATCGTCGAGAACCCCATACTACTGCAAACAGCTACTGAGATCGTCGCTGATGTTGCCGAAGAAGTAGGTTCGGTCGTGATCGATGCTCTCTCCTCTCTTTTTGACTAACATGTACCAACAAGTAGACTTCATCTCCAAAAGACATGCTGAGAGCATCAAGGACCCCGGTATGCAGCCTCAGCGCGTGCTCATCTCGATGACGACGCCACCGGTACCAGACAGCTTGTCAGCTCACTGCTCGCCTGCGAAGTTGCACCCGGAATCTTGGAAGGCGGTTCTGCGTCTCGAGTTCAACGACGCCGACCCGAGCCACATGGCGCCTGAAGCTCAAAAGCTCTACTCTTTCTTCACCCAAGACCAGGCGATGGCGATCCTGCGCTTCTTGAAGCAGCATGAGCACGACACGTTCCATGTGGTCGTGCACTGTGAGGCAGGTGTCTCGCGCTCGGCCGCCGTCGCGAAGTTCATCGCCTTGATCTACAACTTGTACTTCCCTGACAGATATGACGTGTACAACAAGCACGTCTTCTCAACCATTCTGAAGGTTTACGGCGAGTCCCTCCATGGGTACGGACTGTTGCAACCCGAAGAACTTCCTGGACCTTTTTAATTGGAGAATCAAATGACTGACCAAGCAACTCCTAACGCCCCACAGATGCTCGACGACGACGTCGCCGTTGAGGAACTGATCGCCCAGACCGAAGAGCTGATCAACGTCATCAACCAGATCCACCGTGCTCGCTCGGAGAACTTCTTCAAGTTCTTGTCAAAGCAGACGCGTAACGCGCTGCTGCAGGGTCTGCTCGAGAAGTCCGGTGCCGTTGAGGACGCCGCCAAGGCCACCGTGCGCGCACTGAAGAAGGGCTCCAAGCGTGAGCGTCTGCCTGAAGAGATCGCTGACATGTTGCTGCTGGGTCAACGCCAAGCTGCTTCGGCATGTGTTCCAACCGTCACCGGAAAGCCGACAGAAACCGCCGCTGACGCGGAGTAACTGGTTTACTTTTGACCAACGCCGTGATATAATGTCTCATCTTTTCAACGAGTGAACAACATGCAATTTCAACCCGGCCACTACCTGGCATTTAAGATCTCGGACAAGAGCCGGGCTGAACTGCTCGCGACCTTCGGTCCTAGCTTCAGCAAGGTGATCGCCCACCACGTGACGATCGCCTTCAACGTCAAGGACCAGAAGCACCTCAACTCCCTGGTGAAGAAGCACTGCCAGGGCATGGTCGTGGTTTATGGGCACGCGTTTGACGAGGGTATCGAAGCTCTCGCAGTAAGCGTCAACGGTCAGAAGGACCGTGAAGACGGCAGCTTCTACCACGTGACGCTGTCACTTAACGCTCCCCGCAAGCCGGTCGATTCCAACACGCTGCGCGACAAGGTGCTGCCGGTGCTGGACTGCCTGGTGCTTGACGGTGAGTTCACTCTCTTACCGAAGTAAGGGAGTTTTTGGTTTTACTTTGACTGCTTTCTGTGATACAATAACCATTATGACAAAGAAAGTCCCCACCATCAATACCAAGCCGTTCGAGTTGTTCCTGGACCTCGACGGTGTCTTTGCCGACTTCGAGCGGCGAGTCTTCAAGTTGTCGGGCAAGCGACCCCACGAGCTCGGCAAGGGCCTGTGGAAGGTGGTCATGGCCGACAGGGACTTCTTCGCCTCGTTGGAGCTGATGCCTGACGCTGAGCACCTCTGGACGTACTGCCAACAGTACAACCCGACCTTTCTAACCGGAGCTCCTCCGGGAGAACGGTCTCGCTTGCAGAAAGCTGAGTGGGTAGCCAAGAAGTTCGGTCCTGAGTACACGACCATCGTGCTGCCGAAGAAGGACAAGCAGCTGCACTCCGGTCCGAACAAGGTGCTGATTGACGACACGCCGATCAACGTAGAGCAGTGGGTCGCCAAGGGCGGTCACGGAGTCCTCCACAAGGGTGACGTCTGGGAGACCATCAAGTTCATCGAAGAGCTGCGCTTGTCTTACAACCTCTAAAGGAAATCTATGGATGCTTTTTCTTGGGTGCTCGTTCTGTCCGTCTTCATGAACGGTAAGCTCACCGACGAGTTCGTCATGGAGCGATTCAAGTCTGAAGCCGCGTGCACGCGGTCAAGCCGAGACGCTGAAGACGCGGCAGACGAGTACCTCAAGAAGCACCCAAAGCTGAAGCTTAAGTACAAGGTCAGCTGCGCGCGACTGACCAGCGTATGACGCTTGTACCTTGGCCACCGTGTGATAGTTGTGGATTGCTCGCCCCAACTAGAAAGAATCGAGAAAATAGAGCGCTGTGCACCGCGTGTACAGCTGAGGAAAAAATCGAAAGAATCCAAGACTCACAAGACGTCTTGGATGTCGAAACCCCGGAGAGCAACATTAACCCTTAGTTGAGGAACTAAATGTCCAAACCACAAACTCTGAATGAATCCCCAGTGCAGCTGCTGGAGTACCTGGTTAACCTGTCGGAAGACGCCATGTGCGCACCGTTCATCATGATGGACGAGTACGTGTTCTCAACTTACCTCACCGCCATCCTGCAAGGCGTGCCGCAAGACGACGGAAATACCGCGCTACGTCGGATCTTGCGTGAAGTTCTGCCCAACTTTGACTTCGATGACTTCCAAACCATGGAAGCCATCAGCTACCTGGACAAGCAAGAAAAACTGGGCCAGATCGTCAACAACCTGCGCGCGCAGTTCTCCGACAGCATCACTACGACTTACGTGCGTGACTTCGTGTTGTCCGCTGAGATCTACCACGAACTGCTGCAGACCTACAAGAACAACTTTGACGCTGGTGAAGCGCTGAAGAAGCTGGTCAACTTGATGTTTGACGAGATGATCAAGAAGTACGCCGGCAAGACCACCTCGATCACCATCAACATCCAACGCTTGACAGATGCTCTGGACCTGACCGTGGCCGAGGGAAAGCTCATCGAGCTCGCTCTCCTGTACTCGACCGACATCCGTGCGGCGATCTTCCGTGACTTCCTGTTCACCATCACCAAGAACCCGACTCTGTACGAGCACTTCTACAGCGTGATGTTAGGCTCCAACGAGGATCACGCCGCCGTTGTGCAAGCGCTCAGCGAGCGCAGCAAGCCGATCGCCCTCGGCATCGTGAACTTCGACAACAAGTCCAAGCGTCTGGGCAACCTGTCCGAATTCTGGGTCTACACGGTGACGGCCTACACCGACACGGTTGAGAAGTTCTATGAGCGCTTCATCGAGGAGCTCAAGGAGCCCAAGAAGACCTTCTCCGGTTCCCTGGCGAAGGCTTCCACCGCCGACGAGGTGCTGCTGCAGGGCTTCCTGGACAAGGCCTACGTTGCCTCCACCCGTGCAAAGCACTCGACCGACGAGGAAGTGATCGAGAAGTCTCTCGGCCTGAACGTGATGTTCTACGGCAGCCGTCGCCTCGACAAGATGGGCTACATCTACAACCTGTTGAAGGACGGCATGTTCAAGGTGATGAAGATCCGTACCAAGGACGCCAAAGGCGGTG
>Ga0075276_10000244_pt1 | contig 15854 bp, 6 predicted proteins | sample SF_Rice_5C_80N_4_FD_69770 | JGI IMG/M metagenome (GOLD analysis project Ga0075276, IMG submission 69770) | Rice paddy soil microbial communities from Twitchell Island, California, USA - SF_Rice_5C_80N_405 | ecosystem: Environmental > Terrestrial > Soil > Paddy field/soil | place: USA: Twitchell... | reverse complement strand
TGGATGTTGCCCTTGTGCACCAGAGTGACTGATTTGCGGTTGTTCTTCAGCGCATGCTGGATGGCCATCCGCACCAGGCGCTTGGTGCCGGTCACCGAAATGGGTTTGATGCCCACGCCCGAATCGGAGCGGATCTTCTTGGGGCTGTTCTTGAGCATCTCGTGGTTGATGAAGTCAATCAGCTTTTTTACTTCCGCTGTTCCCTGCTGCCACTCGATTCCGGCGTACACGTCTTCCGTGTTCTCGCGGAAGATGATCACGTTCATGCGTTCCGGGTGCTTTACCGGGGAAGGCACGCCCTGGTAGTACTTCACCGGGCGCACGCAGGAGTAGAGGTCGAGAATCTGTCGCAGCGCGACATTCAATGAGCGGATTCCGCCGCCCACCGGCGTGGTCAGCGGTCCCTTGATGGCAACCCGCAGCTGGCGGATGGCTTCCACCGAATCATCAGGCAGCCAGGTCTTGAACTTGGCGAAGGCCTTCTCGCCGGCAAACACTTCGTACCAGGCCACCCGCCGCTTGCCGTTGTAGGCCTTCTGCACTGCCGCATCGAACACCCGCTGCGAGGCCTTCCAGATGTCGCGCCCGGTGCCGTCACCCTCGATGAAAGGAACAATAGGATTGTCGGGGATGTGGAACTTCCCGCCCTTGAAAGTAATGGGCGCGCCGTCTTTGGGCATCGCCACCCCGTTATAGGAAGCCGCCATCTCGCAATCCTCCAGGATTAAACGAACCCCGCCATTATAAGGAAAGCGATGAACATAGGAGAAATGATGCGCGTCACAGGAGGGGGTGACGGGGGTTTCCGCCGCCTTTCCGGGGCGGCACCAACGTCATCATTGGCAGCGAGACCCTGATTGCTAGAATAGCCCGATGTCATTCCCGGGCCGCACCGTTTCCTGGCTGTTGACGATTATGCTGCTGGCCACCAGCGCCGTCGCGCAGCAGTCCGATGCGGCGGCTATTGGCCTTCCTGAGACGCCGGCGGTTGCCGCCGCCCCGGAAATGCCGGCAGCGCACGCTTTCTGGGACCGGAAAAATGCGTGGCTCTTCAGCGGTGTGGCGGTGTTCCGCGTGCTCGATTACACCTCCACCCGCAACATGCGCGACCGGGGCCGCCAGGAAATTCTGCTCAGCAACTGGGTGGTGGACAATCGTCCGCTCTTCATCGGCATCGAAGCTGCCGCCACCGGGCTCTCCATGGGCCTCTCCTACGCGATGCACCGCGCCGGCCATCACAAGATCGAGCGCCTGATCTCCATTGGCCACATCAGCGGCGCCGCTTTCGGCGATGCCCGCAATTACGCCCTCAAATCCGGACACCATTATCCCCAGTAGTCAGGAGTCAGGGGTCGGTTGTCAGGAGTGAGCTTCGGGGGATGGAAGCCTACGGCGCTCCCGCGACCGTGGCAACCAGCTATTGTGGCGCAGGCGCCCCTTTGGCAGGCTCAGGGGAGGCCACCGCCGCGAATCGCCTGCCGAGAGCACGGCGTCATTCCGAGCGCCCTCAGGGCCGAGGAATCTCGCATGCAGCGCCGCCGAATCTCACTTAGGCTAATTTAGGCGCGCGCATCACGCCATCAGCCGCTCCCAGATATCCCTGACTTCCGCGAACGTGCGCGCTAACTCCTGCTCCAGCCCTCCGGCAAGTTCCCGGCGCAGGAGTCTGGCGGTCAAGCGTTCCGCGGCACAGCGGCCATGCTCGGTAGCGGGCAATGATTTTCGCGCCTTGCCCACCACCAGGCGCACCGCGTGTTCCACTATCCTGAACAGTTCCGCTGCCCTGTCCAGCGCCACCCAGTACTTCTCCTCCAGCAACCCGCGCTCATGCAACTGGCGTAGCCGCTCGCGCAGATTACCGGAGGGACCGGTGATTTGGTGGCGGATCGCCAGGTAGCAGGCTAGAAAATCAATGTCGTACACCGCGCCGGGTGAGGTTTTAAAGTTTGCTTGCGCCGGGTCCGTTTCTTCCAGGCGAAGCCGCATTTCACGCACGGCTGGAAGAAAATCCGTGTCGCCGGCAAAACGCCGGCTGAACTCCCGAGCCGCTTCCAGCGCCTGCGCCGCCGCCGCGGCCGAGCCCACAACCGGCCGCAGCTTGGTAAACGTAAGCGCCTCCCAGGCCTGCGCCTCCAGCGCACAATAGGAATGCAGTTCCGCCGCGGTTACCACCAGCTCGCCTTCGCCACCGCGCGGCCGCAGGCGCGGATCCACGGGGAATACAGTGCCCTCCCGGGTATAGGCGGATAGTACCTGCATGATCTGCCCGGCAATGCGGGTAGCGGCTTCCGCAGGCAGACTCTCTTCGCGCACGAAGAGCACGTCGGCATCGGAAAGCAGGTCGAATTCCTGCGTGCCCAGCCGGCCCAGGGCAAGTACCGCCAGTCCGCGGGGCTGTCCCGCGATAGCAAAGGCGGCGCGAACGGCGTTCTCCGCCGCCACGCTGGTCTGCCGCAGGGATTCGTACACCGGGCGGGCATGGAGAATGTCCGCCGCTCCGGAGGCAAACGCCTGGTGCCGGTAATGCTTTCGCAAAAGCGCCAGTTTTTCCCCATAGGAGACCTGCGCCCCACCCAGGTACTCCAATTCCGGATCGCCCATCAGCTCCCGGTTGGTCTCTTCTTCCGGCGCGAAGAGTTGTCCCGCTCCCTCGGTTGGATTCGCCGCGGCAGCATCCAGAAAAGCAATTTCTTCCGGATGGCGAAGCAAAATATCAGTCAGCAAATCGCTGCTAGAAAACAGATCCAGTGCCCGCTCCACCCCTCGGGGCGCGCGCAGCACCGCCGCATAACGCTCGGAACTGGTATAGGCGGCGCTTAGAAAGCGGTACAAATTGCGCCGCGTGACCGCGTCCAGCTCGGCCCGGGTGGCAATTTCATGCAGTTCCGGCGAATCCTCACCTACCCTCTGCAGCAATTGCTGATAGGGCTGTTCAAACCCGCTCTGCTCTACCCGCGGCAGCAGGCGAAACTCCGCCTCATCCTCCCGCGCCTGCAGCTGCTGATGATGGATAACGCGCTCGTAGATTTCCGCCACCGCCGCCATACGCTGACGTACCCGGGCGGCGATGCCTTCGGGCGCGTATTGCATGGTCTTATCGGCCCCCACGGCGCGGTGCACCACGCGCAACTGCTCGGGTGACTCCGGCAGCCGGTGGGTCTGCTGGCCCTGGCGCAGCTGCAGGCGGTGCTCTACCTTGCGCAGAAACTCGTAAGCCGTGGTCAGCTCGTGGAATTCCTTGCCCGTGATGTGGCGCTTGTCGTGCAACTTCTGCAAAGAAAACAAGGTGCCGCCGGAGCGCAGCCAGGGCTCGCCCCCGCCATACACGCGCTGCAGGCACTGCACCAGGAACTCGATATCGCGGATGCCGCCGCGGTCCAGCTTCACATCAATGCGGCTGGAGTCCAGCAGCGCCTGCCGTCGCCGCGCTCCGATCCGCTCCCGCGTATCCAGCGCCGTTTCCACCGCGGCGAAATTGATGTGCGGGCTGTAGATATAGGGCTGCACCCCGCGGATGAATTCGCGCGCCAGGCTGGCCGAGCCGGCGCTGTGCCGCACCTTGATCAGCGCCTGGCGCTCCCAGTCGTGCGCCGCCCGCGCGTAATAGCGCAGCGCCTGGCTGAGCGCGATGGCGGGTTCGCCCTCTCCGCCCTGAGGCCGCAATCGCAAGTCAATGCGGAACACGCGGCCCTCTGCCGTCATGCGGGAAAGGATCTGGGTGAGCAGTTGCGCCAGGCGGATGAAGTACTCGCGGTTGGAGATAGCGGCCGAGGACAACTCTTCGCCGTCACCATTAATGTAGAGCAGGTCCACATCCGAGCTATAGTTGAGCTCTTTGCCGCCCAACTTGCCCAGCGAGAGCACGGCAAACGGCGTCTGCACCACCCGGCCTTCCGCGTCCAGGTGTTGCGGCGAACCATAGCGGCGGCGCATGGCGACTTCCGCCTCGTTCAACGCCTCCTCGATCAGCACGTCGGCCAGGGCAGAAATTTCCACCGTCGTTTCCGCCAGTGGCGCAATTCCCAGCACGTCGCGCAGCATGATGCGCACATACTCCCGCCGCTTGAAGCGGGCCAGCACCAGGCTCATCTCCTCGGTTGTTGCCGCAGCCGCCTGGGCTGAACTCGTGCCCGCCGGCATCAGTCCGGGAGCGGCGCAGCGGGCGCGAAAACGGGCAAACGACTCGTGCAGTTCCTCCGGCGCATAACTGCGGTCCAGTACCCGCTCTTTGCGGAAGCTCTGCAGCAGTTCGGGATTACGAATCAGGGTATCGCCCAGAAAGCGGCTGTAGCCGAACACCGCCAGCGCGTAGTGGATCAGGAAACGGTGGCGGTCAAGCTGCCGCGCCAGCTCGCGCCCGCCGCCTTCCAGCAGGCGCTCAAAGGAGGTGAGCGCGCCATCGGGATCGGGAGAATCGGGGAGCAGGTTGATCAGGGCTTCCGCCGTGCCCGCCGACGTCTGGCGGAGAATACGCCCCAGAATTTCCGATGCTGCCGCCGCATCATGAAATTGCGCCGCCGCCACCGCCGCCGCGATGGCCTCCGCCTGGCTGGATTTTCGCCGCGCTCCGCTCTCCGACAAGGCTCCCCCGCCCGCGCCTTCAGCATAACAAAAGCTCTTCACGGGGAAGAGCGCGCTATGGGTCCGGCTTATGCCAGATCAGACCGAGGTCTCATGCTCAGCTTCGCAGGTCCTTTGTGACCCTTCGGGCCATGTGGTGATGGTCTGCTCTTAGACTATTTCGAGGGTGCCGGGAGCGGCACAGTTCCGCGGATTCCCAGCCCCTCCACGACGGTGTAAATCGCGTCCGGCGCGACATTGCTTAGAGTTTCCACCCGGCCGCCGGGCCAGCGGATCTGCACCCAATCAATCCTGGCCTCCCGTCCCAGCCCGAAGTGCTGCCGCAGGTCGTTTTGCGAAAGATAACTGCTCCCGCCCCTAACCTCGCTGAATTGCACCAGCTTCCCTGCCCGCACGGTCACGCGGGCGCCAATGGCGGCTCGATTGCTTTTTGTGCCTACAAGCTTGAATTCCACCCGGTGATTGCCGTCATGGTCCAGATTCTTGAGCAGCACTGGCGGTCCGTCAATGTCCACCACCACAATGTCAACGTTTCCATCATTGAAAATGTCGCCCAAAGCAGCACCCCGCCGTGAACGTGGCGGAATCGCGGCCAGCCCGGCGGCCTGGGAAACATCCTCGAAAGTTCCATCCCAGTTGTTGCGGTAGAGCAGCATGGGCTGCTCATAGGGGGCGCCGCCGGGAATGGTGTTGGCCTGGGGATAAACGTGCCCGTTGGCCACGAACAGGTCAAGCCAGCCGTCGTTATCCATATCGAAAAACGACGTTCCCCAGCCCACCAGGGGATACGTGGCCTGGCCCACGCCGGAAGATCGGCTCACATCGTCGAACCCTTCTTTTCCCAGATTGCGTGCCAACATTGCCCCCTGCTCGGCAAAGTTGGTCACAAACATGGAGAGGCGGCCGCTGTGGTCATAGTCGCCCCAGTCCACGCCCATGGAGCCTTGCTCCAGGCCATCGCCGCTCAGGGCCGCGCCCAGCAGCATGCCCTGGTCCGTAAACGTGCCGTTGTGATTGTTGTGATAGAGGTAATTAGCGGTTGTGTCGTTGGCTACATACAGATCGGGCCAGCCGTCATTGTCGTAGTCTCCCCAGACCGCGCCCAGACCGTAGTAGTGGTTGGGATCGCTGACGCCCGCCTTAGCGGAAACTTCCTCGAAGGTACCGTCGCCGCGATTATGGAACAGCAAATCGCTTTCGCCCGGCATGCCCCAGGGCCCGCACTGCACTTCGATTCCCTTGTACCTGCAAAACTGCGCGCTGCCCGGCAGCGGCAGGTGGTCCATATCTACGTGCACGTAGCGGGAAACGAACAGGTCCACCTTGCCATCGCGGTCGTAGTCGGCCCAGGCCGCGCCCGTGCTGAAGCCTCCGCCGCGCACGCCGGCTTTATCGGTCACGTCCTCAAACCTGCAGTGGCCCTGGTTGCGGTAGAGCACGTTGCCGCCGTAGCCCGTGACGTACACGTCCAGGTTGCCATCGTTGTCAAAATCGGCCACCGCCACGCCCATGCCCCAGCCCTTGCGCGTCATGCCCGCCTGCTGGGTGATGTCCTTGAACGTGCCGTCAGCTTCCTGGTGCCATAGCGTGACCATGGGATCGCCGCCCTTGCGGTAGCGCTCCACGCTGGAGCCGTTGGCCGCGATGATGTCGAGCCGGCCGTCGTTCTCGCAATCAAACAGACCGATGCCCCCGCTCATGGATTCAATTACGTAGTGCTTTTCTGGTGAGGAGATGTGGGAGGCGGTCAGCCCGAGCTTCTGTGCGACATCCACAAATTTGGGCGGCGGTCCTGCGCCCGGCCGCGCATGGGTCTTCGCTGCCCGAGGGGGTGGCGCCGCCGTCGGCCCCATGGCTGCCGGCGCCTGCGCCTGCCCCTGCGAAGTAGCCTGGGGCTTCAGCGACTGGGAGGGTCGTGTGCCCGGCTTTTGCGCCCACACTCCAGCCACGAGCAGGCAAATCAGGAAAAAAGCCCATGTGGGCAGCCTGAAGGAATTCCTGGGCATGAACTCGCCCATTTTAGCCCAAACCTCATTGTGCCGCGGGCGCCCCGCCCGCGGCTGTCCGGGCGAGCCAAGCCCGCCTCTGCGTTACGGTTTTGAAAACTCGAACCGGTACGACTTCGGCTCTTCTCCGCTCACCTGCCGCGTGTTGTACTGCAGCAGATATCTCAAGTGCGCACCGTCCTGGGGATAGGCCTTTCCCGGGCCGTAGGGATACACACCCATAGCGTGGAACGGAAGAGGAACGACGGTGTTGGCATCAGCGGCGTAGAAGTCCATGTCTTTCTCGTAGCCATTGGCCATGAAAAAGTAGTCCCGCTTCCACCCTGCCGGCAAAGATGGCAAGTAGCTGGCGTCAAAGTGGAGGGCCACCTCTTCCCCGGAGCCGAACACCACAAAGCGGTCGTCGGCCTGCGTGAGCAGCGGCAGAACATCGCCATAGCGGGTATAGTTGCCGGCCTCGTGGGCATAAGGCCCGGTGGGGCTGACGTCGTCGTACACGAACTTGATGTCGCCGGGCAGGCTCTGCGCCACCTGCCGCGGGTAGCCGTGATAGTCGAGCTTCGCACCCACCAGCGGCACAGGCGTGACACGGGTGGGAATGCTGCGGTCGTTAGTGCGGTCGAACAGCATCTGGTCCCAGTAAATCTGCAGGTTGGTGGAGATCCGGATGCGGCGCGTGCCCGCAGGCAAGCGCCCGCTCAGGTCAGCCACCATGGTGCGAGGCAGGCCCGCCGGGAAACCCATGTCATCCAGCACCCGCACCCATTTGCCGTTAGCCGTCTGCGCTTCCACGTAGGGAGCCACCGGCCGGATTCCCGACTGGTAGGCGGCATACATTCCGTTGGCGCTGAAGTAATCAATGTAGCCGGTGGCCAGCAGCCGCAGCGGCCCGCCGCGATAAGGCTCGCCCAAGTCCAGCTCCAGCGTATGCGGTTCGGCAAAGCCCATGAAGGGGAGCAGCTTAAAACCGGCGACATACCTGTGATCCTGCGCCAGCAACTCCGGCAGCACATTGCGCCCGTGCCCATCCCAGGCGCCAGTCGGGGCCTGTGCCTTGCGGCTGGCGATCACTTTGAACGGCGGGTACGGCGGTTTGCTCAGGAAGCGCTCGTTGGGATAAACCTCCACTCCGGCAGGATGGTCAATCGCCAGCAGCTTCGCCTGGTCGAAATAGACAACCTCCTCCATCGGCTCCATGAAGCGGAAGCTGAGCTTGCCATCGCGCAGGCGCACCCGCTCGCCATCCACCTTCACATATTCTGTTGGGCGCGGAATGTTGCGCTCGCCCGGCCCCACCCAATGGCCGACTACGCCCGCGCCAATCATGTCGGCAATAAACTGGTAACGCGATCCATCCCAGGCAAACAGGGCCGGACAGGAACTGCCCCGGCGGTCAATTTCCAGGATGTTCTTCTGCTCGTTGGCCGCGATCTGCACCTCGTCCTGCACCACGCCCGTGGGCCAGGTCATGCGCACCACGTCGGCGCTGGTTTCCGGGCCCAAGCCGGCGATGATTTCCGGCGAATTCTGCCCCAGGTAGCCAGAGCCGCCCTGCGCTTCAAATTTCTGGTGCAGCGCGCCGGCGAAGACCTCCACCTTGGTGCCAATGGCGCTCTTGCTGTCGTTCAGGCCCTTCAGGGCGATCCGCAGCCAGTGATTGCGATTTCCGCCCTCATTGCGCAGCAGCACCAGTGGCCCGCCGTTCTGCGTGATCAGCAGGTCGGTGGAGCCATCGCCCCAGAAATCGCCCGTGACCAGCGCCCGCGGCTCATGGATCTGAACTTTGTCCAGGCCAACTTCCACGCTCACATCTCGGAATCCCTTCGGCCCCTCATTGCGGAAAAGCCGCACCTCGCCACGGCCATCTTTGGTCTCGCCCACCGCCGCGAGGTCAATCCAGCCATCGTTGTCATAGTCGAGTGCGGCCACCCCCCACGCCTGAACCCAATCCAGCCTCGGTAGAGCGACCGGCTCAAACTTCTCTCCACTGACATTGCGCCAGAGGGTCACCCCGGGTACAGCCCAGTGAGTGAAGGCCACATCCATCCAGCCATCTTTATCGGAATCGAAGACAGCCGCACCGACTGTAGGGTGGGGCATCGCCGCCTGCCAGGGTTGAATCGCGGAAAACTCGCCTTCTCGCGGGTTGACGAAAACATCGGTTTGGAATCCGGGAGCCACCAAGTCGATGGCGCGATCATTATTGAAGTCTGTGCCGATGGCGCCCATGCTTGACCCAGCTCCGGCCAAACCCGTCTCCTCGGTCACATCGGTAAAGCTGCCATTCCCGTTGTTTCGCCACATAAGAGAGCGCCGCAGGCGCACAGTCTTGAGGTCCGCGTCGGTTGCGGCCGCAACCAGCGGGCCCCGCGTGACGTATAGATCGAGGTCGCCGTCGTGGTCGTAATCAACAAAGGTCATGCCCATCGGAGACCCGATTACGCGAATACCTGCTTCCAGCGTCATGTCCGTAAACTTCGCGCCCTTTTCATTGTGGTAAAGCGCGACGTGACCCTCGAAACCTACCGCCAGATCGGTGAAGCCGTCGTTGTCATAATCGCCGGCGGCGCAACTGATGGCCAGTGCCTTGGCGTTGAGTCCCACTGCTTCGGTGACGTCGGCAAACTTCCCTTCTCCCAGGTTGTGGTAGAGCGACATGCCGCCTTGTTTGCCGCCGCTGGCTACAAAAATGTCGATCTTGCCGTCATTGTCGTAGTCCAACAGGCAGGCGCCCGGTCCAGCAGACTCGGCGAACTTGTGCGGTCTGACAGGCGTCTGTGGCACAACAGCCAATCCCGCATGTTCAGTCTCTTCCACAAACTGCACCGGAATCTGCGCCGGCACCGCCTCCACCGTGCTTGACGAACTCTCCGCCAGCGAGAGCGGCCCCTGGTCGCCATAGGCCACGCTCATGGCCGCCCCCAGCTTCGACTTGGTGATCTGCTGGAACTTGGCCAGGCGCACTCGCGCTTCCGTCATATTTCCGGATTGCTGGTAGGCGCGGGCCAGCCCGAATTCGGCGGAGGCATGGTACGCATCCAGGTGCAGCGCCTTCTGAAACTCGGCGATCGCCTGGGGAAACTCCTTCTGTTGCATGTAAATCGTACCCAGGAAGTAATGGCTGTCGGCGTCCTTGGGGTCGAGGTCGGCGGCGTGCTGAAAAGCATCCAGCGCCGCCTTGGGCTGATTGTCGCCGCGGTACAGCAGGCCCAGGTTGTACCAGGCGCGCGCGTCGCCAGCGTCGGTTTTCACCACTTCCAGCAGGATTTGCCGCGCCGGCTCGATCTGCTGCAGGTTGAGCAGGGCGATGCCTTGGTTAACCTTCGCCGCCACCAGTTCGGAGTCGGCCGCCCGCGCCTGCTGAAAATACCCCAGCGCTTTCTTGAAGCTCTGCTGGTTCATGTAGCCGACGCCCAGGTTATTCAGCCGGTTCGCCTGAGTGGTTGCGCTGTTGGGAGGAGTTGAGGGCCGGCTTTGGACAGCGAGCAGGCCCAAGCCGAGACCAACCAGCATAAATAAGGCCGCATTTCGGGGAAAAGATCGCATGTGGTGCAGGAAGTGTAATTCTATTCTGAGCGCTTGGCGAATTTGCGGGTGAAAATGATGCCGCTTCCCTCTTTTACGGTTATGGTTTGCCCGCTCGCCACATTGCTGAGCTTATCCACCCGCCCGCTCGGCCAGTTGATTTCCACCGCATCCGCCTTGGCGTGCTGGCCGAGGCCGAAGGTTAGCACCAGTTCGCTTTGCGAGAGGTAGCTGGAGCCGCTGCGCAGCATCTGCTCCTGCGCCACGCCCGCCACGCTGACGTGCGCCACCGCTCCAATGCCGTCGCGGTTGGATTTGGTGCCCACCAGCTTTAGCCGCAGGCTGTTGTCGGTAGCGCCGTCATTGCGGAACAAGTAGGCAGGACCGGCATTGGTGGTGACCAGAATGTCCAGGTCGCCATCATTATCAATATCGGCATAAGCCGCGCCTCGTGCCACTTTCGGGCGGGCGAACGCGGCCCCCATCTGTTGCGTAACTTCCTGGAAGTTCCTTCCCCCCAGGTTACGGAACAGGTGTGGCGGTTCTTCAAATGTCACCCGTTTCTGCACCTTCTCGATCTGGTTCTCAATATGCCCGTCGGCCACAAAGATGTCGGGCCACCCATCCAGGTTGTAATCAAAAAAGAAACAGCCGAATCCCAGAGTCAGCAAGCTGTCTCGCCCGATCGTGGACTGCGGCGCCTCATCTATGAACAGGCCGTTGCCTTCGTTGTGGTACAGCGAGAGCATCTGGTTGGAGAAATTCGAGATGAGCACGCTGGGATGCCCGGAGTGGTCGTAATCGGCGGCATCCACGCCCATGCCCGCGCGGGCCACCCCATTCTCACTGTAAGCGATGCCCGCCGGCATGCCTCGCTCCTGAAACGTGCCGTTGCGCATGTTCGCATAGAGCTTGTTGGGCTCGGTATCGTTGGAGACCAGGATATCGGGCCAGCCGTCGCCGTTGTAATCCAGAAGCGCTATCCCCAGGCTCTTGGAAGTGGGATCGAACAGCCCCGCCTTGCGCGTAACATCCTCAAACTTTCCGTGGCCCAGGTTGTGCCACAGCCGCAGCGACGCGCCCTTGTATGATTCCGGGGTGCAATAGGACTTGTGGCTGCCGTCGAGCGTGCAATACAAATCGCCCTTCTCCGACCACTGCACATAGTTGGCTACCACCAGGTCGAGCAGGCCGTCGTGGTCGTAATCCACCCAGGCCGCACCCGTGGAAAATTCTTCTGACCCCCACAGTCCCGCCGACTTGGTCGCGTCGCTAAACGTGCCGTTGCCATTGTTGTGGAACAGGTGGCTCTGGCCGAGCGCGGTCACAAAAATGTCGTCGTAGCCGTCGTTGTCGTAGTCGCCGACCGCTACACCCATGCCGTACATGGGCAGGGCCAGCCCCGCTCGCCGGGTCACGTCGGTGAAGGTGCCATTATGGTTGTTGTGGTAGAGCTTCAGCGTGGGAATGCCAGGGTGAACCTTGTGTCCGGGGAAATCTTCTGAATTGATCAGCAGGATGTCGGGCCAGCCATCGTTGTCGTAATCAATAAATGCGCAACCCGAGCCGAGAGTTTCCGGCAGCCACTTCTTGCCGAACGCGCCATTGTTCTGGATGAAACGGATACCCGCCCTCGCAGTGATGTCGGTGAAGTGAATATGCGATTTGCTCTGTGCCGCCGCGAAGCCGGCCATCAGCAACAGCAGCGCGAGTCCAGCAAGAATACGTAGGTCCAGCCGCCCTCGACTGGGCGGCTGAGTGAAGCTCAGCAACAGAGGCCAACTGCACTCGCCCGCATGAGCGGGAGCCTGCCCTGAGCCTGCCGAAGGGACGCCCGCCCCCACACAATCTCCTGCAGAACCAACGGCCGAGGAACTCCTCCCGCCAGCATTCAAAATCGCGCTTTGAATTGCCGGGGAAGCGCAGACCTTCAGGCGCGCGAACAGGCAATGAAAAATTGTTTGGGCTTTCGCCCCTGTGCCCCTCACCGGCCCGCTCCTGCCGCCGAACCCTCATAGGTGTCATGCGAGGCTTGCTTCAGCATCGCCAGGGGCACCGACACGTGCTCGTGAATCGCCTGCCGCTCGTTGTTATCGTCAGGATGCAGCTGCCGGTAAGGGCCGGTAATCGTCTGCTCCGCCTCGTTAGCTTTAAATCGCAAATAGCGCACCTGGTGAATGTGCGCGTCCTTGGCATCGCCTAGGCCGGTATAGCAGAGCATGAGGTTGTAATGCGCCATGAGGTCTTCGGGGTCAATCGCCAGCACTGAGTTCAGCACCTTCACCGCGTCCGGATAGCGCCGCTGCAGGAACAGGATGCGCCCCAGGTCGTTGAGAACCACGCGGTCCCGCGGATACTGTACCAGCACCTCTCGCAGATGTTGCTCCGCCTGGTCGTAATGGCCTTCGTCGCGCAGTGTTTCGGCATAAAAATAATGCGCCCGCGCCAGGTGCGGAGCCAGGCTCAGCGCTTTCTTCAGCACCGTGCGGGACCGGCTCAGGTCGCCCTCTCGCAGCGCCGCCCGGCCGATGTTCACCCAGCCGTCGGGATTCTTGGGGTCAATCTCGGTAATCTTCTGAAAAGCCGCCGCCGCGCCCTTCAAATCTCCCTGCAGCAGAAGGCCGATGCCGTAGTCGTTCCAGCGCTGCCAGTCAGTCCCTGCGAGCACTATCTTGGGCTGCGGTTGGGACGCGCTGTGCCCCACCACCGGCAGCGTGACCTCGTCCTCGGCCAAAGCCACGACCGGCAGGTTGGGGGTCATTTGTTCCTTAGCTGAAACATCATGCACCGGACCGTCCAACAGGTAGTGCGTGTCATCGTAATCGGGCGTGTGGTCCGGCGGCTGCTTCGGGTCGGGTACACCGGTAAATGAGAACTGGGTAAACCACCAGGAAAACTTGCGGTAGCACAGGCGGGCATGCAGCGTGATCTTGTCGCCCGCGTTCTCCGGGATGTGCAGCCGGTAATGCACCGTGTCGGCCGCGCCCGGCGGAATCAGGTGTACGTAGACCACTGAGCGCGTGGCCCAGGCGTTGCGCTTGTTAATCGGGTTGCCGTGCTCATCCACCTGCAGCGAGCGGTAGAAGTGCGCTCCCGGGTCCACCGGCCCTTTGCCGTTTTCCTCCACCATGCCGCTCCAGAACAGGACCTGGCCGCGGTCGTCCGTGGCCTTCAGCTCCAGCCAGGTATCGAAGGCGTCCACGGTCCCGCCGGGAAAGAAATGGCCCACCTTTTTTGTGCGCACCACCACATCCACACGGTCAGTATCCCCGCGCCGCAATGCCGGCAGCACCCGGTTGAGAGGCGCCGTAATCGGCCGCACCTCGCCCACTTCACCCAGAGGCAGATTGGACGCGGATTCCTCGCCCACCGCAAACGTGGTTGCCAGCTGCGGCGTGCCCGGCAGGGCCACAGGGACGCTCTTTCCCCTGCCGCTCGAGTCGTCCGGCGACAGGGCGAAAATATCCACGCTCACGATGCCGTTCTTCAGGAAGTGTTCCTCGACCGATAGCTGCTTGGCGTCTTCGTTGGCGGTGGGCAGCGCCGTATTAGCCGCCGGGAAGCGGTGGGAATGGATAAAGCCATCAATGTTGCCCGCATCCTTGGAACGGGTCAGGGGCATGTGACAGTCCTGGCATTCCGCCGGCTTCGGCGGATAATAGAAAGAGCGCGCCCCCTGCCCGGAAATGCCGCTCGCCTGCCAGTTGTCGTATTCATTGAAGCCCCGCTCCCAGCGATAGTGGTTCACCGGCACGTCCAGGTGTACCTTGTGGCAACTGGAGCAGAACTGCGCCGTCTGGCTGCGCATGAACGGCTTCAGAAACACCCGCCGGTGCGGCTCCGGATTCAGATTTACCAGGAAATCGTGCAAGGTGCGGATCACTGGGTTCTTGCTGGCTGCCAGCGCGTGTAGCCGGGGGTATTCCAGGTAGAAATCTCCATTGCCCATCGTGCTCTTCACGCGCGCGATGGAGTGGCACATCATGCAGCCCAGCCCGGCCTGTGCTTCCGGAGTGTGAATGATCTTGCGGATAGGCGTGTCCATCATCCCGCTGTAGAGCACCGCCGGATCGTGGCAGCCACCGCACCACTTTGAAGGCCGGGTGCCTACCACGTCCTGCATGTACTCAATGCTCTTGCGGTACCACTGGTTATTAAAAGAGGAGAAGTGGTGCGCCGAGCTGGACCACTCGCGGTAAATATCCTCATGGCAGCGCTTGCAGGAATCAGACTCCATGAAGAACTTGCTGGGAATCTTCTGCCCGCCATAAACCTGCGCCGAACTGGGGAAAAACGGACCTTTGGGACCGTCGCCCTCGCCGTTCATGGTGGCGGGCGCGTCCGGCGGATTCTGGATGCGCAGGCTGCTCTGCCAATTCACATTGCGCTGATACCAGGCGCCCGCGCTCAGCCCGGCCAGCACCGCAAGCGCCAGCACCGGCCGCACCATGAGCCCACCCGGCAGCGACTTAAGCCAGCCCCGCCTTCCCGCCCAATCGGCGAACAGCAAGGCCACCGCCGCCAGCACCAGCACGATATGCAGGTACAGCCAGTTCCAATCCTCGCGCGGCGTGCCGGTGTAGATAAGCACCAGCCCGATGGCAGCGCCTCCCGCCAGCAGCAGCCATCCCGCTTTTCCGGTCAGGGTTTGCATCCTCAGCCGCCGCCACAAAAACGGCACCAAAAGAATTGCAAGCCCCACGCCTGCCAGCGTGTGCAGCAGCACTACCCCGGCATAAAGCACGTTGGGCTGAGGAAAGGGATACAGATACGCGGCGGAACCCACCAGGAAAAGCAGCAGTCCGAACAGCAGCTTGTGGCTAAACGGATGGTCCGATTGCGGCATCACTCGCTCTGCGGTTTATCTCCACGCTAAGGCGCGGCGTTGGTCAGACGCCAGGTTGAAATGAAATTGACTTGCGCCGGCAAGCGCCCCACTCGGCTGGCCAGCAATACAGGCGGGCGTAACTTTAATGGCAAGAGAGCTGAACGGCAATAATACAAAACTATTACTCGGCCGGCGATGCGAGACACCGGCCGTTTTGCCCCATTTCCGCCAATCAGGAAAGTTTTATGCGGCGCAAAAGATCCAGGAATCGCGGATCTGAGCGGAGAGGCGCAAACAACGGATCGCATTTGAGCAGCAGCAAACCGTCGTCATTGTGTTCCTTATACTCCCTTTGCAGCCATGCGATGGCTTTATCCCGATTGCCCAGGCCCATCTCAAGGATTGCCAAATCGTAGGAGGCCGCTCCGGAGCGTGATTTCTCTTCCGTACGTTGCAACTCAGAGAGCGCCTGCAAAGCCTCTTTCCTGTTCCCCGCTCGCGCATAGGCGTATCCCAAAAGCCCTGACAGCCGATATCTGCCGTAATGCTCAGCCGCCTGGCACTCCCGGATGGCGCCCTTGTACATCCCCGTTCTTAGATAGACGAGTCCTAAAGTCTCGTGCGCCTTGGCAAACTGCGGATCCATCTTAAAAATCAGGTTGAGTTGTTGCAAAGCGCGATCATTTTCGCCCACTAGAGAGAGTTCCTCCGCTAGCGAAGCCCGGGCAATCTCCCAGAGCGGATCAAGAGCAACCGCTCGTTCTTCCTCCGCGATTGCCTCCCGGAACCGGCCGGTCATCTGCAAAACTCCGCTATAAGTGTGGTGCGCCGGCGCGTAATTAGGCTCCAACTGGACGGCTGCCTTGAGGGCTCGTTCCGCCGAAATCACGTCCAAATTTCGATACAGCTCCACC
>Ga0075276_10000243_pt1 | contig 15896 bp, 10 predicted proteins | sample SF_Rice_5C_80N_4_FD_69770 | JGI IMG/M metagenome (GOLD analysis project Ga0075276, IMG submission 69770) | Rice paddy soil microbial communities from Twitchell Island, California, USA - SF_Rice_5C_80N_405 | ecosystem: Environmental > Terrestrial > Soil > Paddy field/soil | place: USA: Twitchell... | reverse complement strand
AACGTGAAGGTCTGCGGCGCCGTCGTCAGGTTCGTCGCCCAGACGGTCGTGTAGAACTGGGCGCCGTTCTTGCCGGGAACGCGTCCGACGGAAGGCAGGTATGCCTCCGTCGAAGCGAACCCCGCGAAGAGCGGAACGACTCCCGATACGACCGACGCGAGGAAGACGATGGGGCGGGCGGCTCTCATGGCTCTCTCCTTAATGGTTTGAGATGAAAGTATAGCGCCGGGAGAGCTGCCGATGCCAGAGGCGTGATCACTTCTTCGTCGGCGTCTGTTGCTCCTCCGCCCGCTTCCAACTCGCTTGCTTGTCCCAGCCGAGGCGGTGGGCAGTGTCGAGGTTGATCGAGCCGTCGGCGTTCAGGATGCCACTGCGCACGAGACGGGCCCGAACTTCCGGGTCGAGTGGACGGGTCAGTGAGATATCGTGCGCGTCCCGCGGTACGAAGAAACGGTTCTCTTCGATCGGCTGAAGGCGCGGGACGGTCGCCCGGACGCCGTTGACCATGTAATCGAACTCGACGTCCCTGGAGCCTTGAACCACGATCTTGTCGAGCGAGCGGGAAACGGCGGCGAGCACCGCCATCTCTCCGACGGGAGTGAGTTGAACCGTGAGGCCTTCGGGTCGCGAGACCATTCGGAAATCCTCGGGCACCTCGATCGTCGCGAATCCGTTCAGGATATGTCCCGTGCCGCGGAAGTACGTTCCCGACTCGGGCCCCTCCAGGCAGACGTAGCGGATCTCCTTCGTCGGGTCGGTCGGATGCGGTTCGACGAAGCTCTTGGAGCCGTTGGTCACCGTGATCCCGCCATTGAAGACGCCTCCTTCCCCGGTGTTCGCGCTGGCCGAGCCATCAACGCCGATGCCGGACGCGGTCGTTGAAATGCCCCAGAGACCGACGCCGGAGCCGTATCCCACGACCCCCGTCACACCGGTTCCGAGCACGCCGCCTGCGCTGTTTGCCGGCGCGTCGCCCCAGACACCGAATCCACCGGCGACGTCCCCGCCGAATCCGTTCGCCACCCTCCCAAGGACGCCGCGGCCGCCCGTGTTCCGGTTCAGACCCTCGGCACCAGCGACCTCGTGATTTGCAGTGCTCGTGACCCCGAGCACGCCTCGATCGTTGAAGCTCGTGCCCTGGACGGCGGTCGAGTCGTGCGAGTCGCCCCACACGCCGGCCCAGCCGGTTTCGCCGCTCGTCCCGTGCGTCGTGCCGTATACCCCGGTGCCCGACCCGCCGGTCGACGCGCTCGAGCCGTGAATGCCGTCGCCCGTTCCCGTGTTCGAGATCGCGAATGCCGTACCCGATCCGCTCGTCGATCCCGAGAACGGCAGCGTCAGGCCGCTGCCTCCGCCAGAGCTCGCGATCGTGAGCGTCGATCCTGACGGCGTGATCGTTACATTCGACCCGGCGGCAAGCGTGAGGTTGTCGTGCAGCCCGTTGACCGAGCGGACGACCTGTCCGTTGGCGATCGACAGCGGTGAAGGTCCCGTTCCCTCGCCGGAGAGGCTCGCATCGTGGGTGACGGCGGTGATCCCTGATCCGCCGCCTCCCGTGTAGGCGATCGTGATCTGGCTGCCCGACGGCGTGATCGAGATCCCGCTTCCCGGCTTCAGCGTCAACGCGCCGGTCAGGCCGTTCAGGCTCGTCACGCCGGCCGTCCCGCCTCCTCCGCCGAGCAGGTCGTCGCGGAACGTCATCTCGAATCCGGTCGAGTCCTCGCTCTCGTTGGCGACCTGGGCTCCCGCGAGGAGCACCGAGCCGTCCCCGTCGATCACCGTCGCGGTGACACGGGCGTTCGTCGTCGCAATCGACGGCACCACGTCGGCGACCGACGGCTGGATCTGTTCGTAGGGAGAGAGCGGGAACGACCTCTGGCCCAGCAGTGTCCCGCTCCCGTCGAAGACCTGGACGTTGACGTCGGCCGATCCGCCGCCCGTCTCGATCAGGGCGAAGTTGTAGCGGAAGTTCTCCGAACTGCCCTGATCGACCCCCTGGATCGAGGCCGACTGTCCGGCCGAGATCGAGAAGCTCTTCGGCACGCCGGCGAAGAAGAGCCCTTCCGTGTTGCCCAGATCGTCGCCCGGCGCCTGGTTGTAGATCCGCTCGGAGACGAAGATCTCGCCCGAAGAGGTGATGCGGGCTGCGCCGAGCGCGTTCGTCAGCCCGAGCTTCGTCTCGACGACGTTCTCGTAGACGCGAGTCTCTCCCGGCGCGAGCGTGTCGTCGAAGGATGGCGGGGAAGGGTTGCTCTGGCCCGCCTTCAGGAACCGGAACGTGAAGGTCTGCGGCGCCGTCGTCAGGTTCGTCGCCCAGACGGTCGTGTAGAACTGGGCGCCGTTCTTGCCGGGAACGCGACCGACCGAAGGCAGGTATGCCTCCGTCGAGGCGAAACCGGCGAACGCCGCCGAAGACAGCAGACACACGAATGCCGCGAGAGATCCTTTCGCAATCGCCATGGCCCTTTCCCTCCGGGAAAGAAGTGTACGCCCGCGATGCGAAGTCAGCGCCCGGCTGCGCCGTCGGGGTCAGGATTCCGCGGCCGGAGAATCGGTCCGGGCCATATCATCCGCGCATGAATCCGGATTCCGTTGGGTCGGAGGCCATGCCACGCCGGGCCTTTCCGCGCGTCGCCGCGGACGCCGTCGCCGTACTCTGCGGAGCGAAGCTCCTCCTGCACCTCTTCACGAGCGTCCAGCGTTACGGATATTTCCGAGACGAGCTGTACTACCTCGACATGGCCCGCCACCTCGATTGGGGCTACGTCGATTGCGCGCCTCTCATCGCGATCTACGCGAAAGTCGCGCTGATGCTCGGCGGCTCGCTCGCCGCGCTGCGAATCCTGCCGGCGCTCGCCGGCGCGGGCGTCGTCGCGATCACGATCCTGATCGCCCGCGAGCTGGGCGGCGGGCGCTTCGCGCAATGGCTCGCCGGCCTCGCCGCGCTCCTTTCGACCGGAATCCTCCTGACGAGCAGCCTCCTGACGATGAACGCCTTCGAGCCGCTCTTCTGGATGGGAGCGATTCTCGTCGTCGCGCGCATTCTCCGTACGGGGAATTCGCGCCTCTGGATCGGGTTCGGCGTCCTCGCCGGCCTCGGTCTCGAGAACAAGCACTCGACGCTCTTCTTCGGGTTCTCGGTCGTCTTGGCGCTCCTCCTGACGCGCCATCGCCGGGAATTCGGCAAGCGGTGGATCTGGATCGCGGGCGCCGTCGCCGTCGCCCTGTTCCTGCCCAACGTCGTCTGGCAGATCCGGCATCATTTCCCGACGCTCGAGGACCTGGAGAACGTGCGCCGGTCCGGAAAGAACGTCGTGCTCGGCCCGCTCGCCTTCACGAAGGAACAGATCCTCGACATGAACCCGATCCTGTTCCCGCTGTGGCTGGGCGGGCTCGTCTGGTTCCTGCGGGACCGGCGCTGGCGAGCGCTCGGGCTGACGTCCCTCGTGTTCTTCGTCACGATGGAGCTCGCCCACGCGAAGAGCTACTACCTCTTCCCGATCTATCCGATGCTCTTCGCCGGCGGCGCGGCCGCCTTCGAACGGTGGACGGCAAACCGCGCGAGGTGGTCGAGGGCCGTCGCCGTCGCGGTCGTCGTTCTCGCGAGCCTGCCGCTGATCCCGCTGGCGACGTGGCTGCTGTCGCCGGAGCGTTATCTCGCTTACACCCGGGCCATCGGATTCACGCCGAGCAAGGCCGAGGTCCACCACGAAGGGCCGCTCCCCCAGCCGATGGGGGACCAGTTCGGCTGGCCCGAGCTCGTCGAGCAGGTGGCGAAGATCTACGACGCTCTCCCCCCGGCGGAACGGGAGCAGACGGGGATCTGGACCGGCAACTACGGCGAGGCCGGCGCCGTCGATCTCTTCGGTCCGAAATACGGCCTCCCGCGCGCGCTCTCGCGCCATCAGAACTACTGGTACTGGCCGCCGGACCGCACGTACGAGAACTTCATCGTCCTGCAGTGGGATCGGCAGGACGTCGAGGACAACTGCGCGTCGTGGCAGGCATTCCCCCATTTCCATCCGCTCGGCATGGCGGAAGAAAACGTCCCGATCTATCTCTGCCGCGGCGCGACGTTCGACGTGCGGAAGGTCTGGTGGAACTCGAAGCACTGGAACTGAGGAGAGGCGGGGACCCTCGCCCTTCGCGCCGGATTCCGGCAGCGGCACCGCAGTCGCGCGCCGCCGCGGCCGAAACTCCCTACTCGGGTCCCCGACGGCCGCCGATCGCGATACTCCCTGGAGTGGGCGCGGCGTCCGGCGCGACGCACGCGCCCGCGCGCCCGCCTGCCGGATCGAACCCTCCCCACCACGTTCCCCAGCGGCTCTCGCCTCCGTCGGCCGCCGCCGCGTATTCCTGGAGCGTCCAGAGCCGGACGCCGTCGGGATCGACGACGGTCTGGGAGAGGTCGCCCCAGCGATTGCGGCCTCCGCCGTCGAGCCTCTCGTACGGCGCTTCGCCATTCTTGAGGACGCGGATCTCCGAAAGCGCGGCGTCGCCGCCGCACCCGGCGCGGACCGAATATCCGGCCGAAGCAAAGGCATCGCCGGAGAAGAGCGAGTACCCGATCAGGGCCTCGTCGTCCGCGTTCACCGCGATCGACGGGAAACCGAGCCACGCCGCTCCGGCCGCGTCGCCGATCCGCCCGAAGGCGCCGAGGGCGCCGTCGGAGCCGATGCGCCACCACTGGATCTCGGTATGGAGGGGAGCGGAGGCGGTCGCGGGGATGGTGACGGTCTGGACGGCCCAGAGACGACCGTTGCGGACGCACGCGCTCGCGATCTCGTCCTGGTCGGAGACGATCTTTCGCGTCGAGCCCGCCTGCGGAAGGGACTCGAGGGGCGAAGGAGCGTCGCTCCATGTCGCGGGCGCCGTCACGATCTTCGACGGCGCGAGGCTCGCGGTCCCCCCGCCGTCGGAGAGGCGCAGGAGGCGGATCCGCCCGCGGCCGAGATCGTTTCCGCTCACCTCCTGCACGAGGAGCTCGTCGGCTTCGTCCGGATCGAGCGTGACGGCGGGAGCGATCGGTGAGCCGGGCGAATTCAGCGTGAGGCGCGTCGCGGCCGGGCTTCCGGCGAGGAGCGCGGCCTTGTCGATTGCCCAGATCGCGCTCCCCGAGAGATAGCCGCTTGCCGAGACGAGATTCGACGTGACGACGATCCAGCGGGCGTTGTATCCGAGGAGCGGAAATTCGGCGTAGTTCCCGCCGCCGACGGGAAGCGTCCGAAAAGTCCATCCGCGCGTCGGGTCGGTCCCGTCCGAAACCGCGAGCAGCACGGCGGGCGCGCCGGCGATTCCCTCGGTCGCGATCACGGCGATCCAGCGGGCCGAGAGCGCGTCGTAGGCGACGCGCGGGTCGAAAAGGAGATCGCCTCCCGAGACGGGCGCCCAGAACGCCGCCGGCGTCCAGCTTCGGAGCACGGCGCCGTCGCTCTTGCGCTGCGCGACGAACGTGGTGTTGAGCATGACGATGAGATGGTCGGGTCCTGCGGCCCCCTGGAGGTCCGGCGGCACGCCGCCGCCGCCGTCGACGGCGCCGGCGAAGGACGACGAAAGAACGAGACCGGCCGCCGCGGCGGGCCGCATCGCCGCGATCGCGACGAGAAGGAGAACGGCGGCGAAACACGCGGGGCGGCGCAGGGAGCTCCCGAGGCAGACACCGGTGAAACGGATGGACCGGGGCACGACCGGGGGAGCTTATCGCAGGAGGCTCCGCAGGGGCGCGGGCGTCGAACGCCGCGCTATCATGGCGGAGGAAGAAGGGGCGGGTTCGCGGGAGATCTCCGCCGAAGCGGCGGCAAACCGGCAACGGAGCGAACGCCCTCCCGGTGACGGAATGACGGACGGAATCTCGCGGGAAGACGCGGTCGCGTTCGTTCACGCGATGGCGGGCGCGGCCAACGCGCGCGATTTCGTGCGGCTCGCGGAGTTCTACGTCGACGACGCCGTCGCGATGAGCCCCGTTCTCGGCGAGCTCAAGGGCCGGAGCGCCATCGTCGGGAGCTGGGAGGCCCTCTTCACGAAGTTCCCGGACTGCGCGATCGAAATCTCGGACATCTTCACCGACGGCGACCGGATCGCGTTCCTCGGGACGGTTACCGCGACCGATTCGAGCGGATGGTTCGGCCTGCCGGCGACCGGCGCGCGGATCCGCTACCGGGAGACGATGCTCTGCGCGATGCGCGGCGGCAGGATCGCGCGCGAAGACCGGGTCTACGAGACGGCCTCGGTCGTCGAAAGGCTCGAGAAGGCGCGGCTCGACCGGGAGTTGGATCTCGCGGCCGACGTCCAGACCGCGCTTCTCTCGCGGGCGGCGAGCGAGGGAACGCACTGGCAGGCGGCGGGCGATTCGATCGCCTGCCGCGAGATCGGCGGAGATTTCTTCGAGATCCTCGAGCTCGCTTCGGGCGGGCTGGCGATCGCGCTGGGCGACGTCGAGGGAAAAGGCGTTCCGGCAGCCCTCGTCGGAGCGATGCTGCACGGGATGTTCGTCGCGGACGCGCAGTCGGGGCTGAGCCCGTCGGCGACGCTGCGCGGGATGAGCCGGCAGCTGGCCTCGCGTTACGAGGGGAGCGAGGAGCTCGTCACTCGCGGCAGCGGCTCCCGGTTCGCGACGCTCGTGTACGGAGTGCTCGCGCCCGACGGAAGGTTCGTGTATTCGAACGCGGGGCACCATCCCCCGGCTGTCTTCACCAGCTCCGGGATCGCGCGGCTGACCGCGGGGGGGCCGGTCCTGGGCGCCTTCGCGCACGCGGCCTACGACGAGGAGGTGGTGCGGCTGCGCCCGGGCGACGATCTGCTGATGTTTTCCGACGGCGTGACGGAGGCGCGCAACGGCGACGACGAGGAATTCGGCGAGGTGCGGCTTCTCGCCTCGTTCGCCGAGAATCGCGGGTGCCCGCCGGCCGAGCTCTTGAACCGCGTGTTTCGCCGGGTGCGCGAATTCGTCGGGGACGTTCCGCCGGCCGACGACATCACGGCGACGGTCACGCGTCGACGCTGACCGCTTCCGTCCGCGCCCCCCGAACGGGATCTCCCGCGTTTGCGCCCCCGGGCCCGTCGTCGTATGGTCGGCGCATGACGGCTTCCCTGGCGGCCGTTTCCGAGCCGGTCCTCGAAACCGAACGCCTGCGACTCCGCCGACTCGACGAGAACGATGCCGGATTCATCCTCCGACTCGTCAATGATCCGGACTGGCTGCGCTACATCGGCGACCGCGGAGTACGGACGATCGAGGACGCGAAGCGCTACATCGCTTCGGGGCCCGCCGCGATGCACGAGCGGCACGGCTTCAGCCTGCTCGCCGTCGAGCGGAAGCACGAGCCCGGCCCGATCGGGATCTGCGGCCTGATCCGGCGGGAGACGCTTCCCGACGTCGACATCGGCTTCGCGTTCCTGCCCGACTTCCGCGGCGCGGGATATGCGCTCGAGGCGGCGTCGGCGGTCCTCCCGTGGGCGCGGGACGTGCTGAAGCTTCCGCGCCTGATTGCGATCGCCTCGGTCGACAACGCGCGCTCGAGGAGTCTCCTCGAGAAAATCGGGCTCCCGTTCGAGAGAACGCTCCGCCTGCCCGGCGAGTCCCGGGACGTCGCCGTTCACGGGGTGACGTGGCGGGCCGCGGACGCCGCCGACTGACGCGGCCGGTCCGGACGCCGCACGGCGGTATCATGGCCTCATGACGACGAAGCTGACCGTATCGATTCTCCGCACGCTCGCGGAGGGCTTCGACCCCCGGTCCGGCGACGAGCTGCCGGGAGGGGGGCCGTTTTCCGATCCGGAGGTCATCCGCGCGCTCCTTGCCGGAGCCCGGGCGCTCGAGGAAGCTCCGGATTCGCACGGGTCGCACCGCGTCCTTCCGGATGCCGCGGGTCTTCCGTGGACCGAGGAGGAGGATTCCCGGCTCCTTCAGGAGTTCGATTCGGGCAACACGGATCTTCCCGGGCTTTCCGCGAGCCACGCGCGGACCCGCGGCGCGATCTTCGCGCGCCTGAGGAGGCTCGGCCGTGAGCCGGTCGCGGCGCGGCGCGCCGACGCGGGCGGTCGGCCGGCCGCGGACGCCGGTTCGAAGACGCTCGCGTGACGCGCGGCGGAAAGCAAAGAACGCCGCCGACGCGAAAGCGCCTCCTGCTCCTGGCGGTCGCCGCGGCGTTGCTCGCCGCCGGCGCGCCCGCGCGAGCGGCGCGCGATCCTCAGGCCGCTCCTTCCTCCGCCGCCCCCGCGAAGGCGCCGAGGCTCGAGGCGCTGTCCTGGGGGACGGTCGAACGCATGCACCGCCTCGACGGCGTCTACCTCGCGAGCCAGCCGGGGAAGGAAGACTTTGCGCTCGCCAAGGATGCGGGTATCAGGACCGTGATCGACCTCCGCAAGCCCGGCGAGCTCGACTGGAACGAGCGCGCGGAAGTCGAGAGGCTCGGAATGGAATACGACAACTTCGGCTTCAAGGAGCCGGAGCAGTTGACCGACGCGATCTTCGACGCGACCCGGAAACTCCTGAACGACCCGGGGAAGAAGCCGATCCTGCTGCACTGCAGCTCGGCCAACCGCGTGGGAGCGATCTGGCTCGCACACCGGGCCCTCGACGACCACCTGCCGCTCGACGACGCGATCCGCGAGGCGGAGCAAGTCGGGTTGAAGAGCACCGCCTTCCGCGATCGGGCGCGAGACTACGTCGAGCGGCGAGAGCCGCGCTAAGCCTCGCGCGCCGAACGCGCGCTCGATCGAATCAGTTCGCGGATCCGGACCGGGAGCCGCCGGCGTTCGAGGCCTGCCGCACCGCCCGGTCCCGTTCGAGCGGGAGGGGGACGGCCGGGGGCCGGTCGTCGTGCAGCACCTGCTCGCCCTCGGGCGCGCGCCCCTGGTACACGTAGCCCTTCGGCCCGATCCCGGCGATCCACGGGGCCGGGTGCGCGGCAACGGGCGCAGCCTCGTCGTGCACGTGGATGGGAAGCGACTCCCGGTTGGCGAAGGGATGGTCGCGGCGGAATGTCGCCATCAACGCCGCCGCCGTCTCGTCGTCCTTGTGGTACGCGTACCAGCGCTCCTCGATTTCGCCTTCCTTCCGCCTGCCGAGCGCCTTGAAGCAGAGCATCGCGTTGTAGTGCGCCGACAGGTCCTCAGGGTCGATCGCGTAGACCTTCGCGATGGCGTCGAGCGCTTCCCGGTACTTTCCCTGGAGGAAGAGTATCCGCGCCGTCTGGTTCCAGCAGACGCGATCCTTCGGGAACCGGTCCGTCACCCGCGCCATGTCGGCGAGGGCCTCGTCGAGCTGCCCCTGCTCCTTTTCGAGCGTGGCCCGGAAGAACGCGGTCTTCGCCCAGCCGGGGCGGCGGCGCTCCGCCTCGTTCAGCGCGGTTTCGGCGTCGGCGAGGTTCCCTTCCTGGATCAGGGCGCGCGCGCGGTTGAGCGGCCCGTCCGGCTTGTCGGGAGCGAGCTCCGCCGTCTTCTGCCACGCCGCCTCGGCGCCCTTCAAGTCCCCCTGGAGGAAGAGCCCGATGCCGTAGTCGTTCCAGCGGAGCCACGCCTTGTCCGTGTTGGCCCGTTCGCCGGGTGCCGGCGCCGGTGCGCTTGCGACCGGGAGAGAAACGGTGTCGCGGGAGATTTCGACGACGGGGAGCTTCGGCGCGTCCGGGCCGCCCACGAAGATCGAGTAGTCGCGCGAGAACTTCCGGTAGTCGACCGCGGCCGAGACCGTCACGAGCCCGCGCGCGTCCGCCGGCACTTTCAGCGCGTACCGGACGAGGCGATCGGCGCCCGGGCCGATCGCGTTGTTGTACAGGCCGGTGTGGACGTCGGCGGGCTGCCGCCGGTCCATCGGCTGCCCGGTGTGGTCGAGCGCGAGCTGCGAGAGCCGGTCCGCGGCCGCGTCGAGTCGACCGTCGGCACCGAGAGTGCCGCTCTCGACGAGCTTCTTCCCGCCGTTCTCGCCGGAGAACGCCACCCACGTCTCGTTGGAGTCCGCCGTGCCGTTGGTGTACTGGTGGCCGAGCTTGCGCGTGCGCACGACGACCTCGACCTCCACGGTTTCGCCCGGCGACAGGCTCGGAAGCTCCGGCCCGATCGGGAAGATCCGGCCCCCGCGCTTGATCGCGAAGATGTCCGCCGTGAGCGACCCTTTCAGGAATTTCTCGGTCAGATCCTCCATCTCCCGGTCGCCCCGGATCGTCGGGAGGGCCGTGTTCGCGGCGGGAAACGCGTGGTCGTGCACGAAGCCGCCCCGGCTCCCGAACTCGTCGTCGCGGAACGGGGGTAGGTGGCAGTCGCGGCACGCCTTCGGTGCGGGCGGATCGTAGAACGACCGCACGGCGAACCCGGAGACGCCCGAGTCCTGCCACGAGTCGTAATGGTCCTGGCCGCGCAACCATCTGTAGCCGTTCATCGGCGGCAGGAGCGCGACCTTGTGGCAGGTCGAGCAGAACTCGGGCTGGCGCATGAAGGGCTTCATGAACGTCTGCCGGTGGAGGGAGGGCTCCATCCGGATGAGGAGCTTGTTGACCTGGTGGAGCCAGGGGTTCTTCGCGAACGCGAACGGATACTGTTTGGATTCCTCGATCACGTAGGAACCGTTGCCGCTGATGTCCTTGACCTGCGCGATCGAGTGGCACGACATGCAGGTGAGCCCCTGCTGCGCCTCGAAGTCGTCGTACGTGAATTTGTGGAGGGTCGCCTTTCCCATCTTCCCCGAGAAGAGCACGACCGGGTCGTGGCAGCCGGCGCACCATTTCGTCTTCTCGCGGCCGACCGTGTCGGCCATCAGCTCGACGGAGCGCCGGTAGAACGGGTTGTTGAAGGAGCTGAAGTGGTGCGCGGACATCGCCCAGCGCGCGTAGCTCCCCGGGTGACATTCCTGACAGTAGGAGTTCGCGGAGAGCTTGACCGGGTCGAGGAGGCCCTGGTCGAACGTCTCGGCCGACGAGAGGAAGTACTGTGTGTCGCCGTTCCGGTTGACGACGCGTCGGGGGGGCTTTTCCGTCAGATGGAGCACGGCCATCACCGCGAGGAACCCCGCGACCGCGCCGCCCCAGGCGAAGAGCTTCTTGAACGCCATCTGGTGGCTGTGGGCGCGGCGGTGGAGGATGAACGCGACGAGGGCCGCCGGGGTTGCGAGGACGTGCGCGAGATAGATCGGCCGGTTCCGGATGGTCGCGCCCTTGAACGTCATCAGGAGCCCGGTGGTCGCGACGATGACGGCGAGCGAGGCGATCGCGAGCCCCGCGTATTTCGCGCGGCGGTTCCGCATCCGGATCATGCGCTTCGCGTGCGTGACGGCGAACGCGAAGAACGGAATCGCAAGGAGCAGACCGAGCGCCAGGTGCAGGAGGAGCATTGCCATGAAGAACGAGGAGTACTTCGTGAACGAGAGCAAATAGATCGAATCGGCCGCCATCAGGCCGAGCGGTATCAGCAGGATGCGATAGAGCCGGCGCTGCCAGGGGAGAAGGACTCCTTTGGGGGAGGGGGGTGAGGGGACGCCTGACATCGCCGGGATTTTACCGCGAGGCCGGAGGCGGCGGGGAAGCCCCCCTCGTCGACGGGGAGGACGGGGCGGCGAGCCACTCCGCCGCGTCCCGGAACGCTTCCCGCGGGAAGCCGTGGTCGCTCCGGTACCACCTTTCGCTCATGGAGCCGTGAGGCGCCGAGGCGGCCGGCAGGGAGCCGCCGGCCGTCGTCCGGAAGAAGAGCACGCCGCCCGCGCCGCGCGACGAAAGGTCGGCCGGCGGCGCCGGGTCGAAGAGCGCCGCCGCCCGGATCCGGCGGTCGGAGAGCGCGTCGCCGGGGCGGCGCGCGAGGAGCGTCGCTTCGCCGATGCCTCCCTCGATCGAGGCGGCGAGCGAATCGAGGACGCGATCGACCGTGGGGGCGTCGATCGTCTCGACCTCCGCGACCACGAACCCGCGGTCGAGAAGAAACGGCTCCGCGTCGCCGGCGAGCTCCGCCTCGACGATCGCGACGGGCGTGGCGCGCGGCTTCCGGGGCTTGCGCCGGTTCGGATACACCGACCCGGGAAGGAGCGGCTCGAAGAGCTCGGGAACGACGACTCGGACCGAACGGCCCGCCGCCTGAATCCGGAAGGATCGCGCCTTTCCGGCTGCCGCCGGCGAAGCGGCGAGCCAGAGCGCCGCGGCGAATGCCGCCCAGGGGGAGGCGGTTCTCACCGTCCCGCCTCTCCCTCTTTCCACACGTGGAAGCCCGCCCCGACGCCGCGGCGCACCTCTCGCGTCCCGTCGGGCCAGCGGACCTCGATCGTCTCGGCCGCCGCGGCGTCACCGAGCCCGAAGTAAAGGTCCTTGGCCGAGCAGGAGAGATAGGACGAGCCGGCGCGGACCTCGCCGATCCGGGTGAGCCCGCCCGCGGAGACGCGGACGACGGCGCCGACGGCCTCCCGGTTGAAGGAGGATTGGGAGACGAGCCGCAGCGTGAGCCGACGCGCGTGGCTCCACCCGTTTCGGTAGACGAGGACGGGTCCGCGGAACGTCGAGAGCACGACGTCGGGCGCGCCGTCTCCGTCGAGGTCTCCGAACGCGAGGCCGCGCGTGTCGGCGCGGGTGTCGAAACCCTCGATCCACGCGTCGTCCTCGAACCGGCCGCCGCCGAGGTTGCGATAGAGGTGCTTCGCGGAGCGCGACGCCATGCCATCGCGGCCGAAGTCGATCCCGCCCCAATATCCGTCGTGGAAGGCGACCCCCTCGCCCGACATCTCGTTCCAGAACTTCACCTCGTCGCTCTTCCCGCCCGGCGCGGCCTCCCACATTCCGTTGACGACGAGGAGGTCTTCCCGTCCGTCGCCGTCGAGGTCGACGAGCTCCGTTCCCCACGCCCAGCCTCCCTCCGTGACGCCGGCCGATTCCGACGTCCGCTCGAACGTCCCGTCGCCGCGGTTCCGATAGAGGCCGTCTCCCTGGCATCGCCGGAGCAGCATCGGGACGACGATCGGGCGCGCGACCGCCTGGACGATTCCGGGAAGCGGCGGCATCGGGAGCTTCGGCGAGCGGATCAGCCAGCGGTAGGGCGAGGAGAAGTCCGAGACGTGGAGATCGAAGCGTCCGTCGTTGTCGTAATCCCCCCAGGTCACTCCCATGCCGTAGCCGTCGTCGACAACGCCCGCCGCCTTCGCGACGTCGCGGAAGCGGGGCGACCCCGGAGTCGAGAAGTTCTCGTACAGGCAGTTCCTTCCGAAGTCGTTGGCGACGTAGAGGTCGTCGTCCCCGTCGCCGTCGAAATCGCAGGCGGACGCGGCGAACGCCCAGCCGCGGTCGGTGAAGCCCGCGCTCTCCGTCTCGTCGACGAAGAACGGCTTCCCGCCCCGTCCGACGTCGTGGAAGAAGCGGCTGCCGGGGCCGTTCTTCCCCGAGTACGCGGGGCCGGTCACACGCGCGTCTCCGTATGCCGCGACGAAGAGGTCGAGGCGGCCGTCGCGGTCCGCGTCGAAGAAGACCGCGGACGTGTACGTTCCCGAGAGCCCCGAAAGCCCCGATTCCGCCGTGACGTCGCGGAAGCGGCCGCGGCCCTCGTTGTGGAGCAGCCGGCAGTCGGAATAGGCGTAGGTGAGAAAGAGCTCGGGGAGCCCGTCGCCGTCGAGATCGGCCGCGACCACCCCGGCCGCCTCGCCGGGGGGGAGGCGGTCGAGTCCGGAGCCTTCCGTCGCGTCGCGGAACCGGCCATGCCCGTCGTTGACGAGCAGGATCGGCCGGCGGCTCGGGAGAAGGATGTCGAGGGAGCCGTCCCCGTCGAAGTCGGCGACGGCGATCCCCGGGTGGTGGTGGGTCGCGGGGATGCAGTAGTTCGTCATCTCGGCGGGGTCCCAGGCTTCGTGGCGGGCGGCGACGCCCCACGCACGTGTGACGTCGGTGACGTGGGGGCGTCCGCTCCGGATCCGCCCGTCCCATTCCGGTTGCGTGCGGCGGATCGTCCAGCCGTCGGCGGTTCGCACGAGCTCGAGCGTGAAACGCTCGTCGGCGGCGATCCGCTCGGAGAGGTCGCGAGCGCCGGTGCCGCTGAGAGCGACGCGTATCGTCATCGCCGCTTCCCGTTTCGGGCGGCGCGGAAAATCAACGATCGACGTCTCGACGCGGTCGCCGGGCGCCGCGGCTTTCCTCCAGGCGCCGGCGGCGGAGCGCAGCGGCGCGGCCGTGTCGACCTCGAGCGACGGCGCCGCTCGCCCGGTGCGGAACAGGGTGTCCACGTCCGCCGCGATCGACGACGCCCCGGACGTGTAGTCATCGAGGGACGGAGAGCCCGGTTTCGGCGCGGAGAGGCAGGCGAGGGCGAGCACCGCGACCGCCGCGCACGCGAGGAACGCCCGGATCGCCACGGAGGAATTCTAGCCGGATGGGATTCGCGCGCGCTCTTTCCAGATCACGGGCTCGGGCTCGTGCGCGGCGGCGAGGCGCTCGCGGTGCGCCGCGAGGACGTCGCCGCGCGTGATGAACCCGACGAGCGCGCCGGAGGGGTCGATGACGGGCAGGCGGCCGACGTTCTCCCGCACCATGTGGTCGGCAGCCTCACGCAGCGTCGAGTCCGGGAGGACGGCGGCCGGCGCGCGGGTGATGAGATCTCCGAGCGCCCGGGAGCCGGGCTGGTCGGGATCGAGGAGATTGCGGCGGGTGAGGACCCCGCGCAGGACGCCCCGGGCGTCGACGACCGGGAATCCCTGGTGCGCGCTTCCCGGCGCGCGGGACGCGATCCACGCGCGCGCCGCGTCGAGCGTCTGCTCGGCCGGGAGCGTCACGAGGTCCTTCGAGCACGCGTCGCGGACGAGGACCTGTCCGAGGTAGTCGGCCTCGTAATCGGCGGGGACGCGCACGCCGCGGCGCGAGATCTTCTCGGTCATGATGCTCTCGCGCATCAGGAGCGAAGCCACGAGGAACGCGGCCGTGCAGCCGCCGAGGAGCGGCAGGAGGCCGAGCGGCTGGAGGGTCGTTTCGAACGCGAACACGACCGACGTCAGGAGCGCGCGGGAGGCGCCGGCGAACATCGCCGCCATGCCGACCAGGGCCGCGATGCGGATGTCGATCCCGGCGCCCGGGAAGATCATGGCCAGACCGGCGCCGAGGAGCGCTCCGACCGCGCCGCCGATCGTGAACAGGGGGGCGAGCGTCCCGCCCGAGGTGCCGCTCCCGAGCGAGATCGCCCAGGAAAGGAACTTGAGGATTCCGAGCACGGCGAGCGCCTCGAGCGTGAACTTGGCCGAGACGATCTTCTCGATGTTGTCGTAGCCGACGCCCATCGTGTCGCCGCGGAAATATCCGATGACGCCGACCGCGACCGCGCCGAGGGCCGGCCACCACATCCAGTGGACGGGGAGCTTCTCGAACGCGTCTTCGACCGCGTAGACCGCGCGGGTGGCTCCCACCGCGGCGAGCCCGACGAGCCCGCCGAGCACGACGTAGAGGGCGAGCGCGCCGCCGCTCGGCGTCGAGAGGGCCGTCATCGGGAACACGGGGTCGGAACCGACGAGGATGTACCGCATCCCGGTCGCCGCCGCGGAAGCGAGCGCGACGGGGACGAGCGACCGCGCGCGGAACTCGAAGAGCAGCAGCTCGATCGCGAGGAGCACGGCGGCGACCGGGCTTCCGAAGGTCGCCGCCATCCCGGCGGCGGCGCCGGCGGCGAGGAGGATCTTCCGCTCGACGGCGGTCGTGGGGACGACCTGACCGAGGAGGGAGCCGAGCGCGCCTCCCGTCGCAATGATGGGCCCTTCGGCGCCGAACGGTCCGCCCGTGCCGATCGCCACGGCGGCCGAGAGCGGCTTCAGGAACGTGACGCGGGGCGGGATCCGGCTCTTGTTCAGGAGCACCTGCTCCATCGCCTCGGGAATGCCATGCCCGCGGATCGCCTTCGACCCGAAGCGCGCCATCAGGCCGACGATCACCCCGCCGATCACGGGCACGGCGATCACG
>Ga0075276_10000242_pt1 | contig 15903 bp, 10 predicted proteins | sample SF_Rice_5C_80N_4_FD_69770 | JGI IMG/M metagenome (GOLD analysis project Ga0075276, IMG submission 69770) | Rice paddy soil microbial communities from Twitchell Island, California, USA - SF_Rice_5C_80N_405 | ecosystem: Environmental > Terrestrial > Soil > Paddy field/soil | place: USA: Twitchell... | reverse complement strand
CCGATCATGTGCGGCGTGGAAAAGACGGGCGGCAAGTGGGGATCGTGGTAAGTCAGCGTATCCTCAAATGCGACCTTGTGTTCGGCTTGGCCGCGAACTCCTTCAGGAACCGATTTCATGCGAATCAATCTATCAGGCCAATGCGACGGTGCCAATGCGGGCGGAGAATTTAGCATTCAAGTAATCCGCATTCAGCCCACCACACACATTCGTGCTTATTGTGCTAATAACGCAAGATTCCTGGACTCACGCTCGCCGCGTTGACTCGCTTCGAGCTCGCTCGGGATGACACGCTCGGGATGACAGAAGATAGAGGGGAACGCGTCATTTAGAATGGATTAATCACACCTGTGGAGAATCGGCGCAAGATGCAGTTCACGGAACAATACGATGTTGTTGTAGTGGGGGCGGGGCATGCGGGCTGTGAAGCCGCCATGGCGGCGGCGCGCCTGGGCCTGCGTACGGCGCTCTACACCCTCAATGTGGACCTGATCGCGCAGATGTCGTGCAACCCGGCGGTGGGCGGAATTGCCAAGGGCCACCTGGTGCGGGAGGTGGACGCGCTGGGCGGTATTATGGGCGAGGTAACGGACGCGGTTGGCATCCAGTTCCGATTGCTGAACACCTCGCGCGGGCCGGCGGTGTGGTCCCCGCGGGCACAATGCGACAAGCAGGCCTATCGTTTGAAGATGCGCGAGGTGCTGGAGTCGGAACCCGGCCTTAAGATCAAGCAGGCGGAAGTGGCGGAGCTGATTATTGAGGAGTCGGGAGCCGGGAGTCAGGAGTCAGCGGAAACACAAGGCCGCTCGACTCGGAGCTCGTCTATTCATTCAGCCCTGGTTCAGGGAGATAATCAGAACGACTCGGCGGCCTCGGCGTTCTCGGCGGTGCAAAGAATCTGCCGCGGTATTCGCCTGCGCGACGGCCGCACGGTGGGTGCCGCCGCGGTCATCATCACCACCGGCACTTTCCTCAACGGGCTGATCCACTGCGGCGAGCAGCAGTATCCCGCGGGACGCAGCGGGGAGCCGCCTTCGGTGCTGCTGGGCGAATCGCTCAAGCGCCTGGGCCTGCGCGGCTGCCGCCTGAAGACGGGGACGCCGCCGCGCCTTGACGGCCGCACCATTGACTGGTCACGCTTCCAGGCCCAGCCCGGTGATGCCGATCCCACGCCTTTCAGTTTTCGAACGAAGCGCGTGGCCCATGCCGATTCGCAGGTGGCCTGCTATATCGCTTACACCACCGAGGAAACGCACCGCATTATCCGCGAGAACGTGCACCGCTCGCCCATGTACAGCGGGCAGATCAAATCCATCGGGCCACGATACTGTCCTTCCATCGAGGACAAAATCGTCAAGTTTCCCGACAAGGAAACGCACCAGCTTTTTCTCGAACCGGAGGGGCTGAAGACGCACGAAATCTACGTCAACGGCATGAGCACTTCCCTGCCGAGTGAGGTGCAGCTGGCCATTATCAAGTCGGTGCCCGGGCTGGAGACGGCGGAGATGCTGCGCCCCGGCTATGCCATCGAATACGACTCTATTGACCCCACCGAGCTGCAGCGCACGCTGGAGACGAAGAAAATCGGGCGCCTGTTCCTGGCTGGGCAAATCAACGGCACCAGCGGCTACGAAGAAGCGGCGTGCCAGGGCATTATGGCGGGCATCAACGCCGCGCTGAAGGTGAAGGGAGAGGCGGCGCTGACGCTGGACCGGACCGAGGGCTATACCGCCATCCTGATTGACGATTTGATCAGCAAGGGCACCAACGAGCCCTACCGCATGTTCACTTCACGGGCGGAGTTCCGCCTGCACCTGCGGATTGACAACGCCGACCGGCGGCTGACCCCGCACGGGCGGCGGGTGGGGCTGATTTCCGACGCCGCCTGGGCCGATTATGTTGCGAAACAGGAACGCATGGCAGCGCTCAAACAACTGCTGGAAACGGCACGCGTGAACGGCCTGCCGAGCGCGCTGGCGGAAAAGGTGGGCAATGTGGCCGGCGCGACCTACGCCCAGCTGCTCAAGCGCCCGGAAGTAGACATAGTGGAACTGGCACCCGCGCTGCGGGAACTGATGCCCAACTTTTTCGAAACTTGTGTAGGCACAGCCGCCCCTTCGGCAAGCTCAGGGCAGGCTCCCGGCTGTGCGGACGAGCGGAGCTCGCCGCTGCCTACCCCGGTGCGCAACGAATTGAAGTCGGTGGAGACCGAAATCAAGTACGCCGGCTACCTGGAGCAGCAGCAGCGCTCCATCGAGCGACTGAAGAAGGCGGAGCAGCGCGCCATTCCGGAATGGTTCGACTACAAGAACGTGAGCGGGCTTTCGCGCGAAATGCAGGAAAAACTGCAGCGGGTGCGGCCGCGCACCCTGGGCCAGGCCAGCCGCATACCGGGAGTGACGCCGGCGGCGGTGTCGCTGGTCAACGTTTACATTGAAATTCAGGCGAGGCGCGGGCCGGGTTCGCTGCCGGCCTGAAACTTAGGGGAGCTGCGCTGCCCCGTACTCACACGCTGCTTGCTGGCCTGCTGCCCTGAAAGTCGTGCCGGACATCCCACCCAAATAGCCGCCAATCCTACGCATCAAGACCCACACGCGAGGGGCTACTCACCCGTCGCCAAGAAGGAGAATTCGTATGCAATCTGTTTTTTCGAGGCTGGCCGGCATGGGTGTGCTGGCCCTGGGATTGGCGCTGGTTCCGGCAATGCTGCCGGCGCAGAGCACTAATCCGTCCAGCAGCGGGAGCCAGGCGGCCACGGCGCCCAGCCAGAACAACAACCAGGCCAATCCGGTGAACAGCGGCAATGAGCAGAACGGAAATGCCGTAAATCCCAACCATAATCCCAACCAGGCGGCCGTGCCCCCGGCAGGCGTCAACCCCGCCGGCACCACTGGTGAGAACAATGGCGGGGGCGGCTGGGGCTTGTGGGGCCTGGTCGGACTGCTGGGCCTGTTCGGTCTGGCCGGCAGCCGCAGACGCGCGAACAGCGTGGAAATTCGCGACCGCGACCGCGACATCAACGACCGCCGCGTCGCCTGAAGAGTGGTCAAAAAGGGAAAAGGCATCAGGCTTGGCCTGATGCCTTTCCAGTCTCGGCCGGGGCGGCTCAGCTCTTCTTCTTGTCCGCTTTCGGCTTGGATTCCTTCTTTTCTTCTTTCTTCTCTTCTTTCGCTTCCGGTTTACTTTCAGACTTAGGGCCGGCTTCGGAACTGGAGCTCGCTGACGACTTGCGGGCATAGTCGGTGACATACCAGCCGGAGCCTTTGAACTGCACCGCGGGCGCGTGCAGCACCTGCTCCACTTTGCCTCCGCACTCGGGGCAGCGGGTTACCGGCTTATCGGAAAATTTCTGGATGCGCTCGAAGCGATGCCCGCACTTCTTACATTCGTACTCGTAGAGTGGCACCCCAACTCCTGAAGAACGAGAGACTCTGCTAGTGATTCTAGGTATGGGCTGGCGGGACGTCAATTGCGGCGCGGGTTCTATCGCGGCAACCCGAGTCAGAGCGGCCTTCCGCGGTGTAGACTCGGGCCATGAGAGCGGCCGAGAAGCAGGAGGGCAGGGGAATGCTGTTCCTGGCGGGCACGCCTATCGGGAATCTCGAGGACATCACTTTGCGCGCCCTGCGCACGCTCAAGGAAGTGGACCTGATAGCCTGCGAAGACACGCGCCAAACGCAGAAGCTGCTGACCCACTACAACATCGCCACGCCGACCATCAGCTACCACGAACACAATGAGATGACGCGCTCAGCGGAACTGGTAAAGAAGCTGGAAGAAGGCGCGCAGGTGGCGCTGGTAACGGACGCGGGCATGCCCGGCATTTCCGATCCCGGTTACCGGCTGATTGCGCTGGCCATTCGGCACCACATTGCTGTAGTTCCGATTCCGGGTCCGGCGGCATTTCTGGCGGCGCTGGTGGCCAGCGGTCTGCCTACCGACTCCTTTCGCTTCAGCGGTTTTCTGCCCGCCAAGCAGGGGCAGAGGCGGGAGATGCTGGAGAGCATCACCGAGTCGCCGCGGACGCAGGTGTTCTACGAGGCGCCGCACCGCATTCGCGAGGCGCTGGAAGATGTGGTGGCGGTGCTCGGACCCGACCGGCCCGTGGTACTTGCCCGCGAGGTCACCAAACTGCACGAAGAGTTCTTGCGCGGGCGTGCGGAAGAGGTTCTGGAAGCGGTGAAGTCGCGCGAACTGAAAGGCGAAATCACGCTGCTCATTGGCAAGGCCGAAGCCGGTGCGCGTCCCGCCACGGGCACGCCGGCAGTGCGCGAGCGCTTCCAGCAGATCGTCGCCCAGGAGAAGCTGGACGAAAAGGCGGCGCTGAAAAAGGTCGCCAAGGAATTGGGCCTGTCTCGCAGCCAAGCCTACCGCCAACTGCAGCGCAGCAAGTAAATTCCTTTGCGCCGCGGACGAACGTGGAAAAACGCGGAGCCAAAAACTGGAAGCTGTCCTGCGCAAGGAGGAGCTCGCCATGAGCCGGGCGGTGATTCGCGAGATGCGCCCCCAAGAACGGGCAGAAGTTGCGTCTTTCACCAGGCTGGCGCCTTGTGAATCAGAAGAACGCGCCTGCGCGCTGGTGGCCCTGAGGGAAAACACGGTGGTGGGTTACGCCGAAGTGGCTCCTGCATTTTTTCGGCAGCAATTCGTCTCCCGGCTCAGCGTCCACCCCGGGCATCGCCGCCAGGGAGTAGCGACCGCCCTGATGAAAGCGGTAGAAAGCAGGTGTAAGGACGGCAAGCTATTCACTTCCACCAATCTTTCCAACCAGCCCATGCAGTCGCTGCTGGCAAAAATGGAGTACCGCCTGTGCGGCGTGGTGGAGGAACTGGACGAGGGCGACCCCGAACTGGTTTTCGTAAAGCGCCTGAGAAATCCCGAGTCTACGCCGTAGCCGGCCGATGGGAGAGCATCCGCAAACGGCGCACACTCTGGCCATCACCTCGGCTAATCCATCTTCAAGGGAGCGTCAATGGTTCCCACCAGGCCGGTACGGCCGTCTTGAACCGCGAGGCGGAGTTGGGTGGCTCCGGGGGGCGGAGCCATGTCCATGTGCAGCATCATTCCGTGCTGCAAAATCTGCTGGTAGACGTTGCTGTTGAAGGTTTGCTGCACCTTCTGGCTCTCGCTGCTCAGCATTTTTCCATTTTGTGAAAAAGCGGTGGCGTAGAACAGCACATCCATTTTCTTGCCGCCGGATGCATCTTCGGTGGAAAGGGTGCTGGCATCCACCAGAAAGTCCACTCCCACCTTACCCTTGGCGGCGGGAGAGGGCAGCACGCGGGCGCTGAAAGCAACCTGGGTTGCGGGCACCGCGTCACTGAGGGCGGCGGCCACTTCCTGGGCCGGCTTGTAGCCCTTGACCTGTGTGGGATCGAGAGCGAAGTAGCCGCGCCGGTATTGCAGTTTGAGTCCCTGGCGTTCGGACTTGACCTTGATACTCCGGTATTTGCCGTCCCACTTCTGGTTTGAGGTGTAGTAACCCACGGTATAGGTGGCGGCAGTATCTTCCAGAGCGCGCTCCACGCCCTGCTTGATTTCATTTTGATTGACGTAGGCGCGGCCGCCGGTGTCGCTGGCCATCTGCCGCATTACTTCCTGGGCATCCTGGTTCAGGTTGATGGAAAGTCCGCGGGCGTCCACCGGATAAATCGCAATCTGGGCGGCGGAAAGGCGGGCATCGGCCTCGCGAATCTGCTCGGCGCCCCCGGTGCGAGCGGTGGCGGCATAGTCGCCGGCGCTGTGCTCTCCCACGCGGCGGGTATCAAAGCTGGGCAAGGTTTCGGAGAGTTCGGTATCAGTCATGCTTCGGTTCTCTGGGTTGAGCGTAAAAGGGAGATCGCCGGTGACCCACATCACGTTCTTGCGCCCGGGCAGTCCGCCCAAGGTCCGGGCCAACGCGTCCAGCGCCTGAAACGTGATATCGGTCCTGCGCTCCAAGTCGTAGCTGACCGCGGCATCGGCGAAGTTTTGCAGCCCGGCGGCCATAAAGAGCGGCGTGCCGCGGGGAGTGGTAGCTGAGCCGGCGGCATCGCTGGGCGAAGGTGTGCTGGCGTCGAGAGCGGTCACCACGGTGGAAGGCGCGGGAGCCCCCGCTCCAGCCTGGTTAGTCGGGCGCCCGGCACTGCCGAACGGCCGCTCCTGCGGAGTGTAATGCCCCAGGGCGTTGTAGAGCAGCTGCGGGTCGGTGGTGAAATCCTGTAGCACGTGCAGCGAGTCGGTCAGGGTAAGCACGGCCATGCGCTGGCCAGGCTTGTACTGCTCGCGCACAAACTTCAGCATCTGCAGGCGAGCGTAGGCTTGGTCTTTGAACTGGGTGTTGGCGGCGTCGAGCAGCAGGACCGTAATGGGGCCACCCGGGGAGCGGTACTGGGAACGATTGGAATAAATGCCCGGAGGGAGCGCGGGACCAGGCGCGGGGGGCTGGTTTTGCCCGGGCGGGACGAATACTGAAATCTTCTCCTTTTTACCGTTTTCCTCAACGGTGAAATTTTCGGGCTTAAGGCCCAGGACCGCCTTATCTTCCTTATCGGTCGCCACCACATCCACCAGCACCAGATGGGTAGTCACGCGAATGGTGGGGGAAGGGATCTGCGTGTCGCTGGCCTGCTGCGCTAAAACCGCATTCTGGCCGGCGAGCATGGCGAGCAGGCCAAGCAGCGCGCTGCATCGGCGAACAAAATTACCTAACATAAGGAATCCCTCCGGCACATTCAGGATTGGGCAGTGGCCTGGCGGACGCGGCGGTGAATGACCCAGGATGGACAATCAGAGCGGGAGCGGAGGGGAGCAGGAATTGGGTTCAGAGCCATCCACCAGTAGTCGGCTTGCCAACCGCGCTTGCCAGCCAAGTTAGTGCCTTCATTGCTGCCAGGAACGCCCGGATTGTAGCTCAAGTTGGGGCGAGCGGGCCGAGACTTTACAATTCCTGCGCAGCCCCCATGGTTACCAAAATGGACCGGCGTTCTACGTCTCCGGTAACCTGCCCGCCGGGCACCAGGGCGACATCTAACCTATTGCAATTCAGCAGTTTGGCACTGGTATACAAAATATGCGGAGTGATATCAGGCGGGCATTTCCCGTTTGCCCCTGACCCGCAGAACGGCTAAGCTTGGGGGAGCATCCTCCTGCCGTAAGCGACTGGAGGCGCCACCCAGAGACGCATGGAGAGGATACTGGCCGGCATCGTCATCGTCCCGGGCGTGGTCGCCCTGCTGCTGTTCCTTGTCTTTACCTACCTGTACCAGCAGAGCCGGCAAGCCTACTTCCGCGCCTGGCAAATCGGCTGGGGAGCGTACTGCGCCTATTACGGCCTGGTGGCGATGGACTACTACGCGGCGCATCCTTCGCCGGTAGCGTACTTCATTTCCAACCTCCTGCTGGTGGGGATGGCCATGGCCATCTTCATCTCCACCCGCCTGATGGAGGAGCGGTTCCGGTTGCTGCGCTCCGACTATGTGCTGGCCGGAGCTCTGGTTGCCACCGCGGTTTGGGGCCTGGTGGCCCGTTACAGGGCTGGCGTTTTCCGGCTGGATCTGGAGCCCCAGCCCCACTTACGGCTGGAGGTGGGCATTGCGGTGGTGCTGCTGTTCTGCGCCCTGCGTTTTTACCGTTATGCGCGGAAACGTGATTCGCTGGGCTACCACCTGCTCTCGCTGTCGTTGATTCTGTGGTCGGTGCTGCTGGCTTTCCGCCAGTTCCATTACCGTTTCGAAGAACTGTTCGGGCGCTTCGGACACTTCCTGGGCCCGGTGCCGCAAATGTTGCTGGGCATCGGGATGCTGATGGTGCTGTTTGAAAATGAGCGGCGAGCGGTGCAGGAGAACGCGCTCGCTTTCTCTACCCTGGAAGTGGACACCCGCACCCTGCTCTCGCCCGAACAACTACGCCCAGGGATGGAAAAAATCCTTAACCGGCTGGCTCGACTGGTGCCGGCGGGGCGAGCCTGCCTGCTGATCAACGAGCGCTGGCGCTCGGTGTTGCCTTCGGCGCAAGCAAGCTTCAGCGAAGAATTCCTGCGCCAGTTGGAAGAGCTGCGGGCCAGCGAATACCTCAGCGAACAGGCGTATCGCGGGGGGGGCGTGGGCACGCTGTACAACCTGCCGCAGGGCGCCGAACCGGTGGCTGCGGCAGCCGGCGGGCAACTGGCGCGGGTGCGGGAAGCGCTGTCGCAAGAAGGCGTGCGCAACCTGACCGCGCTCAACCTGCAAACGCGGGAAAACAATTTCGGCGTGATCGTAATTCCCCACACCCGCAAGCGGCTGTGCAGTTCCTCACAGACGCGGCTGCTGCTGGGGGTGGCCCTGCAGGTCGGCATGACCCTGGAGAACTACGTGGTCATGCACGAGGCCCACCGGCGCAGCAAGGAATACGAACTGCTCACTGAGATCGGCAAAGCCATCAGCTCGCGCCTGGACAAGGACGAGATCCTGCTCACGGTGAAAAAAGAACTGGGCCAGCTGTTCGATACCAGCCATTTCTACATAGCTTTCCAGGAAGGCGAGGAAATCCATTTTGAGCTGGAATTCAGCGACGGCCATTTGCAGCGCAAGCGCTCGCGCAAGGCGGCCAATGGGATCACCGAATATATCATCCGCAGCGGACAGCCCCTGCTGGTGCGTTCGGAAATGGACAAGACGCGGGAGCGCATTGGCGCGCGCTTTGTGCCCGGACGCCCGGCGAAATGCTTTGCCGGAGTGCCCATCCTGCTGAACGGCAAACCGGCGGGAGTGATGGCGGCCATGAATGTGGAGCGCGAGTTCGCCTATGAACAGCGCGATTTGGACCTGCTGCGCACGGTGGCGGGACAGGTGGCGGTGGCGGTGGAGAACGCCCGCCTGTTTGCCGACCAGCAGGAGCGCGCCCGGCATCTGACGTTTCTGAACAACGTCTCCAAAACCGCCATCTCCAGCGAAGACGCCCAGCAGATGCTGGCCGAGATCGTGGGCGAAATCCAGAAGAACTTCCAGTTCGACCACATCGGCATCGGCATTCTCGACTATGCCACCAAGGACATCGAGATCAAGGCCGAGGCGGGCACCACCGCCAAGGCGCTGGGCAAGCGCATTCCGCTGGGCGTAGGCATTGTGGGGCGGGTGGCGCGCACCAACGAAATGGCGCTGGTGCAGAACACCGACGACGGCCACCTGCTGGGCATTCTGCGCGAATCGCGCTCCGTGCTATGCCTGCCCATCACCTACAGCGAAAGCATGCTGGGCGTGCTCAACGTGGAGAGCCAGCGGGAAAACGCCTTCAGCCCGCAGGACGTGCTCATCATGAACACCCTGGCCGACCTGCTGGCCACGGCGCTGCACAACGCCTTCGTGTTTCAGAAGCTGCAACAGCAGTCCATTACCGATGGCCTTACCGGCATCAAGACGCGGCGCTTCTTCTGGGAAGCGCTGACGGCGGAGTGGCGGCGCGCCTCGCGTTCCGGACGTCCCTTCTCCGTGGTCATGGTTGACCTGGATAAGTTCAAGGAAGTGAACGACAGCATGGGCCACCTGGAAGGCGACCTGGTTCTGGCGCGGGTGGGACGGCTGCTGGAGCAGAAATGCCGGCAATCGAACGTGGTGGCGCGCTACGGCGGCGATGAGTTCGTGATCCTTATGCCGGAAACCGGGGTGGAGCAGGCGCAGATTCTTTCCGAGCGCCTGCGGCTCTGGATCGCCACCGACCCCATGCTCAGCGAGCGCGAGATAACGGGCAGCTTCGGGGTGGCCAGCTTCCCGCTGCACGGCTCCACCGCGGAAGATTGCCTGCGCGTGGCCGATGCCGGCATGTACGTTTCCAAGCACGCCGGCGGCAACCGCGTTTCCACGGCTGAGGAATACGCCGAGGGCGAAACCCTGGCGGTGCAGCGGCAGCTCATCGCCGGTTACATTGAAGGCTTCCTGCAGCGCGAGCACACCGGGCCGGAATACGCCGAAGAACTGGTGGTCACGCTGAAAAAATTCTGCGGGCCGGAAGGCGAATGCCATCCGGAAGTTCTGAAGGAGGCCATCGAGGTGTTGTGCCGCGCCGCCGAGACTCGCGAAGTGCATGCCTCCAGCCATGGCGAATCGGTGGCCAAGCATGCCCGCATGGTGGGGCGCGCGCTGGGCATGGAAGCCGATGAACTGGCCGACCTGGTTTATGCCGGGCGGGTGCACGACGTGGGCAAGATTTTTTTGCCGGAGAAAATTCTCAACAAGCCCGGCGCGCTGACCGAAGACGAGTACTACCTGGTGAAAATGCACCCCAAGGTGGGAGCCGAAATCCTGGCCACGATTCCCGGCAGCCGGCGCCTGCGGGAATGGGTGGAGCACCATCACGAGAACTTCGACGGCAGCGGCTATCCCGCTGGCTTGCGCGGGGAAGAAATTCCGCTGGGGGCGCGCATCCTGCACGTGGCTGACGCCTACGTCAACATGACCACCGAACGCCCGTTCGCCAGCCCGCGCACACCCGAAGCCGCCATGGCAGAACTGGAAGCCCTGAGCGGTACCCACTTCGACGGCATGATTGTGCGCATCCTCGCCCGCCAGCTCAAAGCGGAAAAGGTGACCACGCGGGGCAGCTAAGATCCTTGGAAAGGCTCAGGAGTTGCACCATCATCATCGGCAACGAATGCCCTTCAGCCCCGTAAAGCCCAGGACAGAAGTCCTGGGTTAGTTGCGATAATGCAACACGAGTCCCGGAGGGAACCCCGAATCTTTCAATGGAACCTGCAACTTACTGATTCTACTGTCCTAAACAAACGCAACAAACGCCAACACCGCAATCGTCTGCACGATCTTTTGCACGACAACTATGGTCACGCGATCACCCAAGATGGGTTGTTTCCAATGGCAATTCATTTCGAAGTTGAGGTAAAAGCCAGCTTGAGCCCTCGACTGAACCGCGAAACTACATGATCCAGAGCGCCGCCTGAAACAGTGCTCTCTGCTTCTCCGTGCTATTTATCGAAGCAGGCGGACCCTTAATCAAAGGCGTTTGTGTGCTTGCTTATTCTTCTCGAGCTTGTTCGGCTGCCCACTTGAAAACACTTAGACCTGACCGGTCCGGCACCATTGAGCGGAGTTCGGCAGCTGTCACTTCCAACTGATCGCACCACAGGCGTGCACCGTCGTGGAGCGAGTCGTGAATAGGAATGACATCTTCGATCCCTTTAAAAACCCAATGAGCCTTCTCGCCATCGCATCTATGGGAACCAGGTTCGTCTTGTTGTTTGCGACCAATTCGAAGGCTTGTTCGAAACGCAATCTCTGCATTACTGGCTTTGATTAGGTATGAGTTAATCCACACGAGTAATTGGTTGCCGTGGGATCCTTCGTCGTGTACCTCACAAAGCACGACTTTCCCGACGTACCAGCTAGATTTACGCAGGCTTGCCTCTCGGAAGGCCCGACTTTCTTCTTTCGACTGGAGCGTTATTTTGTCAAGCTCCTGACCCGTCAATTCTAATTGCGACCAAAGCAACTCGGCACCATCTGCTAGCGGCTCGTGAACGAGCCAAAGATCTTCGACACCGGTGAAGTTTTTATGTTGCAGCTGCCTGCTAAGCTGAGCTGATTTCTCGTATGCACGTTCGTGATCGCTCGCTGCGACCAAGTAGTAACACCGCTCCGCGTTCAGGTTTATTGATCCGGCAGCTGCATCATGCGTGAGCAACGATACAACGTACCAGTCCGGCGTATCTGGTTTTAGGCCCATGGCTTTCGCCCCCCGAATCTTCGACCATCTTTACTAGACCGCTTAATATTCAGTCCCCGAATTCTAATCGTTTTGGCCATTACTCGGCGAGGTACACCGCGTTCAGGATTTCACGCTCATGTTAGGTCCCACACGATGGAGCAGTAATCTACACGGTGCTCTCATTGCTCCCCGCCGTCGCTGCAGTAGCCAGTGACGTTCGCCGATGCGCCTGCTTCACCATATCCCCCAGTCGTTCCGCGCGGGAGAGCACCCAAGGGCTGTAGTGCTGTTGAGTGATCTGGATATTGGAATGGCCCAAGAGAGCCGCCACGTCCTCGGTCGCCATGCCGCTGTTGAAGCACCACACGGCAAAGGTGTCGCGTAGCATGTGGCTGTGGAAATCGAGCGGGTCGTCGTGTTCGTCCTTAAGGGCGGCTTTTGTCGACAGCTTGCGGAAAAGCACGCCCCACTTCTGCACCAGCGCCTCCTTACTGCCCTCTCCATCCCAGAAGAAATACTTGGGATCATCATTCTGCAGCGCCAGCAGCTCACGGGTGGTTTCGGGAGCGATGGTGCAGTAGACCTCAACACCCGTTTTCGCTCGGCGCAGAAAAAGCTTCGCCCACCCATCCGCACCCGCTACCAGCTTCGTACGCTCAAGTGTCAAAGCATCCCGGATGGAGAGCCCGGACCAACGCATCAGCAGAACCAGCGCCCGGAGCTTCGTCCGCTGCTCATCGGTCGTCTCGCCGTTGATCTTGGGAATGGCTTTCAGAACCTGCTCAAAGTGCGCATCCGTGAGCGCGATGGTGGGCTTTCTGCCGTTGGTCTTGATTCTTTCAAGGCCCAGCGCCGGGTTCTTCGAGATCAGGTCGCGTCTCAGGCACCAATCGAAAAAGCCCACGACGCGGCCCTGGATTTTGGCCCGGGTCGTGGCCTCGCCTTTCCACTCCGAGCGCCATTCCTCCAGATGGGCCAGCTTGATTTCGGGAATATAGAGCAGATTCTTGCGATTGGCGAACTGAACCAGCCGCTTCTCAAACCAAAGCTGCAGCTTGCCGATGCTCTTTTCCGTGTAGTTGGCATCGCGCTTGGATTGGATATAGCGGGCGACAGCCTCGGCCACCGTAGCCTCCTCGCTTCCGTTTGCTCCAGGAGTTGCAACGGGCTCAGGCTCGCCCTTTGCCGCCCGCTCAAAGCGCTCCTGCAGCTCCCGCGCCTTGTTCTCCGCAATCTGCCAGTCGTTGGTTGCAGCGGAGATGCGGTACAATTTGCCGTTGCGCGAATAGAGAAGTTGCTTGGGGCAAATGCAGGTGATGTAGTTGCCGTCGCTTTTGCGCTTGCAATCCTCGCGATGACGGCTTTTGACGTTGACCTCGGGTACGGCCCTGGCTCGCATTGCCATGTGGAGTTCGCCTGCCTTTCTGAAGTCCGCTTCGGTGCACGATTCCTTTCACCATCTCGTGCACGGAGAATTTGACAGGTTCTCTAAATGGTTGAAAGATAACGGAGGTAACAGGTGGGACCAGCGTCCCAGAGGGACGACACACAAAGAATCCGCCAACTGAAAATTCGTATGAGACGATTTTAGTACGCGAAGCCGTCGGGCTGGCTGATGGCTTCGTTGTGGGCTTGCTTATCCGCGAACTGGCGGCCGGCGGCCAGCGCCTGGCGGTCGAGTTCGAGCAGCTGCGGATTGCGCACCTTGGCTTCGAGCACAGCCACCGCAGTTTCAGAAGAAAGACACTCGGTTTCTTCCAGCAGCGCTCCCAGCAGGACAACGTTGGCGACTTTACCCGCGCCCAGCCGGTCGGCGATCTCGGTAGCGGGCAGGCAGAGCACGCGCGCCTGCGGGGCGGCAAAGTCTTCCGGCAACTGTTCGCGGTTGTAGAAGATAAGCCCGTTCTCCGCCACCTGCGGCGCGAACTTGCGCAACGAGAGTTCGTTCATGGCGACGAGCACGTTGGGATGGGAAATGAGGGGTGAGCCGATGCGCTCCTGCGCCAGGCAGACGTGGCAATGGGCGCTGCCGCTGCGCATCTCCGGGCCGTACGAGGGTAACCAGCTCACCTCCAGGCCTTCGCGCATGCCCATTTCCGCCAGCAACTGCCCCAACAGCAGCACACCTTGGCCGCCGAAGCCGGCAACCTTGATGGACAGCTTCTTCAGATGGTGTTTCGGTTTGGCGCCGGCTTGTGCGGCAGTGGCAATTTTTTCGCCGGCATCCCTCAAACCCAGCACCTCAGCCACCGAGCGCTGCGGCGGGTTTTTCCCTTCCGGAATCGTGGGCTTGCGATCGCGGAACACACTGAGCGGGAAGATGGGAATCATTTTTTCCGATACCCAGCGGCGCGCGTCTACCGGCTGCATGTTCCAGATGGTGGGGCAGGGAGAAAGAATCTCGACAAAGGTGAAACCGGCGCCCTCGCGCTGCAATTGCAGAGCCCGGCGCACGGCGCGGCGCGCGCCCATAATGTGCTTATTGTCCGAAAGCGCAACCCGCTCGATATAGGCGGGCGCTTCCAGCGTGGCCAGCAGCTCCGACATGTGCAGCGGAAAGCCTTCGTTCGACGGACGGCGGCCCCAGGGACTGGTGGTGCTGGTCTGGCCGACCAGGGTAGTGGGCGCCATCTGCCCACCGGTCATGCCATAAATGGCATTGTTCACGAAGAAGACGGCGATGTGCTCACCGCGATTGGCGGCATGAATGATTTCGGCGGTACCAATGGCAGCCAGGTCGCCATCGCCCTGGTAGGCAATCACGATCTTGTCGGGGCAGGCGCGCTTCAGGCCGGTGGCCGCGGCAGGGGCGCGACCGTGCGCCACCTGCACATTGCCCAGGTCGAAATAGTAGTAGGCAAAAACGGAACAGCCTACCGGGCTGACAAAAATAGTGCGGTCCTGCAGGCCCAGGTCCTGGAGCGCCTCCGCCACCAGCTTGTGTGCCACGCCGTGGCCGCAGCCCGGGCAGTAATGCGTCTGGTGCTTCAGTTCCGATTTGCGCTCGAAGCGGTCGTAGAAGACTTCGGAACGGGAATGGAGCAGTTCGTATTCCGCTTCGGCCACCGCCGACTTTTCGTTTTCCGCCATGGAATCCTCTTCCCAGCTGACTGGCGACCTGGCTGACCAGCTATCTAGCTAACTAGCTGCCTGGCAAATCCTTGCCCAAAAGGAAGCTAGACAGCCAGTCAGCTCTCTTCACGCCAACGCCGCCAGCCGCGAGAGCAGCTCTTCGTGAATCTCTTCCGCCGCGGGCACGTTGCCGCCCACGCGGTTATAAAACTCCACTGGAACCTTGCCGTTCACCGCCAGGCGCACGTCTTCCAGCATCTGGCCGTTGCTCAGTTCGACATCGAGCAGAGCCGCACATCGCGTTGCCGCCGCGGCCAGCGCCTTGGAGGGGAACGGCCACAGGGTGATGGGCCGGAACAGGCCCACGCGAAGCCCCTGCTGGCGGGCTTGCTCCACGGCGGTGCGCAGCACCCGCGAAACGATGCCGTAGCCGACCAGCAGGACCTCCGCATCTTCAGCCATGTAAGTTTCGTAGCGCGGCTCCAGCTGCGCAGCGCGCTTGTACTTGGCTTCCAGCTTGCGCTGGTGAGCTTCCAGATCGTCCGGTTCCAGGTAAATCGAGGTCACCAGGTTGGGGCGGGTCTCTGGCGTGCCTTTGACCGCCCAGGGCTTTTCAGGTTCCTGCACAGTCTTCAGTTCGAGTTCCAGCGGCTCCATCATCTGGCCGACGAAGCCGTCAGTGAGGACCACGGCGGGATTGCGATACTTATCCGCCAGTTCGAAGGCCAGCACGGTAAAGTCGGCCATCTCCTGCACCGAGGCGGGCGCCAGCACCAGGTTGCGGTAGTTGCCGTGGCCGCCGCCTTTCACCATGGCGAAGTAATCGCTCTGTTCGGGGGCAATGTTGCCCAGCCCCGGCCCGCCGCGCACCACGTCCACGATTACGCAGGGGAGTTCGGCGCCGGCAATGTAGGAAATGCCTTCCTGCATCAGGCTCAGCCCCGGTCCGGAGGAGGCGGTCATGACGCGCTGCCCGGCGGAAGCGGCGCCATAGACCATGTTGATGGCGGCGACCTCGCTTTCCGCCTGCAGAAAAGTTCCGCCCACCTGCGGCAGGTAAAGCGCGGCGGCCTCCGCGATCTCGCTGGCCGGTGTGATGGGATAGCCGTAGTAGGCGCGGCAGCCGGCCAGGATGGCGCCCTGGACGATGGCTAC
>Ga0075276_10000241_pt1 | contig 15907 bp, 7 predicted proteins | sample SF_Rice_5C_80N_4_FD_69770 | JGI IMG/M metagenome (GOLD analysis project Ga0075276, IMG submission 69770) | Rice paddy soil microbial communities from Twitchell Island, California, USA - SF_Rice_5C_80N_405 | ecosystem: Environmental > Terrestrial > Soil > Paddy field/soil | place: USA: Twitchell... | reverse complement strand
AGGAGGAGACGGGCTTGCAGGCGGAGATCCTCAAGCCGCTCGACACCATCGAGTATTTCTTCCGCGCGGGCGAGACGTTGATCCGCAAGCGGGTGGACTTCTATCTGATGTCCCACACCGGCGGGACGCTGCAGCCGCAGCTCAGCGAGGTCGACGACGTCGAGTGGGTGGAGCTGAGCGAGGCGCTCCGGCGTGCGAGCTTCCCTTCCGAGAGGAAGCTGCTGGAGAGCGCGCAGCAGGAGCTCGCCGCGATCGCGAAGCAACCTTCGTCCGCGTCTTCGTAGCCGCCCGCTCCTCCCGCGCCAGGCGCGCGGCCAGTGTGGGCGCCTTACGCGCAGTCTTGCGGTTGCTCTCCCAGATCCGGTCGGCGCCGATGTCGTCGACGTCGAGGTCCGAGACGATCGACCGCGGCGCGAACTCGGTGATGTCGATGGTGTCGTTCGCGTACGCATCGCGGTGCTTGAGCAGCAGCCACTCGTTTCCCTTCGGCGAGCGTCCCTTGATCTTCACCAGCGCCCACTCGCCGAACAGCTTCTTGCCGAAGAGCCGGAACGTGAGCTTCCCCTGCGCGAGCGCGCGCACCGGATCGTCGCCCGGCTCGATGAATTCCCACTTTCCGGCGTCCCAGATGATCACGTTTCCCGCGCCGTAGTTCCCCTCCGGGATCATTCCCTCGAACGAGGCGTAATCGTAGGGATGGTCCTCGGTCATCATGGCCAGGCGCTTGACGGCCGGGTCGTACGACGGTCCTTTCGGCACGGCCCACGACTTGAGCACCTCTTCCATCTCCAGGCGGAAGTCGTAGTGGAGGCGCGAGGCATGATGCTTCTGGACCACGAAGATCGGCAGTTTCGATTTTCGTCTGGCCGCGGCGCCGGACGGCTCCGGCGTCGCGCCGAAGTCGCGCATCTCGCGGTAGCGCTTCAGGCGGTCGGGCATCGGCTACAAGGCCTTTCGTTTCCGCGCCGGAGCGCGCCCTTTCGCCTTGGCGGCCACCGGCTTCGGCGCGCTGCGCGCCTTTCCGTGGCGGGCCCGTCCGCCTTCGAGACTCCGCCGCAGGGCCTCCATGATGTCGATCACCTCGCCGCCTTTCTCCTCTTCCTTGGGCTCGGAGACGATCGTCTTTCCCTGCGACTTGGCTTCGATGCGTTCCATCAGGCGGCGGCGATACTCGTCGCGGAACTGCAGCGGATCGAACTGCTTCTCGGTCAGCTCGCCGATGAGCATCTCCGCGAGCTGGAGCTCCTTTTCGCGGACCGGCGCGGACTCGATGTCCAGCGCGCCGAAGTCGCGCACTTCGTCGGCGAAGTACATGGTGTGGAGGATCAGGCCGTTTTCGAATGGACGCAGCACGGCGACCTGGTCCTTGCCGCCGGCGACCCAGCGCGCGACGGCGACGCGGTTCTCCTTCTTCATGGCCGCGGCGAGCAGGGAGTAGGTCTTCGCCCCTCCCTGCGCCGGGCCGAGGAAGTAGGCTCTGTCGAAGAAGACCGGATCGATCTCGCCGAGGTCGACGAATTCCACGATGTCGAGGGCCCGATTGTCGTCGGTCTCGAGCGCGTCGATCTCCTCGTCGGTGAAGGTCACGTACTCGTTCTTCGTGACCGGATAGCCCCGGATGAGCTCATCGCTGGCGACGATCTCCTCGTGGTGCGGGCACCACCACTTGCGGTTCACGCGCGTGCCGCAGCTTCTGTGGAGGAGGTTGAAATGGATGTCCTCGGATTTGGTCGCGGTGAAGAGGCGGACCGGAATTGATACCAGCCCGAACGTGATCGTCGCATTGCGCAACGGCCTGAGCGCCATCGTGACCTCCCGGAGTGTCCTGGTGCATCGCGCGTTCCATGCACGTGCCCGGGCAACTCACTGATTCATCATCACTTGATCTGCTCTGTCTGACAAGATTGCGGCTTCGATTTTGCATGCCGCGCTCTTGATTTCCGATGGACTCTGCGATCCGACGAACCCTCTGGGGTGCCTTCGTCATCCTGACGGTGCTTGTCGGGATCGGACTGGCCGTCACCGTGAGCATTCTGCAGACGGGAAAACGGCAGGAATACCGAATCGTACACGGTTCCGAGCCGCTGCTCGACGCGGTGCGTCAGATGGACCTCGACGTGGTCACGATCCTCGGCGGCGCGCGCGGCTATCTGCTGACCCAGCAGACGCAGTTCCTCCAGCAATACGACGACGGTGGCCGCGATTTCGAAAAGCAGCTCGCGGCTGCGGTCCCGCTGGCCACCTCTCCGATCGACGCCCGGATCGTGGCGCAGCTCCGGCAGCACTTCATCGACATCAGGAAGCTGACCGATGCGCAGATCCAGGCCATGAAGGACAACGACCCCGGCAGGGCCAACGACCTGATGCTCCAGGCATCGAAGCTCCGCCGCTCCGCCCCTGATTTCGCCGGCACGCTCGCGGATGAACATCGGCGCCAGCAGACGGCGGACCTCGAACAGATGACCGGGATGCGCCAGGGGTTGACCACGCTGATGGTCGTGGTCAGCATGGCCATCATCCTGCTGGGCGCGGTGGCGGTGTGGCGGATCGAGCGCTCGCTCGAGGCGTCGATCGGCGGTCAGGTGCGGCGGACCGAGGCGCTCATCGCCGGGATGTCCGACGGCGTCATGCTGATCGACGGCGCCGGCACTTCGGTATTCATCAATCCGGCGGGAGAGAAGCTGCTGGGGACCGACCGTGTCGGAATTCCGATCGACCAGTATGCCGAGGCATACCGGCTGCGCAATGACCGCGGCAGGGCCATCCAGGCCAGCGAGTTGCCGGCGGCACAGGCGCTCTCGACAGGAAAGCCGGTCGAGGAGGTGACCATGATCGTGGCGCGCGGCGACCGCGAGATCGCCATCTCGGTCAGCGCGACGCCGTTAAAGGAGGACAGCAAGGTCACGGGGGTCATCGCCACGTTCCGCGACGTCACGGAGCGTGAGCGGGTCGAGGAGGAGATCAAGATCCAGGCGGAGCGCGCGCAGATCCTGGCGGACGCCGGAGCGTTTTTCTCGAGCAACATCGATCCGGCCTGGGTCACGCAGGCCATCGCCGAGCGCATCGCCGAGGTCCTCGGCGACTGGGCCGCGGTCATCCTCAAGTCGCCCGATTCCAGCGAGCTGCGCGTTGTCTCGATCCATCACCGCGACATGGCCTCGCTCGGCCTCGCCTGGTCCTACATCTACCGGCAGCCGCTCGTCGTGGGCGAAGGGATCATCGGGCAGGTGGTCAGCACCGGCTATCCCGCGCTGATGGCCAACGTCGGCAGCACGGCGACGGTGCAGGAGAACGTGATGTCGTATCACGCGCCGACGATGCAGCTCGCTTCGCTGCTCATCCTGCCGCTGCGCACGCGGCGCGAGATGCTCGGCGCGCTCGTGATCGCCGCGAACGATCCCGACCGACGCATGACCGACGAGAACCTCCCGCTGGCCGAGATCCTCGCGGAGCGCGCGGCGCTGGCCATCGAAAACGCGAAGCTCTATACCGAACAGGTCGAGGCCCGCAGGAAGATGGAGGACCTCTCCCGCCTCAAGGACGAGTTCCTCTCCATCGCCTCGCACGAGCTCCGCACGCCGGTCACTTCGATCAAGGGCTACACGCAACTGGCCAAGACCCTGATCCGGGAAAATGACCTGACGACCTCCGAGGAATATCTGGACATCGCGCTCGATCAGATCGACCGCATGTCGCGGCTGATCCTCGAGCTGCTCGACGTGTCGCGCATCGAGACCGGCCGCCTGGAAATCCGTCATGAACCGATCGACTGGCCGCAGTTCGTGCACGAAGTGATCAAGCGCCATCACACCGCAGTGAGCGAGCGCAGGTTCCACGTCGAGGTGCCGGAGCTCGATACCGAGGTCGTCGGAGACCGCGATCGGCTGGAGCAGGTCCTCGGCAACCTCCTGGAGAACGCGGTGAAATATTCGCCGGAGGGGAGCGACATTACCGTGCGCGTAGAGCGTCGCGGCGATCAGATCGTCACTTCGGTGTCGGACCGCGGGATGGGTATCCCGGCCGACGAGTTGAGTCAGGTCTTCGAGCGCTTCCACCGCGGGCGCCAGGTCTCGTCGACGAACTACGGCGGGCTCGGGCTCGGTCTGTACATCACCAAACAGATCGTCGAGCGCCACGGCGGATCGATCGGGGTGGAGAGCCAGGAGGGAATCGGCACGACGTTCTCCTTCACGCTGCCCGTCGTCGTCGACGCGGAGAAGCCGGCCCGCGACGAACAGCGCACCGCGCAGGGCTGATGCAATCCCGAGCGCCGTGACGGCGGGGGCGGAATGGCGCCCCTGTCCTGCCCGGTTTCGCGGCTCGTGGTCCCTCTGCTGATTGCCGCGGTGCTCGCGCACGCCATCGATCTCCGCGTCGACTTCGTCCGGCAGTCGCTCACCGGGACGCACATTCACTGGCAGCAGTACATCGACGGGATTCCGGTCATCGGCGGCGAGCGGATGGAGAACATCGGGCTGGACGGCCGGCGCGAAGTCGTCGACCATCTCGCCGCCGCTCCGCGGACGGCCATGTCGGCCATCGCCCCGCGCGGCGGCGATCTCGTCTATCTCGACGATCACGGACAGGCTCGGCTCGTCTCGCGCGTCCTCGTCGAGGAGCAGCCCTTCCGGCGCTACGCCAACGACTACGACGCGGCGACCGGAGCGCTGATTCGCTCCGACGCGCTGTTCTGGAGCGCGCAGGGAAGGGTCTTCGATCCCAATCCGGTCGCGAAGCTGAATGCGCCATCATTGCAGGACCAGAACAACGCCGCGTCGGCCGTCCCCGATGCGGCGTACTCGATCGTCGATCTGCCGGACCTCGCTCCTTCCGGTCCGCTCTCGGGACCGAACGTGCGGATCGTCGACCTCGAAGGGCCGCATCCGCAGCAGGCCGACGCCGCGCAGCCCCTGCTGTTCGACCGCAGCCAGCCGCAGTTCGAAGAGGTGAATGCCTACTACCACGTCGATCAGACGCAGCGTTACCTGCAGTCGCTGGGCTACACCGGAGCGCGGCGCATCGACGGCTACGCCATCCCGGTCGATCCGCACGGCGCCATCGGTGCCGACAACTCGTATTTCGTCAGCGGCCTGACGCCCGGGCAGGGACAGATGATCTTCGGCGACGGCGGGACGGATGACGCCGAAGACCCCGACATCATCCTGCACGAGTTCGGGCACGCCATCCAGGAGTGGATCGCTCCCGGCGCGTTTCTCGGGCCCTCCTCGAGCCAGTCGCGCGCGCTCGCCGAGGGGTTCGGCGACTATTGGTCGTTCTCGTCGAACTACGCCGGAACGATCGCCTCGGGGCGCGACCCGTTCTGCATCGGCGACTGGGATGCGCGCTGCTGGAACGACGATGCCACGGAGCGGTGCGGCTATCCGGTGGGCGCCGACTGCCTGCGGCGCGTCGACGGCACGAAGACCATGGCCGACTTCATCGTCAGCGACGTTCCGGGGACGGAGCATCGGAATGGCGAGATCTGGTCGTCCGCCCTCCGCGAGATCTTCATGAAACTGACCCACCGCTACGGCCTCGAGCAGGGGAAACGGCTCGCCGACACGCTCGTGCTCGAAGGCACGTTCGGCGTGACGGCTCCGACGTTCGCGGTCATGGGCCGCAATCTCCTCGCGGCCGACCACGCGCTGGACTCCGGGAACGACATCGCCCCGATCTGTGCGGCGATGCTGCAACGGAGCATCCTCACTGCGGCCGACTGCGTCGCCGGACCGCGCGGCGAGGTGACATGGTTCCAGAGCCCCGATCACGGACTCACCGGGACCTCGCTGACCTCGAATCTGACGATCACCGACTCGCGCCCGATCGAGACGCTGGAGTTGCACGTCGACGCGAGCGGGAATCCGCAGAGCACGCTCGTCGGCCCCGACGGAACGAGCGCATCGGGAGCGGGAACGCTCGACGCGTTCCGCGGACATTCGGCGGGAGGGAGTTGGGCGCTGACCGTCACATCCGATCAGCCGGTCACGTTGCGGTCGTGGAGCCTGGCGATCCATTTTCAGGGCGATCAGTCCGCGGCGGTGCGGCCGGATTCGATCGGACCGACGCAATTCATCGCCGCCGTGGCACACGCCTCGGGCGCGAACGGCACGAACTTCGTCAGCGACGTGCGCCTGCTGAACCGCGGCACGGCGCCGGCCGAGGTCATGGCCATCTTCACGCCGAGCGGCGCCGACGGGCAGTCGACATTTGCGGCCGTGAAAGTGGCGATCCCTCCCGCGCAGATCGTGACCCTCGACGACGTGGTGCAGTCGGTCATGCAGTCGGCGGGGACGGGACAGCTCGAGCTGGCCGGCGCCGGCGGAGACATCGTCGCCGTCAGCCGGACGTACACGCGCGCCGGCGGGGGGAGTTACGGGCAGTTCATTCCGGCGGCGAACGGTTCCGACGCCGTCGGCAGCGGCGATTCGCCCGTGTTCATCCCGGGGCTGGAGAACACGGGGGCGTTCCGGTCGAACATCGGCTTCGCGGAGGTCTCCGGTGCGAGCGGCGACGTGCACGTGCGCACCTTCGACGCCGGCGGCAACGTCGCCGCGGACGAGACGTACACCATCGCGCCGTTCAGCCATTTCCAGACGCGCGTGAATGCTGCGGCGGAGGTGCTGCGCGCCGAAGTGACCGTGAGCGGCGCGGCGCGCGTGCTGGCGTATGGATCGGTGGCGGACAACCTGTCCGGCGATGCGATCTACATTCCGGCGGCGCGCGAGCGGCTCGGGGTGTTCCCGGCCATCGATGCCGAAGGAGCCAAGGGAACGGAGTGGCGAACGGACGTCTGGTTCTCGAATGCCACATCGGCTGCGGAATCGTTTCTGTTGCCGCAGCGGGTCCCGTTTCCATCGGAACCACCGCGCACGATCGAGATTCCGGCGGGAGCCTCGGTGGTGGTCCGAAATTACTTTCAGGGGTTCGGCCGCGGAGTCGGGAGCGGCGATCCGGATCCCGAGCCATCGATGCCGGGGGTGCTGGTGACATCGCGAACATACACCACCGGATCCACGGGCACCTTCGGCCAGTTCATCCCCGCGCTCACTCCGTCGGTGGCGCCGGCGACGCTGCTTGGAATCGAGAATGACGGAGCGTTCCGCACGAACATCGGCGTGCTGGCGCCGTCAGCCGCGACCGTACGCGTGATTGCCAGCGATTCCGCGGGCCGTGAGGTGTGGCGCGACGACGTCGCCGCGAACGGCCTGACGCAATTCCCGCTTCCGGTGCCGCTGGCGATGGGATCGGTCCGCGTCGAGGTGCTCTCGGGGGCCGGCGTGGTACCGTACGCATCGGTCGTCGACAACGCCACAGGTGATCCAATATTCATTTACGATTATGACAATCGTTAATCCTGTATCTTCCGAGCCGCAGACGCTGGCCCAGCTCCCCTTCAAGATTCTGGAGGAGACCATCCGCCAGCTTCGCAGCACGCGCAACGACATCATCCGCTACGCCACCTGGAACACCCGCAACATCAGCGACGAGGAGTTCAACCGCACCGACGACCGTAAGCTCCTCGGCTATTTCCGGCAGGATCTGCTGGAGACGAGGCTGCTCTCGAAGGGACGCCGCGTCGATCTGATCCAGCTCTGGAAGTGGTTCGACGATCAGATGAACGGGATCGATCCGATGCTCATCGAGGTCGAGGAACTCTTCCTCAACATTCAGGACAAGGACCTGGACAAGGTGCGGAAGCGGATCGCGGAGATCCAGTCGTTTCTGCCGACGCTGCGATCCGAGGACCTCGACGCCTTCCGGCGAATCAAGTACAAGCTGCGCCGGACGGTGATGCGCCTGACGTACGACCTGCACCACCTCTTCAAACGGCTGGAGAAGTACCGGAAGAACTTTGGTGCGGTGCTCCCGCCGCGTCCCGAACGGATGTCGCTCGAGGCGGTCGCGGAGCTGCCCGAGCCACCGGCAGTCGAAGAAGACGACGTGTAGCGGCGCGCGCTCCGCCCGCAAGCCGTAGGGCTGATGGCGGTTGCCGGCCGTCTGCATCGTTGCTCGTCGTCAGCGATGCCACCGCATCGCCTCCTCTTCGCGCCTCGCATCCGGCCGCCAGGGCGCCATCAGCGACGCCCAGTGGACTTGTTCAGAGTTCCTTACACGTCCATGACGTTGTCCTGCCCGGCAACGACGGTCACCGGGATCGACTTGGCGATGTTCCCGGCGGGGTCGAGCACTTGTAATGTGTAATTCCCGGGGGCGACGTTGCTCAGCGTGACGGTGGCGGGGGCCGCGTCGATGCCGAAGATGCCGTCGATGCCACGCGGGAAGACCGTCCCGTCGGAGCCGACGAGCCGCACGCGCCGCGATGCGTTGGCGGCCGAGCGCAATGTCAGCGTGACGCCCGCGGTCAGGGCGATGGTCTGCGTCGACGGCGACGTGACGGTCACGACCCGCGGCGCGTAGCCCATGGCCATCACCGTCACGGTGTACTGCCCGGGTGCGAGGTTCAGCTTGATCGGCGTGGGGCCGCCGCCGAAGCGGAAGCCGCCCATGTCCTGCACGTTGTTTCCCTGCGCGTCGATCACCCGGGTGACGTTCGCGCTGAGCAGCCGGCTGTCCCGTTCGTCGACCACGCGCAGGGTGACGCCATCGCTGCGCGCGATCTTCAGCTCCAGATCGTCGGGCGGCACGTCGGCTACGGTGAAGGTCCGCGTCTGCTGGCCGTATCCGTCCTTCTGGGCGATCGCGGTGTACGCGCCGTTCTGCACGTTGTCGACGACGAAGGCGCCCGATGGATCGGTCTGAGCCACGCGCGAGCTCATCGGCCCGCCGGCCCCGTTCTGCCGCAGTTCGACCTGCGCTCCGGGGACGGGCGCGCCGGTCGAGGAGTCGAGCACGCGTCCGCGTACGCTGACGCTCTTGATATCGATGTCGTACGTCCCCGATCCGCTCACGGTATAGTTCGAGCTGAACCCGACGACGCGCGACATGTCGCGTACCGACACGTTGTACGTCCCATCCTGCAGGCCGGAGATCTGGTAGGTCCCGTCGTTGTCGGTCGTGCCGCTGGCGGCCGTCTGCGCCCCCGATCCGTTCGGAAAGAAAGTGACGATCGCGCCGGCCATCGGCTGCCCGTTCTGCGTGACGCGCCCGCGCACGACCGTGTTGGAGGTGAAGTCGATGTCCACCTGCGCCGACGATCCGGGATCGATCTGCACGGTCTTCGGCGCCGACATCTTCATCTCGCCGGCGAAGGCGGCCGAGGTACGTGCGGAAACGCGGACGCTTCCGCTCGGCGCACCGTCGATGCGGTAGTTGCCGCCGGCGTCGACGTCCGCCGACGCATTGCCGTTCGTGCTCGTGGCCGTCACGATCGCCTGCCGCAGTTCTGCGTCGGTCAGCCCGCTCACATGGCCCGTGATCGTGCCGCCGATCTTCATGACGATCCGCGCCGGCGCCCCCGCGCTGACGTCGAAGTCGTTCAGCCTTCCCTGCGCCAGCCCCTGCTTGGACGCGACCATCGAGTAGTGCCCCGGCGCCAGGCCGGAAAACTGGAAGCTGCCGTTCGAGTCGGTCCGCGTCTGCCGTGAAAAGCTGCCGTCGCTCGCCGAAAACGCGCCGACGCTCGCATCGGCGACCGGAACGCCCGCCTCGGTGACCACCGTGCCGGATACCGTCAGGCCCGTCGAAAGCTGCACGTCGAGCCGCGTGTCGGTGCCGGTGACGTTCACGTCGCGCGTCTCGCTGACGTAGCCCTGCTTCGAAAACGTGAACGTCTTGTCGCCGGGCTCGAGCGAGTCGATCGTGTATTGCCCGTCCGGATCGGTCGTGGCGTTCGATGGCCCGGTGCCGAACGAGATCACGCGCGTTGCGCCCTGGTCGAAGCGCACCGAGACCCCGCTCAGCGGACCGCCGTCCGGCCCCGTCACTCTCCCGCTCAATTTCGCGCCGCTCTCCATGTCGACCTCGAGGTCGGGAAGGGCCTTGCCGTTTTCGACATTGAGGCCGGGGATCCGCTGCGTCGTGTATCCCGCCGCGGTGACCACCACCTGCGTCGGGCCAGGCGGTACGTTTTCCAGCGTGAAGGAGCCGTCGTCGTTGGTGAAGGTCTTGAGCATCGGCGGCATCATGATCACCATCCCGCCGCCGCTACGCTCTCCGGAGATCCCCGCCTGGAACGAGGTGACCGGTGCGTGGCTGTTCTTGTCGAGGACGTGGCCGGTGATGCGTCCGCCCGGCGGAAGATCGATGACCACGTCGCGTGCCGGCGCGGTGACGGGACGGTTCTGCTGAATGAACTCGTCCGGTTTTCTGACGTTCAGCATCATCGAGCCCGGCGTCAGATCGGTCAGGGTGAACGATCCGTCGCCTGCCGTCACGGTGTTCGCGTTCGCGTCCTCGCTGATCGCATTCACCGCCACCCCTTCCACGCCGGCTCCGGACCGTGTGACGCGTCCGCTGATTTCGACCCCGGGGTCGAGCTTCACGCTCACCGGCTCGGTCGTGGCGTTGATCGCTTCGCCGCGGAGCGTCTTCGTGGCGAAGCCCTCGCGCTTGAAGACGATGTCGTAGGTTCCTGGTTTCACGTGAACCGTGAACGTGCCGTCGCTTCCGGTCTTCACGATGTCGTCATCGTCGGAAAAGGTCATGGTCATGATCACGCGCCGGACCGCGAAGCCGCGCATCCCGCCGCCTTCGGACTGCACCGGGCGCACGGCCACGCCGGAGAGCGGCCGTCCGTCGGGGTCGGTGACCTTGCCGCTCAGGGCGACGCCCTGGACGATGGTCATCATGATCCCGCTCTTGCGCTCCCCCGAGGCGAGGTGGAGCGTGGCGCTCTCCGCGGAAGGGAAGCCTTTCCTGGTGGCATCGAGACGAACGTCGGTGTCGGGAGTGACGTTGCGCAGAGAGAAGCGGCCGTCGGGACCGCTGATCGCCGCCAGGTCCGGCGATGTGCGGCCCCCCATGACGATCATGAACCTGCCGCCGCGGTTCGCGTCCCGGAAGGCGACGCGTGCGCCGGCGAGCGGCCGGCGAGCCTCGTCGACGATCGTGCCGCTCACGCGTGCATTCGCCGTGGCCCACAGCGTACGGTTCGCCGTCTGGCCGGCGGTGACGGACACGCTCGCGTGGCTGATCTCCGAACCGGGATAGGCGGCTGCAAGGGTGTAACGGCCGGGAACGACGGTCAAGGTGAACCGCCCTTTCGAGTCCGTCAGCGCGGCGCCGAAGACCTGCGATCCGAACGGACCGAAGAGGCCGCGCCCGCGGATCCGCCCGCCCATCTGCGATTCCGGCAGCAGGCGCACCTCGGCGTCGACCAGCGGAAGCCGGCTCTTCGCGTCGCTGACCGATCCGGAGATCACCGCCAGCGGCGCCATCCGGATCGAGAGCGCCCCCTTGCCGGCACGCGCGCGCAGCCCGCCGGCATTTCCGCCGCGCGCTTCGATCTCCTCCCAGTTCGCCGGCGCCGCGGAAATGGTGAACGTTCCGTCGTCCCCGGTCGTGGCCAGCGGCAGATCGTCGATCCGCAGATCCGCTTTGGCCACCGGCGTCTTCCCGTCCTGCGCGACCACACGACCGGTGACCCTCACTCCTTCCTCCAGCGAGTGATCGAGTTTGACGGCATTCGGGCGCATCACTTCCTGGAGGACGGCGAAATCAGGGTGGATGACCGTCAGATGGTTCGCCCATTTCGCCGGGTCCGGCACGCTGTAATGCCCCTGGGCGTCGGTGCGCGTGATGACGTCGGCCGTGTCTCCCATCCAGATGACCGTGGCGCCGGCCACCGGCTTTCCGGCCGCGGTGATCGTGCCCAGCCGCGGGGCGGCGGGAGTGAGCGCGACCGCACCGGCATCGTCGTCGGCGAGCAGGCGGAGCGCTTCGGGCGCGAAGCCGTTCGCTTCGATGTCGAGCTCGACCACCGGCTCGTCTTTCGGGGAGTCGAAGGTGAACGTCCCCTTGCTGCCGGGAGTCATCGAGGCTATCGGCTTGCGGTCGGGGGCGTTCGACACCAGGCGCTCGCGGCGCGCCTCGATCGATTCCGGAGCGAAGATCGATACCTTCGCTCCGGCAACCGGCTGGCCGTCGCCATTGACGACGACTCCGGTGATGGCAGCGCTGAGCGGGAACGCGGTCAAAAGGACGAGCAATGAAAGGAGACTGCGGCGCATGAGCGTTCTCCTGAATTTGTCCAGCATACGAATCGCTGCCGGATTCGCTGAATTTGACGGAGAATCGGGGTCCTGAGTTTCCTGTTGGACGGCACATGAACCGCCCGGTTCGAGATGCGATGTTACGTCAACGCCTCGATGCGTTGGTGGCGACGTTCGATGCGTCGACGCTCGACCCTGATCCGTTGCAACTGGTGTTGCAATACACGGATCCGCGCGATCAGGAGGTGGCCGGGATCCTCGCCGCGGCGTTTGCCTACGGCCGCGCGGACATTGTCGTGGCCAACGTCGGCTGGCTGCTCGAGCGGATGCGGCCTGCTCCATACTCCTACCTGCAATCGTTCGACGAGCGGAAGGCAAGAGGCGAGTTCGCCGGCTTCTCGCACCGGTTTCACAAGACCCGGGACGTGGTCGCGCTTTTCGGCGTCCTGGCGCGGGTCATCGCCGCGCACGGCACGCTCGGCGAGCTCTTCCGCCGCTGTGACGATCCCTCAGAGGCCGACATCGGCCCCTCGCTGGCGCGCTTCGTCGAAGCCATCATCGGCCCGGCCGAGCGCGGCCGCCGGCCGGCCGAGGGCCTGCGCTATCTGCTGAGCTCTCCGAACGACGGCAGCGCCTGCAAGCGGATGAATCTTTTTCTCCGCTGGATGGTCCGCCGCACTCCTCCCGACCTCGGGATCTGGGACTTCGTCGACCCGGCGCGGCTCGTCGTTCCGCTCGATACGCACGTGCACCGGATCGCGACGTTCCTGGGCTTGAACCGGCGCAAGAGCGCGGACTGGAAGACGGCGCGGGCGATCACCGACAGGCTGGCGCGGTTCGACCGGTCGGACCCGGTCCGTTACGATTTCGCCATCTGCCGCCTCGGCATTCTCGACCGCTGCAGCCGCAAACGGCGCAAGTCCAATTGCGACATCTGTCTGCTGCGCGACGTCTGCCGCTTTCCAATCCGCTGAATCCAGCTTCAACTTTCCGTCGGCTCGATTCAATCCCTTGAAAAACAGCCTCGCCCGAAGGAAGCGAAAAACCGTTCCCGCCGTTCAATTTCATGAAGTTAGGCTGAAATTGGCAGCGGCACCTACGTTGAATCGAATCCGGCCCGCCCGATGCGAAAGTCGACTTGGATCAATGCGGCGATCCTTCTCCTGACGCTTGCCGTCGTGGTGGGAGCCTTCGCCTCGTTCCAGAGGAAGCGCTCGTCGTTCGAGCGGATCGATTTTACGTTCACGCGGCGCAACGGCGTGATCGTGGTGAAAAGCGTCGACCCCGACAGCGATGCCGCGCGGTCGGGGCTGAGGGCAGGGGACGCCATCTGGCTGATCGGCGACACCCCGAGCACCGAGGTCGAGGGACTGCAGAAGACGCTTCGGAGAATCGGTCAGCCGGTGCCGATGGTGGTCCAGCGCGGTCAACGGACGCTGAACCTGACCTACCGCGTGCCGGAGCTGAAGATCGACTATCCATATCTGATCCTCAGCTTCATCGGGTTCCTGTATCTGGCCATCGGCCTGTTCACGCTGTTCCGCGCGGGACGGTTCGAGAGCACGCTCTTCTACTTCGTCACGCTGCTGTCGTTCATCGTCTACGTCTACACGCCGGCGGGCGACATCGACTTCACCTACAAGCTGCTGGAGATGGTGGAGGAGTTCGCCACGATCCTGCTGCCGGCGCTGACGCTGCACTTCTTTCTGCGCTTCCCGCGTCCGATCGTGCGGAACCGCTGGCTGCTGGCGGCGCTCTATCTTCCGCCGGCGCTGCTGGCGGCGTGGGACATCGACCTGCTGATCTTTGGCAACCGGCTGGTGATCGCCGCGCCGTACCGCTCACTGGAGATCGTGCAGAAGTGGGAGATCGCCGACTTCGCCATCTACTTCACGCTGGCGGTCGTGACGCTGGCCTATACCTACCGCACGGCCGCGGCGGTGGGCAAGAAGCAGATCAAGTGGATCTATCTGGGGATGGCGATCGGCTTCGTCCCCTTCCTGCTGGTGTACCTGATTCCGTATCTCGTCGTCGGATCGGTCAAGCCGATCTACTCCACGATTTCCATCCTGCCGCTGGCGCTGATCCCGCTGGCGTTCGCCGTCTCGATCCTCAAATACAAGCTGTGGGACGTGGAGGTGGTGATCAAGGAGGTGCTGGCGTATTCGGTCACCTTCATGTTCGGCATGATCGCCTTCTCCACGGTGAATCTCCTGCTGTCGCATCTGATCGAGGAGCGCTCGGCGCTGGAGCGGAACTTCCTGGCGTTCACCTCGGGGCTGTTGATCGCCGGCGTGCTGATTCCGGTCAAGGGGCGGATCGAGTCGGTGCTGGACCGCTTCGTCTACCGGGACAGCTACCGCCACCGCCGGGCCATGGCCGAGTTCGCGCAGGAGCTGGCGACCTTCCACGACGTGCACGAGCTGATCTCGATGATGCGCGAGCGGATGCGCGCCGCGCTGGACATCGGGAAGATGAACCTCTTCATGCGCGACGGTCCGACGCTGGTGATCTACGAGACGGAACCGCGCCTTCCGCACCGCAGCACGATCGCCGATTTCGGACCGCTTCCCGCGGAGGGGCCGCTGACGCTGACCGACCCGCGGCTCCCCGACGCCAGCGATCTTCCGTGGCGTCTGCTGGAGGCCGGCTACCGCTACATCCTCCCGCTGCGCAACCGGAGCGAGTTGCAGGGACTGCTCCTGCTGGGGACCAAGCGGGGAGAAGAGCCGCTGTCGCGCGACGACCTGAACCTGCTGGAGTCGCTGACCGCGCCGCTGGCACTGGCCATCGAGAATTCGCGGCTGTACGGACGCCTGCGCCGCCAGCTCGACGAGATCCGCTCGCTCAAGGAGTACAACGAGAACATCATCGAGTCGTCGTCGTCGGCCATCGCCGTGGTGTCGCGCGACGGGACGGTGCTCACCGCGAACCGAGCGTTCTGGGACCTCGTCGGGGGCGACGAGGGGATCGACGAGACGATCGACGCGCTCTTCCCGGCGTACGACGAGCTGCTCCGCTCCGGGGCGCGCGCGCTGGAGACGCAGTTCGTCAACCGCCGCGGCGTGGAGAAGGAAGTGACGGTGACTTCGAGCCCGCTGCATGCCGTCGATGTCGCGGACGGCGCCCGCGTGCTGGTCATCGGCGATATCACCGAACGCGTGCGGCTGGAGCGCGCGCTGCAGGATAAGGAACGGCTCGCATCGCTCGGTCTCCTCGCCGCCGGGATGGCCCACGAGGTCAACACCCCGCTGACCGGCATCTCTTCTTATGCGCAGCTCCTGCTCAAGGACATGCAGCCCGACGATCCGAAATACGGCTTGCTGCAGAAGATGGAGCAGCAGTCGTTCCGCGCTTCGAAACTGGTGAACAACCTGCTCGACCTCATCGCCAACCGGCCGCGGACGCGCGAGGTGGTCAGCATCCCGCTGCTGCTCACCTCCACCATCACGCTGCACGAAGACCTCCTCGCACCGAAACAGATCTCGATCCACATGGACCCGGTCCCCGAGATTCAGGTCTTGGGGAACTTTCACGACCTGCAGCAGGTTCTGACCAACATCCTTCTCAACGCCCGCGATGCGGTCGGCGAGCGGGGAAACGTCTGGATCGCCGTAGACGAGGACGACGAGCGGGTGGACATCCGGATCCGCGACGACGGCAAGGGAATCCCGGCGGAGCTGCTGGGAAAGATCTTCGAGCCGCTCGTCACGACGAAACGCGGCCAGGGAGGGACAGGACTCGGGCTGGCCATCAGCCGGCGTATCCTGCACGGATCGGACGGAGAGATCACCGTG
>Ga0075276_10000240_pt1 | contig 15960 bp, 18 predicted proteins | sample SF_Rice_5C_80N_4_FD_69770 | JGI IMG/M metagenome (GOLD analysis project Ga0075276, IMG submission 69770) | Rice paddy soil microbial communities from Twitchell Island, California, USA - SF_Rice_5C_80N_405 | ecosystem: Environmental > Terrestrial > Soil > Paddy field/soil | place: USA: Twitchell... | reverse complement strand
GGGCCATCGCCATGGCGAGCGTCACTCGCTGAACGGCGGCGCCAGCAGGAGCGTGGCGATGCTGTCGCCGGCGGCCGCCGCGGTTACGCCGGCCTCCAGAATGGCCAGCCCGTTCGCCAGGACCATCGATGTCGACACGCCGGAGCCCTGCGCCGCCATCGGATGCGCGACGAGAATGCCATCGCGCGCCACCACGCGGACGCGAAGGTAATTGCGCCGTTCCCCGCGTGATTTCAGCGGTCCCACGAGCCGCGTCTGCACTGCCGGCGGGAACAGCGACTCCCGCTGTCCCATTGCCTTGCGGAGCGCCGGCGCGACGAAGAGAAGAAAGGAGACCAGGCAGGAGACAGGGTTGCCCGGCAGTCCGAAGTAGATGCGCCCGCGGAGCCGCGACAGCACGACCGGCTTGCCCGGCTTCATGGCCACCTGCCAGAATTTCGTTTCCGCGCCGAGGGCGTCGAGGGCGTCCTTGACGAAATCGAAGGCACCGGCCGAAACGCCGCCGGTGGAGACGATGAAGTCCGCCTCGAGCGCCGACTCGATCGCGGCCATCGTCGCCTCGCGCGTGTCGCGGACGATGCCGATCATGTGCGGCAGGGCCCCGGCCTCGCGGGCCATCGCGGCGAGCGCCCAGGCGTTCGAGTTCACGACTTTGCCGAGCGAGCGCGGCCGATCGACCTCGACGATCTCGTCCCCGGTGGCGATGATGGCCACCCTGGGACGCCGGCCGACGCGCACCACCGAGCGCTGCACGCTCGCCAGCACCCCGATTTCGGCCGCGCCGACCGGCGTGCCGTCGCGCAGCACCAGGTCGCCCGCGTGCATGTCCTCGCCGCGGCGGCGGAGATTCGCGCCGCGCTTCAGGGACTGCGTCACGGTGACGAACTCGGATCCGGCGTCGGTGATCTCCACGTGCGCCACGGTATCGGCCCCTTCGGGGATCAGCGCGCCGGTCATGATGCGGATCGCCGTCCCCGGCTCCACGCGCTTGGTGGCGATCGAGCCGGCGGGGAGGTCCTCGATGACCCGGAGCCGTGCGGGCGGGCCGGCGATGTCCTCGGCGCGGAGCGCGTAGCCGTCCATTGCCGTGTTGTCGCCCTGCGGCACGTCGGCGGGGGCGGTGATGTCCTCGCGCAGCACGCGGCCGAGCGCCTCGGTGAAGACCACCTGCTCGGTGCCCAGGAGCGGGACTTCGGCGAGGACGCGCTGCTGCGCCTCTTCGACGGGGATCATCCGCTCGCCCGCGCGCGGTGTCTGGAACGTCGTCATCGGCGTTCGAGTCGCGCTTCGGCCAGGATCGGTTCGAACAGCTCGACCGGATTGCCGGAAGGATCGTCGACGATGGTCTGCTTTCCGCCGACGCCGGTGACGATGTCGTTGCGGAAGTGTGCGCCGCTGCTGCGCAGCGTCGCGACCAGGGCGGCGAGATCGTCGACCTCGACGGCGAAGCGGTTCCATCCGCCGGGGCGTTGCACCGTCCCGTCGGGCATCGCCTGCCCGCCTCCGGCGGCGGGATTGGGGGCGCTCAGCACGAGGCGGAGATCGCCGCGCGAGAGCATGGCGAACGGAGGGGCGGGATGCATGTCCAGTCTGAATCCGAGGTGCTTCGTGTAGAACTCGATGGCGGCATCGACGTCGTGGACGATGTAGCGGACCTGTACGGTGGCCATGATGCGGGGATGATATCGCTACACGATTCCGCGCCGGTGCAGCAGGCCGGCGACGGCGTCGCGGTTCTCCTGATATGCCGACCAGACGGAGGCGCACCAGGCGTCGATGGCCTGGTCCCGCTCGGCTCCCGGCGGGGCGAAGAGCGCGTCGACGGCGGTCATCGATCCGCGGTCGCGGGGCAGCGTGAACGAGGGCCACGGCTCCTTGCGTTTGGCCAGCGCCATGTGCGCGCGCTGCACCGCGCGTCCCGAGAAGCCTTTCTCGAGATGCAGATAGAGCCCGACGAGCGCGAAGGTGATGGCGATCGGTTTCGTCTGCTTGTCCGCGTGCTGCGCCGTGAATGTGTCGACGACGTACTGATGGATGAACGCGAAATCGCCATGCGTGAGCGTGTACGCGCAGAGCTCGTGATACGCCTCGAGTTCCGAAGGCATCAGCGCGTTCTTTTTTTCGACTGCAGGAACTGGCGGACGACGTCGCGGACGGGCCGTTTCAGACCGTCCACGTCGTAATTGAGGCGCCGCATCGCCGCATCGTCGAGGATTCCGGCGAGCGACTCGAGCGCCGCGCTGCATTTCCGCGGGATGTTCTCGCGGTAAACCACCGCCGCGTCGTAGGGCGGGAAGTAATGACGATCGTCTTCCAGGACCTGCAGTCCGAGCGACTGGATGAGTCCGTCGGTCGAATTGCCGGCGATAAGATCGGCCTGGCCGGAAGCGAGCGCCTTGTAGGTCAGGCCGAGGTCCATCGTTTTCGGCGTCCTGGCGAAATGCAGATCGTAATGGCGGAGCAGCCCGGGCCATCCGTCGGCGCGCTCGACGAACTCGTACCCGAATGCCGGTTGAAACGTCTCCTCGACGGTGCGCAGGTCGGAGATCGTGCGCAGGTTCGGATTCCGGCGGACGATCATGGCGAAAGTGTCGTTGAATCCGAGGTTCGGGCCCCAGTGGAGATGCTGCGCTGCGTACGCCCGCGCCACGTTCTCGGTGACCTGCTCGCGCGACTGCAGCAGCGGGCGATGGAGGATCGCCGTGAGCGCCGTTCCCGAGTACTCCACGTAGGCGTCGATCCCGCCGTTGCGGATCGCCGAGTCACAGACGAACGTCCCTCCGAGATTGAACTTGCGCTCCACCGGGCAGCCGGCGCGCTCCATCGTCTGCGCCAGCATCTCGCCGAGGAGGATCGATTCGGTGAAGTTCTTGGAGCCGACGACGACTCGGTGGCGCGACGTGCATCCGGAAACGGCGATCAGGGCGGCCAGAACGATGACGGAGCAACGATGAACGATGAACGTCGAACGGCGCGCCGTGGTCCTCGTTCTGCGTTCCTCGTTCATCGCTGGATCAGCATCCTCTCCACTGCCGAAAGCACGAGATCCGAAACCAGAGCCAGCCCGGCCGCTGGCAGCGCTCCTTCGAGCATCAGCCGGGTATCGACCATGGCCACGCCGCGGAAGATCAGCGTGCCGAGGCCACCGCCGCCGATGGCCGCGGCGATCGTGGCCACGCCGATGCCGATGACGGTGGCGATGCGGATCCCGGCGACGATGGTCGGCATGGCCAGCGGCAGCTCGACGCTGCGCAGCAACTGGCGGGGAGTCATCCCCATGGCCACACCGGCGTCGACGACGGTCGGATCGACGCCGCGGATGCCGGTGAGCGTGTTGCGGACGATCGGCAGCAGGGAATAGAGGATGAGCGCCACGATGGCCGTGCGCATGCCGATGCCGCCGATCAGCGGCACCGGGATCAGCAGCCCGAACAGCGCCAGCGAGGGAATGGTCTGGATGGTGTCGACGATCCGCAGCGCGACACGTCCGGCGCGGAGGTTGCGCGCGCACCAGATGCCGAGCGGGATGCCGATGACCATCGCCGCGCCGACCGAGACGGCGACGATGACGATGTGCTGTACGGTGGCGCGAGCGACTTCCATGATCAGACTCCCGCCGCCGCGACGAAGCGCTCCACGAGCGGGACCTGCAGCCGGGGGAACGACTCCGCGCTGGCGTCGGCCACGACGCGTCCTTGGTCGAACAGGACGACCCGCTCCGCCACATGCAGCGCCTCGGCGAGATCGTGCGTGACGAAGAGAATGGTCACGCCGCTGCGCAATTCGCGGAATGCGTCCTGGAGATCGCGCCGTACGATCGGATCGAGCGCGCCGAACGGCTCGTCGCACAGCAGCATCGACGGCCCGGCGATCATCGCCCGCGCGATTCCCGCGCGCTGCTGCTCGCCGCCGGAAAGCGAACGCGGCGAACGCTCGCCGAACCGTTCCAGCGGAAGGTCGAGCTTCGCCAGGATCTCGCGCGCCGCCTCGCGCGTCCTCCCGTCTTCCCATCCGAGCAGTCGCGGCACGGTGGCCACGTTCTCATAGACGGTGCGGTGCGGAAAGAGCCCCGAGCCCTGGATGATGTAGCCGGTCCGCCGTCGCAGGGCGATGAGATCGATCTCCGCCAGCGGAGTCCCGTCGACGAGGACCTCGCCGGAAGTCGGCCGGACGAGTCCGTTGACCAGGCGCAGCATCGTCGTCTTTCCGGCGCCGCTGCGTCCGATGAAGGCCACCGCCTCGCCGGCGCGGATCGAGAGATCGATCTCATGCAGGATCGGCTCGACAAAGACTCCCCGGAATTCGACCGATGCGGCCATCGGATGATTCTATAGAATCGATTTTGCAAGGAAGCTCATCTGATGAGCGATACAGCCGCCCTCCCGTACCCCGTCGCCGAAGGGAAACCGCCCGCGAAGCGGATCCCGGTGGCTGTGCTCGGTGCGACCGGCTCGGTGGGCCAGCGCTTCATCCAGCTCCTCGACGGACACCCGTGGTTCACGCTGCATGAGGTGGTGGCCTCCGAGCGAAACGTGGGAAAGTCTTACGGCGAGGCGGCCGGGTGGCGCCTCGATACACTGCTGCCGCACGATGCCGCGGCGCTTCCGCTTAAGCGACTCGGCGATTCTCTCGATTCACATCTCGTCTTTTCGGGGCTCGACTCCTCGGTGGCAGGCGAGGCCGAGGACCACTACGCCGGCCGCGGCTGCGTCGTCGTCTCGAATTCGAAGAACCACCGTATGGACCCCGACGTCCCGCTGCTGATCCCGGAGATCAACGCGGAGCACATCGCGGCCATCGCCAGGCAGCGCGCGCGGCGCGGCGTCGGGGGATACGTCGTGACGAACCCGAACTGCTCGACGATCGGGCTGACCATGGCCATCGCTCCGATCGAGCGGCAGTTCGGGATCGAACAGCTCCACGTGACCACGATGCAGGCCATTTCGGGAGCGGGATATGCGGGCGTGGCCTCGTACGCCATCCTCGACAACGTGATCCCGTACATCTCCGGCGAGGAGGAGAAGATCGAGGCGGAGCCGCGAAAGATCCTGGGCCGCTGGGAGAACGAACGTTTCGTCGACGCGCCGTTCCGGATTTCCGCGCAGACCAATCGCGTGGCGACGATCGACGGACATCTGATGACCATCTCGCTGAAGCTGCGCAACGGCCGCTCGGTGAATCTCGAACAGGTGCGCGAGGCGATCGACGATTTTCGCGGCGAGCCGCAGCAACTCGGGCTCCCTTCGGCGCCACGCAGGCCGCTGCATTACATCGACGAGCCCGACCGACCACAGCCGCGGCTCGACCGCGACCGGGAGCGCGGCATGAGCGTGTCCATCGGGCGCCTCCGCCCCTGCCCGCTGCTCGACCTGCGCATGGTGGCCCTGGTGCACAACACCGTGCGTGGGGCGGCGGGGGCGGCGATTCTGAATGCGGAGCTGTTGCAGGCGAAGGGGTTGTTGTGAGGGTCGCCGGCCGTCGGTTGTCCGTTTGGCCGGAGGTGGCGCGGCGATGATCGTCATCAAATTCGGCGGTACGTCCGTGGGCGATGCGCAGCGGGTGGCGCAGGCCATCGACATCGTCGCCGCGCGGCAGGAGCGGAAGCCGATCGTCGTCGTCTCCGCGCTTGCAGGGGTGACGAACGATCTCGTGGCGGCGTCGGAGGCGGCGCGGGGCGGTGACATCGAGCGCGTCAACGAGATCATCTCCGCGGTGCGCCAGCGCCACGAGGATGTGGCCATGCGCCTGGTGCAGCAGAAGTTCGACTTCTTCGAATCGTTCATCCGGCAGCTCGACAAACAGATCGATCAGATCCACACCATCCTGCACGGAATCGCGCTACTCGGGGAAATCACTCCGCGGGCCAGGGACAAGGTCACGGGGATCGGGGAGAAACTGTCGTCGGTGCTGTTCGCCTATTCGATGATGATGCGCGCGCTGCCGGGCGAGCACGTCGACTCCGAAGAGGTGGTCGTCACCGACGCGCGCTTTGGCGAGGCCGCGCCGCTGATGGACCAGACGCGCGCCGCGGCGGAACGCGTGCTGCGGCCGCTCGTGGATCGGAATCTGATCCCGGTCATGGGGGGCTTCATCGGCCGGACGTGCGAAGGTGCGGCGACGACGCTGGGCCGCGGCGGGTCCGATTACAGCGCGGCGATCATCGGCGCCTCAGTCGGCGCGGAGGAGATTCAGATCTGGACCGACGTCGACGGCCTGATGACCTGCGATCCGCGCCTGATCCCCGCCGCGCGGGTCATCGACGAGATCTCCTACGTCGAGGCCGCGGAACTCGCCTGGTTCGGCGCGAAGGTCCTCCACCCGCGGACCATCGCCCCCGCCGTCGCGGAGCGGATCCCTATCCGCGTTCTGAACACGCACAACAATGCCGCGGCCGGCACCCTCATCACCGAGCAGGGTGGGACGCAGGGCGCCGGGCCGCGCGCCATTGCCGTCAAACGCGGCGTCACCATCGTTCACATGACTTCGAACAAGATGCTCGGCGCGCACGGCTTCCTGGCGAGCCTCTTCGCAGTTTTCGAAGCGCTGGAGATCTCGGTCGATCTGATCACCACATCGGAAGTCTCGGTGTCGGTGACCATCGACGACCCGCGGAACCTCCCCGAGCTGGTGCGGCGTCTGGCGCCGGTGGCCGACGTGCAGACGCTGGCCGACCGGGCCATCGTGGCCATCGTCGGGCGCAATCTCATGCGCGACTCGGCCGTCGGGGCGAGCGTCTTCGAGGCCATGCGCGGGATCCCGATGTCGATGTTCTCGCTCGGCATGTCGGGGCTGAACCTCAGCATCGTGGTGGACGAGACGGACGCCGACCGCGCCGTGCGCACCGTGCACGCCGCGCTGTTCGAGGCGCCCGTGGGGGCGGCGCAGTGAAGATCGCGCTGCACGGGTACGGGAGGATGGGGCGCGCCGTCGAGAAAGTCGCGCTGGAGAAGGGCCACGAGATCGTGGCCATCGCGACGCGCACGCGCAAGTCCGATCTGAACGGCGCGGACGTGCTGATCGACTTCTCCGGCGCCGCGGCGGTCGAAACCGCGGTGCAGCTCGCCGCCGATGCACACATCGATCTGGTGATCGGCACGACCGGCTGGAACGACCGCCTGTCCGCGGTCCGTGCCCGGGTCGAAGGGGCGGGCATCGGCTGCGTCTACGCCTCGAACTTCTCGCCCGGCGCGAACGCCGTCTTCACGCTGGCGCGGCGCGCCGGCGAGCTGTTCGGCCGCTTCCCGCAGTACGGCGCGGGGATCGAAGAGCGGCACCACGTGCAGAAGAAGGACGCGCCGAGCGGCACGGCGAAGCGGATCGCCGAAGAGGTGCGGAACGGGAGCAGCAACCGGCTCGATCCGCCGATCGTCTCCTCGCGCGTGGGGAGCGAGTTCGGGCTGCACACACTCTTCTTCGACTCGCCGGACGACCTGGTGGAGATCTCGCACCGCGCCCGAGGCCGGGAAGGCTTCGCCCGCGGCGCCGTCCTGGCAGCCGAGCTGGTTCGCGGCAGGAAAGGGCTGATATCGTTCCAGGAACTGCTGGAGGGCCCATGACGGATCGTGCACGATTCCGCGGCGTCGGCGTAGCGCTCGTGACCCCGTTCCGCACCGACGGCTCGCTCGACGAGCCGGTGCTCGAACGATTCCTCGACTGGCAGATTGGCGAGGGGATCAACTTCCTCGTCCCCTGCGGCACCACGGGCGAGAACCCGGCGCTCTCGCAGGACGAGCACCAGCGCGTGGTCGACGTGGCCGTGCGCCGCTCGAAGGGGCGCGTGGCCGTGCTGGCCGGCGCGGGGAGCAATTCGACGCAGAAAGCCATCGAGCTCGCCCAGATCGCCATCGACCGCGGCGCCGACGGCGTGCTGACCATCACGCCGTACTACAACAAGCCGAATCCTGACGGCCTGCGCCGCCACTTCGGCATGCAGGCCGAGGCCATCGAGAAGAAACGCAGCGGTTTTCCGATGATCCTCTACAACGTGCCGGGACGAACGGGCGTCAACATGACCGCCGCGACCACGCTGCAGATCGCGCGCGAAGTCCCGAACGTGATCGGCGTCAAGGAAGCGTCGGCAAACATGGAGCAGATCCTGACCATCCTCCGCGACCGCCCCGAAGGCTTTCTCGTCCTCAGCGGCGACGACGCATGGACGCTCCCGCTGATCGCGGCCGGCGGCGACGGGATCATCTCGGTCGCGGCCAACGAAATCCCACGGCTGATGCGCGAGATGACCGAGCTGGCGCTGAAGGGGGAGTTTGCGCGGGCGCGCGCCATTCACAACCGCATCCTGCCGCTGATGACCGGCAATTTCATGGAGTCGAACCCGGTCCCAGTGAAGGCGGCGATGAAGATGCTGGGCATCATCCCCAACGACACGCTGCGTTCGCCGCTGGCGCCGATCGCCGAAACGAACCGCAAGAAGCTGGAAATGATCCTGAAGGAGTGCGGCCTGAACCTGGCAGCGACGCGGGTCGCGTAGTCGCGGCGTGCGGCACTGCGCGGCGGTGTCCTACAATCCAGTCCCATGGTCACGATTGAAGAACGCCTGGCGACGCTGAAGATGGCGAACGACCGCATGGAGGCGGTCAAAGTCATCGGTCTCTTTCTCGCGGAACTGGAGCACGGGACGGTGCGCGCCGCGGTGCGCGACGAGGACGGCATCTGGCACGTGCAGTCGTGGGTGAAGGAAGGGATCCTGGCGGCGTTCCGGTTCGGCGTGCCGGCGGAGTTCGCGTCGGGGGCGCTGTCGTTCGTCGATAAGGACACCATCCCGGTGCGGCGTTTCAAAGTGCAGGAAGGGGTGCGCATCGTACCGGGAGGCTCCTCGGTGCGGCGCGGCGCCTACGTGGCCAAAGGCGTGGTCATGATGCCGCCCGCCTACGTGAACATCGGCGCGCACGTCGACGAGGACACCATGATCGATTCGCATGCTCTCGTCGGCTCATGCGCCCAGATCGGCAAGCGTGTGCATCTCAGCGCCGGGGCGCAGATCGGCGGAGTTCTGGAGCCGGTCGGAAACCTCCCGGTGATCGTCGAGGACGACGTGGTCGTCGGCGGCAACTGTGGGATCTACGAAGGGACCATCGTCCGCGGGCGCGCGGTGATCGGCGCCGGGGTGGTGCTCACCGCATCGACGCCGGTCTATGACGTGGTCCGCGGACAGATCTACCGCCGCACCGCCGAACGGCCGCTGGAGATTCCCTACGGCGCGGTCGTGGTTCCCGGCAGCCGACCGATGAAGGGAAGCTTCGCCGAACAGCACCAGTTGCAGATCGCCACTCCGCTGATCGTCAAGTACCGCGACGAGAAGACCGACTCGGCGACGGCGCTGGAAGAGGCGCTGCGCTGAAGCCCGCCAGGCGATTCGAAGGCATTGGGATCTCGCTGATCCGGCAGATCCAGGGCCTGGCCACCGCACAGTCGGTCGATCTCGGCCTGGGCGAGCCGAACGTCGAGCCCGACGCGACGCTTCGGGAGATGGCGGCGCACGTCGCCTCGGCCGGTTCGTGGCACTACACGGTGAACGCCGGAGCGCTCTCGCTCCGCCGCAAGCTCGCTGAGCGGAACGACTTCGATCCGAAGTTGGAGATCTGCGTCACCGCCGGAACCGAGGAGGCGCTCTACTCGATCTTTCAGGCCTGGGTCGATGAGGGCGACGAGGTGCTGGTGCCTGATCCCGGCTTCATCGCCTATCCGACGCTGGCCCGCATCTGCGGCGCGACGGCGGTGCCGTACGCGCTGACTCCGCCCGAGTGGACGCTCGATGTCGACGCGCTCCGGCGCAGGGTGACGCCGCGCACGAAGCTCATCGTCGTCAACTCGCCGTCCAATCCGCTCGGCTCGGTGCTCGACCGGGCAACGCTGCAGGCGATCGCCGAGCTCGGTCCGCTGGTCGTCTCCGACGAAATTTACAGCGAGATCTGGTACGACGCACCGCCGCCGTCGATGGCCGGCATGGGACGCAACGTGATCGTCGTCAACGGCATGTCGAAGAGTCATTCGATGACCGGGCTGCGCCTCGGATGGGTTTACGCTGACGAAGTCGTGATGCGGGACATCGTTGTGGCCCACCAGTACGTCGCCACCTGCGCCTCGTCGTTCGCCCAGCAGCTTGCCGAGAGCATCCTCGACGCGCCGGAGTGGAACGCGGAGTGGCTCGCCGGCGTGCGCGCGCAATTCCGCGAGCAGCGCGAGGCAGCGCTCCACGCCATCGAGCACGAGCTGGAGGTGAAGATCCCGCCCCCAGCCGGCGCCTTCTACGCGTTCGCCCCCGTCCCGGCGTGCAGCACGCTTCCTTTCGCGCGCGCGCTGGCCACCGATGAGGGAGTGCTGGTGATCCCGGGCGTGGCCTTCGGGAGTATGGGCGAAGGGTTCATCCGCATCTCATTCGCCGCCGCGCCGCAGACGATTGCCACCGGAATCGAGCGGATCGGACGCGCGCTGCGGGCCGAGCGGCGCTGAGGCGCGCTACACTCGGTCTGGCGGCCCCACACTTGCAACGAACGGCGCTTGGGTTCGCCAGGACGAAATGGTTGCGAAGGCTCAGGTTACAGACGAAAAACTGCCGGTCACCCCGCCGAAGGACTCGGTCGCCGCCTCCGAGATCTCGCTCTACCGGAACACGCTGAAGATCAAGAAGGAGCACGATCTCGAGGCGTTGGGGATCTCGTTCTACGACACGGAGACGACGCTGCAGTGGTCATTCAATGCCGATCAGTACTTCCACGCCGCTTCAACCATGAAGCTCGCCGTGCTGCTCGGAGTGTTCCGGGAGATCGAGCGCGGCGAGCTGGCCCTCGATGCGCCGGTCCATGTCCGCAACCGCTTCACCAGCATCGTCAATCAGGAGCCGTTCATGCTCGACCTCAGCCGCGACGCCGATCCCGACGTCTACGGACATCTGGGAAAGGCGCTCAGCGTGCGCGAGCTGGCCTACTGGATGATCACCCGGTCGAGCAACCTGGCGACGAACCTCCTGGTCGACGTCGTCGGCATCCCCAAAATCCAGCTCGCGCTCGACGAGCTGGAGATCGACGGCGTGAAGATCCTGCGCGGCGTCGAGGACCAGGCTGCCTTCGACGCGGGGCTGAACAATGAGGTCACGGCGAACGGCCTGCTCAAGCTGCTGCGCTACATCGCCGACGGCCGTGCCTACTCGCGGAAAGCGTCCGATGCGATGCTGGCCATCATGCTCGAGCAGCAGTATCGCGGCGGCATTCCCGCGGGCCTTCCGAAGGCCGCGCGCGTGGCGCACAAGACCGGCAACATCTCCACCGTCCATCACGACGCCGGGATCGTCTTTCTCGATGGGCGCAAGCCCTACGTGCTGGTGATCCTGACGCAGTTCGAGGCGGAGCGGGGAAGGGGAACGGCGGTGGCCGAAGTGTCGCGCGACCTCTACAACACGATGGCCGGCCTGTCGTATGAGTGACCCGCAGCAGATCAAGGTCGTCGATGCCTTCGATCTCGACGACGAGCTGCGGTCACTGCTCCGGCCCGGCGATCTGGTGCGTGACGCTGCTGGACGCCGCCACCGCCTCCCGCGTTACTTCTACGAGGTGGCGTCGCACGAGGCGGCGGTGGACATCCGGCTCGCGCCGCACTTCGGCCTCAACGAGTTCATCCTCGTCGATCTCAAGGAAGCGCCGCGTCTGCAGGCCTTTCCGCGATACGTCCCGTGTGCGGTGCGCATGCTGGCCTTCTTTCTCGAGCAGTTCCGCGTGGCCGTGAACGCATCGGTGCACATCGCAGTCAACGGCGGATATCGTTCGCCAGCCCACCGCATGTCCGGCAACGCGAGCCCGCACATGTGGGGGACCGCGGCCGACATCTACAAGGTCGGCGGATCGATCGTGAAGACCAAGGAGCTGATCGATCGCTTCAACGACGTGGCCGAGGAGCTGAGCGACGACGTCAAGGTGCTGCCGTACGGACACGAGACCGGCACCACGGTCGACGATCACATCCACATCGACCTCGGTTACGTGCTCGTCGTGCCGCGCGAGATCAGCGAGGATCGGATGGAAGTGCCGCAGGCAACGCAGCCTCGATTCGCCTTCGAAGAGCGAAGACGGCGCGAGCGCAGGCTCGCCGCCCCCGAAAAGTAGCGCGCCGCCGGCCCGCGCCGTTCTCAGCGCTGGCTGCTCTCCGGCGCGCCGTTTGCTTAACGGAACTCTGCAATACCCCGTCGCAGTCCCGCCGGATCTGGAAGCCCGCATGCCGATGAACTGGAAAGACGAGCTCGGCAGTGACAGAGTCCCGCAACGCACGCGGCTCCGGATGCCGGTCATCGGAATGGAGTCCGAGTTCAACGTCTGGCTCGACGGCGTGGAGATCGACCCGAAGAAGTTCTGGCAGACTCCCTCGGCATTCATCGACCGGCCTCTGCTGCCACGGGAAAAATCTTCCCTGCAGTTGCCGACCGGCGGCGCCGTCTATTTCGATCGTGGCGTGATCGAAGTCGTCACGCCGGTGATCGAGCTCGCACCGCACAGCACGGCACGCATGGTGCGCAACCTGTGGGAGCAGATCGCCTTCGTGCGCGAACAGCTCACCCGGTGGGAGAAGCATAGTGGGCACACGGTCCGGCTCAAGGCCTACAGCGCGCACTACAACGTGTCGTTCGAGATCCCGAAACGCGAGCAGGGGCCCGACCGCAACATCCGCAAGCTCGCGCTGCTGCTGGCCTACATCCTTCCGGTGCCGGTGATGATCGTGGGATGCAACCGGCGCTCGACCGGCGTGGGGGTGCGGCCGCGCGGGAATCGGATCGAGGTCACTGTCGACTTCACGCCCGATCCGGGGCTGACCATCGCCACGGCCACGCTCGTCGTCGGCATCGTGCGCGAGGTGATGTCGTGGCCATCGTACGACCTCTCGCTGCTCGAGACGCTGCCCATCCCGGTGATCGCCGGCGTCGTGCCGGGGAAGCACACCACGCGGAAGGGGTGGCTGACGAAGGATTTTCATTACGAGCGGAGCCCCTACACGTGCGATATCAATGAGCCGTTGTGGACCACGCAGTTCGGAAAGCAACGATCGCTGCGGCAGATCGGAAAGAGCGTGGTCTGGTTCTTCCGGCGCTCGATCCGCGCGTACTCCGACCCGTTCAGTTTCCGGCTGCTCTTCGCCGTGCTCGACGGCCGCGCTCCGTCGATGCTGGAGCTGATCGACCGTCCGAAGGCCTACGAGGACGTCGGCCACCTCTGCCGGTGGGGGACGGTGCTGCACGAGCTGAAGAGCTATCGCGCGGAAATCGATCTGCTGAAGAGCCGGGCGTGGAAGGATCAATCGCTCGACGAGTACATCGTCGAGCGGGTGAAAATGCGGCGTCTGCATCTGACGGAGATGGAACAGCCGGGGGGCGCGAAGGCGGGCGATCCGAAGACGGTGGCGCTCGTGCCGCGAGCCCGCAGCAGGAGCAGGACCTCCCTGTCACGCCGGACCGGCGACACGCCCGGACGCCTGGTGCCGCCGCACGCCCCTGCGTACCTCGACCGCCGCGGGACGACGCTCCTTCCGCGGACACCGGCACGCGAACGCCGCCGCAAGGAGCGACGGCGGAACGCGTACGCCGTCCCCTTCCCCGACCGTCGTCTGACGCGGTCCGCGTACGAGCAGGTGTTCCTCAAACTCGTGTCCGGCGGCCGGCTGCGGATGGGCAGCGACCTGTACCGCCCGATCGGCATGAAAGGCTGGTATCACGCGATCTTCCGCCGCGATTCGGACGGCACCGAACGCCTGCTGACGATCGATCAGCTCCTGAAGAAGATGAACGACTGGGTGCAGTGAGGGCTCAATCCTGCCGGTGTCGCCGCTCCCAGTCTTCGCGGATGGCGTGGCCGGGGCTGCGGTCCTTCAGGCGCGGGCGATCGAGGATGCTGGCCAGGAGGTCGGCGGTTCCCCAGGCGAGGAAGCACGAGGCAGCGAGGGTGAAAAACTGCGGCAGGCTCTGCAGATCGAGCAGAAAAAAGAGGGCCGCAGGAAGGGCGATTCCCATCCCGAAGATCCCGACGATCAGGCGCCGTCCCGTCACGCGTGTATTGAATCACAAACCCGGCGTGGTGCCCTGCAGCTCCGCGAGTTGTCCGCCGAAGCGCTGGCCGAGGTCGTGCTGGAAGTTCTGGACGCGCTGCACGTAATTCCGCGTCTCGCGGTACGGAGGGATTCCGCCGAACCGCCGCACTGCTCCTTCGCCGGCGTTGTATGCGGCGATGGCCTTGACCTCGTTGCCGTTGAAGCGGTCGGTGAGATAGCGGAGGTACTTCGCTCCCGCCTCGATGTTCTGTGCCGGATTCGTCAGATCGCGCGCCCCGAGCCAGTGGCCGGTGCGCGGGACGAGCTGCATCAGGCCGACGGCCCCGGCATCCGAGCGCGCCGTCGGTACGAACTTCGATTCCGTGTGCGCCACCGCCGCGACGAGCTCGGGCGGCAGATTGTTCTTCTTCGCTTCGTGATAGATGATCGAGCCGAACGGAACCTCCTTGGCGAAGAAGTTCGCCTTCAGGTTCTCGGCGATCTGCTGAATCCGTTGCGGCGCCGCCGCGACCGCCCCCGCGACCGCCTGCGGCGCCTCGGCGGCCGATGTTGCGACCGTCGAGACCGCTCCTGCGACTCCCCCCGCCACCTGGCTCGCGATCTGCTGCGCGGTCTGAATGTCTCCCGCGACCTGCTGGCTGGCGGCTGCATCGGAGGAGAGCGGGTGCGGCGGATGCCTGGAAGGGCCGCGCATGGCGAGCGGACCGGCGATCGATCCGCCCAGCGCCAGCCCGGCGCCGAGCGCCCAGGTCATGGTCCGTCTGCGGATCGAGCGTCCCCGTTTCGGTGGGACCTTTTCCACCGCAACCGGCAGTTCGAAGCGGTCATAGCCGTTGAGGAATCGCTCCCGGAACGGCCGGCTGGTCTTGATCTCGCTCATGGACGTCCTCCCGTGGCCAAAATTTATTTGCAAGTGAGGCGCCATGAGCACGGAGCTCAAGCCATTTGAAGCGATGAACTTAGATGTGGATGATGAACGATGAACCATGAAGGATGAACGGGTTCGGGCAGTCCTCGTGGTCCTGATCGCATTTCTTGGCGCAATGGCCGCTCATGCGGACAAGACGGCGAACGATCGGCTGATGCGCATCATCGCCGCCGAGCAGCACCATCGCCTCTACGGCCTGGCGAGTTACTACTCGACATCTCTCGACGGGACCCTCACGGCAAACGGGGAGATCTACCGCAACCGCCGGCACACGGCGGCGCACCTGACGCTGCCGCTCGGCACGTGGGTCGAAGTGCGGTCGATTGCCACCGGCAAGCGCCTGCGTCTGCGCATCAACGACCGCGGGCCGTACGTGAAGAAGTTCATCCTCGATCTCTCGCGGTCCGCCGCGCGCTACCTCGGAGTTGACCTCACCGACGATCGCACCGTGTCGATCCGGATCATTGCTCTTCCCGGCGAGGATCCGCTGCCGGACAACGTCCTCGATGGTCCGATCGGCGGATTCGACGAGGAGCGCGGGTGGTGAGCGGGCGCTACATACGCGGCAGGACGATGCAGAACGTGCTGCCCTCGCCGGGGCTGCTTTCGACGGAAATCGATCCGCCGTGTTCTTCGGCCACGCGCCGGGCGAGATAGAGACCGTATCCCGGTCCGCCGCCGCGCGACTTGTCGAGCTTGAGACCTGGATCGAAGATCTGGTCCACATATCGCGGATCGAGTCCGATTCCGTTGTCGCGGACGCAGATGCGCGTGGTGCCGGCATCGGACGACGACTCGATGGCGATGGTGCGCTCGCCCTTCGCCCGATCGTTGAAGAACAGGGCGTTGGAAACGAGCGCGCTGATCGCCTCGCGCAGCTTCTCGGGATCGGCGTTCACGGTCGGCAGCTCGGACGGTACGCCGACGTGCACGCCTCCCTCATCGATCAGGTAGTTGGCTTTCAGCAGGACCTCTTCGACGATCTCGCG
>Ga0075276_10000239_pt1 | contig 16007 bp, 11 predicted proteins | sample SF_Rice_5C_80N_4_FD_69770 | JGI IMG/M metagenome (GOLD analysis project Ga0075276, IMG submission 69770) | Rice paddy soil microbial communities from Twitchell Island, California, USA - SF_Rice_5C_80N_405 | ecosystem: Environmental > Terrestrial > Soil > Paddy field/soil | place: USA: Twitchell... | reverse complement strand
TTGGGGTCTGGTCGATCCCGCCATCCCACCCGCCCAGAGCTTGGCCGGGTTCGCAGATGGCGCCCAAAGCGTCCGTGGTCTCGCAGGGGTTGCCCATGCCGGTGATCTTCACGTCCGGGTTCTTGGTCAGGTTGGGGATGCAATCAATAAAGCTCTTGGGCACAAGCTGGAGCTCGTCTCCGCAAAGCCTCACCCGCTTGTTCTTGATGCCGATAAAACTGCCCAGGCCCACGAAGTTGGTTTTACTGCCGACGCCGACGCAGACCATGCCGTTGCGAAAGTCGCGCCCTTCGCTGGCTTCCGAGCGGGGATCGGTGAGAAGCCGTTGCTTGCCCTCGACCAGGTTCCCCGGCAGCCAGCCGATCCGCCCTTTGGCCAGCTTATGCCATTTCTTTATCTCCCCCCAGATACGATCCTCGAGTCTCGCCAGCGTCGTGGAGCAGAGAATGACCGTGGTCTGGGTGGGGAAAGCGTAATAGTCGAGCAAGTGGAACATGGCAAAGGAACTGGTCTTGCCGCTGTTGGCCGGACCCATGACGCCGATAATGCGATGGGCCAGCCATTCCTTGAGGAGGAGCTCATTCCACCGATGCCACTTGATTTCCGGCCAGATCATTTCGCAGGCCCGCTTGTAATGGTAAAAGTTTCCCAGGCCGGCGCTACCGCCGCGCTTGAGCGTCCAGCGACCGCCTTTCTCGATGCAAATGATCTCCCGGCGGACCGGGTGGATGGTGGGCTCCCAGAGCAGGCCGTAGAGAGGGATTCGGGTATCTGGCATTGTGCCGGCAAATGTAGGCTTGCCCGAATTGGCCGTTCAACTGTAAATAAGCCCATGGCGCAGCCTGGCAACGGTGAAGTGATGCGGGACGGAAGCCTGGACTTTTCCGGCGGAGTTGACTCGCTGACGGTCACCACCATCGCCAGCCCGGCCAATCCCGGAGGACTTCAGCGCAATCAACTCGCATGGCTGGACAACGCCACCGTGCGAGACGGAGGCATTACCCCGCGCAACGGCTGGCTCTGGGTGCAAAAGGTTTACGGCTCAAACGGGCTCTACCAAGGCGGGTTTGTTTACGTTCCCAAGGTAGGCACCCCGTACCTCATCCTTTCAGTCTCGGGGCATATCCTTAAGGTGGACCCGTACAACCCGGGAGTGGTTACCGACCTGTCTCAGCAATTCAATGTTTTCAATCCCGCCGTCAATCCGCGCTCCTACTTTTGCCTGGCCGAGCAATTCCTCATCATCCAGGCAGGAGACGGAGTAACCCTGCCGCTGTTCTGGGACGGCACTACCTTGCGGCGGTCTGTGGGGCTGCAGACGTCCACCGCTTCCGGCGGCACTCCCGGCACTCCCGGCGCGACCTACAGCATAACCCCAAGCGCGACCTGGGTTGTCCCGGCAGTGGGGGCGACCGTCCCGGTAACGCTGACGGCCAACTACCCGGGCTCGGTGGGCGATGTGGGCGTTTACGGCTACGCTGGAACTTTCACGGTGACCAATATTGCCGGCAACGTCGTCACCCTCAAAACCCTTTCCAGTTCGGCCGCAGGCGCAACCGTCTTGATCTTCACGGTAAGCTTTATTGTGGCACCGAGGCCAGGCACCTCGGGCAATCCAAACACCAATCCGACCAGTGAGCTCCCCGCGGCCACGGCAATGGTCTATTACATGGGCCGGATCTGGTACGCGCAAAACCTGGTGTTCTCCGCCGGGGACATAGTTTACGGACCCGCCGGGAGCCTCGCTTACAATTTCTCCGACTCGGTTCTCAAGGTCACCGAGAATCCTTTGGCGCTTTCCGGAGACGGCTTCCACCTGCCGGGCAGCGCCGGGCCGATAACGGCCATGTTCTACAACGCGAACATCAATTCGCAGTTGGGACAAGGGCAGCTCTTTGTCGGAACCGCCAGCGCCGTTTACGCTCTCCAGGTGCCCGTCACGCGAAACGACTGGATCGCCGCGGACTCGAACAACCAGCCAGTCCTCACCGTCGCGCAACTGGCCAACGGTCCGGTCAATGATCGGAGCGTGGTTCTGGTCAACGGGGACGTGTTCCACCAATCGCTGGAGCCCGGCATCCGGTCTATTTTCAGTTCGATCCGGTACTTCCAGCAATGGGGCAATATTCAGATCAGCGCGAACGAGGAAAGGATTCTTGGCTTCGTGGACCGCTCCCTCCTTTGGGCTGCCAGCGGTATCTACTTCGGGAACCGGCTTTTGATGAGCTCCCTGCCCTCGCAGCGCACCCAGGGGGTAATTCACCAGGCTTTGATCCCGCTGGACTTCACGCCGATCAGCAAGTTCGGCGCGAACCTCAATCCGGTGTGGGAGGGAATGTACGAGGGGCTCTCCATCTTCCAGCTTTTCAGCTTCAACTTCGGCGGCCTGGAGCGCGCCTTTGCCGTCACCCTCTCCGAGCTGGACGAAGCCATTGAGCTTTACGAACTCACCGACTACGCGCAGTTCGACAATAACCGGACCGGAGAAAAGCGCATTTCCTGGGTGATCGAGTTTCCTGCCTACACCTGGGGGCGAGAGTTTGACCTCAAGAAGCTGGTTCAGAACGAACTTTGGATCGATTCCATCTTCGGCGACGTGGATTTTAAGTTGGAGTTTCGGCCGGACTCGGATAATTGCTGGAAGCTCTGGCACCAGTGGAAACTCTGCTCTGCCCGCAACAGCGCGGAGGACGTAAACAACCCAGTCCCTTATCCCCTCACGCCCTACGGCGATGGCTACAAACAGACGCTCACCACCCCGCGGCCGCCTGCCTCCTGCCAGAGCATCATGGGCCGGCCGGCGGAGGTTCTCTACCAAGCTCAGACCCGGCTTACGATAACCGGCTGGTGCCGGGTGCGCGGTACGCTCTTGAAAGCCGAGCCGCTTGAGAGGAAGCTTTACGACAACCTGGTATGTTAATGCCCTGCTCAACCAAGTCGCCCTGCATCCAGGGACCGCTGGCCAACCTCAGCGTGGAGACCCCAGAGCTTTTGACCTACCTGGGATTGAGCTTCGGCAGCGGGAACATTGATCCCCCGTTAGGATCGGATTTCATCGCCGGAAGCTGTCTAGGCGCGTGTGTCAGCACTATCTCCCAGGCTGACGCAGACCAATGCGCTTACAACCAGGACGCGACCTGCATTTTGCAGAACATCAACCCGCCGGGGACGGGACCCGGGACCGGAGTCGCTGGCGGATCGCCGGTTTTCTACAACGTTCAGCAGCAGGTCTCCATCACCTGCCCGGACGGCAGCGTTTTCACATGGACCGTTGCTCCCGGCTACATCGCCGGCCCGGACCAAGACGGGGTCAACAGCCAAGCCGCCTCCATCGCCCTGGCCATGGCTCGGCAGAACCAGATTTGCCTCTCCTCGCTCAGCACCTCGGATTTTTGCCAGTACGACACGATCAGCCAAACCATAACCGCCTCTTGCGCGGCGACCAGCGTTACCTTTGCCGTGGATTCCGGAACGCTGCCCACTGGAGTCACGCTATCCCAGACCGGGAAACTCACCGCAGAGCTTACCGGGAGCGCCAACCAGGCGGGGAGCTTCACCTTTGGTATCCGAGTGACTTCCGGGAATGGGGCTTTTATGGTGAAGTCCTACACTGTGACGGTGCTTGGGATTTCGAACATTGATGGACTGCCAGCCGCAACTGAGAATGTTCCTTACAGCTACCAGCTTGTGGGCGACGGAGGCACCGCGCCGTACTCATTCTCAATGTTCAGCGGCGGACTGCCGAGCGGCCTGAGCCTGAGCTCCGGCGGCCTGATAAGCGGGACGCCCGCGTACGGCAGCGCGGTTCCCGGCGGCTACCCCATAAGCGTCCAGGTCAAAGACGCCGTTGGAAAAATCTGTGTCGTTTCCGCAACGCTCCAGGACAACCTGGCCCCAGGTCCGAACTGGCTGGACCTAAACTGGAGCCAGTACCAACTCAACCCCAACGGCGCAGGCAACACCGTCACGGGATCGGCTTCCGCGAACACAGCCAACGGAGACTTGAAGAGCGTTGGGCAAATCGTCTCGATTACCCCCGCAAAAGCCTCGGGGGTTGTGTACACCGGCGGGGCGGTGACCGCCCGCATGAAGGTCGTAGTCACCAGCTCAGTTTCCGGCTACACGACGCTCATGCGCGTGGTGGGCAGCATCCATGGAATTATCGGGAGCTTGAACCTGGTCAACAACGCCTCCGGGACGTACACGGCGGATTTCGCCATACCAGCCACCACCAACGAGACCTTTACCATTGACGACGCCAGCCCGGGCAATAGATGGGCACTAATTCCCAACGCAACCCCGGGAGAGCTTTCGTTCACCTGGCAGATTTTTAACCTCTGACCTATGCAACGCTTACGCGGTTACGACGTCCTCAACTCCCGAGTCCCGGGACTCCTGGGCCTTTGCTCCAATGACCGGCCGCGGGTTTACGGGTACCTGCAAAGCGCCCAACGTCGCCTGGTCATGGCCAAAGAGGCGGGGGACGAAGGCTGGTGGGGCACCTGGGCCGAGATAGCCTTTAACCTCGACCCGACCAAGCCCTATGTCTCCTTCGGGCCGCACGTCGCCCGCGTCGAAGCGTTCAACGTGTGCAACCGGACGGTGCCCATTCACAATCAATTTTACGAGTACCTGGAGTTTGGCAACGGCCGGGCCGATTCGCTGCGCTCCAAATGCCCGGGAAGCCTGAACTGGTACGAGCGCGGAAACTCGGTGACCTCCGTGCGGATGACGACGCCGCCGCAGTTGATCGTTGCCTACGCCACCGACCCGGCGGACATGCAGATCGGCTCACCCAAGCGGGTTTTCATCCAGGGACTCGATGCCAACAACAATCCCATTTACGCCATAGACGGCACCACCAATCAGCGGGGCATTTACCTCACCCTCCAAAGCCCGTTTGTGGTAAGCCCTTTCCCCTTGATGGCCCTGACTGGCATCCAGAAGGACGTCACCTACGGCCAGGTGCAGATCATGCAGCAGGACACGACCACTGGAATCCAAACCTTGCTCCTGACCATGGAGCCCTGGGAAACCACCGCCTGGTACCGGACCTACCAGATCAACCCGCCGCCAAACCCTTGCTGCCAAACCTCGCCGGTTACCACCACCGTCCCGGTGTCGGCTATCGTGAAGCTGGAGCTTACCCCGGTTGTGGCCGACACCGATTACTGCCTCATCCAAAACCTGGAGGCTTTGATTGAGGAAATGTGTGCGGTCCGTTACTCCGAAATGGATACGCTGAGCTCCAAGCAACTGGAGGGTCAGAAACACCAGAAGGCTATCGGCCTGCTCAACGGCGAGCTCTGCCACTACCTCGGAATGGACAATGTTGCCGTGAATTTTAGACCCTTTGGCTCTGCCCGACTGGAACGGCAGTGCATAGGGACCATGCTATAAAGATTATGCCAGCTCTCAACGACCTCGGAACCGGCGCTTGGGTAAACCCTTTCGGCGGAACAGCCGCTTACGGATCAAAGCCAGTGCTCCCGCAGCCACAGCAAACCCAGGCGCAAGCTATCGGCGGGAACCTGGCCAACCTGGGCAGCCTTTACGGCCTGGCCAGCGGCATTACCGGAAACCAGAACGCCTTGGCGGCTTCCGGTCTCCGCGCCAACCTGCCCGGTTACCAGGGCATGATCGGACAATCCAGCCAGAACATTGCCAGCCTGCTTAAGGGCCAAATTCCTTCTGACGTGCTAACCCAGATGCAGCAGCAGGCCGCCGAGCGGGGTATCCTTACCGGCTCTCCCGGCTCTCCTAACGCCAATGCGGCTTACCTCCGAGCCCTGGGCCTGACTTCCCTTGGTCTCCAGCAGCAGGGCGAGGGAGAGCTTACCGGCGCCATCCAGCGCACCCCGCAGGCGCAGCCCTTCAATATGTCGGCTTTCCTTACAAGTCCCGAGGCGCAGCAGCAATACGGGACGGCACAAGCCTTGTACAATGCCGCGCCGGACCCCGCCGCCGCCGCTGGTGCCAACCTGGGCGCGACCGCCGCCGGGCTCGCCGCCGGCCGGGGTTCGATGGGCGCTCCGGCTATGCCGTACCTGCCAAGCTTTGCCAGCCCGAGCACTACGGCCACGTCACCCTGGAGCACCGCGGGAGCCGGCTACGATCCCAGTCAGGCGTACCAGAACTGGGACCAGTGGGCGGCGAGCCTTCCGACCAGCGCCACCAGCACCGGAACCGCCATGGCAGACCCTTACTCGGACACCGGAGCGCCTCCGGGAACCAGTTACGATCCCTACACCGACACCTCCAACTTTGACCCGTTCGCTTCCTACGGCGGATCAAGCTACTCCGGCGGTAACGACATGAGCTCTTACCTGGCCGACCAGCAAGCCGCCGCCGCCCTGGGGAGCTAAAGCCTATGTCCGACTACCCCTTACCCCCTTGGCTGAGCCGACCCGCCGACCCGGCAAGCCATCTCATGGCCGGTTTTCAGGCCGGCGCCTCCATCGCCCACGCTCAGGCCGCGTTACAGTCCGAGGCGCAACGCCAGGCAGTGGCCCTGACGATGGAACAAAAACGACTGCAGGAGCAGGGCGCTTACCGGCAGCAGCAGCTTGAGGTTGCCAAGGCTTACCACGACCAGGTGACGGCGCTCCAAGGCCAACGCCTGGCTGCCGTGCAATCCCGGATCCAGATGCAGACCGCCCAGGCCGCCCAACGCTATGCCGCGCAGCAGGCGTACCAGAAACGTTTTGCAGAGTTGGGGGGGACTCCGGACGCCTCCCGACAGGCGATGCTGGAACTCGGTCCGAGGTTGGGGGTTTCCGGATCGGGAATGGCTGCGCTGAGCCGTCCCGGGCCAGGCAAACCCATCTGGGTGCCACCTGACATGCAAAGCGGGGCTCCGGGCCATTTTGAGACCCCGCAGGGGACTGTGCACATACCTTCGCAACTGCGAGGCGACCAGCTTTCCAAACGGGACGTCCTGGGCGCGCTGCGGCAGGAATCCAAGGACCTCCAGGCCGATCCGGCGGTAAAGTATCCCGTGCCCAAGAACGCCACCGACCAGGAAAAGGCCGACGCCACTGCCAAGCAGCAAAAGCTCAAGGACGTGCAGAGCCGCATTGAAAGCATGATTTCCTCCGGCGGGAAGCGGATAAAGGTCAAGGACCCGACCGGGAAACGAGGGACCGTCTCAGAAGAAAGTTTGCCAGAGGCATTGAAACAGGGCTACACCTTAGTCCAATGATATGCCCGTTGATTTCCAGCCGGAGTCCGATCAGGCCATAGACTTCCAACCCGAAGAGACCGCCACCGCCGGGCCCGCCGCTCTGCGTCCCGTTACCGGACCGATCCCCGTCCCGCCCGAGTTTGACCCGACCACGCTGCGGAAGCGTTACCTGGGACCGTACTCCGGCGGACCCACCAGCCCGTACTTCCCGGAGCAGATGCAGGAAGCGGTCTCGACCATTGCGGCTCCATACCGCGCGGCTGGCGCGGTCCTGGGAGGCATTACCGGGGACGTGTCGGAACTCGCCTCCGATTTCCTTCGAAGGACCGGGATCAACCCGGCGGCGACCGCGGGAGAGCCCATGCTCAACGTGCCGCGCATCCCGGTCGTACCGCCCTTGGACGTGCTGGCGCCCAAGACGGGCCAGGCGATTGAGGAAGCCGCTGGCCGCTTGGTCTCAGGCTTCACCGAGCCGGGGCAGGCGGCTCTATTGCCCTTTGCCGGCCTCCGACCGGTTCAGGGTCTCTTTGGCGCTCAGGCGGCCTTGCAGGTGCCAGAGAGCATCCAACAGCTTTACCAGGCCAAAGGCGCGCCGGAAGTCGCTGGCCGCACGTTCGAGGCACTGGCCAATCTCGGAATGGGTTACGGAATCGGTAAACACCTGGCGGGAGAGGTACCACCGCCGGCAATGGGAAAGGAAACAGATGCCCAAGCAATACGAGGAGATAAAGAAGTCGGAACTCAAACGGGGCAAGAGCCTCAAGGAAGCCAAGCGCATCGCGGCGGCGACGTGGAACAAGCAGCACCCGGACCGACCCAACCCGTGGAGACACGAAAAGAAGGGGGGCCGGAAGTTCTACTATTGAACCAGGCTTCGGCGAACAACCGCAGTCTCGGAATAGGACACGAGGTTGAGGTGTTGCCCGATTTTGGGCCACAGGACAAGGAGCATATCCGGGTATTCAGGGCGCTGCCACCCAACCCCGACGGCACCCCCGGCAAGATCCAGATGAGCACCGCCGCTTTCAATAAGTGGCTCTCGAAGGTCCCGGAAAAGGAACGCGCCAGCGCCGTCCAAACCGCCCTAGCCGAGGAGGGTATCCACTCCACCGTCACCCCGGAGCAGGCCCTGGCTTACCTGCAAACGCTCAGCCCGGCCGAGGTGGCACTGGGCAAGAAGCTTTATCTGGGGGACCGGACCGCCGAGGAGGCCGGACTGACGCCGGCCAACCTGGGCCATGAGCTCCTCCGGCAGCGGTTGCAGCGGATTCTCCGGATGCGTCCCACCGAGCTTGCCGAAGTCGCCGGCCGCGAACGCTGGAGCCGGGCCAGCCTGGAGTTCATTTCCCGGATGATTGGCAAGGTGCGCGGATTGCTGAGAACGGATGCTGCTAAGGAAGGCCAAAAGATTGTGAATGGCCTTTTGGACACCTACCAGCGGAACATTGCCAGCCTGACCGGGGAGAAGCTCACCGCCGCGGCCTACCGCGACCCGCATACCGGCCAGGTCTATGCCGGCCAGCATCATCCCGCCATTATGGAAGCCCTGGGCAAAGAGGGTTTTGAGAGCCGGGAAAGCCGCAACACCCCGGACTTTGGATTCTCCACCAATCTGCGACCCTTTGTCTCTCGCACCGAGGCGGCCGGCATCGCTGAAGGCTCCGGCCAGAAACTCGAGCATTTCGACGTCAACGACCAGGAGCAGCCCCAACCGCACTCAAACGAGGTTGCCTCCCCGAGCGACCCAGAGAAGCCGCTGAGCGAGCAGGAAACCCCGCCTGATACGCAGGGAGAAATGCCCTTCCTGATCCGCCGCAAGGAGGACCTCCCGCCGCTCATTCCCGGCGACAAGCTGGTCACCGTGGAGCGCGAGGACGGCAGCCGCTACGTTGCGGCTTTCGGCGGCAAGCATTGGGACCTGAGCTTTATGGGACGCGGCAAGGTCCCGAGCATTGCGGTGCCAGTCAATGACTCCTGGAGCCATGGGGTACTGCCCAAGGGGGAAAAGGTTATTGAGGACGGTGGCGAGAGCGCCCTAAAGCAGGCAGAGGAGCGCGGAGGATCACCCGCCATGATTCGGCGCAAGGCGGACAAGGAGCACCCGGAGCTTTACCTGCCTCCCGCGGGACCTGAGGCAGCCTCCGGACCTCGCCCGGGGCTCAAGCAAGCCACTCCAGACGCCGTGCACCGGGAGGGCTATGGTGTCCTCACCCAGGCTACCGACGCCGCCACCGAGGAGCATCTGGCCGGCAAGAAACCGTCCCCGCCAAGCTTCGCGGAGTTTTCCAAGCAGATGCAGCTTACTTTCGGCGAGATGAACCCCGCCGCTTTGGCCGACGCCTGGGCCACCACCGTTTGGAACCGACTGCAGAACGCCTCCGGAGAGACCCTGGGAGCTCTTCGGGCCGCCCTGGACATGCGGCACAAGCTTGGCACCCGGGACATACCCAACCCGGCACATGTTCCACAGAGAACACCGGAGCTTTCGGTGCCTCCCGGGTCATTCCCCGAGCTCGTTGAGGAAGCCCGGCAACAGCGCGAGTCCACCAAGGAAGCCCGAGCTATGCGGATTTCGGCGGACCGTTACCGAAACAACGTCATCGCGCAGATCGGGGAGAAACTCATTGCCCAGAGCGCCAAAGCCTACAATCTCACCCGGAAGGAGATTACCCCGGAGGACGTAGCCTACGGAGCCAAGTCTGTCCGGCCGGCTTTTAACGAGATTGGACCGGACGAACGTGCCAACCCTGGCCTGCTCGGTACCGTTCTTACGGATGACGCGCGGCAAATGGGGATCAAGGTGAGCGCCACCAAGCGGCTCACGGTCCTGCAGAACCGCTCGACCGGGAAAGTGGAAATGGTTTCCACCTACCGCGACCCTCGCCGCGGGGCGGTCCTGATGGACCCTGACAGTCCGGGACGCACCCACTCCCCCCTGGCCAGCATCCTTAAACGCTGGCGCCCGGTTGTCTCCGTCCTGCTCACCGAGCCGGTAAAGGATTTCCAGCAGAGCTTTTCCAGTCTGGGTGATTTCGAGGATCGGTTCGGCTCTGCCGCGCGCAGCGCAAGACAGGCCGGCGCCAATTACCAGGCGCCTCAAACAGTCTTTATCCCCCCGCAGGAGTCGCCCAACGCCTGGGCTTCCCGAGTCCCCATTACGGAACCAGAAGCGCGGGCCGTATTAAGCAAGGTCCTTGAGGAAGGGCGAACCCTGGACTCGCCCGAGGATGCCAAGCTTGCGCTCCAGTCTCTCCGCTCCACAACCGCCAAGGACCGGCTGGCGATCTCCGGGCTCAAGAAGCTGGCCGCGCGCCTGGAAGCAGCCAACCCCAACGAGACCGCCGAGGGTCTCCTTAACAAACTCGCCCAAACGATTTATGACAACCACAAAGCCGCAACCTCCACGGAGGACTTTCAGCGAAGAACAATGGAAAGCGGACGTCCCCCGACTGTCCCGGCTCCTGGGGCTGTCCCACAAGCTGCCCGAATCGCCACCCGCGCCGCCGACCAAGCCGCGCAAGCCCGCATCGCCCGCGCGCTCTCGGGGCAAGGCAGCGAAGCCGACGTCTTAGAAGCCGCCGGCGCCCAAAGTCCGGCCGACCTGGACAACGTCCCGGCCATGATACGCCGGACCGCTGAGGCCACCGCGCAGGAGGTAAAGCTCGTGTACGAGGACGTCCGGGACATCCTCCGGGCTGGAACCGTCTCGCACCAGGTCTCCGCGGCCGCCGACGCCGCTGATAACGTCGCCAACAATACCGCGCGCCGGGCCGAGTTTGGCATAAGGCTCCAGTCGGTGCACCGCCCGGGCTCAACCCTCAAACGCTGGTTCACCGCCTGGCAGCATGGCAATCCCGACGTGCTGGCCGCGGCGAACGTTATAGTCGAAGCGCAAGGCGTCATGGACAGCGGGGCAATCCATATCGGAAACGTGCGGGCCGCCATTCCCGGCTTTCGCGCCAAGGTTGCCAAAGGCCGCGCCCAGGCGGAGGTAATGGCCAAGTCCCAAAGCTTCCGGGAGCGCCGGATCGGCAAAGCCTGGCTCCGGGCCTGTGACCAGTACGACCGCGAGCTCAACTACGCCGATGCCCACCTGCAGGACCCGGACCTTAAACTGACTGCCGGTCGGGTTAAGCTTGCCCTCGACGCGCAATACAACCTGGAACGCTCCGCCGGCTATGACCTGGCCAAGGACCCCACCTACGTTCCCCACCGTTACGACGTGGAGCTCTGGAGTGGACGCTCCATTGCGTTCCAAAGGGGCAAGTTTCTGGGGCTCAAATTCCGGGAAGCCAAACGGTTCAAGACTCACTATGACGCCATCGAGCAAGGGCCTTATTTGCCAGTTACGCGGGACAGCGCCAGCCTGGTCTCGCACCGTATCCGGCAGGGAACCCAGATGATGCTTCGGGACGCCTGGCGCAAAGGACTGGAAAGCGTCATCCTGCCCAATGGCCGACCGCTGGCGGTTAGGCCCGTCCGTCGAACCGCCACCACCTGGGGCAGCCCGAGCTCCGCCTACGTCGCCATTCCGCAGGGCGGGGGAGCCGCTCCGCCGCTAATCGTACACGAGGATTTTGAGTCCCTGATCCGCAACCTCACCGGGAGAAACGTCATCCACGATTGGGCGCTTACCCGCGGGGCGCTAAACATTTCGCAGAATTTAAAGCATACCCTGCTCATGGGGGACTTCTTTCATTTGGGCCGCGTGGTCTATTACGCCGCCGGCATCCAGCGAACGCTTACGCCTAAGTCCAAGGGAGCCTGGTCCGCTCTGGAGATTGAACCGCGCGATGCCGCGGACGCGATCCAGCGGGGAGTCATAAGCCGCAGTGACGCCGCTTGGGCCAATGAGCCGGTAAAGTTTGGTAGCCAGCAGATCAACCGCCGGACCCTCGCCCGCATGTTCGAGTCCGAGGCGGGATTGAACATCGGCAAGATCCAGAACGCGCTTTACAAGGACCTAGCCACCAAGCTTAGTCCCACTGCCGGACCCATTCGGCGGGGTTTTGTAGCGGTCACCGATCCTTCGGTGGGACGCTATAACCGTTTCCTCTTTGACCGGCTCTCGCGCGGGTTAATGCTCGAGTCCGCCGTGCGGCAGTTTGAAGAGCAGAGCAAGGCCAACCCCGACGTGGATCCGCGCTTGCTGATGGGGGACATTGCCAAGGACGTCAACGTCTTCTTCGGCAATATCGGCCGGCAAGGCTGGTTCAAGGGCGCCTGGCAGCAGGACCTCGCCCGTATGTTCCTGCTCGCCCCTCAATGGGTGGAGGGCTTGATCAAGAAGGAAGCGACCAGTTACACCCGGTACGGCGGGACCGTCGCGCGCGCTTTCGGCGCCAACTACCGCCAGGGATTGCCCGCCCTGGGTACGATCGGCACCGGCATGGGGCGCGGCCTCCTGTTTATGTTCGCCCTCACCCAGGCCGTAAACCTCCTCACCCGCCGCAAGCCGACCTGGGAGAACCCAGAGAAAGAACACCGCTTTGACGCCTGGATCCCCGGTTGGGGATCGGACTCCTCTGGATTCTGGCTCTCACCGCTGGCGCTGTTCAACGAGATCACCCACGACGTTTACCGGCTGGTAGAGGACAAGCCCAAATGGACTGACGCCATCGACCAGATAGCCGGGAACAAGGAAAGCCCCCTGGTCCGGGGGGCTATCGTTTTCTGGACCAGCCGGAGCCCTACCGGGACGTACCTCACCACGGCCGGGAGCCACATCGGCACCACACTGGAGCAACTGGCTCCCGTGCCGATAACCTTTAGCCGGTACGCTCGCGGGCTGGCTCACATGGCAGCGCCCGGCTTGGTCCAAGCCAACCTCCCGGGCCAGGTGCAGCGCCAGGTATTTTCCACCATCGGACTTAAAGTTGAGCCGGCGAGAAGCCCCTTGCAGGAGGCGCAAAAGCTTGCCCGCGACTTCGCTGAGAGCCAGAAGCACTTTGACCCCATCCACCAGGAGGATACCGACCAACCGAGCTACAGCCGGCTGCGCTCCGCGGTCCGCGCCGGCGACGAAGCCGCCGCCTGGAAAGTCCTGGATCAACTCCGCGCCCACAACAAAAAGGACGCTGACATTTTAAAAGCCATGCTGGCCTGGAGGGACCGGCCCTATACCTGGAGCCGGCAGGCCGAAGCTGATTTCCGGTACTCGCTCACCCCCGAGCAGCGGGAGGTTTTGGCGGAAGCGACCTACCAGAAGATGAGGGAGTACCAAGCCTTCCTCCAGATGTACCAGAACCAACCCGCCAAGTAAGGATTGAAACAGGTGCCCCCCACGGTTAGGATTGGCGCATGCCTACGATAGCTGAGTGCGCCTGGACGGCTGGGATCATAGACGGCGAGGGAACCATATATGTGTCAGGTGGAACAAGGAGATCGAATGGGTCCATGTTTGCCCTCTACCTCCGTGTTGCAAATACCGACCCGAGAATGATTGTTAAGCTCAAGCAACTCTGGGGAGGTGGCATTTCTGTGATGGCGCCCCCTGAACGTGGATGCGCCCAGCCATTTCTCTGGACGACTTCGGCTCGGAAAGCAGCTTGTGTCCTTCGCGCCGTAAGACCATTTTTAATAACCAAATCAGACGTTGCGGACCTCGGAATTGAGCTCCAAGAGAGGATATCGACCCGGAGGGGTCTGGCGCGGGTAAAGTCGCCTAGGCTAACTCTGGACGAAATTTGCGCACGAATGAGCCTATACGCTCGGGTGCGTGAAGCGAACAAGAGAGGTCCTGAAAACACAATTCGAATCCTCCACACCCAAGCCCTTTCAGGGCATTTCACAAGGCCAACAAATGAAGAAATGGATACAGAACGCCGTGAACCCGAAGCACAAGGGTTATTGTACCCCAATGACCAAAAAGACCTGCACGCCCGCACGTAAGGCCCTCGCGGAGCGTTTCAAACATGGGGACTTGCACAAGAAGAAACGCCGTGCGGCTCCTGATCACCACGGCTTTTACTGAGCCCGCGCGCGCGGTGGAGGGCGAGGACCAGCGGATCGTCGCAGTGGTTGCGGAAGCGGAGGCTAGACAAGTACAAGTACACCTTCCAGGCTCGACCGGAGGCGCGAAAACCCTTCACCGTGACTACCGCTTCACGTTCTGAGCACCAAAAAACCTCTTTTATATCCACCCACCAGTAGCCTCGCCCGTTTTTCTTCGGTGCCCTAGCCTGAGTACCCACGATCTTTTCCACCTCCCCCGGGACGTAGGGCGGTATGGTCATCCAGGGTTGCACTTAATGCGGCCACCTGTCCGGCTGTGAGAAATTGAGGTTTTCGCTCTCGCCGGCCAAGCGCGCGGCCAGAGCGTTGGAATGGTTCTGGCGGAACTGATCAAACAGCCGCTCCCGGTTAATCTGCTTGGCAATTCCGCCCAGGTAATTGCACCAGCCCGGCCGGGCAATCGAAAGCTCAGCGAGCGCCAGGGCGACCGCATCCGCGTCCGACTGGTGAAGTGTAAAAGTTTCCATTAAAACGGCACCTTAGAGTTTGAAGATGGAGATGATGACTCGCTCAGGTTCCTTCGGTCCAACCTTTTCTTGGCTAACCTCGATCTTCGCTTGGCCTGGCGCATCGCTAGGTATGACTCCAGCGTAGCGCAGTAGGTCAACCAGGTATTTTTCGCACAGGTTGTCCTCATCGAGGAGTCTCTTGCGGTAAGCCTTAACGCTGACAAGAACTCGTCCGCTAATTGTTGCTTGTACTTGTACCGCGCCCACTGCTCCATGCCCAGGATCTCGTTCCAGCTTGGCAGCCTCACCGGCACCTCCAGGACCAGGACGGGCTTTAAGCCTTCGGTGACCGGGGGCAAAATACTCTCCACTTCCGGGGTCGAAAACAGCGGCGGCTGGTAATCTTTCATTGCTCATAAACCTTTTTGATCGCTTCAACTAAAGGATCGGGGTTAGCGATCTTGGCCCAGATCTCCTCGCAGGTAGGCACCTTGCCGCACTCGTAGCACAGCGGCATCTGCGGCCCCTTGCTCGGACCATCTCGGTGGATCCAAAAGAAATTATCCTCCGCGAAAACCATTTCACAGTAAGCGCAACGGAAGCCTTTGCTCATGGGTTGATGCCAAACTCTCGGAGTTTGGTTGCCACCGCCGACGCTTTGCAAACCAAGCAGGTTTTTCCTCCGGGAATATCGCACTCGCAATTTCCAAATGCGGCAATATCACTGAGAATTTTCTCAGATTCGGAAAGTGAATCCCTTTCCCGCTCCGCTCGTTCCAGGCGGTCTATCAGGACCTTGCCTGGCCTATGGGATAAGGCCACGGCGGCTTTATCGGTCCACAGGTTGGGATGAGTGTAAAACAAATGTGCCAGGGATTTGATGCCTGCCGTCATCACCGCCGCGCTCGCCTCGGCCTCGGCCAGGCGTTCGAGGAGGGCTTTGCCTGCGGTGGGCAACAGGGCATTCAGAACCGCTGACTTTTGTTTGCTGATTGCCTGGTCCAACGTTTCTTGGTCTTGCTTCCAAGGCAGGGCAACCGCACCTTGTAGAGCTTCCCTCATCGCTGCGGCGCTCGCCTCGGCCTCGGCCAGCTTCCGCTCAAGCTCTGCGATTTGCTTTTCAGGTGTCCTAATTGCCTGTTTGTACTGTTTGTACGTTAGTTCACTCATAAATCTTTTCACCTGTCACCCGATGGAATTCTTTTGTTTGAATCCCTTCGCGCAGCCGTACAGGAGGCAGGCCGTTTCGTGGAGCTTCTTTTTAGGAGCACCAAACCCTCCCGGCAAACCTTGTTGGCGCCGAACGTCGGCACATTTCAGGGCCAGTTGGACGTAATAGCACAACTGACAGTACGGACCTA
>Ga0075276_10000238_pt1 | contig 16023 bp, 12 predicted proteins | sample SF_Rice_5C_80N_4_FD_69770 | JGI IMG/M metagenome (GOLD analysis project Ga0075276, IMG submission 69770) | Rice paddy soil microbial communities from Twitchell Island, California, USA - SF_Rice_5C_80N_405 | ecosystem: Environmental > Terrestrial > Soil > Paddy field/soil | place: USA: Twitchell... | reverse complement strand
GATCTCCCGCTCGGTATCGGCGTCGAGCCGCTCGCGGATGAAGAGGTTCCGGATCCGCCTTCCGAGCCTCGTCGGGATCTTCATGGAATCGCCTCCTGGCCCGCGAGCCGAAGAACGCGCGCGACCGCCGCGGAGAGGCGCTCCCAGTTCGCGGTTTCCACCTCGAGCTGCCGCTCGCCGGCCTTCGTGAGCGCGTAGAACTTGGCCTGCCGGTTGTTCTCGGAAACGCCCCATCGCGCGTCGACCCGGCCGGCGACCTCCAGCCGCGCGAGCGCCGGGTAGAGCGAGCCCTGGTTGACCTGCAGCACGTCGCGGGAGATCTGCTGGATCCGCTGCGAGATCCCCCACCCGTGCATCGGTCCGAGGGAAAGGGTCCTCAGGATGAGCAGATCCAGCGTCCCCTGCAGGAGATCGGACTTCGGCGCGGGCTTCGGCTTGGCCATTCTCTTCTCCTAGACGTTCGACAGGAGAAAAGGTTTCACGAGCCCCTCTCGTTTGTCAACGAGAGAGCGCCGTCGCGAGTCGGTGAGTCGCGAGTCGAAGATCCTGCGGCCACGGGTCGAAATTCGCATGGATGAAATTCGGGAAATGGAAGTCATGAAACGGCTTAGCGATGGGCGGATCGATCCGAGAGCTGGCCGGGGGAAGCAAGACGATGAGACGGCGAGACGCGAGCCCGACGGGATGCGGGTCGCCGGCGGCGCCCACAGGCGTACCGAAACGGTGCGTCGAAGGGCGACGCGGGCGGCACGCGCCGTGGGCCTTCGCACTGCCGTGCGCGGCGATCGACGCGCTCGGCGCTTTGGGCGCCGGCTGCTCGATATCGGGCTCGATGTATCGCCGCGTCTACGCGGTCTTGACGTGCTTGAGCGCCTCCGCCAGCGGCGTCGGGCGAGCCAGGAAGAACCCCTGCCCGTACGGCACGCCGAGCTCGATCAGCGTTTCGAGCTCCTCTTCCGTCTCGATTCCTTCCGCGATGACGTGGGTGTGGGTCTTCGTCGCGAAGGAGAGCATTGCGTCGAGCAGGTCGCGCTTGATCCGGTGGTTCTGGATCTCGTGCACGAAGACGCTGTCGAACTTCAGGTAGTCGGGCTGGATCTCGGCCAGCGACGAGAAGGAGGCGTACCCGGTTCCCATGTCGTCGACCGCGATCAGGAAGCCCTCCCGGCGCAGCTCCTGCAGCACCTTCGTGAAGAGCGCCTGGTGGAGCGCGTAGGTGCGCTCCGTGATCTCGACGACGATGCCGGAAGGCTCGAAGCCCTTCTGACGGACCTGCCGCTCGAAGATTCCCTCGAGGAACTCGTCGTCCGACGCGGCCGCGGGCGACAGGTTCACGAAGAGCAGCTGGCCGGGCGTGATCCCGCCCGCTTCCTCGAGGATTCGCCGGCGGCAGACCCGTTCGAGCGGCAGGAGGAGGTCGGCGCGTTCGGCGAACGCGAAGAGGGTCTCGCCGCTCTCGAAGCCGCTCCCGGGCGGTCCCCAGGAGAGCGCCTCGAAGGCGCACACCCGGTTCGTGGCGAGCTCGAAGATCGGCTGGAAAACGGGCGTGATCCGCGAGTCGGCGATGATCTTCCGGAGCACGTCGGTTCCGCGGAGCTCCGCCCGGGCCGTGCGGTCGTAGACCTCGCCCCGCGCCTCCCGGACGCCGCGATAGATGAGGCGCTCGACCCGCACCTTCGGGTCGGCGAAGATCACGGAGGCGCCGACGTAGTTCCGGAACCGGTCCGCCGAAGGCAGCCGCTGGGAGAAGAACTTCTTGACGTAGTGGTCCAGGCGTTCGGCGCGCTCGGACAGCCACTCGGTGGGAGAGCCCGTCTCGATGCGCTCCGCGTCGAGCGGGAGGAAGAGGAAGACTTCATCGGCCCGGACGCCGGGCAGGCAGAGGAGCCCCTCGGGGACGACGCCGTTGCCCCGATCCCCTTTGAGAGCGCGGATGAACTCGACGACCAGACGATCGTACGCCTGCCATCCCCACGACTCCTCCAGCCGGCGTTCCGCGTAGAGCGAGAGGGTGAAGACCCCGAGCGGGAGCCCGCTCTCGAGTTGCCGGCGCAGCTCGTCGACGATCCCGGCGAGCGTCGGGAGCCCCGTTTCCGGGTCGTTCAAGCGCGAGCGGTACTGGAGCCATTCGGCCCGGAGACGCCCGGTCTCGTCCCGGTCGAAGTCGGCGGGGGAGTTCACGCCTGCCTCCCGAGGATCGAGCGGACCTCCGAAACGACTTCCGCGGGGGAAAACGGCTTCTCGACGTAGGAGACCGCGCCTTCCTGGAGGCCGATGATCTTGTCGCGTCCCTCGGTGCGGGCGGAGATCATCGCGACGGGGATGGCGGCCGTGCGCTCCTCGACCTTGAGGGCCCGCAGGACCTGCCACCCGTCCATCTCCGGCATCATGACGTCCAGGAGGATCACGTCGGGGACCTCGTCGTAGGCGAGGGTGAGCGCCGTGGGGCCGTCCGCGGCGACGAGCGTCCGAAAGCCTTCGGTTTCGAAGACGACGGTCAGGAGGTCGAGGACGTCGTCCTCGTCGTCGACGATCAGGATGCAGGGTCGCGCGCCGCTCACGACGCGGCCTCCGCGCGGGGAGGAGGCGGCGGCGCGAGCGCGGCGCGGATCTCCGCGAGGAGGCGGTCGAGCCCGCCGGTCTTCCCGAGATAGCTGCGGACGCCGAGCCGCAGCCCTTCGGCGACATCCTCCGGGCTCTCGCGGGCGCTCAGCACGATCACGGGAACGTCGGCCAGGGCGGATTCGCGCAGCCGGCGCAGGACCTCCCAGCCGGTCATTCCGGGCATCATAACATCGAGGATGACGAGGTCCGGACGCTCTCGCGGCGCGAGCTCGAGCGCTTCGCGGCCCGACGCCGCCGTGATCGTCCGGTAACCGCGCGACGAGAGCATGTCCGCGAGATGGGACGTGACGTCCGGCTCGTCGTCGACGACGAGGATCGTCGCGCTTGAGGGATCGCGGCGCGCGAGCGCGGTCTCCACCGCCTCGACGAGGGCCGCCCCCTCGACCGGTTTCATCAGGTAGTTGTGCGCTCCGAGTCGGAAACCTTCCGCCTTCTCGTTGACGACCGTGACGAGGAGCGTCGGGATCGCGCGGGTCTCGGGATCCGCCTTGAGGGCCTGGAGGACGTCGAATCCGTCGCGGTCGGGGAGAAAGACGTCGAGAAGGATGAGATCGGGCCGGGCGGAGCGCGCCAGCGCGAGACCCTGATCCGCGGTCGACGCGACGACGACGTCGCGACCATCGCCGCGCAGCGCGTCGACGAGATAGGACAGGAAGTCGGCGTCGTCGTCGATCGCGAGGATCCGGACGGGATGCGGCTCCCGCGGGCCCTCGCCCGCCGGCAGCTCCGGGTGCGAGACGCGCCCGGCCGCGACCGGCAGCGCGAAGCGGAACACCGTGCCGCCGCCCGGGCGGTCCTCCACGTCGATGGCGACGTGGTGCGCGTCGAGGATCGACTTCACGATCGCGAGGCCGAGCCCGACCCCGCCGAACCGCCGCGCCGCCCCCGCCTCGATCTGGTAGAACTTCGTGAAGATCCGTTCCCGCTCCGGCCCCGCGATGCCGATCCCGCTGTCGGCGACGGCGATCCGGACCTCGCGGCCCGACACGTCGGGCTCGGCCGTCACCCAGATGCGTCCGCCCGAAGGAGTGAACTTGATCGCGTTGACGACGAGGTTCTCGAAGACCTGGACGAGCCGATCTCGGTCGCCGACGACCGCCGGCAGGGGATCGGCGATCTGCGGCTCGAGCCGGACCTTCTTTTTCCGGACGTCCGCCTCGAGCGAAGCGAGCGTCTGGCGAAGCACGAGGTCGACCCGGAACGGGGCCGGGTTGATCGCGACGCGCCCGAGCTCCATCCGGGAGAAGTCGAGGAGCATGTTGATGTTCTTGTTCAGCCGGTCGATGTTGCGCAGACAGATCGAGAGCGCCCGTCCCTGCTCCGCGCTGACCGGGCCGAGATTGCCGTCGCTCATGAACTCGACGTAGCCGCGGATCGCCGACAGCGGCGTCCGGAGCTCGTGGCTCACGTTGGCGAGGAGGTCCGTCTTCAGCCGATCGAGCGTCTTCAGCTCCTCGTTGGCCGTTTCGAGCTTCTGGACGTGCTCCTCGAGACGGCTGGCCATCCGGTCGAACGTCTGCGAGAGCTCGTCGATCTCGAGCGAACCCGCCGAGACCGCGATCTCGCGCCGGCGCCCCTGCTCGAACGACCGCACCCGCTTCGTCAGCTCCTCGATCGGGCGGGCGACGCGGGTGCCGAGGCCGCGCGCGACGATCGCCATGATGACGAGCGAGCCGGAGAGGAGCACCGCGACCGGCAGGGCGGTCGCGCGGACCGCGGCGTCGAGCGACCGGTAGGTGAAGACGTAGAGCACCGAGTAGGGGTGACGCCCCCACTCCTCGATGAACGGCGAGACGATCAGCAGGAGGTTGCCGAGCCGGGGGTCGCGCTCGTGGAAGACCTGGGCGTTGAGCTCCGCGGTCGCGTCGACGAGCCGCGGATCCTCGATCCGCCGCTCGGGACGGTTCTCCTGGAGGTTGTAGTCCATGCTCTCGGACGAGTCGTAGAGCACGTGGCCGTCGACCGAGAGGATGAGGATGCGGCGGACGTCCGGGTTCCACGTCATCGTGCGGCGCACGATCTCCCGGAACTTGTAGGAGCCGGAGTGGTAGTAGACGCGGTACTGCTGACAGATCTGGTCGTTCGTCGTCTCGGCGAACATGAGCGCGGTCTGCTCGAGGAGCTGCTTCTGGTCGCGGTAGCGAACGACGATCATCGTCGCCGCGACGAGCACGAGGAGGATTCCCGTGACGCTCGCGAGGACGAGCTCGAACCGCTTCTTGAGCGGACGGCTCCGCGGGGCTTCCGCGCTCATCGCAGCCGGACCTCCGGGAGCCAGATCTCGCCGTCGGCGCGCGGCTCCCAGACGACGTCGCGCGTCAGGACGTACCGATCCTCCGGAACGTAGAGCGGAATGTAGGGGAGATCGGCGACCGCGATCGCCATGGCCCGCTTCTCGATCTCGACCCGCGCGCCCGGATCGATCGTCGCCACGAGCTGCTCGATCAACCGGTCGAGCTCGGGATTCGAATAGCCGGTCCCGTTGTCGCGGCCGAGACCTCCCGGCCCTCCGCGCGTGTGGAGCGACGATTCGAAGAGCTCGGCCGATTCCCCGGACGTGCAGACCCAGCCGGTCAGGTGGAAATCGGAGCTCCCCTTGTCGATGCGGTCGTAAAACCGCTCCTTCGGCCAGAATTTCGTCGTCACGCGGATGCCGCCCTCCCCGAGCTGCTCGACGAGGTTTCGGATCATCGGAGTCGAGGCCTCGCTCTGGATGTCGAGGACCATGTCGACTCCGTCCGGATGTCCGGCTTCCGCCAGCAGCGCCCGCGCCCGGGCGGGATCGTGGATCGGGAGCGCGATCGACGAGTTGTACCCGATGACGTCCGGCGGGACGTACTGCGACGCGGGGAAGCCGTGATTGGCGGCCCCCTTCCGGAGGAGCTCTTTCAGGTCGATCGCGAGCCGGATCGCCTCCCGGACGCGGTGGTCGGCCAGGGGATTGCCGGGGCGGGGGGCGACGTTGATGCCCAGATAGGAAACCGTGAGGCTCGGGCGTGCGATGAGCCGGAGGCGCGGGTCGGCGCGGTGCTCCTCCCATCCCTGGCGCGGGCCCTCGAGGAGCACGGTCGGGCGATTTTCCGAGACGAGCCTCCAGCGCGCCTCCGGCTTCTCGACCGAGCGGAAGACCGCCCGCGCCATGGCCGGTTTTCCGCCCCAGTACCCGTCCCATGCCGCGACCTCGACGCGGTCTCCCGGCGTCCAGCCGACGAAGCGGTACGGTCCGCTCCCGACGGGATGCCGGAAGAACTCGGCGTCGCCTTCGCGCGTCAGCCGCTTCCCGGGAAGGATGTAGACGAACGAAAGCCGGGTGAGCAGAGGCGTCGGCTCGTCCGTCTCGATCTCGACCGTTTCGGGGTCGGGAGCGTCGATCCGCCGGATTCCCGAGAGGAACGGGTAGATCTCGGATTCGGGATGCGCGAGCACGCGGCGCAGCGTGAAGACGACGTCCTCCGATGTGAGCGGGCTGCCGTCGTGGAACCGGACGCCGGGACGCAGATGCAGCCGCCAGGTCCGCTCGTTCGGGTTCTCCCAGCGCACCGCCAGCGCCGGCTGGAGGGTCATGTGCTGGTCGAACCGGAGCAGCGGATCGAAGAGGTTCATCGACACGATGTCGTTGACCACTTCGAACGCGCGGTTGGGGTCCAGAGTGGTGATGTCGGAGCTCTGGACCACGGAGAGCGGGGGCGCGTCGCCGCGGCGCGCGCATGCCGCGGCGCAGACGAGCGCCGCCGGCGCCAGGAGGCGGATGGTCCACCGGAACGTCGATTTCATCGGGCGGCTCAGGTGCGGCGAGTATATCGCACCGGTCGGGCGCCGAGCCGCGGTATAGAATGGAGACCGTCAGCATCGAGAAGCAGCCGAGAAGCAGATGAAGCAGGGGTCCCGGTGGGCACCGATCCTCGCACTCGCGGTCTGGGCCGGCGGTTGCTCCCGGCCGCAGCCTCCCGCCGCGACGCACCTCGCGATCGGACAGCTGACGTCGGCGACGACGCTCGATCCCCATCTCCAGGACGACGAGCGGACCTACTCCACGCTCGACCACTTCTACGACAAGCTCGTCGGGTTCGGGCCGGAGATGCAGATCGTGCCGGAGCTCGCCGTGCGATGGGAGAACCTTTCCGACACCGAGTGGCGATTCCACCTGCGGCGCGGCGTGGTTTTCCACGACGGGCGGCCGTTCGGAGCCGAGGACGTCAAGACGTCGATCCGTCGGGCGCAGACGCTCGCGGGATCGATGGTGAGCTACTACGTCCAGTCGATCCGAGAGGTCCGCGTCATCGACGACCTGACGGTCGCGCTGCTGACCCGTGACCCGAGCCCGGTGCTCCTGAACAAGCTGGTCTTCATCGCGATCGTCCCGCGCGACACCGCGGAGGCGCCGATCACGAATCCGGTGGGGACGGGTCCGTATCGCTTCGTCGGCGGAGCGCCCGGCCAGACGATCGAGGGGCGGCGATTCCGGCGGTTCTGGGGGCCGCGGCCGGAATTCGACCGGGTGCGGATCGTCTCTCTTCCGGATGCGCGGGAACGGGCGCGTGCGGTGCTCGACGGGCAGGTGGATGCCGTGGGCCGTTTCCCGGAGGAGTTCTGGGAGTGGGCGTCGGGCCAGAAAACGATGCGGCTCGTCTCCCGTCAGGGGATCTCCGAGGTGCTGCTCGGTTTCTCCGTCAAGCCGGGGAGCCCGTTCGCCGATCCCCGGGTGCGCGAAGCCGTGGCGCTTTCCGTCGACCGGAAGGAAATCGCCGTGAGCGGCTTGAAAGGTCTCGCCGCGCCGCTCGATCAGCTCGTGCCGCCGAGCGTCTTCGGCTATTCGAGCCGTCTCTCTCCGATGCCGTTCGATCCCGCCCGCGCGCGCCGGCTCCTCGCCGAGGCCGGCGTCGGCGGCGGTTTCGAGACGCCGATCCTGCTTCCCGATTACCTCCGCGGGATCGCGGACGTGCTGCAGAAACGGCTCGCGGCGCTCGGCATACGTCTGAAGCCGGACGTCCGTCCGTTTTCCGAGTTCAACCGGAAGTGGCGCGGCGAGGACGTTCCGATGACGCTCTTCGGATGGGGGGCGGCTACCGGGGATGCGTCGGATTTCCTGGATGCGCTTCTCCACTCGCCAGAGAACGGCTACGGCCGTTCGAATCGGTTCGGCTATGCGAATCCGGAGATGGACCGGCTGATCGAGCTCTCCGACCGTACGCTCGACCCGGCGGCGCGCCAGGAATCGATCACGAACGCGCAGGAAATCCTGCGGCGCGACCTTCCTTTCATCCCCCTCGTCCTGCGGTACGACCTCTATGCGCTCCGGCGGAACCTGGTCTGGACACCGCGGCCGGACCGGAAGGTACGGGCCTTCGATTTCAAGCTCGCGCAGCCCGCGGGATAGCGGGACGGAGGAGGCGATGCCGACAGGAGCGGGTCCTGTCGCGGCGCGCCCCGGCAGGCTCGGCCGGCGCGTGTGGAGGAAATTGTTACAGACCGGTGCGCGGCGGCCGACTCCCGCCGGGAATCGCACCGCGCCACCCGCTCGACGCTCGCGACTCTGACTCGCTACCCGCGGCAGACGCTCGCTTCGGGGTGGTTGGGGGAGGCGGCGCGGCGCGCCGCGACAGTGTTCTTTTGCTCGCGCAGCCGTAAGCCGCGCCGAAGCTTTAGCGGGGCGGACCGCGGCAGACGATGCGGCGCGGCTCAGCCGCGCCGCCGAATGACCTCTCCCCGGGGGAGAGGATGGCCGCGAATGCGAGCCGGTGAGGGTATCCCGCAGGATCTCTTCGGGGTGATTGGAGGAGGTGGCGCTGCGCGCCGTGGCGGGATTGTCTTGGTCGCGCAGCCAGCGGGATAAGGGGAAAGTCGAAAGTCGAAAGTCAAAAGGCAGAGGTGGAAAAAAGAGCCCGTTACCCGGCTCCGGCCGTAACTTTCAAGTCTGGCGATCGCGGGATCCTCCGGGTTAGCCCTTAGACTTTCGACTCCCGACTCCGGCCGACATTCGACTTTTGACTTCCGATCACGGCTCGGGTCGACCGACGAAGCGAGTTCAGCGGCAGCGATCCCGGATCGCTGTCCGCTGCAACGAGCGTCAATCGTTCTTCGGCGTGATCTCGGGAGCGAGGATCAGGCCGTCGTTGCGCGGCTGCCAGGAGAGCCGCCGGTCGACGGCGTAGTCGTCGTCGTCGACGTAGAGCGGGATCCAGACCAGGTCGTCCATCAGCGTCTTCTCGACATTCTGGAGCGCGTCGCGGCGCGCGTTGATTCCCTGCATCTCGGCGCTCGCCTCGATCGCGCGGTCGACGTCGGGGTTGCTGTACCCGACGTAATTGTGGATCCCGAAATGGCGCTCCGAGTCGAGCGAATGAAGGACGTTGTCGAGAATGTCGCTGATGTCCCCCGTCAGACAGCCGAACCGCGAAAGGTGCAGAGGAGAGCGGCCGGCGTTGGCGATCGCGAAGAAGTCGGGGTCGGAGACGACACGGACGTCGACGCGGATCCCGACGTCGCGAAGCTGCGCCGCGACGATGGCCGCCGGCTCCGCGAAGAGCTTGCGCGTGAGGAAGGGCGCGGTGATTCCATCCGCGAGGCCGGCCTGCGCCAGCAGCGCCCGGGCGCGCGCCGGATCGAACGCGGCCTCTCCGATCCGGGGATTGAAGCCGAAGATGAAGGGAGGAACGAGCTGGGTCGCGGGGACGGCGTCGTAGGGGAGCGCGGCGATCAGCCGGCGCCGGTCGATCGCCACGTTCATCGCTTCCCGGACCAGGCGGTTCTTGAACGGGTTCGGCCGCGGCTCGACCCCGCCGGGGTCGTCGTGCGCGAGATCGTAGCCGAGGTATTTCACGAAGATGCTCGTCCGGCGGAAGGTCCGGTAGCGGGAAGAGCCGGCGAGGGCCGCGGCGAGCCTCTTCGAGTTGCACTGGACCATGTCCGCCCGTCCCGCGAGGAGGTCCGAGAGCGCCTGGTCGGGCGAGCGGTCGAGCCGGAACGTCGCCTCACGGATCGGCGGCCGGGGTCCCCAGTACGCGTCGTTGCGGACGACTCGCAGAAGCTTGCCCGGGGACCACTCGGCGAGGCGGTAGGCGCCGGTTCCGTCCGGATGCCGGTCCAGGACCTCGCGCGTGGCTCCCTTCGGGACGATCGGGATGAACCGCAGCTTGTTGAGCAGGACCGCGAGCGGCTTCGTCGTGCGGATTCGCACCGTGTGGCGATCGACCGCGACGACCGAGTCGATGTAGAGGAGGTAACCCGTCATCTCGAGACCGGGGGTCCGGAGCAGGCGGTCGATCGTGTAGACGACGTCGCTTGCGTCGAAGAGCTTTCCGTCGTGGAACCGCACGTTCTCCCGGAGATGGAAGACCCAGGTCGACGGGTCCGGGTTCTCCCACCGGCTCGCCAGGCACGGCTGGATCTGCATGCTCGCGTCGGTCGTCACGAGAGGCTCGTAGATCTGCGAGACGATGGCGAACGAAGCGAGCTGGTTCCGCGCGTGCGGGTCGAGCTCGACGACGTCGTGCGGCACCGAGATCCGGACGGCGTCCCCGAACGGAGGGCGGGCGCGCCCGCACGCGGCGGCGGCGAGGGCGATCCCGAGGACGACCTTCCGGAGAGATTCCACGGTTTTTCGGGCCATTCTACTCCCGCGCGCGGATTTCGCCGTCGCCTTCGACTTTCGGAGATCGAAGTTTCGCGCCTCCCCGAGGGCGCGGCGGCTATTCGAGCGCCGCGCGGATCTCCCGCGCGATCGCCGGGACGAAGGCGGTCAGGCCGTGGTCCCCTTCCTCGATCACCACGAAGCGCGACCCCGGGGCGAGTCGGCCGGAGTCCCGCCAGCGCCTCCAGACGGCCTCCACGACGTCGAAGGGGACGCTCTCGTCCCGGCGCCCCATGACGACGGTTACGGGGGCCTCGGGAGGAGAGGCGTCCACGTCGAGGACGGCCATGCGCTCGAAGAACGGCCGGTGCACCGGCATCTCCCGATTCTCGCCGTGGTGGAAGAAGCGGGGCGGGTTTTCCTCAGGGAGCTTTTCGATCCAGCGGCGGCCGAACCCCAGCGCGGGCGCGACGAGGACGAGGGGGACGCCGGGAAACGCGGGCGCGACCGCGAGCGCGACGAGCGCGCCGAGAGAGCTCCCCGTGATCGCATCGGGGGGACGGCCCGCCGCCGCTTCGCGCGCGCGGCCCGCCATCGCGTCGAAATCGAGATGCGCGAAATCGGGGGCGTTCAGGTCCGGAGCCACGATCTCGATCCCTTCCGGGGCGAAGATTCGCTCGAGCGCCTCGACCTTCCGCCCCCGGGGCGAGGAAGCGAAGCCGTGGAGATAGAGAACCCGGCGACGTTTCCCCGGCGCCCGCTCCCCGGCCTCGGGGACGGTCAATCGAAGACCGCCACCACGGGCGCGTGGTCGCTCGTCCCGACGTCGGCGAGGACGGCGGAGCTCCGCGCCCGCGTGGCGAGACGCTCGCTCGCGAGGAGGTAGTCGAGTCTCCAGCCGATGTTGCGCTGGCGCATGTTCCTCCACGGCGCCCACCACGTGAAGAGGTTCTCGTTGTCCGGGTCGAGCGCGCGTCCCACGTCGACGAGCCCCCGGGCGAGGAGACGCTCCAAGAGCGCGCGCTCCTCGGGGAGCTGGCCGATGACCGGGCGACGCTCCTTCGGATGCACGTCCCGGTCGGTGCGCGCGACGTTGAAGTCGCCGCAGAGCACGACCGTGTCGCCCGCTCGCTGACGCTCGGCGGCGAAGTCGTCGAGCGCCTCGAGGAAGCGGATCTTCGCGGCGAAGTCTTTCCCCCCGTTCGGGACGTAGATCGAGGCGACGAGGAGATCGCCGGCGCGGGCGGTCACGATGCGCGTCTCGTGGTCGAACGAAGGATGCGAGAACGCCGGCTTCTCCGGGAACGTCTCCCGGCGCAGATGCAGGCCGACTCCGGAATAGGCGCGCTCGCCGTGCCAGTAGCACCAGTAGCCCTCGATCTCGCAGAGGAGCAGGGGGATCTTGTCGGGCGGGGCCTTGATCTCCTGCAGGCAGACCACGTCGGGCCGGTCGCGCTCGATCCAATCCGCGAGCTGCCGCTCGCGGGCCCGGATGCCGTTGACGTTCCACGTCGCGATCTTCACGGCACAATCCTACCGGGAGATATCATCGTCGCGTGAGAATCCGGCTCGCGGCGGCCGCGGCAGTCGTCCTCCTGATCCCCGCGCTCTCCCGCGCGGCTTCTCCGCGAAGCCGGCGCGACGCCGACGCGCTCGTGCGCCTCGAGGAGCGGTGGGTCGGCGCGCTCGTTGCCCGCGACGCGGCCGCCGTCGGGGAGATCCTCGCGGAGGACTTCCTCGACTCCACGTACAAGGGGGAGCTCCACACGAAGAGCGAGGCCCTCGCGGCGCTCCGGTCGCCGGCCCGCGCCGAGACGACCCAGCGTCTGTCGGACCTGCGGGTTCGGATCTGGGGCGCCGCCGGGGTCGTGACCGGGATCAACACCGTGACCGCGCGCGACGGGTCGTTTTCCGTGCGCGTCCGGTTCACCGACGTCTTCGTGCGCCGTGGAGACCTCTGGAAGGCGGTTGCGGCGCACGAGACCCTGGTCGAAGGAGGCCGCTGATGCGCCGGATCGCCGTCTGGTTCCTTCTCGCCGGCTCGTTCGGGGCCGCCGCCGCCGCCGCTTTGCCCGAGGGGTCGCGCTGGTGGGCCCACGTCCGGCGCCTGGCCTCCGACGAGATGGAAGGCCGCGGCACGGGCACGCCGGGATACCGCCGGGCCGCCCGGTACGTCGAGAAGGTCCTGTCGAGCGCGGGCGTGGCGCCGGCCGGGGCCGCCGGCTGGGAGCAGCCGGTGCGCTTGCGTTCCCGGCGCCTCCTCGAGGACCGTTCCCGCGTCGCGCTGGTTCGGGGCGGGGCCGAGGAGCCGCTCGCCTTCGGCGACGACGTCATCGTGAGCGTTCGGACGGACCCCGCGCCCGAGCTCGACGCGCCGGTCGTCTTCGTCGGCTACGGGGTGTCGGCGCCCGGGCAGGGACACGACGATTTCGCGGGAATCGATCTCCGCGGCAAGCTCGCCATGTTCCTCTCCGGCAGCCCGCCGGGGCTCTCGCCCGAGGTCTCCGCGCACGCCCAATCTTCGGGAGTGCGCTGGAAGGCGCTCCGCGCCGCGGGCGCGGTCGGAGAGATCGTCGTTTTCAACCCGCGGCACATGGAAAGCCCGTGGGAGCGCCATGCCCGCGCTCGCGCCATGCCGTCGATGTCGCTGGCCGATCCCGCGCTCGACGAGCTCGCGGGAGAGCGGCTGGGGATGGCGGTCAATCCCGCGCGGGCGGAGAAGTTCTTCGCGGGCGCGCCGCACACGTTCGCCGAGCTCGTCGATCTCGTCGAGGCGGGAAAGCCGCTGCCGCGGTTCCCTCTCGCCGTGTCGGTGCGGGCGACTCTGCGCGAGGAGACGCGGAGCGTCGAATCCTTCAACGTCGTCGGCGTGCTCCGGGGCTCGGACCCGAAGCTCTCGAAGGAGTTCGTGGTGCTCTCGGCCCATCTCGACCACCTCGGCGTCGGCGTGCCGGTCTCGGGCGACGCGATCTACAACGGGGCGATGGACAACGCGTCGGGCTGCGCCGCGCTCCTCGATTTCGCCGAGACGGTCCGCGAGTCGCGCCGGCCGCTCCGCCGGAGCGTGCTGCTCGTGTTCGTCACGGGGGAGGAGAAGGGCCTTCTCGGATCGCGCTGGTTCGCGCTCCACCCGACCGTCCCGCGCGACGCGATGGTCGCCGACCTCAACATCGACATGTTCCTGCCGCTCTTTCCGCTCCGGCTCGTCACCGTGCTCGGGCTCGACGAGTCGGACGTCGGAGACGCCGTCCGGGCGTCGGCCCGCTCGCTCGGCATCGCGGTGCAGCGCGATCCGGAGCCCGAGCGGCACGTCTTCATCCGGAGCGATCAGTACAACTTCGTGCGCGACGGGATCCCCTCCGTGATGGTGGACGTCGCCGCTCCCGCCGGAAGTCCCGACGCCGATCGTCTCAAGCGGTGGCTCGCCGAGCGGTATCACGCGCCGTCGGACGATCCCGGGCAGCCCGTCGACCTCGCCGCGGCGGCGGCCTACGAGAAGCTCATGTTCGGCGCCGCGCGTGAGGTGGCCGACCGGGACGAGCGCCCGCACTGGAAGCCCGGGAGCTTCTTCCGCCGTTTCGAGTCGCGGTGAGCGGCTCGGAAGAGATCGCGCGCCGCCTCGACGCCCAGTTCTCCTCGTGGACGACCGTTCTCGGCGATCCGGCGTCGCCGCGCCTCGATCGCGCGCCGGCTCCGGACAAGTGGTGCGCCCGCGAACACCTGGCCCACGTCACGCGGATGCACGGGGTCTGCGCGGCGCGCGTCCGCGTCATCCTCGCGCGCGAATCGCCGCTCCTGCCTCCGTACCGCGCCGAGAAAGACCCGACCTGGCGGCAATGGCGGGCCATGACGGCGCCGGATCTCCTCGGCACGGCAGCCGGCCGGCGGGTCGGGCTGATCGAGGCCGTGCGTTCGCTGTCGGAGCCGGACCTCGCCCGGATCGGCGTCCACGCGGCGCTGGGACCGCTCGCGCTCTCGGAGTGGCTGGAGTTCTTCCTGGTGCACGAGGCGCATCATCTCTACACGATCTTCAAGCTGGTCAGAGAGAGCTGACGCGGACCCTACGCGCCGTTATACGCGTCCGGCGGGCCTGCCGTCGGCTAGACGTACGTTCTCAGTACGCCTTCGCCGCCGGTCAGGCCCGCCGGGCGCGTCTTCCAGCACGTCTGGCCGCGTCTCATCGCTTCCGCAATCGGGAAGAGCGGGTAGCGCCCGCGGGCCGGGCGCCCGCATCCCGTCTCGCTCGCGTCTCGGCGCGTCTGAACGTCTGTGGACTCGATGAGTAACGCTGAATTTGCGCGGAGCGGGCTGGCGCCGAGGGCCTGAGCCCGAAAGTCGAATCAGCTGGCGGAGACCGGCCGCGGTTTGAGGCTCGCGAGCTTCTCGGCTTCCGGGAATGAGTCGAGCGCGCGCTGGAGCTGGACATCGGAGCGGAGCCAGCTCTTCCACCCCTCGTCGGGGCCGTATTTCGAGGAGAGCACGTCCTGCGCGATCTCGGAATCGATCCGGCTTCGCGTCTCGTCGCGCAAGTACTCGGCCCGCGCGGCGTCCGCCTTCTCGATCCCCTGGGCCTCGAGGAACCGGAAGAGCTCGGCCTGGACCGCCGCGTCGACCGCGAAGCTTCGGGGGACGTCGGGGTGGCGCGTCAGGTAGTCGACCGCGAAGTTGAAGAAGACGCCGTGCGCCTGCAGGCGGCGGGCGAAATTGGAGGGCTTCGGCGCGGGAACGATCTCGTCGGGAGTGATCCCTCCCGCGGCATACACGGGCCTCCCCGCGTCGGTCGCGAAGAGCTTCCCCGTCCGCTTCGAGGTGTCGGGGGCCGAGTCGTCGTGGATGTCCGGAAGGAGATAAGCCGAGAGGTCCGAGTAGTCGCGCTGGATCCACCGGCCCGACGGGGTGAAGTACTTGGCCGTCGTGAGAGCGAGGCCCGCCCCGTAGGAGACCGGGTAGACGCCCTGCACGAGCCCCTTGCCCCAGGACGTGGTGCCCAGGATCAGCCCCCGGTCGTGGTCCTGCACCGCTCCCGCCACGATTTCCGACGCGGAGGCGGACCCGCGGTTGATCAGGACGACGAGCGGTCCGCCGAACCGGCGGGCGCGGCCCGCCGCGGGGTAGTCGCGCACCGACGACGGGATGCGGCCGCGCGTCGTGACGATCATCTGCCCCTTCTTCAGGAAGATGTCGGCGATCGCGAGCGCGGGCTCGAGGACGCCGCCGGGGTTGCCGCGAAGGTCGAAGACGAGGCTCTTCATCCCGTCGCGCTGGAGGCGCTCGATCGCCCGGGACGTTTCCTCCGCCGAGGTCTGCGTGAACTCGGCGAGCTGGATGTACCCCACCCCGTCGGCGAGGAGGAAGGCGTGGCGCACCGAATTCTGCGGGATCTCGTCGCGCGTGACCGTGAGCGTGATCGGCTCCTCGAGGCCCGGCCGGTGGATCGTCAGGCGGACCGACGTGCCCTTCGCGCCGCGGACGTGATCCGAAACCCGGCGAGTGTCCCACGAATCGTCGAGGCTCTCGCCGTCGATCGCCGTGATGACGTCGCCCGTGCGCAGTCCGATCTTCCAGGCCGGCGTCCCCTGAGCGACGGACATGACGGTCACCCGCCCCTGCCGGCGCTGCATCGAGATGCCGATCCCGAAGTACGAGCCGTGGTGCCGCTCTTCCAGAGACGAGAAATCGGCCGGCTCCAGGAACGCCGTGTGCGGATCGAGCGAGGAGAGCATGCCGTGGATCGAGGCATAGACGAGCTTCTCGGCGGGCACCTTCGTCGCGTTCCACGACTCCGCGGTCGAGACGAGCTGGGCGTATTCGGCGAGGGCCGAGGGAGG
>Ga0075276_10000237_pt1 | contig 16042 bp, 12 predicted proteins | sample SF_Rice_5C_80N_4_FD_69770 | JGI IMG/M metagenome (GOLD analysis project Ga0075276, IMG submission 69770) | Rice paddy soil microbial communities from Twitchell Island, California, USA - SF_Rice_5C_80N_405 | ecosystem: Environmental > Terrestrial > Soil > Paddy field/soil | place: USA: Twitchell... | reverse complement strand
GCTGGTTCTCCCTTCGCTGCGGGAACTGGGCCCATTTCCGTCGCGGCGGACCCGGCGGGCGAGTTTATCTACGTGGCCAATCAGGGCTCGAACACGCTCTCTAAGTTTGCGCTCAGTTCCACCGGCGCGCCCTCCCCGGCGGGATCTCCGGTGCCCGTGGGACGCAGCCCTGTATTTGTCGCCCTCGACTCTACCGGCAACTTTTTGTTTGTGGGAAATGGATTGTCAGCCAACCTGTCGGAATTTGCGGTGAACTCGAGCGGACTGGCAAAGGTCGACCAGTCGCCCTACGCCACCCCCTCAGCGCCCACCGCGCTGACCACTGTAAAATGAGCGGTTCTGCGGGCTAAGCAGTTTGTGGCTCGGGCGCCCCTTCGGCAAGCTCAGGGGCAAGCTTTCGCCCGCGAAATCTCTACGCCGCGTTGATGGTGCGCAGTTGCCGCGCCCGCTCGTACACCCGCACGTACTCCCGCGCCGAAGCGTTCCAGGAGAAGTCCTTGTTCATTCCGCTGCGCATCAAGCGCTGCCACGCATCACGGTCCTGATAAGCTTTCAGCGCCAGCTTGACCGTGTCCAGCAGGGCTTCGCCCGTGTACTCGCTGAACTTGAACCCCGTTCCCCTGCCGGTGCGCGGCTCCCAGTTCTCGATGGTGTCGTCCAGCCCTCCGGTGGCGCGCACAATCGGCACCGTGCCGTATTTGAGGCTGTAGATCTGGTTCAGTCCGCAGGGCTCGTAACGCGAAGGCATCAGGAACATGTCGCTTCCAGCCTCAATCTTGTGTGCCAGCGCGTTGTCGTAGGCGACTTTCACTGCGATCTTTTGCGGATATTGCTTGTGCAGCCGCAAGAACATGTCCTGATACTCCTTGTCGCCGGCGCCCAGCGCCACTACGATCATCTGTTCCCGCGCCAGCCGGTCCATCACCTGGGAAATGAGGTCGAATCCCTTTTGTGCCGCGAACCGGGAAACAATGCCGATCACGGGCAGCTTGACGTCCGCGTCGGTAATGCCGAATTGCGTGAGCAGATCCCGCTTACATGCCGCTTTGCCGCTCAGTTCCTCGGGTGAATAGTGGGCCGCGATGAACTTGTCCGTCTCCGGGCTCCATTCCTTGTAGTCCACGCCGTTTAAAATGCCGGTTACAGTTGCCGAACGCCCGTGCAGCACCCCTTCCAAGCCGAAGCCGTATTCCGCAGTCTGGATTTCCTGGCTGTATTTGCGGCTGACCGTGGTGATGAAGTCGGAAAATACCAGCGCGCCCTTGAGAAAATTCACGTTGCCGTAAAATTCCATGCGGGTAATAGTGAACAGATCCCAGGGCAGCATCAGCAGGGGCAGGATCTCCGGCGGGAACAAGCCCTGGTACCCCATATTGTGAATGGTGAAGACGCAACCCACGTCGCGGAAGGCGGGATCCTCGGCGTAAACCGAGCGCAGCAGCACCGGCGCCAGCGCCGATTGCCAGTCGTGGCAGTGGAACACGTCGGGTACGCCCAGAATTTTACAGGATTCCAGCACGGCGCGGCTGTACAGGGCAAAGCGCTCGGCATTGTCGCGGTAATCGCCCACTGAGGTTCCATACAGGGCCTCACGGTCAAAGTAGGGCGGGTAGTCAATGAAATAGAATTGCACTCCGGAGTGCATGCCGCCGTCCAGCACCGAGCAGAAACGGTAACGGTCATCGAAAGGAATGGTTACGCTGCGCAACACCGGCTTTGCGTCCGCCAGCTTGGTCTGGCGGTAAAGCGGAAGGTATACCGTGACTTGGTGTCCGAGCGAGGCCAGGGCGGGTGGCAGGGCGCCGACCACATCGGCCAAGCCGCCGGTTTTGGCAAAGGGTACGCACTCGGATGCGGCAAACACAATGTGCATCTGGATTCGGCCTCCAAAGATATATAACGCGCTTCGCGGACCACGAGCGGTTCGCTCGCTGCATTGGAACAACAGTCAGCGCCGGCTCCTGGGGTGAAGTTCGAGTCTAAATGGCGAACGGAAAGAGGGTCAACGTGGAGAACGCAACCAAGCTGTGGAAACCGGAGCCGCCGCGATTGCAGGCGCGAGTCGGCGGCACTTCTTCTGTTCACCGCAGGCGTCCCAAACTGGGGCAGCACTTTCTGGCTGACCCACACGCTGCCCAGCGCATTGTGGATGCCTTGGGGGATGTCTCCCAAAAGACGGTGGTCGAAATCGGTCCTGGGCGCGGCGCCCTGACCAACGCCCTGGCCGAACGGGCTCGCCGTGTCATCGCTGTCGAACTTGACCGCGTTCTGGCGGCGCAGTTGCGCATGCATTTCAACCGCTTCGAAAATGTCGAGATTATTGAGGGCGACATTATCTCCATTGACTTCAGCACCGTGCTCGGCCCCCGTCCCGGTATGAATCATCCGGGCATCATCCACGTGCCCGAAAAGGCGCGCCTGGTCGGCAACCTGCCCTACTTCATCACCTCCGACATCCTGCTCCACCTGTTTCAGTATCATGCCTATTTTGAAACCGTTGTCATCATGGTGCAGGAGGAAGTTGCGGACCGCATCGCCGCCAGGCCCGGGGTTCGCGATTACGGTCTGCTCTCTGCCACCGTTCAGCTCTACGCCAAAGTGGAGAAGCTGTTTTCCCTGGCCGCGGACGCTTTTAACCCGCCCCCCAAGGTGCATTCCGCTGTTCTTCGGCTTACCATAGCTCCTCAGATGGACAGGTTGCAGGTGCCGGAAGAGGAGTTCATTGAATTTCTCAAGCTCTCTTTCGGCCAGAAGCGCAAAACCCTGGCCAATAACCTCAAGTCGCGCTTCGATTCCCGCTCCCTGGCCGCCGCCCTAAAGAAGGCCGGCCTGCAGCCCGGCGTGCGGGCGGAAGCAGTCTCGCTGGAAAAGATGGCTGCCCTGTTCCGCGGCTTGACGGCAGCGGCTGCAGATTGAGAGGCCGTATGATCACCGCCGTGCGTGAACCGGCTGTGGCTGGGTATTTCTACCCCCGTTCTCCCGAAGCTCTCAGCCAGGAGATCAAAATCTACACGGCGCCGGCCGGCGAAAAAATATCCGCTCTCGCCTGCGTTGTCCCCCACGCCGGCTATATGTACTCCGGGCACGTGGCCGGCGCGGTGTACGGACGGCTGCACCTGCCCCGGCGCTTTGTCATTCTCTGCCCCAATCACACCGGCTACGGCCGCCCGCTCGCCGTCATGACCGAAGGCGCGTGGCAGACTCCGCTGGGCCAGGCGCAGATTGACAGCGAACTCGGCGCGGCCCTGCGGCGCGCATGCCCGCTTCTGGAAGAGGACGATGCGGCCCACCGCGGCGAGCATGCCATCGAGGTGCAACTGCCCTTCTTGCAGGCGGCATTGCCCGAGTTCACCTTCCTTCCCATTGCCGTCGGCACCGCCAGATACGAACCGCTGCAAACGTTGGGAGAGGCCATTGGCGGATTGCTGCGGGACCAGCCCGACAAGATCATGCTCATCTCCTCCAGCGACATGAACCACTACGAACCGGACGACACCACCCGGGTGAAAGACCGCAAAGCCATTGACAAGATTCTGGCTCTCGACCCGCGCGGCCTCTACGACGTGGTCATGGAGGAATCGATCTCCATGTGCGGCTTTGGGCCGACGGTGGCTGTCTTGACCGCAACTCGCCTGCTGGGCGCGGCTTCCGCCGAGGTGATCAAGTATGCGACCTCCGCCGACATTTCCGGCGACCGCAGCGCGGTGGTCGGCTACGCCGGGGTAGTGATTCGGTAGTCAGAGGCTGGTGGGTAGCGAGCACTGGCCATTTGACCTACCGCATGGAGACTGGCGCCCTCGCCTCTCCGCGCGAGCGCAGCTTGCCTCCGGTATAGCCGCGGCGTCCCGCCGGCTCTTACGAGGGCATCTTGCCCTCACAAAACAGTTTTGTGGCGCGGGCGCCCTCGCCCGCGTCCCGCCTTCTGTAGGAAGGCGTCATGCTGAGCGCCTTCCATCGCGAAGCATCTCGCGTGCAGTACCGCGCCCCCCGATTGACTGCCCAGTCGCGCCAAGCTTGCCGCTAAAGTTATAATCAAGAGATATCCACTCGCCGAAATTGTGTTCTGTGCGGGCGCCGGACAAGTTCGGCCTTGATCCGGAACACATCTTGCGAGGGTTGAGCTAGTCAGCTAAACAGCTAGCCAGCTGCTTTTATGAACTTCAAACTCACCAGCGACTACAAACCGGCCGGCGACCAGGGCAGGGCCATCGAGCAGCTCACCCACGGCGTCCTCGAACAGGAACAGCACCAGGTTCTGCTGGGCGTTACCGGCTCGGGCAAGACCTACACCATGGCCAAGGTCATTGAGGCCACCAATCGCCCCGCCCTGGTCATGGCCCATAACAAGACGCTGGCGGCCCAGCTCTATCACGAGTTCAAGAGCTTTTTCCCCCACAACGCGGTCGAATACTTCGTGTCGTATTACGACTACTACCAGCCGGAAGCTTATGTTCCCGCCGCCGACCTCTACATCGAGAAAGAGGCGACTATCAACGATGAACTCGACAAGCTGCGGCTCTCCGCCACCAAGTCGCTTTTCGAGCGCCGTGACTGCCTCATCGTCGCCTCGGTCAGCTGCATTTACGGCCTGGGCTCGCCCGAAGCCTATTACGGCATGTTGCTGTTCCTGGAAAAGGGCCAGAAGATCAAGCGCGAAGAGATCACCCGCAAGCTGGTGGAAGTACTTTATGAGCGCACCGATGGCGAGTTCCGCCGCGGCACCTTCCGCGTGCGTGGCGACGTCATTGAAATCTTCCCCACCTACGAAGACATGGCTTACCGGGTCGAGCTCTGGGGTGACGAAATCGAATCGCTTTCCCAGATTGACCCCCTTTTCGGCACCGTCAAGCAGAAATATGTGCGCCTTCCCATTTACCCCAAGACGCACTATGTGATGAAACCGGAAACTAAGAGCCGCGCGGTTGACTCGATCCTCCAGGAATTGGCCTGGTGGGAAGCGGAACTGGAAAAGCAGGGCCGCGTGGTGGAGGCGCAGCGGGTTCACCAGCGCACCCGCTTCGACCTGGAGATGATCAAATCGGTCGGCTACTGCCACGGCATCGAGAATTACTCGCGGCACTTCACTGGCCGCCTGCCCGGCGAACCGCCGCCGACACTTCTTGACTATGTGCCCCGCGACTACCTGCTCTTCATTGACGAATCCCACCAGACCGTCCCCCAACTGCACGGCATGTACCACGGAGACCGTTCGCGAAAGGAAACTCTGGTGGAGTACGGCTTCCGCCTGCCCTCCGCGCTCGACAACCGTCCCCTCACCTTTCCCGAGTTTGAGCACCGGGTCAACCAGATCGTCTATGTCTCGGCCACGCCAGGGCCGTACGAGCTGACCAAATCCGCCGGGGTGGTAGTAGAGCAGATCATTCGCCCCACCGGCCTGGTGGACCCCCAGGTCGAAGTTCGGTCGGTCAAGGGCCAGATTGACGACCTGCTGCATGAAATCCGGCGGCGAGTGGAAAACGGCGAGCGAGTGCTGGTTACCACCCTGACCAAGCGCATGGCCGAAGACCTGGCCGAATACTACAGCGAGGTCGGCGTGCGCTGCCGCTACATGCATTCCGAAATAGAAACGTTGGAGCGGGTTAAGATTCTGCGCGACTTGCGCAAGGGCGAGTTCGACGTGCTCATCGGCATCAACTTGCTCCGCGAAGGCCTGGATCTGCCAGAAGTCTCGCTGGTGGCCGTGCTCGACGCCGACAAAGAAGGGTTCCTGCGCTCCAGCGGTTCGCTTATCCAGACTATCGGCCGCTGCGCCCGTAACCTGAACGGCCGCGCCATCCTCTACGCTGATGTCATGACCGACTCCATGCGCCGCGCCATGGACGAAACCGAGCGCCGCCGCGCCATCCAGCAGGCCTACAACGAGGAGCACAACATCACGCCCGAATCCATCGTGCGCCCGCTGGAGATGTCGCTGGCCCGTATCGTGGAAGCCGATTATGGCGACGACCTGGTCCAGGAAGCCGAGAGCATGCCCGAGTTCAAGTCGCAGGACGAACTCGACGCCTACATCGCCAAGCTGGAAAATGACATGCGCGAAGCAGCCAAGCGCTTCGAATTCGAGAAGGCCGCCAAGTTGCGCGACACCATTCGCGACCTGCGCACCAAGGAATTTCTCTTCGCGTAAACCACCCGCTTCGCCACAGAGGACACAGAGATTCACAGAAAAAATAATTATTTGGTGCGGGAGCGCCCAGACAATACCTGCGTGGGGACAGCCGCCCTCGGCTGTCCGGGCAGCGCAGCTCGCCTGCCGGGCCTCACTCCCCGCTTTCCGCCTCCGCCAGCAGCTTCTGCAAGTCGGGAATGACAATCTGCCGGCCATCCATGTGAATCATCCCCTGAGCCTGCAGCCGGCTCAGATTGCGTGAAACCAGTTCGCGTACCGTGCCGATCTGCGCAGCCAGTTCCTGGTTGCTGCTGGGCAGAGTGATCTCAACTCCCGCCGGCGTGTGCTTGCCCGTGGCCGCCAGCCGGCAAAGAAACGCGCTCAGCCGCTGGTGCACCGTGGTAAAGGAGAGTTCTTCGATAATGCCCACCAGTCGCCGCAACCGCGCGCCTACCACCCGCAGAACTTTGAGCGCCACCCGCGGATGCTCCAGGCAGAGCGCCTGGAAATCGTTCTTGCTCACAAACAGCAGCGTGCTGTCACTGACGGCGGAAGTGGAGGCGGGATAATTGCCGCCATCAAACACCGGCAACTCGGCGATGGAGCTGCCCGGGCCCTCGATGGCCAGCACCTGCTCGCGGCCGGCGGCCGAGCTTTTGAAAATCCGAGCGTTACCGGTTTCAACCACGTACAGCCCGCCGCACGGATCGCCTTCATTGAAAATGATTTCCCCAGCGGAGTAGTGCCGTGGCACCGCTCGCTGGGCGAGAAATTGCAGTTCGTGCTCTTCCAGACCGGAGAATATCGGAACTTTGCGCAGGGTCTGGGCGTGGTCAACACGGCGGTGTTCAGCCATGTGGATATTCTACTCATCATCGCAAGCAACAGCTGATACCTGCGGGATGTCGCGGCAGGTTGTGGCGCGGGCGCCCTCGAGCCCCTCGCCTGCGAATCACTTTGGCGCTACTCACCGTGCTACCGGCATTACCAGCGGCGCCGCCAGCACCTGCGGGCGATGCGTGTGTGCCAGATTCATCACTCGCCACAGCCCAATTCCCCACCAAGCCAGCGCTGTTACTTCGATGAAACCGGTCATCCCGATTAGGGGGTAGGCAACTTTCGGCGCGAAGTCGGTTAGAATCTGCAGCCCCACTCGCCCCGCGCACCCCAGGTTAAGCAGCAGAAAGGGTCCCCACAAAGCGTCCATCTTCCTGGAATTCGCGCCCGCCAGGATAGGTACCACCCGTGCGGACACGCCCAGAATCATCAGGCTGATGAAGCCCACGGTGATGGCATGCCGCTGCGCCCCCATGTAGGAATGAGCGAACACCTGGTGGGTCAACGCGCTGTAGAGCGGAAACAGCGGCATCATGGCGGTGGCGATGACCAGCCACACATAAGCCGCTTGGATGAATTTGAAGCTGCGGTCGGTGTTGCCGGGCCGGCCAAACACGCCCACCTGGAGAGCCAGCAGCACCGCCCATAGCGGCATCATGAAATAGGCCGCCTCAAGGCCGATAGTGAAATACCAATCGTGCGTGCGGACCACGCCCACGTAGCTGACGATGTCCAGCACCAGGCTGAGGTTCATCAGCGCAAAAATCAGGTTCAGTCGGTCACGGCGCGGGGCGGCCAGCGTATAAACCCGGGGCACAAAGCGCTGGCTGACTCCGGCGATGACCAAGGCCGCAAAACCCAGCACCTGGATATCGCGCAACGGCCCGTCAATCAGGGCAATGCGCCGGATCAGTTCGCTTTGGGTTGTAGCCGTCACCTTAGCGAAAAAGAAGATATCGCTGACAATGGCTTGCACGAGGAACCACGCGAACGAAGCCAGCAGAAACTTTTCATACGGATTGTGCGGCTCTACCGACTGCCGCGCAGTGCGATAGATGACAAGCAGAAACAGGCTAATCGCCACCAGTTCCACCAGCGACGCGAAGCTGCCCAGCGCCAGCGCTGCGGGGCGCGACTGCAGCAGCTCGGCGCTCATGCGCGCCATAATGCCAGCCAGCATGAAGTAGAAGCTCGCATTCGCCAGATCGGGCCGCCACAGCGTCGTGTTCTTGAAACGCGGAAACGACTGGTAGGCAAAGCCCATCACAAACAGGCCGACCCAGCCGAAAATCATGGCATGCGCGTGAGCATGAATCGCGGGCAGCAGGCGCACCTGCAGGAAGTTCTTGCCTAGCGCGATCTGCGCCAGGTTAACCGCGCCCCACAGGCCGCCTACCGTTAGCACGATGGCGATTCCAGCCTTGAAGAACCGCCGGTAGATGAAGTCGGCGAGCGATTCCTGGTACACGTATGCCGTCCGCGGTTTATGCAATTCGTCGTTCAGCTCGCGCACCAACTGGTCTACATCCGCCTGGTGAACAGAGGCAAAGAACTCCAGCGATTCGGCGGGTCCGTGGACGCCGCCGCAGCCCCGCAGCCCGTGCTCATCAAAAATACGGCGCGCCTCCGGACACTGCTGGACAACGTCAGCCACGCTGGTCTCTTTGGTGATTTCGCTCATACTCACCCCTATTTGTTCGAGAGTAGGCAGGCGGGATGGCTTGAGCGATGACTTAGGTCACAGAGGAGCTGTCAGCGCTCAGCCTCAGCACTCAGCCCGGGCTCGTATTCCCAAGCCGCGTTAAAGGGTGAATGTCGTGCGCTGAGTGTTGAGTAGTTGTTAAAATCGGAATGCCCCCACAAGCAGCACACCAAAGACCACCGCCTGCACCAGTTCGCTCCAGCCCAGCCGCCGCACAGCCAGCGGCTGTGAGCCGCGCACGAACCAAGCGAGGCCGCGGAACAAAACCGGTACGAAGGCCAGCAGCGCCGGCCAGGGCAGCAACCCGAACTTGGCCAATAACGCGAGTGCGGCGGCCAGTCCGACTTGCCCGGCCAGGAAAGCGCGCCCGCGGCGCAACTTTTCGCCGGCGGCTTGAGCTCGGGCCGCATGGATGCGCAACTGCACGAAGTGAATCTGGTCGCCCGCAAACAGCCAGTTGGCCAGCCACAGCGCGGCCGTGAGTGAGTCAAAGCGGCCGGTGACCACCATGTACGCGGCGGGCGCGGTGGCGGTCAGGCCGATGGCGCCGGCCACCTGCGCTGGCATGCGCAGCTTGCGGCTCAGCTTCTTCAGTCCTGCTTGCACAAAAAAAGCCAGTGCCGCGGCCGTGCCCAGCGGCAACAGAAAACGGTTTCTGCCACCCCAGAACAGAGCGGCAAACATCAGCGCGGCTATAGCGGAAAAGCAGAGGATGAACAGCAGCACAACGCGCCGCTCGGCAGCGGTTTGCGCGCGCAACGGCGAGGTGCCCAGCCAGCTTTCCACCGGCGTTCTGAGCCAGAACACGGCCATGGCCGCAATGGTGAAAATAGCAAGCGGCAGTGCCTGCCCGCCACGCATCAGGCCGGCGGCCGCTCCCGTCGCCAGCGGCACCAGCAGCATGCCCCAGGCGCCATGCTCGCGCGGCACCACCAATGCCCGCAGGCGAGGCCCGGGAATCGCTGCGGAGGTGAGAATCAATGACGTATTCTCTGTCGCAAAATTCCACCGACAAGACGCCACGATCGACGAGAGAAGAAGCAGATGAAATTAGACCCTCTGCGCTCTCTGCGTCTCGGCGGTGAAATTCAGGTCATGCTGCGGGAGCGTGCGGCGCTGCGCTGGTTTTCGCAGATGTTATTCTGCCGCACTCTCCCGCAATCTTGCTTACAGCGCCGCCGGGCGCGGAACTTTCGTCTCTTTGCCCTTCTCCCCCGTTCGCGGCTGGTAAATGCAGAACGGCTCCTCGTCTAGAAAATCGCCGGCGGCGGCGAAAGCGCGCGCCCGGCAGCCCATGCAGACGTTGCGAAATTCGCAACAACCGCACTTCCCTTTCAGGTTGCCGGTATCGCGCAGCTGTTCGAACACCAGCGACTTCTCCCATATTTCAACAAAGCTTTGGCGTCGCAGGTCGCCGGCCACCACCGGCAAATAGCCGCAGGGATAAATTTCGCCCTCGTGGGAAATAAAGCACACGCCCGTACCCGCCAGGCAGCCCTTGGTCATAGCGTTCATGTCCCCGGGATGGCCGGAGTGCGCGCCGCCAGGACGCCCGCCGCGCGCCGCGCCTGGGTATTGAATGACCACGCCCGTGGAGCCCGGCATGGCCATCTCCATGGGGCCGATCGTCCCTAAAATCGGCTTCTCCTTGGCCGGCTCAGCCGCTTTGCGTTCCCCGTTCGTGCCCCGGCGTTCGGCCGCGCGCCGTTGCCGCACTACGCGAAAATAATGCGGCGCGCACGTGGCCTTCAGCTCGATTCCTCCCTCGAGCGAGCGGTCGTAAAACCAGTTCAGCATCTTTTCGTAGTCTTCCGGGGCCACCATCTGTTCGGCTGCGATGTCCACCCCGCAGCCTACTGGCACCAGCAGGAAGGTATGCAGCGCATCCGCCCCCAACCGCTTGGCCAGTTCCAGCACCTCCGGCAACTGGCGGGCATTGTGGCGGGCGATGGTCATATTGATCTGCACCGACATGCCCAGCGCTTTCAGGTTGCGCAGCGCCTGCACCGCCGCGTCGAAGGCCCCGGGAATGCCGCGGAAGCTATCGTGGGTCAGCGCGTCGGCTCCGTCCAGGCTGATGGAAACGCGGCGCACGCCCGAATCCACAATCATGCGCGCCACTTCCCGGGTCACCAGGGTGCCATTGGTAGCCAGCGCCACCCGCAGGCCGCGGTCGCTGCCATAGCGCGCCAGTTGGAAAATATCGGAGCGGTAAAGCGGTTCGCCCCCGCTGAGCACCAGGATGGGATTGCCGGCCGCCGCAATCTGATCAATGATGCCGAGCGCGGTGGCGGTGCTGAGGTCCGAGGAAGAGCTGAGTTCGGTGGCGCTGGCCCGGCAATGAATGCAGCGCAGATTACAGCCTTTGGTCACCTCCCAGAAGATCAGCCGGGGGGAAGTCCTGGCCTCTGCCGCTTCTCCGCTGCCCTGTGCCATGGTGCTCTCCTTTTCCACCCGCTGCCCACATCCCTGCAGCTCCTACGATAGAAAAGGTGCGCACCTCAGGCCGTGACCCATGTCACGAGAAATTGTGATCTGCGTCACCGGCTGATTCAGCGGCTAAACCCGCTGTTGGCCGGCGCTTACGTGGGCACGGCAGAAATTCGCTGATAGCCCTCCCCGGTTGTCCGAATTCATCCTGTGTGGGGGCAGCCGGCCTCGGCTGTCCGGGCGAGCGAAGCTCGCCTCGCGGGCGGCCCCCGTCCGCGACTGGCGGCGGGACGCCGGGCTCCCAAGAACCATCCCTAGGGCCCAACTCCCCCCGTATGACAATCGCTGCAGTTCGCCGCGCTGATGTCGCCCAGGTCCACCGGATGTTTGAAGGCTGTTCCTTCAATGGCCGTGGGCTGCGTGCCGCCCTCCTCCTGGCTGAGGATGGTGTGGCAGATGGTGCAATCCTTTCGAATCACCTTCCCGTCCGCGCTCACGTGCTGTCCGTCATGGCAGCGGAAGCAGCCGGAAAAATAGAAATGCCCGATGTTATCCGGGTGGGTCTTCCAGTCAATCTTCATCTCCGGAAAAGTCGTGGTGCGATATAGCCGCTGCAGTTCGGTAATGGCATCGCGGATTTCCAGCTGTTTTGTGCTCTCCAGTTGCGGGTACTTGCTGGCGTAAAAATCGTGCACCCTGGTGGCAATGCCCTGCATGGCTTGATCGGTGCTGGTATAGCCGGCGGTAAGCACCGTCACTCCCTGCTGTTTGATAAAGGGAAGGGAGGCATCAATCCGCCGCGCCAGCAGCGATTGGTCCACCGATCGGTCCGGCGGCACGTAGATGTGCGTGGGCCGGTTGTGGCAATCCACGCAATCCATGCGCCGGCGCGGAAGAGTATCAATCTGCGCCTTGCTCAAAGCAGCGTCCTTGGACATGTAGTCGATTATTCCTCCCTGCATGTCCTTGACGTGAACGTAAGGTATGGTCTCGCGGGTTTTATCGGGAGTGATGTAGGTGATTTCGTTGGCGATATTCATGTGCCAGTGAATCCCGGTGGTCATGCCGATTCCGGGGTCGCCGCCGCCGGTTTTGATCAGCAGCCGGATCTGCCGCGGCGTGTTCTTTTCGTCGTACCCGTAGTGGGTAATCACCTTCAACTGCGCGCCGTAGAACTTGCGCGGCCAGTGGCACTGTTCGCAAGTCTCCTGCGCCGGCCGCAGATTCTCCACCGGCGTGGGAATAGGCCGCGGGAAGCGGTTAAACAGGGTGGCATACACCTGGCGCGCGCCGGAGAGCTTGGAGCGCACATACCAGGTGGCGCCCGAGCCCACGTGGCAGTCCACGCAGCGTACCCGGGCGTGCGGCGAAAGCTGGTAAGCGGTATATTCCGGTTTCATTACCGAGTGGCAGAGCTGCCCGCAAAACTGGATCGAATCGGTGAATTCATAACCACGGTAGCTGCCCACCGCGCTCAGCATTACGAACACAATCACGAAACTGAAGAAGAACGCTACCGTGCTGCGCTGCGCCGGCTCGTTCAGGTCAATCCGCGGATAGACCGGGCCCTCAGCTCCCTCCTGCCGCAGCCGCTGCCGCCGCGCCAGATACATGCCCGCGGGAACCAGCGCCAGCCCCAGAATAAAAAACCCGGGCAGGATCATGTAAGCGAGAATTCCCACGTAAGGACTGTGCCGGGGCGAGAAAACATCAATCAGGAAAAGGAAAAGGATGTTGGCCAGGCTGACCAGGGCCAGCGCCCCGCCTATGGCGGCCAGCGGATGGCGGAAGCGGTTAATAATTCGGTTTCGCCTCTGGTCAGCTCCTAATTGCGCATCTTTATCCATCATGTCCATACCGGCTGCAGCCACTCCTCCCTGGCTGGGGTCTGCCTACCGCTTTGGCCCCACTTCTTCCGGCTTCTCCTCCATCGCCGTTTTTTCATTACCGGCCGCCGCGCCGGCATTGCCATTGTTGCCCGCCTTCGCCGCTGCTTCAGCGTTCTGATCGCCCACTGCAGCCGTTTCCACACGGCTGGCCTCCAGCAGCGCCTTGGTGTCCTGTCCGTGCTCTTCGCGGTAGTGCTCCAGCGACACTTTGCCGTCGTACCAGGCCCAGTTCATCGGATAGGCGTCGGGATCGAAGAACACCTGGTAGAAGTGCCAGACCACAATGGCCAGCGTGGCCAGCACCGCCTCGTAGAAGTGGACCGCCGCCGCCACGTCCAGCCACCAGCGCGGAATCAGGTCGCCCACCGTCACCTTGGCCCAGAGCATGATGCCCGTGGTCGCCATGATCACCATGCCCCACACCAGGGCCCAATACTCCGCTTTCTCGGCATAGTTGAAGCGCGCGAACTGCGGCTTTTCGGAACGCCATCCCAGGTAATGAGTAACGTTCTCCACCGCGTCGTGCGCATCCTTCATGCGCGGCAGGAAGTCCCGCACCAGGCGCCGGCCCTCGCGGCTGGCCGCGGCATAAATCAGATGGTAAAGACCCAGCGAAATCAGTACCACCGCCGCCACCCGGTGCACGATGCCGCGCACCGTCTCCCCGCCCACCAGGGCGGCAAACCAGGAATCGGGAAACTTGAGCGCGAACCCGGTGATCACCAGCACAAAGAAGCTGCTCAGCAGGATCAGGTGCTGCACCCGCTGGTTCAGGCTCATGCGCAGCAACACGCGGTGCTCGGCCTTACGCCGCGCTATCGCCTTCATGCGCCATATGAGGAAATTGTGCGCCAGCATGGCTCCGATAACCGCCAGAATCATGCTGATGTAGAAGCGGCGCACCCAGCGCACCACTACGCTCCCGGTGTCGGCGGAGAGGGGAGCGTCCACATGCACCTTGGCAAGCACAAATTTCTGCGTCACGCCGGGATGGCACTGCCCGCACGTCTTCACCAGGTTGGCGCGATTGATGGTAGAACGCGGGTCTGCCGAAGGCAGGATGTTGTGCACGCCGTGGCAACTGGCGCAATTGGCCACCACCGGCGAGCCCAGCCGCGAAGCCAGCCCATGATAGCTGTCCATATACGTGCTCACCCGGTGCCCGGGCACGCCGAATTCCTGGGTCAGACGCACCCCTTCGTGGCAGCGCGCGCACGTGGCCTGGGCCACCGACTGCGCCGACACCGTGGAGTTGGGGTCCAGCGGCGCTTTGATGGAGTGAATGCCGTGGCAATCAGTGCACACCGGCGCCTGCCAGTTGCCGCGGGCGACCGCCGTCCCGTGGATGCTCTGGGCATACACCTTCTCCACGTTGTTGTGACACTGCCCGCAGGTGTTGGGCACGTTGAACTTGAAGATCGGCGACTTGGGATCGCCCGCAGTGCGGATGTCGTGGCTGCCGTGGCAATCAGTGCAGACCGCCGCCTTTTCCGATCCCGCCGCCACCGCCCGCCCGTGTACGCTCTGCTGATAGGAGTAGAAAGTCTCGGCGCTGTGCCCGCTGGCCTCCATGACGAACTTTTGTCCGTGGCATGCGCCGCAGGTTGCGGGGATATTGGTGCGGTGTACGCGCGAACCGGGGTCGCTGGCCGACAGCAGTTCGTGGGGGCTGCCGTGGCAGTCCACACAGCGCGCCGCCCGCGTGTCGCCCTTGCGCAATGCCGCTGCGTGATAGCCATTGGTGTAGGCGGTCTGCTGGTCGGCGTGGCAGGTGGCGCATTGGGGCGTGGCCGGCGTTGTCTCATGCGGCGCCGCTTTCACGTCGCTGTGGCAGTCGGTGCAGCCGAACATGCTGTGCGCCGATGCTTGGAACTTCTTGTCGTTTACGTACAGGCTGACCTGCTTGCCCTTTTCCTCTTTGCTCAGGGTGTGGTCGCCGTGGCAGGCGAGGCAGTCGGCATTGCTCAGCTTCTGTCCCCAGGCAGCCCCGGCCAGGAGAAGAACCACAGCCAACAGGGCCCAAACTGCGGGGCGCAGCCTACGGGCATCAGCCGCACAACCGGCGCCAGGGATCATGGAACTGACCTCCTCCAGTCGGTCAGCCTTACCCTGTATTGTTGGCTGATTTGCACGCCAAGCCGCAGTGAGTGGACTCACTCCCGCCTGTGACCGGGATCACCACCGCCCAGGTAACAGCCACGCGGGTACTGGGGATCAACTGGCGGCGCCGGCCAGAGAGATCTTCTCCGCACACTCATAACCGGCGGCGGCGTGGCTGATGGCGCGATCAAAAAAGTAGTCCAATTGCTGCAGCAGTTCCAACTCGCCATACACCTCGATGGTGCGGTCTACCCCGGCATTTTTGAGCAGGAACGACCACAGGTTTTCCTTGGTCAGAATGATGGCATAGGCCAGTTGGCTGAAGGGCACGCCTTGCGAAGCCCGGCGTATTCCGATTTCACGGTAGCGCCGCTCGACTTCGCCTTCAGTCCGCTTCAACAGCCAATCACCGAGGTCCCGGTAAATTTCATACACCCGCAGCTTCAAATCCTGCGCTGGCACGCGGCAGCAGAACTCCCTCGTACGTGGAGATTTCTGCACTTGTTGCGACAGGCTGTTGGCCAATTCGTCCGCGTGCCCCTCAATCAGCCGAACCAGGTGATAGGCAAGTAGCATGGCCGCACTCCCCCAGCTGGATAGAGACCCGGGATGCGATGCCCGCCCGGCACATCCCGTCACGCCCCACCATCAGCCTAGCTGCCGTGACAACCACCCGCAGTGAGTTGGCTCACCCTCGCGGGTGATTGCTCGTCCCGGCTGGAATCCGGAGTTCGCGCCCGGCGATAATCGCGGCGCCCAGCACATCCCTCGACTGCGATTGGTGGGCAACGGCCGTCCGATGTGTATCGAAGTGGTGTACTCTGACCGGTGCGGCACTGGGTGGCGGGTTCTACTCTGGATTTGCCGCAGGGGGGAACTCAGCAGTTGAACTCCACGCATCCAATGCTTAGAGTATGAGTGCTTAGAGTTATGAACCTGGATAAAACCATCGCCGAA
>Ga0075276_10000236_pt1 | contig 16069 bp, 11 predicted proteins | sample SF_Rice_5C_80N_4_FD_69770 | JGI IMG/M metagenome (GOLD analysis project Ga0075276, IMG submission 69770) | Rice paddy soil microbial communities from Twitchell Island, California, USA - SF_Rice_5C_80N_405 | ecosystem: Environmental > Terrestrial > Soil > Paddy field/soil | place: USA: Twitchell... | reverse complement strand
CCTCATGGCAGGTCCTTCGCCGGATCCCCGGGACCCGGCTCGTCCGCCTCTTCGGACCGGAGCACGGGATCGACGGAAGCGCCCAGGACATGGCGGCCGTCGCCGACGCCGTGCACCCCGGCACCGGGCTGGCGGTCCGCTCTCTCTACGGCTCGACGTTCGAGACGCTCTCGCCGAAGCCTTCGGACCTCGAAGGGATCGACGTTCTCGTGTGCGACCTGCAGGACGTCGGCTCGCGCTACTACACGTTCGTCTGGACGATCTGCCTCGCGATCGACGCCGCGGCGCGCGCGGGAGTCCGCGTGGTCGTGTGCGACCGGCCCAACCCGATCGGGGAACGCGTGGAGGGGGAGCCGCAGTCGCCCGACCATACTTCGTTCGTCGGGTGGCGGCGCGTGCCGGTCCGGCACGGACGGACCGTCGGCGAGCTCGCCCGGCAGTACCAGGCCGAGGCCCGGCCGGAAGCGGACCTGACCGTCGTCCCGATGCGCGCGTGGGGAAGGCGCCGGGCATGGCCGGCCGGCGTGCCGTGGGTATCGCCTTCGCCCAACATGCCTTCGCTTTCGACCGCGCTCGTGTACCCGGGCGGGTGCCTGTTCGAGGCGACGAACCTCTCGGAGGGACGCGGCACGACGCGCCCGTTCGAGCAGGTCGGAGCGCCGTATCTCGACGCAGGGCGGCTCGCCGGCGCGATGTCGGAGCTCGGCCTTCCCGGCGTGCGGTTCCGGGCCGTCCACTTCCGGCCGCAATTCCACAAGCACGCCGGCGAGACCTGCCACGGCGTCTTCCAGGACGTGACCGACCCGGACGTCTACCGCCCGTACGAGACGGGCCTCCGCATCGTCGAGCAAGCCGCCCGCCAGGCGCCGCGCGAGTTCCGCTGGCGGGCCGACCCGTACGAGTTCGAGGACCGGCCCGCGATCGACCTCCTGACGGGATCGTCCGAGTTCCGGGAACGGCTCGAGGCGCGCGAGGACCTCGCTCCGTTCTACGCGAGGCAGCAGGACGTCGCGCCGTTCTCCCCGGAGAGCCGGCTCTACTCGGATTCGTGGCCCGTCGCGGTCGGGATCTCGGGGGCACACGATTCCGGGAAGACGACCGTTCTCGAGAAGCTCCTGCCGCTGCTCCGCGCGCGCGGGATGTGCGTGGGGACCATCAAGCACACCCCCCACGAGGTCTACGACGACCTGCCCGGAAAGGATTCGGCGAGGCATGTCGCGGCGGGCGGAGATCCCGCGGCGTTCGTCCGCCCGTCCGCTTCGACGATCCGTCGGCGCGAGTCGATCGACCTGCGGCGGATCCTCGACCGGGACTTCGGGGAGTGCGATCTCGTGCTGGTCGAAGGCTACAAGTCGCTCCCGATGCTCCGGATCGAGGTCGGCCGCGCCGGGGAGCGGACGGTCGAGTTCGCCGGACGGGACTTCTCGCGCGAACTGGGCGCGCTCGCCGGGGAGCTGATGAAGGCCGCCCGGTTCGCCTCTTGAAGCCTCGCGCGGTCGTCTTCGACCTCGACGGGACCCTGATCGACGGCTACGACGCGATCCACGACGCGCTCGGCTATGCGATGACCGGTCTCGGCCTTCCCGTCCCCGGCCGCGCGAGCGTTCGAGCGATGGTCGGCCACGGGCTCGAGAGCCTTCTCGAGCAGGCGGCCGGCACGGAGCTCGCGGCCGAGGGCGTCCGCCTCTTCCGCGCGCGCTACCCGGAGGTCGCCGTCAGCGGCTCGCGCCTCCTTCCCGGCGTCGAGGCGGCGCTCATGCGGCTCGAGGCGGCCGGGTTCGCGCTCGCGCTCGCGTCGAACAAGCCGCCGCGGTTCTCCCGGATGATTCTCGAGGCGAAGGGAATCGCGTCGTGTTTCGCCGCGATCGCCGGACCCGACGACGCGCACCCGCCCAAGCCCGATCCGGCGATGCTCCGCTCGCTCCTCTCCGCCATGGGCGCCGGGGCGGCCGAGACCGTCTGCGTCGGCGACATGGAGGTGGACGTCGCTTTCGCGCGGGCGGGAGGTTGCCGGGCGATCGTGCTTCCGACGGGATCCCGCTCCGAGGAGTACCTGCGGGAGGCGGGGGCCGACGCGATGATCGCCTCCCTCGACGAGCTCCCGGGAGCGCTCGAGCGCTTCGTTTGACAGGACCGGCGGCAGAAGGAAGAATCGATTCCATGAGCGACAAACCTCCGTTTGCCGGGACGATCAGGTTCTTCCTCCCCGGTCCCGTGTGGGTCCGCCCCGAGGTGCTCGCGGCGCTCTCCAAACCGATGATCGGACACCGCGGGAAGTCGTATGCCGATCTCCAGGAGCGGATCGAGCGCCGCATGCCGATGGTGTTCGACACGACGAACTTCGTGCTGCTCGCGACGTCGTCGGCGACGGGCCTCATGGAGGCCGGCCTGCAGAACGCGGCCCCGTCGCGCGTGCTCTCGGTCACCGTCGGCGCGTTCTCGGAGCGCTGGAACAAGATCGCGACCGACAACGGCTTCGAAGCGGACCGGCTCGCGTTCGCGTGGGGCGAGGCGGCCGACCCCGACCGCCTCCGGAAGGCGCTCGCCGAAAAGAAGTACGACGCGGTGACGGTCGTCCACAACGAGACGTCGACGGGAGTGATCTCCCCGCTCGCGGAGATCGCGCGCGTCGTACGCGAGAACTCGGACGCGTTTCTCCTCGTCGACGCGGTCACGTCGCTCGCGGGCGCTCCGGTCCGGACCGACGAGTGGGGGCTCGACCTCGTCCTCGCGGGCTCGCAGAAGGCGCTCGCGCTCCCGCCGGGCCTCGCCGTCGGCGCGGTGTCGAAGCGGCTCCTCGAGCGGTCGCGCTCGGCCGGCGTCCGCTCGCACTACTTCCGATTCTCGGAATACGAGGAGTTCTCGAAGAAGCACCACACGCCGACGACGCCGTCGATCCCGCACCTGTACGCCCTCGACGTCCAGCTCGACTTCCTCGAGCGCGAGACGATGGCCGCGCGGTTCGAGCGCCACCGGGCTCTCCGCGAAATGGTCGCCCGCTGGGCGCAGAAGAGCGGTTGCGCGTTCTTCGCCGCGCGCGAATCCGACCGTTCGCCCACGGTCTCCTGCCTGCGGCCGCCCGCCGGGGTTTCCGCGGAGAAGCTCAAGAACAACCTCTCGGCGGCCGGGTGGACGATCGGCGGCGGCTACGGGAAGCTCAAGAGCGAGACGTTCCGGATCGCCCACATGGGCGACATCGACGCGGATTCGCTCGAAAACCTCCTGGCGGCGATCGACGCCGCGATGCCGGACAGCCGCGGTTGAGCCGGATCGTCGTCGCGGAGAAGATCTCTCCGGGCGGGATCGATCGGCTCCGCGGCGACGGCCACGAGATCGTCGACGCGGTGGGCTGGCCGCGCGTGAAGCTCCTCGCCGCGCTCGGCGAGGCGGACGTCCTGCTCGTCCGGAGCGGAACGAAAGTGGACGCCGAGCTTCTCGCCGCCGCGCCCCGGCTCTCGATCGTCGGCCGCGCGGGCGTGGGAGTCGACAACGTCGACATGCCGGCGGCGACGAAACGGGGCGTCCTCGTCATCAATTCCCCGACCGGCAACGTCGTCTCCGCCGTCGAGCACACGTTCGCCCTGCTGCTGGCGCTGCTGCGGCGCATCGTCCCCGCGGCGGCGTCTCTCGCGGCGGGGAAGTGGGAGCGCTCGAAGTTCGTCGGGATGGAGCTCGAGGGAAAGGTCGTCGGGATCGTCGGCGTCGGGCAGGTCGGGTCGCGGGTCGCGAGCCGCGCGCAGGCGTTCGGCGCGTCGGTCGTCGGTTACGACCCCTTCCTTCCTCCCGAGAAGGCGCGCGAGATCGGCGTCGACCTCGTCGAGCTCGAGACGCTGCTGGCGCGCGCCGACGTCGTGACGCTGCACGCGACGGCGACGGAGTCGGCGAAGAAGATGATCGACGCCCGCGCGCTCGCGGCGATGAAGCCCGGAGCCTTCCTCGTCAACGTGGCGCGGGGGAGCCTCGTCGACCTCGACGCTCTCGACGCCGCGCTCGCCGCGGGGCGGCTCGGCGGCGCGGCCCTCGACGTGTTCGACCCGGAGCCGCCGGACGTCGCGCATCCGATTTTCCAGCGGCCCAACGTCCTGGCGACGCCGCATCTCGGCGCCTCGACGCAGGAGGCGCAGGAGCGCGTCGCCGCGCAGACCGTCGACGCCGTGCGCGACGCCCTCGCCGGGGCGGCCTACGTCCCCGCCGTCAACCTTCCGTTCCGGAAGCTCTCCGATCCCGCGGGCGCGGCGGCCTGGATGGACCTCGCCGAACGCGCCACGCGGTTCCTTCGGGGCATCGCCGACGGCCTCGTTCGGGGCATCGCGGTGGACGCGTGGAACCTTCCGGCCGAGTTCCTCCGACCGGCGGCGCTCGCGGCGGTCAAGGGCGCCCTCTCCGGGTCGTCGCCCGAGACGGTGAATCTCGTCAACGCTCTTTCGGCCGCGCGGGACCGGGGGATATCGATCGCGGAGACGTCCCACGAGGAGAAGGGGGACTACGCCGCGCTGCTCCGCGTGACCCTGGACGTCGGCGGGCGCGTCCGGTCCGTCGAAGGGACGATCTTCGGCCGCGGCGACGCGCGGCTCGTCTCGGTGGACGGCCGGCCGGTCGAGTTCCGCCCGCGCGGCGTCGCGCTGTACGTCGAGAACGACGACGTTCCGGGCGTCGTGGGGCTCGTCGGAACGATCCTCGGGAAAGCGGGGATCAACATCGGCGAGCTCGCGCTGTCCCGCGGCGAACCCGCCGGGGGCGCGGTGTCGGTGCTGTCGGTCGACACGGTCCCGCCCCCCGACGCGGTCGTCGCGCTCGAGCGCGCCGGGCCGATCCGCGCGGTCCGCGTCGTCGAGTGGTGAGGACGCGGGTCGCCGTCGTTTTCGGCGGCGCCTCGGCCGAGCGAGAGGTGTCGATCGTGTCGGCGCGGACGATCGTGGCCGGATTCCCGCCCGATCGGTACGAAACCGTGCCGATCGCGATCGACCCCTCGGGAAACTTCCGCGACGACGCGGACTCGCGGGCGATCCTCCGCGGCGGCTTCGGCGCCGCTCCGGGCGCCTCGGTGCGGCTCCCCGCCGGACGGTTCGACGGGATCGACCTCGCGTTCCCGATCGTCCACGGGGAAACCGGCGAGGACGGGACCCTCCAGGGGTTCTTCGAGACGCTCGGGATTCCGTACGCGGGGTCCGACGTCGCCGGATCGGCGCTCGGGATGAACAAGGCCGCGTTCAAGGCGAGGATGCGCGACGCCGGGCTTCCGGTCGCCCGCTCGATCGCCGTCGAGCGGAGCGAATGGTCGGGGAGCGCGTCATCGGTCGCGGAGGCCGCGGCGCGGCGCCTCCCGCTTCCCGTCTTCGTCAAGCCGTCCGCCGGAGGGTCCTCGCTCGGCGTGACGAAAGTGAAGGAGTGGGAAGGGCTCGGAAGCGCGGTCGAGGAGGCGTTCGCCTACGACCGCACGGTCCTGCTGGAGGAGGGGATCGACGCGCGCGAGGTCGAGTGCGGCGTGCTCGGCAACGACGAACCGGGCGCTTCGGGATGCGGCGAGATCGTACCCGGCCGGGAGTTTTACGACTACGACGACAAGTACCTGAGCGACGGCGCCCGGCTTCTCATTCCGGCGCCCCTTCCGCCCCGCGTGGCGGAGGAGGTGCGCTCCCTCGCCGTGCGCGCCTTCATGATCGCCGGGTGTTCCGGCTTCGCCCGCGCCGACTTCTTCGTGGAGAAATCGACCGGCCGCGTCCTGGTGAACGAGCTCAATACGCTGCCCGGATTCACGTCCATCTCGATGTACCCGAAGCTCTGGGAGCGCGCCGGCGTGCCCCTGGGAGAGCTGCTCGACCGGATCGCGCAGCTGGGTTTCGAGCGTCAGGACGCGCGCGTGCGCGCCGCGGCCGCGCGGCCCGCTCCTCCGAAACTCGGTTGAGGCGCGGGCTTTCGCGGCGGAGCGACGACGGGTCACTCTCCCGGGCGGCGTTGACACCCGCGGTTCCCCCCTCTTAGAATTCTCGGATCCTGTAGGACCACAACCGGAAACAAGACAATGAGCGAACGCGCCGACAACATTCCCAAGCTGAGCCGTCTCGGCCGGTTCGAGATCCTGAGCGAGCTCGGCAAGGGAGCCATGGGCGTCGTCTACCTCGCCAAGGACCCCTCGATCGGGCGGCTGGTCGCGATCAAGACGATCCGAGCGTCCGCGGGAGACGAGGACGATTCCGAGTCGCGGGAATTCCGGGAGCGGTTCATGCGCGAGGCGCAGACCGCCGGGATCCTGTCGCATCCGAACATCGTCACGATCTACGACGTCGGTGAGGACAAGGACAGCGGCGTCTCGTTCATCGCGATGGAGTACATCGAGGGGAAGACGATCAAGGCGCTCCTCGTCGACCGGGCCGGCTTCGCGCCCGACCAGATCGCCGACATCATCGGGCAGGTCGCCGAGGCGCTCGACTACGCGCACCGCAAGGGGATCATCCACCGCGACGTCAAGCCGGCGAACATCATGATCACGACGGACGGGAAGGTGAAGATCACCGACTTCGGCATCGCGAAGGTGGCGTCTTCGAACCTGACGACGACCGGCCAGTTCCTCGGCACGCCGAACTACATGTCGCCGGAGCAGGTCACCGGCGCGCCCGTCGACGGGCGCAGCGACATCTTCTCCCTCGGCGTCGTGCTCTACGAGATGCTCTCCCGCAAGAAGCCGTTCTCCGGGGAGAACCTGACGACCATTTCCTACAAGATCGTCCACGAGAACTACGCGCCGATCGCCGACCCGTCGAAGAACATCCCCGGGGAGTTCGACGCGATCCTCTCGAAGGCGCTCGCCAAGGACCCCTGGAACCGCTTCCAGAGAGGGAAAGACCTCGCGCTCGCGCTCTACCAGGCCAAGGCGCGGTTCGAGGAACAGGCGATCTTCCAGGACCTCGGCACGATGGTCTCTTCCGCCGAGAATCTCCCGACGCTCAAGCTCGAGAACCTCGAGGACGTCGCCCGGCAGGGCGCGGCCGAGGCGTCGGGCGGCGCGAGGCCGGGCGTGGATCACGACGAGACTCACCCTTCCTCGCCGCACGTCCCGATCGAGACGAATCCGCTCGGAGAGGCTCCGGCAGCCGCGGCCGCTCCGCCCGAGGGTGTCCCCGCGGAAGCTGCGGCCCTCTCGGCGCCCGCTCCCGCGGCTCCGCCGGCCGGCCCGTCGGTCTGGCACGCCGCCGTCAACCCGAAATACTGGTGGGGAATCGTCGGTCTCGCCGTGATCGCCGTCGCCGCCGTCGTGATCGGGCTGAAGCTCCGGATCCCGAAGGCCGAGCCGGCGAAGGCGGCCGACGAGATCAACCGCGTTCAACTCGCGCTCGAGCAGCAGTTCGCCTCGGGCCGGGACCTGTACCAGAAGGGTCGCTATGCCGACAGCCTCGCGATCTTTCGCGCGATCCTCCAGAAGGATCCCTCGATGAAGGCCGCGCGCCAGTACAGCCAGATGGCGGAGGAGGGCCTGCGCAACGAGGAGTCGAAGAAGGCCGATCAGGCCAAGGCCGCTCTCGTCGCGGCCCACATCCAGAACGGCCGGACGGCGCTCGAGCAGAAGAACTTCGACGCCGCCCTCTCCGAAGCGGAGGCCGCGTTGAACATCGACGCGCAGAACCCGGAGGCGGTGAAGTTGTCGGAAGACGCGCGGCGTTCGATCGCGAACGTCAAGCGCGCGGAGCTCAAGAAAGCGGAGAAGAAGAAGGCCCAGACCCTCGCGCGCGCCGGCCAGCCGCAGTCCCGGGGCGCCGCGGGCGGCGCGCCGGCGGCCGGAGCGGCCGCCCGGCCCGCGCCGGCGGCGGCCGGGCCCGCGACGATGCGCCTGACGTTCGCGAGCCCGATCCCGAAGGGATACCTGATGGTGGCCGTGAACGACTTGATCGTTTATCGGAAGAACTTCGACTTCGGAAAGAAGGACGGGGGGACCGTCTCGGACACGATCCATGTCGCGGCGGGCGCGGTGAGCGTGAAGGTGTGGCTGACGACGCCCGATCCGACGATCAAAGGGTATCAGCCCCTGACGGCGACGTTCGCGGGCGGCGACAGCCGTTCGCTCACATTGACGCTCCAGGGGAAGAAGTTCTCGGCGAAAATTTCCTGACATCCCGAATTTTCAAGGAGGAAATCGCATGCGTAAACTGGGTGTGATCACGCTTCTCGTCGCGGCGCTCGCCGCCCCGGCCGCGCTCCAGGCGAAATCGAAGGACAGCCCCGGACCCGACAAGGAGTTCCTCGGCGTCGACACGCACAAGGGGAAGTACCTCGACCAGGAGTACGTGGCCGACGGCGTCAACCTCTCGGGCAAGACGATCCACGTGTATCCGTTCGAGCTCAAGGGAGAGCGCCCGGACAAGGAGAAAGGCGATCTCTCGTGGAAGGAGCTCCCCGACTTCATCCAGTCGTCGATCGTCGACAACTCGGCCGATCGCTCCGGCGGCGCGATCAAGCTCTCGAAGACCTCCGGTTCCTACTCGCTGCGCGGGCAGGTCACCGAGTTCCGCCCGCCGTCGGCCGCCGCCTCCTGGGGCGGCTGGATCGGCCAGGCGGCCGGCTCGGGGACGATCGTGTTCGACTTCAAGATCGAGGATCCCTCCGGCAAGGTCGTGGTGGCCGCCCACCACAAGCTGCTCGCGCAGGCGAGCGACTCGCTCCGGCGGCGGATGGAGAACGTCGCGGGGGACGAGATCGGCCATTTCCTCGCATCACTCTCGAAATAAAGCGCTTGCCGCCTCGGAAGGGCCCGCCTCGGCGGGCCCTTCGCGTTGCACGGCCGGGCCGCCGATGGTAGCCTTTGACCGGGCGGACGAGTCCGCGGGAGGAGAAGAATCTCGGAAAGCTCGCAAACCGTGACGATTCCCGAGAGCGGCGTCTCCTCTCTCTTCGGGCGGCTCGACGAAAACCTTCGCGCGATCGAGGACGCGTTCGGTGTGCGTCTGAAGGCGCGCGGCACCGAGATCTCCGTCGCCGGGGAGGGGCCCGCCGTCCCGGTGGTGCAGCGCATGCTGGCCGAGCTCTCGGAGCTGCTCCAGCAAGGGCACGCGCTGCAGAAGTCCGACGTCCTGACCGCGATCGCCGTGGTGAAGGAGGACCCCGACGCCTCGCTCGTCGACTTCTTCTCGCACGACTACCTCGGACCCACGCTCCGCGCCGTCGTCTCGCCGCGCAACGTCAAGCAGCGGCAGTACCTCAAGACCGTGGCGGAGCGCGACGTCGTTTTCGCCATCGGCCCGGCCGGCACCGGGAAGACCTATCTCGCCGTCGCGATGGCGGCGGCGGCGCTGCTCGAGCGCAAGATCAAGCGGATCGTCCTCTGCCGTCCGGCCGTCGAAGCGGGGGAGCGTCTCGGGTTCCTGCCGGGCGACATGGTCGAGAAGGTGAACCCGTATCTCCGTCCTCTCTACGACGCGCTGTACGACATCCTCGGGTACGAGAAGACCGGGAAGATGCTCGAGCGCGGCGTCATCGAGGTCGCGCCGATCGCGTTCATGCGCGGCCGGACCCTGAACGACGCGTTCATCATCCTCGACGAGGCCCAGAACACGACCTCCGAGCAGATGAAGATGTTCCTCACGCGCATCGGCTTCTTCTCGAAGGCGGTCATCACGGGGGACGTCACGCAGGTCGACCTGCCGCAGGGGAAGGCCTCCGGGCTCCGCGAAGCGCGCCGGATCCTCTCGGACGTTCCCGAGATCGGTTTCGTCACGTTCGACGAGCGCGACGTCGTCCGGCACCCGATCGTCCAGAGGATCGTCGCCGCCTACGACGCGGAGGACCGCGGCCGAGAGGTCCCGCCGTCCGGCCCGGGGCGCTGACGTGGACCGCCCTCCTCCCGCGGGCTTCTTCGCCCGCCTGATCCGCCGCACCGAACGTTCCTCCGCCGAGCCGCGGAGCTGGCGGGACCACGTCGGGCTCTGGATGGCGCTCTACGTCCTCGTCACGACCGCCGCGTTCTCGCCCGGGATCTCGTTCCGGACGGCGAAGCTGCGCGCGGGCGCGATCGCCGACCGCGATTTCGTCGCTCCCCGCGATTTCATCCTCCCGGATCCCGAGGCGACGGACCGGAAGCGCACCGAGGCGGCCGCCGGGGTGCTGCCCGTCTACGATCGCGACGTCCAGTCGGCCGCGCACCTGGAAGAGGCGATTCGCCGAATCTTCGAGAGCGCGCGGGGGATCGAGCGGGACTTTCCGCCCGGGAAGACGCCGGCCGCCGCGCTCCGTGACGCGTTCCCCGTTCCGGTCGGCGACGGTGCGCTGCGCGCGATGGCGAACGTCCACTTTTCGCCCGATCTCGAATCGCGCCTGATCTCGGCCGAGACGCGCCTCTATCGCGCCGGGGTCGTGGACAACAAGGAGCTCCTCCTCCAGCACCGCGACCGCGGCGTTCTCGTGCGCGACTCGACCGGAGGAGGGGAGCGCCCGACCGTGGACCTCTTTTCGACGGTCGAGTACGGCAACGACTTGAAGTCGGCGATCGCCTCCGATCTCGGCGGCGTCCGGCTGTCGCCGGCCGAAGCGCGCGAGGTGGCGGGGTTCCTCGCGTCGATGATGCGCCCGAATCTCACGTACAACGCCGCGGAATCGATCCATCGCCGCCAGCTCGCGATGAGCCAGGTGGAGAGCGTCCTGATCAAGGTGCCGCGCGGCGAGGTGCTCGTCCGGCGCGGCGACCTCATCAGCCCCCGCTCGGCGCGGATCCTCGCGGCGGTCAACCCGTCGGTTTCCCGGCCGGAATCGTGGTCGAAGCTCGTGGGCGTCCTTCTTCTCCAGCTCCTCGCCGTGTTCGTGTTCTGGATCGACAGCCAGACGCGCCTGGCCGCCTCGCGGCGCCAGTCGCCGCCGCTGCTGGCGCTGCTCGCCGTCGGGATCGTCTTCGCGCTCATCGTCCGGGGGACGTTCGCGGTCACCCAATCGCTGGCTTCGAACTTCTCCTCCGACGCGCTCTCGTCGGACTCCTTCGCGATTCCTTTCGCGGCGGGGCCGATTCTCGCCGTTCTCGTGGTCGGCGCCGGGCCGGGGCCCGCGGTGCTCTTCGCCGCCGTGCAGGCGGCCTCGATCGGCGTGCTGATGGGGATGAACTTCCCCTTCGCGCTCTACGCCCTCGCCGGCTCGCTCGCGGGGATCTACGGGATGAAGCGGCTCGGGTCGCGGAGCGTCCTCTTCGCCCTGGGCGGGATCGTGGCCGCGGCCAACGTCGCGGCCGTCGGGATCGGCCACGCGCTCGCCGCGGACGCGAACAGCCTCTGGGCGGATTCCGCGGCGGCCGTCGTCGGCGGGCTCTTCGTCGCCGGCCTCGTCGCGTTCCTGCTCCCCGTCTTCGAGAATCTCTTCCACGTCACGACCGACATCCGTCTGCTCGAGCTGTCCAACCAGAACCTTCCGCTCCTCCGGACGCTCGCGTTCGAAGCGCCGGGAACCTACCAGCACTCGCTGACGGTGGGACATCTCGCGGAAGCGGCCTCGGAGGCGATCGGGGAGAACCCGCTGCTGGCCCGGGTCTGCGCGTACTACCACGACATCGGGAAAACGCGGATGCCCGATTATTTCATCGAGAACCAGCCGCGCGGCTTCAACCGGCACGACAGGCTCGAGCCTTCGATGAGCGCGCTGATCATCGCGTCGCACGTGAAGGAAGGAGCCGAGCTCGCCCGCAAGTCTCGCCTGCCGGGCCCGATCCTCTCCGGCATCCGGGAGCACCACGGGACGAAGCTGATCCGGTACTTCTACCAGAAAGCCCTGTCGAAGGTGGAGCCGGGCTCGCCGTCGGTCCTCGAGTCGGATTACCGCTATCCCGGGCCGAAGCCCTCGAACCGCGTGAACGGGATCCTGATGATCGCCGACGCCGTGGAGGCGGCGTCGCGCACGATCGCGGAGCCGACCCCGGCCAAGATTGCGGCGATGGTCCGGGCGATCTCGAACGACTGCCTGCGCGACGGGCAGTTCGACGAGTGCGACCTGACGATTCGCGACCTGTCCGCGATCAACGACGCGCTGGTCCGGACGGTCACGACGATGTTCCACCACCGCATCGACTACCCGGGCTTCGACTTCAACCGGGAGGCGGGGGAGGTGGGGCGGCCGCGGCGCTCGACCGGGGGCGTCCGCCTGAACGCGAAATGACCGTGGATTTCCGGGCGACCGTCCGGGCGCCGGGATGTCCGTCCGCGGCGGCGCGGCGTTTCCTCAACCGCGCGCTCGCGCTCGCCGGCGGGACGGCCGAGGAGATCTCCGTCGTGATCTGCGGCGACGGCCGGATGCGCGGGCTGAACCGCCGCTACCGCGGAAAGGACCGGACGACGGACGTGCTCTCGTTTCCGTCGGGAACGGCGGACGGGTTCCTGGGCGACCTGGTCGTCTCCGCCCCCGAGGCGCGGCGCCAGGCCCGTGCATCCGGGGTGCCTCTTCGCGCGGCGATCGAGAGGCTCCTCCTCCACGGGCTCCTGCATCTGCTCGGATACGACCACGAGACGGACCACGGCGAGATGAACGCCCTGGAGGCGAAGCTGCGGCGGCGGCTGTCGATCCCGGCATGATCGCGCTCGCGCTCGCCGCCCTCTGCTTCCTGCTGTTCCTCACGCTGGAGCTCTTCGCCCAGTCGCTCGAGCGGCTCTCGCCGATCAAGCTCCGCAGCCTCGTCGAGGAGGAGCCGAAGAAGCTGCGGATGCTGTCGGGCAAGGGGCAGGCCGCGGCGATGAAGGTCTCCCTGCGCGTCGTCATCCAGATCCTGCTCCTCGCCGGGTTCTGGGCCCTCATCCGCGGGCTGGCCGCGCTCGCCGTTCCGGCCCCGTACATCTGGGGCGCGGCGGTCTTCTTCGTCGGCTGGCTCGCGGCCGAAGCTCTCCTTCTCCGGATCGTGGCGGCGGCCTCCGCCGAGACGCTGCTGACGCGCCTCGACCCGATCCTCTCGGCGCTCTCGTGGCTGATCGCGCCGATCGCCTGGCCGATTCGCGTCCTCTTTCGCCGTCGTGCCGCGGACGGCGAGGGCCCGGCTTCCGAGGAGGACATCCAGGCGTACATCGACGTGGGCCGCGAGGAGGGAATCCTCGAGCGCGACGAGGAGAAGCTCCTGATGTCGATCGTGGACTTCGGGGACACGATGGTGAAGGAAGTCATGACGCCGCGCACCGACATCGCGGCGGTCGACGAAGCGTCGCCGCTCGACCGCGTCGCGGACCTCTTCATCGACACGAAGTACTCGCGTCTGCCGATCTACCGCGGGACCGTCGACCAGATCGTCGGGATCGCGCACGTGAAGGACGTCTTCGAGGCGGTCCGGCGCGGCGGCCGCACCCGACTGGCGGAGGTCGCGCGCCCGGTGGCGTTCGTCCCGGAGACGAAGAAGACGGCCGAGCTCCTCCGGGAATTCCAGCGCCGCCGCCTCGCGATGGCGATCGTCGTGGACGAGTACGGAAGCGTCTCCGGCCTCGTGACGATCGAGGACCTCCTCGAGGAGATCGTCGGGGAGATCTCCGACGAGCACGAGGACGAGCGCGACTCCGTCCTGAAGCTCGCCGACGGGGCGTACTCGATCTCGGGCCGGGCGCACGTGGACGTCCTGGAGGAGGTCTTCGGCCACGGCCCGAAGGAGGAGGAGTACGACACGCTCGGCGGCTACCTGACGGCTCGCCTCGGAAGAGTCCCGCGGGTCGGCGAGACGCGGGAGGAGGACGGCCTGCGGTTCACCGTGGAGGAAGGGGATCGCCGCCGGGTGCTCCGCGTCCGGGTCGAGGCGGTCGCGCCGACTGCGGAAGGAGAGGAAGAGAGCGCCGGTCCGCCGGCGTCCCCCGCGGGCGAACCCGGCGAGACGGCGCGAAGCGGGCGCCGGTGAGCGGGGAGGCCGCCCCGTTCCGCTCCGGGACGGTCGCGGTCGTCGGCCGTCCGAACGCGGGCAAGTCGACGCTCGTCAACCGCCTCGTCGGAGAGAAGGTCGCGATCGTCTCGGACAAACCGCAGACGACGCGGCGGCGCTGGATCGGCGTCGTCCACCGCCCCGGCTTCCAGGCGGTGCTCGTCGACACGCCCGGGATCCACCGGCCCGAGCACCGCATGAACGCGGCGATGGTCCGCGACGCCGTCGACGCGCTCGAGGGGTGCGACGCCGTGCTGTGGGTCGTCGACGCCTCGGCGCGCCGCGGACCCGGGGACCGGCGGATCGCCGACATGCTCCGCGCGCGGGGCGTTCCGGCGGTCCTCGCCCTCAACAAGGTGGACCGGCTCGCCAAGCCCGCCCTCCTTCCGCAGCTCCAGGAGCTCTCCGGCCTGGGGGATTTCGCCGCGCTCGTGCCCGTCTCCGCGATCACGGGCGACGGAGTCGAGGCGCTCCTCGACGAGCTCGGCCGGCTCCTGCCCGAGGGGCCGCCGCTCTTTCCCGCGGGCGAGACGGCGCCCGGAGGGCTCGCCGAGAAGATCGCCGAGCAGATTCGCGAGCCCGCGCTCGAGCTCACGCGCGAAGAGGTGCCCTTCTCGCTCGCGGTCGTCGTCGACGAGCTCCGCCGGGACGAGGAAAAGGACCTGACCGTCGTCGAAGCGACGCTCTACGTCGAGCGCGAGGGACAGAAGGGGATTCTCGTCGGAAAGGGGGGCGCCATGATCCGCGAGATCGGCTCGCGCGCCCGGGCGCTCTGCGAGGAGCGCTTCGGGGGGAAGTTCTTCCTCGACCTCCGGGTCCGCACCCGCGAGGACTGGCGCGAGGACGACGGGTTTCTCTCACGCATCGTCAACCCGGAGGTCTGAGGGAGCAGACGCGGCGATGCATCGAGCCGGCCGGGCGCGTGCCCGGCGCGGGAGCTGGCTCGGGGACCGGGGGCGCGTGACGGCCGCGCGGCTCGCGGAACGAGCGGCTCGACCGCGCCCGCCGTCACCCCGCAACGCCCTCGCTCCCGCTCCCGCATCGCGGAGCTTTCGCCTCGGTGGCTCGCGCACTCGCGTGCGTGGCGATCGACGCGCGCGGCGGAGTGCGCGCCGGCCGCTTCGCGGCTGAGCCTTCGGCTCCGCGCTGGATACCCTTCGGCGAAAGCTCTCCGCGATGCGAAGGCCCGAATTCCTGCCGAGGGCATCGGTCATCCTGAGCGAAGCGAAGGATCTGCCGTCGGCGGCGTCGTTCCCCTTCCGCTTCGCGACTCGTCGACTCGCGACCCGCTGAGTTGAGTCTCCTCCCGGCGGTCGCGGCGCGAGACCCGGAACCCGCCCCTTCGACGTTAGGAGTAGTACCCCGATATGGTCCTGGCGATGGGATTCTTCGTCGCCGAGTTAAGCGGCGCGGAGCGATCGCTTCAACTCGGCGACTGCCACTTCCAACGGCGGCCTTCTAGCTGTAATAACCCGAAATGGTGCGCGCGGTGAGATTCCTGGGCGCCGAGTTAAGCGGCGCGGAGCGATCACTTCAACTCGGCGACTGCCACTTCCAACGGCGGCCTTCTAGCTGTAATAACCCGAAATGGTGCGCGCGGTGAGATCCCTGGGCGCCGAGTTAAGCGGCGCGGAGCGTCCGCTTCAACTCGGCGACTGCCGCTTCCAACGGCGGCCTTCTAGCTGTAATAACCCGAAATGGTGCGCGCGGTGAGATTCTTCGGCGTGACCTTCACGTCCACCTTTCGCCACTTGTTGTCGGGGTTCGGATTGGTGGAGTAGTAGGTCAGGAGATACTGGGTCCGCAGCTCGTTGTTGATCTGCTGGTAGACGCTCTTGAGACTCTTCGTGCTGTCGACGTAGAACGTCGTCCCGCCGGAAGCCTCGGCGAGGCGGTTGAGCTTCGATTTGACCTCGAGCTCGGCCTTCGAGACGTTCAAACCGATCCCGTAGACCGCCACGCCCGCCTTTTTCACGTAGTCGAGGAGGGTGTCGAAGTCGTACTTCGAGGTCGTGTCTTTCCCGTCGGTGAGGACGACGAGGGCTTTCTTCCCCTTCACGCCCGAGAACTGGTAGAGCGCGTACACGATCGCGTCGTAGAGCGCGGTCGATCCCTCCGCGCGGAGGCCGGCGAAGGAGCGGTCCAGCCGCTCCCGGTTTCCCGTGAGGCGGCAGAGCGTGTAGGGCGAATCGTCGAACGACATCGTGAAGCCGCGATCCT
>Ga0075276_10000235_pt1 | contig 16109 bp, 12 predicted proteins | sample SF_Rice_5C_80N_4_FD_69770 | JGI IMG/M metagenome (GOLD analysis project Ga0075276, IMG submission 69770) | Rice paddy soil microbial communities from Twitchell Island, California, USA - SF_Rice_5C_80N_405 | ecosystem: Environmental > Terrestrial > Soil > Paddy field/soil | place: USA: Twitchell... | reverse complement strand
GAAACATCTCACCGTGGTTATCAATCTGCAGCACTGCTTTGTCATCCCAGAAGGAGCGCCAGGCGTTGGCGGAGAGCGTCTTGTAATTCTCCTTCAGTCCGGAGATGAAGCTGAGCACGCCTCCGGCACTGGAATTGATTTTGCCGAAGTTGTAGCCCGCATTCCAGTGCCACCCGGCGCGCGTATCCTGGGCGCGGAAGCCCCAGTCCGACTGGTCGAACCCGGTATCGGTCAGCGAGGTGGCCAGGCGCACATCGTTGTTGTTGCTCAAATGGCTGAAGCTGAAACGCGGCAGGTTGGGAAGGTCCACCGTCCAGTCGGCGTTCAGCTGCGAGAAGTTGCTGTTGGAACCGAACAGGCTGCCGGTGGTGTCGAAGGCGCTCTTGCGATACACCAGGTGAAAGGGATAGCGGCTGACCGGCAAAAACGCCAGCGAAACTCCGCCCCCCAGCAGGTTGCTGCCATAATCGCCCCCCGTCAAGGATGTGGCGCCGCGCTGGGTATTAAAATTCGTGTCGAACTGCAGCAGCTTGGGATCCTTCAGAAAACCGCTCAGGTCGAGGCCGAAGTCTCCGGCTACATCGTTATAAGAGGAGGATTCGCCCAGTCCGTTCACCACCGGCGTGTAACCGGTGTTGAACACGTCCACTCCCACCGTGCCCTTCATGTGCCAGCGCTCGGTCTCCTCGTAGCCGTACTGGGCCACGCAGGGCAGAGACCACAGCAGGACCGCGATGGCCAGTATCCGGGTTGTGCTCGCCCACTTCATCACTGCCTCGCCGGACTTGCATATTCGAAAGGGGGGAGAGGCCCAGGCCAAATGGCGCTACTGCGCCTCTCCCGAAGTTTTTTACTTGTGGCAATAGGTGCAGAAAGTCCCGCTGGTCTGGGTCGGGAAAGCCTGCGTCATGATGCCACTGGCGTTATGCGGATCGTGGCAAGTGGCGCACTGCATCTTGCCTTCGAACAGGGGAATTTCGCCTGCGCCGTCCACCGAGGTCGTGCTCGCCGGAACCAGGAGTCCAGCGGCATTGGCCAGGGCGGCGTTGTAGGTGAAGTTCACCGGGTGCTGTTGCGTCAGATCGGTGACCGTCCGGTCTGCCGGCATGAACACCGAGTTTTGCGTTGCCCGAACTGCCGAATACCACGAGTCAATCGCGATTGTGCCGTCGTGGCAGGAAAGGCACAGGTTGCTGACCGTGGGCGTGCTTACCGAGCCCAGGTCGGTGATGTCCGTGTTGTAGCCCGAAAAGCTCGAGCTGGTGTAAACCCCGTAGGTCGTCTTGCTCGAGAGCGTGTGGTTCCAGAGCAAGGGGCCGGCCGTGGACGGAGCCGTCACATTGGAAAACTTGTGCGCAATGTGACAGTAGTTGCAGAGCGTGTAGGAGCCGCCGCCTAATTCGGTCCGAAGATCGTGCGGCCCGCCTACAATCGCACTCTTGCCGACCTTGGCGAAGCCCATCGTGGCTGTCAGGGCCACAACGAGAACCACCAGGCCGAGTGCTTTTGCCGTTCTCATAAGACCTCCCGATAGAAATGAGTTGCACAACTCGTGTAGCTACTGCATGCAGTACTGCGGTAAAACATCTGCTCGCACGTTTCGTGCGCGTCAGAACTCATGTCAGTTCCCTCCCAGGAACTGGAAAATCTGCACCCGCGCGTTCAGGCTGTCGCTCACGTAAACCCGGTTGTTCCTGTCAATGTAGATATCGGTGGGCAGGTTGAATTCGCCCGGGTTCTGCCCGTAGGCGCCCACGAACATCAGCACCTTGCCGTCGGGGGTGAAGATCTGGAAATTGTTGAAGGCGGCGTCTACCACCCACAGGTGGCCTTCCTTGTCATACGCCACGCCTTTGGGGCGGACGAATTCGCCCGGCCGCGTGCCCTGCCGCCCGATGCGGCGCGCAAACTTTCCCTCGGGGGAGAACACTTCCACCGAGCAGCTGCCCGTGTCGCTAACCGCCAGGCTGCCGTCCGGCGCCACCGCCACCGCAATGGGGTAGTTGAACTCGCCTTTCTTGTCGCCGCGCTTGCCGACCTTGTTCTGCAGTTGCAGCGTATCCAGGTTGAAGACCAGCACCTGGTGCAAGCGTGAATCCACCACCAGCAGCCGGCGGCGGCCTTCGTCGAGCGCCATGTAGGTGGGATTTTTGAGCCCCGATTCCGCGCCGATGGTGCCCTGCAGGTGAGCATCGGGCCCGAACTTGAACACCATGTGCATTTGCGCGTCGGCGACGTAGAAGTTGTCTTTGGCATCCACCACCACGCCCAGCGGGGTGCGGAACTGCAGCCCGCGGTCGCCGTTCACCCGCGTAACCTGGTGCTTTTCCTTATCCAGGATGTAGAGCATGGCGCGCTGGCTGGAAACTATGTAGACACGGCCTTTGCTGTCGCTGGCCACGCCGGCCGCCTTCTCGAACATTTCCACCACGTTGGGGTCGCCGTTGCCCACCATCTTGTCTACCCAGGAGCGCTTTTTCCGGGGCTCGATGTCGTAATTGCTGGAATACGACATCAGGAATTTCACCCGCGGCTTGTCCGGGGGCAGCGGCCATACCAGGTTCGTGGGCGCGGCTTGCGCCTTGTCGCCTTTCTTGTTGCCGGCTGACGCCGGTTGCGCTGCGGCCAGCAGTAAACTCACCGCCGCCAGACCGAAGATGAGCGTGATTTGCTTGCGTGGGGTCATTGCTTGTCCGGTCCGTTCTTGGGCGCCGCCGGCTGTTCCTGCGCCTGGCGCCGTTGTTTGTCTTGAAAGTCTTTTTCGTTCTGCTGCTCGGAAGCTCCGTACTTCTTCAAGTTTTCCGCCCGCTTCTGCGCCTCGTAGGCCTGGTGGCAGCCGTTGCAGACGTCGCCGTGCTTGTCGCTCTTCGCGGTGCGAATCAGGTTTTGCTGGCTGGAGGCGTGCTGCTCATGGCAGCTCAGGCAGGAGATCTTTTGCGCTGGATTGGTGGGGTCGGCCATGCCGCTTACCGGATGGCTGGCGAAGGGGTGCCCGATCTGCGCTTTGTCGTTGGGCAGTATCTTGGGAACCTCAGCAAACTCCTGCGCTGAAATTTCCTGGGACGCGAATAGAGAAACCTTGTCGCTGCTCACATTGCGATCGGCGTGGCAGGCCAGGCAAAGCCCGTTGCCTTCCGCCCGCGTCTGCTTGGGGAAATCGCTGCTGTGGGGCGAGTGGCAGGTAACGCACTGTCCCTGTTCATAGGGCTTGTGCAGGACCTCTTCTTTGCTCTTTTCGTGGCAGGTGAAGCACAGCTCGTTTTTGGGCGCGACCAACTCTACCGTGGTGGTGGTGCCGTCGCTCTTCACGTTGTGGCAGGTGCTGCAGCCCATGGCGATGGCGGAATGCACTGCCTTGCCCTTGGTTTTTTCCTCGTGGCACTCCAGGCAGTTCTTGTCCTGCACATCTTTGGGCAGCGGCACCGGATGTTCGGCGGCGGCCGCAGGCAAGCCCCATGCCAGAACCAGCAGGAGGAGAAACATTACGCGTTTGCCGGTGAGCTTCACTTCACCCTCCAACTGCTATTCAGCACGCCTCTCGCCGCGGATAGGGAGTGGCGCGCCAGGGCGGCAGGTGGTTTGTAAGTTACTGAGGCGGCAGTGGATTGAGGGTTGGAATCGAGGTCGGGGAAAATTTCTCCGGAGAATTTGATTTCCTGGGATGGGCTATCTCCCACAGCGGGACACGTGAAATGCCCCAACCATGTTTTTGGGCAGAAATAGACGGCCAAGAGACACCTCCAGTTGTCCCAAATCGGAACGGTTCCGGTTTGGAACCATGCTCCCCCGCCTTACCCTCCCGCCAATAGGACTCACGTCACACGGGGCTGTGACCGAACAGCGTTCTCGATGCAACTACCCACCCCACCCGCCGGCCCCAAATGCGTGAAATCACCGCAGTTAAAGCCTGGGCTGTGTGATATGGCCCACCCCAGGCCGCTCCGCTTCCCGCCGCTAATTCGCTAAGTCGCGTCTTTACAGGCCGTTGCTTTATCTCCCCGCTGTGGCTCCCCACGTGCTCCTTGTTATCGCGGGAAGGAAGGGTATATGGCGGGACCCACTCGCTCCATCGGACGCCGCATCTGGCAAACGCTCAGCGCTGTGCGCACCGGCATCATCTTGCTCATCCTGGTGGTGATCGCCTCTGCGGCCGGCACTTTTATCCTGCAGCGGCCCACGACCGATGCCGACGCTCTGCAGCGCGCCTACTCGCCGCAGATGCTGGCCTGGCTCGACCGCATCGGTTTGACCGATGTATTCCACGCCTGGTGGTTCGCCCTGCTCATGGGCCTGCTATGCCTGACCATCGTGGCTGCTTCCATCGAGCGCTTTCCCAACGTGTGGCGCTTTTATGCGCGCCCCTATCGCCGCGCCGACTCCCACTTCCGCTCCGCGCTGCCGCTGCAGAAGCAGTTTCCGGTGCGTGACCCGGAGCAGGCGCTGGCTGTGGCCCATCGCGTGTTCCAGAAGCTGCGGCTGCGCCCCCAGCACATCGTGGAAGACAACCAGGTTTCGCTTTACGCCGAGCGCAATCGCTTCTCGCTGCTGGCGGTGTACATCGTGCACGCCAGCCTGTTGCTGATTTTTCTGGGCGGCATTGTGGACGCGTTGTGGGGCTACCGCGGATTTCTGGCGCTCACCAACGGCCAGCAGGCCAGCCAGATCCAATTGCAGAGCGGCGCCACCCGCGTGCTTCCCTTCGCCATCCGCTGCGACGGCGCCGGCCAGGAAAATTATTCCGATGGCACCCCCAAGCGCTGGTGGTCCAACCTGGTGGTGCTGCAGAACGGGCGCGAGGCCGAGCGCAAGCAGATTGTGGTCAACGACCCGCTGGTCTTTGGCGGCATCCGCGTTTACCAGTCCAGCTATGGCTCCAGCGGGCAACTGGATAAGGTCATGCTGACGGCCACTCCCGCCAGAGGCTCGGGCGCGGCGCAGGACATTTCCCTGGGCCAGGACCAGAGGGCGCAGCTTGACCCGCAAACCTCGGTCCGCCTGGTGCGCTTCATCCCAGATTTCGTAATTCAGGACAACCAGATTTATGCCCGGTCCAATCAGCCGGACAATCCCGCCATCCAGCTGGAAGTGACCACGCAAAAGGCGAAAGAGCCGGCGCTGGTCTGGATTTTTCCCCAGTTTCCCAACGTGGCGCACGACAGCAAGTCGCCTTACAGCTTCAAATTCCGCGATCTGCGCATGGGCTACTTCACCGGCCTGCAGGTCTCGCATGAGCCCGGGCAGTGGCTGGTGTGGGCCGGATGCCTGATGATGGCGCTGGGACTGGCGACCGCGTTTTACCTGGTGCACATGCGCTTCTGGGCCATGCTGGTGCGCGATGAACGCGGCCGCCCGGCGCTGTGGATCGGCGGAGCCTGCAACAAGAACCGCCCCGCCTTCGAGCAGCGCTTGCACCGCCTGCTGGAGGAAGTGCAAACCGAATTGAAACAGGAATCACCGGCTCGCGCTTCATCGCGCGAGGCCTCGCTGGCCAGCGTTTAAGGGAGGGAAATCATGGCTCGCACTCGCGTGGAACGGCAACCCGCAACCTCCAGCAGTCTCCTGCTGGTGCTGGTGGGGCTGGGTATCGCCTTCCTGCTGTTCATGGCGTTTCTGAACGTGGTGAAAAGCGGAAATCTGTTCACCGAGGCCAACCTGCTCTACGCCGCACTTATTTTTTACGGCGGCGCCGGCGCTCTGTATCTGGGCTTTGGCGTGACCGGAACCGAACGGTACGTGCGCTATGCCTCGCTGGCCACCTGGGCGGGCCTGCTGGCCAACACCGCCGCCGTGGCCCACCGCTGGTACGTCGCCGGGCACCCGCCCTTTGCCAGCGTTTATGAAATGCTGCTCAGCTTCGTCTGGACCCTGGCCGCGCTCACTTTGGTGGCGGAGAAGAAGTACGGCGTGAAGGTGATCGGCACCGTCACCATGCCGGTGGCCATTGTGGGCGTGGTGCTCATGCAGTTGCTGCGCACCGAGGTTCACCCTCTGGTCCCGGCGCTGCAGTCCACCTGGCTGCACGTGCACGTCAGCCTGGCTATGCTGGCTTATGCGGCTTGCGCTCTCAGCTTCGCCCTGGCACTGATGTTCCTCATACAGGACAAAATGCAGACGGAAACTTTTCTCGCCGCCACCAGCCTGGCGGTGACCGCCGGCTACCTTGGCATCCTGACTCGCTTTGAGCCCTGGGGCGGGCTGAGCGTGGCCGCCTGGGACGCCGCCGGGAAGCAGGACATGTTCCTCTCCCGCGGGGTGCGCCTGTTCGTCACCATTCCCGACCTGGGCTGGCTAGTCGGCCTGGTGGCGGTGGCCGTGGCGACGCCATTCATGTGCTATCTGCTGGCCGGCTGGCGTAACGATGAGCGCTTCTTCGCCATCGCCAATCGCGCCGTGTTCGTGGGCCTTCTGGCCCAGATACTGGCTTTGGCCGCTTTCCTGGCTCGCGCCAACGGCAGCTATCAATCGCCCGACGCGGATGGTCTTTTTCCCACCAACCTGGCGGCCAGCCCCTTCATCCTTTCCGGCCTGGTTGGCGGCATCTTCATTTCTCTGCTCTACCTGCTGCTCTTGTGGCGCCGCGCAGACTTGGAGCGCCTGCTGCCCAGCGCTGACGCCCTCGACCAGATCACTTACAAGACCATCGGGATCGCTTTCCCCCTGCTCACCCTGATGATTGCCGCGGGCGCATATTGGGCCAACCGCACCTGGGGCGCGTACTGGAGCTGGGATCCGAAGGAGACCTGGGCGGCTATCACCTGGCTGGTCTATGCCGGGTATCTGCACATGCGCATTACCCGCGGATGGCGGGGCCGGCGCGCGGCTTACTTCGCCATTCTGGGCTTTGCGGTGGTGATGTTCACCTTCTTCGGGGTCACGTACCTGCTGCCCGGATTACACGCCTATGCCTGATACGGAGAACCATGGTGTGCAGGGTACGGCGGAAGAAGTTGCCGGCCGCTTCCCGGAACCGGGCGGCGATGCGCCGCGCCGTTCAGTGCGCATCAGCTGGGAACTCAAGGCGGTGCTGCCGGTCGCGGTGGTGCTGCTGAACGGTCTGGTGCTGTTCCTTCTGGCCACTGTCTCCCTGGAAAAAACCGAGCGTCATGCCGTGCTTCTGGTGGCCAGTTCCGGCGCCGTCGCCATTTGCGCGGTTATGATTCTAGTGCTCGCCGTGCTGATTCACCGCCCGGTGCGGGAATTACAGGAAAAGATCGCGCGCGTGGGTACTGGCGAACTTGACGCCGAAGTCAAATTTGCCAGACGCAACGACGAGATCGGCGACCTGGGCCGCAATTTCAACCACATGGTCCGCCAGCTGCGCGAAAGCCGCGATGAGATCCAGCGCCTGCATCAGACCCAGATGTCGCGCGCCGAGCACCTGGCCACCATGGGCGAGCTGGCCGCCGGCCTGGCTCACGAAATTCGTAATCCCCTGGCCGGCATCGCCGGAGTAATCGAAATTATCGGACGCGACCTCCCCGCCAGCAGCCCGGCGAGAGCGGTAGTCAAGGAAGTGCGCCAGGAGGTGATGCAGATCAACCGCATCGTCTCCGACCTGCTGGAGTGCGCCCGTCCCAAGCCGCCGGAGACGCGGCTCTCAGACCTTAACTCCACGGTGGAGCACGCGGTCATGTTTGCCCGCCAACAGGCCCTCTCCAAGTCTATTGACGTTGAGTTTCATCGCGCTCCGCTGCCCCTGGAAGTGGAACACGACAGCAATCAGATCAACCAGGTGCTGCTCAACCTGCTGCTCAATTCCATCCAGTCCATTGACCACCGCGGAAAGATTACAGTCACGGTGGAACGGCATAACCTGCTGGCTGCCATCTCGGTCGCCGACACTGGCCTCGGCATCGCCGCGGAACACCTGCCCCACATCTTCCGCCCCTTCTACACCACTAAGGGCAACGGGACCGGGCTGGGACTGTCGCTGGCGCGGCGCATCGTGGAAGAGCATGGCGGGCGGATGGAAGTGAGCAGCACCCTCGGCCACGGCAGCACCTTCACCGTATTCCTCCCCCTGCGCCGCGCCTCCGCCCACGCCGCCGATTAGCCTTACAGGCGAGCTTAAGTGCGGAACACAGACGGACTATCCGAAAGGTGCAGTCCGCACTCGGTCTTGGCGAAGCCCGGCCACCGGCCCGCCCGCTCACTTTCCCCCGGCTGGATGGCGCGGGTGCAATGGGTGCAGCTGATGCTGGGATAGCCGCGGTCGTGCAGTTCGTTATAGGGGATGTCGTGCTTGCGCATGTAGTCCCAGATTTCGTTGCTCGTCCAGTCGGCCAGGGGATTAATCTTCACCAGGCCGAATTTTGAATCCCACTCCAGTTTGCGTGCGCCCGCGCGGGCAGCGGTCTGGTCACGGCGGATGCTGGTAATCCAGCCGCGTAATTCCACCAGTTTTCGCCGCAGGGGTTCCACCTTGCGCATGCTGCAGCACAGGTCGGGATCGCGTTTCCACAGGGCTGCTCCATAAGCGCGCTCCTGGTCTTCCGGCGAAAGCGCCGGATGCACCTTTTCAATGGCGATTCCATAACGCTCTTCCACTTCCGCCATCAGTTGATGCGTCTCTGGAAAGAGAAAGCCGGTATCAATCGTAATCAGTCGGAAGTCCCGCTCGATGTGTGCCGCCATGTCAATGAGCGCCATGCCTTCCGGCCCAAATGCGGAGACCAGGGCTACGTCCTTTCCCATCCGGTCGAAAGCCCAGCGCAGTGCCACTTCCGCGTTCCACCTGTCCGCTGCTGACTGCACGGCTCTCACTTCATCTTTCACGACGCCAGCTCCCTTGGGTTCAGCTCAATGGTATGAGAAAGAAATTGCTCAATGTCCGCGGCCGGCACAAGGGGCATGCTCTGAGCAGCCAGCCGAACCACCTCGCCCACGATGAGCAACGCCGGGGCGGCCAGCGCCGGCGCGCCCGGCAGTTCGCCAATCGTAGTCACATGTAGTTGCTGCTCCGCTGTCGTGGCCCGCGAAACCACGGCGCAAGGCGTATCTCCGGCTAAGCCTGCCTTGCTCAACCGGCTCGTGATTTGGCTATAGTTGCGGCCCGGCATGTAGATGGCCAGGGTGGCCCCGCTGCGCACAAAATGCTGCCAATCCCTCTCTTCCTGGTCCGCGGCCCGCCGGCCGGTTACGAATACCACCGCCGCCGGACCGCGGCGATCGGTGAGCGGAATTGCCGCTCCGGCCGCCGCTCCCAGCGCCGCGGTAATTCCCGGAACAATTTCGTAAGCTATTCCTGCCCGCCGCAGCGCTTCGATCTCTTCTCCTGCCCGGCCAAAAATCAAGGGGTCACCGCCCTTCAGCCGCACCACCTGCAGGCCCGCGGAGGCCAGGCCCACCATCAGAAAATTGATTTCTTCCTGGGTGATTTTCCTGGTCCCGCAGCGCTTGCCCACGTTATGAAGCCAGGCCGCGGGATTAGCCAGCCGCAGGATTTGCGGCGTCACCAGTTCGTCGTGCAACACCGCATCCGCGTCGCGCAGCAGCCGCGCCGCTTTCACCGTAAGCAGTTCGGGATCGCCCGGACCCGCTCCCACCAGATAGACCTTGCCTGTCGTCATTGTTCCTCGTCGCTCTCGCCACGGCGTTGGCCGCGTAGGGAGAAATTAAATTCACCTTGCCCGGTCAGCGAGCGCAGCAGCTCGTACTTGCGTTCGGCGGTCAGATCACTGCCCAGTACTTCACGCCTGAGCTTTCCCAGTTCCGCCACCCATCCCGCGTACTCCGGGCCAAACTGCTGTTCCAGCCTTTTCCGGATCTGCTGGGCCAGCAAGGGGCTCTGCCCAGAGGTGGAAATGGCGATCTGCAGGTCGCCGCGGCGCACCACCGCCGGATAGAAGAAGTCGCAGAGCTCGGGAACATCCACCACGTTGCACAGGTTCTGGCGGCGCTGCGCCTCGGTGAAAATGAAGCCGTTGGTTTCGCGCGAGGAAGTGGCCGCGACCACCAGGAAGATGCCGTCCAGATCAGCAGGCGCGAAGGCGCGTTCTTCCAACGAAATCGCGCCGCAAGCCGCCCAAGCACGCACCGCGGAATTCGCCTGCAGAGCTACTACCCGGATATGCGCGCCGGTATCGAGCAGGCTGCTGATCTTGGCTTCGCCCACCGCGCCCGCGCCTACCACCAGCACCCGGCGGCCGGCCAGCTTCACGAACATGGGAAACAGGCGCTCCATTTCCTTAGCCTTCTACCCCGTGCGGCACACGCCCCGGCGAAGTATCGCGCGCCACAGCTTCCACCAGCTCACCGGCAAGGAATTCGCGCAGTTGCTCTTCGCTGTGCCGGGCAAAGAACTGTCGCAGGTTTTCGCCACGGTACCGCTCCTCCAGGTAGCGGCGCAGCAGCCGCTCCATCGCATCCGGCACCTCGCTCGCCAGACAGCGGTATCCCACCGGGCGCGCCACCGCCTGATTACGGCCTACCGCGCCGCCCAGGCAGAAGTAATACGCATCCACCAGGTGGCCGCCCGCCTTCATCTTCTTGCCTTCAATGCCGATGTCTGCAATCCAATGCTGGCCGCAACTGTTAGGACAGCCGGTGACGTGCAGCTTCAGTTCCTGGTCGAACTGAGGCAAGCGCTCCTCCATCTCCTCCACCAGCCAGCGCGCGAAGCCTTTGGTCTCGGTAATGGCCAGCTTGCAGAACTCGGTTCCGCTGCAGGCAATCGCACCCCGCCAGAATGGCGAGCCGCCAACCCGCAGACCGATCGCGTCCAGTTCCCGGGCCACGGCTTCTGCGTTCTCCCGCGGAACGTTAGTGATCACCAGGTTTTGCATGCCGGTGGTGCGCACCTCACCGCCGACGAAGCGCTCGGCCAAGCCGGCAGCAGCGCGCATCTGGTCAGGGTTAATGCGGCCGCGCAACACCGCCGCTCCCACGTAGCAGTAGTCTTTCTGTCTCTGGGGGTGGATGCCCACGTGATCGCGGTAGACGTCGTGTGGGGGCTCTTCCCCCACCGCGGGATCGAGCTGGAACCCTATTCGCTGCTCAAGTTGCTCCAGGAAGTACTCCGGCGTCCAGCCCTGCCGCAGGAACAGGAACTTCAGCCGCGCCCGTTCGCGGTGCTCCCGCAATTCCTGCGAGTCGCGAAAAATCTCGGCAATGCCTTTGATCACCGGGAGCACCTGGCTCCAGCGCACAAACGCGTTCAGGCGCGCAGCCAGGTGCGGTTCGGTGGAAAGACCCCCACCCACCCGCAGAGAGAAGCCCACCTCGGAACCACCGTTGAAGGAGCGCCGGACCGCGGTGAGCCCGATGTCGTTGATTTCGGGGTAGGAGCACCACACCCGGCAGCCGGTGATTGAAATCTTGAATTTGCGCGGCAGATTGTAGAAATCCGCATTTCCCGCCAGCAGGCGCGTAGCTTGCAGAGCCAGGGGGGAGGCATCACAAATTTCGTCGGCATCCACGCCCGCCAGCGGGCAGCCGGTGATATTACGCGTCACATCGCCGCAGGCTCCCATCGTGTTCAAGCCGCAGCGCCACAACGCTTCCAAGACCTCCGGTAAAGCCTCAACCGTCACCCAATGCAGTTGAACGTTCTGCCGCACCGTGATGTCGGCAATGCCCCGGGCATAGCGCTCCGTCAGGTCGGCGATGGTGCGCAATTGATGCGCCAGCAGCAGGCCGTTGGGGATGCGGATTCGCACCATGAAAAAGGGCAGGGCCTTGCCTTCGCCCGCCTGCCCTCCAACCACTCCCGCGCCATCTCCCTGGGTGTACACGCCCCACCAGCGAAAATATGTGCTCAGCCACTCCGGGGGAATGGACCCAAACCCCTGCCGCGCGAAGCCGCGAATCTCCTCCAGACACTCCCACGGGTTCTTTTCCCGTTTGAGTCTTTCGGCCCGGTGCGCCTTGGTTTCTTTTTGAGAATTGACCATAAAAATAAAAAACCCACCGCCAGCTTTCTTCTGGCGGTGGGCTATGAGTGCCGAAATTAAAACTTTTCTAAATCAGCATTCCCCCTATGCCAGAAGACACGTTCGCGCAACAACAAGCGCAAGCGCACATGCGGCAGAAGTGGGAACAGGAGCACATAAATGCAGTTCGGCGATTCTAAAAGTTGAGCGGCGGAAGCGTCAACCGCTGGCACCGCATTCTTGGATGAATAATGTCAATGTCAGGAAACAAAAAAATTATTGGACCAAAATGCCGGGCTCCACAGCCGGCTTGGAAGGTGTCCTCCCGCCTTTCACCGCTTCGCGGACGAAAGCCCCTGCTGGTGCTGCATTTACCCATCCTGGACGCCCTTGTGACGGCCGTCACACCCTCTTGTGTCAGCCTTCAGTACACTAATAGCCGATGGCGGGGCAGAAAGTGCTCATCGTGGATGACGAGAGGCTGGTGCGCTGGTCTCTGCGCCAGAAGTGTGAGGAGTGGGGCTACCAGGTACTGGAAGCCGACACCGGCGACTCCGCTCTCACCCAGGCGCGCCACGAGTCTCCCGACCTGGTGCTGCTCGACATCCGCCTGCCCGATGCCAACGGTCTGCAGGTGCTGGAAGAGCTGAAGAAGTCTCAGGATGCCCGCGCCGTCATCATGATCACCGCCGACCCCCAGCTCGACGACATCAAGGCCGCGCTGAAGCTCGGCGCCTACGACTTTGTGGGCAAGCCGCTGGACTTCGACGAGCTGCTCGTAGCCATGAAGAACTCGCTGGAGGCCACCCGCCTGCGCAGCGAGGTGCAGACCCTGCGCGGCGAGGTGCGCCGCCGCACCGGCTACCACTCCGTTATCGGCACTTCGGCCAAGATGACGGAGTTGATGGGATTTGTGCGCAAGGTCGCGGCCAGCGAAGCCACCACTATCCTTATCCAAGGCGAAAGCGGCACCGGCAAAGACCTGATTGCCAAAGCCATCCACTACGAAAGCACGCGCCAGGAAATGCCCTTTGTAGCTGTCAACTGCTCCGCCATTCCCGAGACCCTGATGGAGGCGGAACTGTTCGGTCACGAACGCGGCGCCTTCACCGACGCCAAGGCCATGAAGAAGGGCCTGTTCGAAATGGCCGACGGCGGCACTCTTTTTCTGGACGAAATCGGCGAGCTCTCGCCCCTGCTGCAAGCCAAGCTGCTGCGCGTGCTGGAAGACCAGCTGGTGCGCCGCATTGGCGGCGTGCGCGATATGCAGGTGGACGTCCGCGTCATCGCCGCCTCCAATCGCGACCTGGAGCGCGCCGTACAGGAAGGCCAGTTTCGCCAGGATCTTTACTACCGCCTGGCCATCATTGCCGTCTTCATCCCCCCGCTGCGCGACCGCAAGGAAGACATCCTGCCCCTCATAGATTTCTTTATCGAGCGCTACAACCGCAAATTCCGCAAGTCGGTGCGCGGCATTACCGAAGAGACCCGCAAGCTGCTGCTCAACCACAACTGGCCGGGCAATGTGCGCGAACTGAAGAACACCATCGAGCGCGCCATGATCCTGGAGGAAGAGCAGTTCCTGCGGCCCATCTACCTGCCCTTCTCCGTATCGCAGCCGCAGGCCGGGCTCACCGCCTTCGAACGCACGTCCCCCGTCAACGGCAACCATCCCCTGCCTAACGGGCGCAGCCTGCCCCGCCTGGCTATCCCCGAAGGCGGCACCTCTCTGGAAGAGATTGAACGCGTGATGGTGGAAATGGCCATGCAGCAGGCCAACAGCAACCAGACCCACGCCGCCCGCCTGCTCGACATCAGCCGCGACGCCCTGCGCTACAAGCTCAAGAAGTTCGGGCTCATCCGCGCCGACGAGGAAGACGCCACGCCCGCGTCCGAAGCCGCGGAAGGCTAACCGGCGACCTCGCCCGCACCTTCTTCGAGTTCGTCCTGCCGGGAGCTATTGAAAGTTCCTGATCACACCCTGCAGGGGTTTGGACCCGAAGTGTGCCACCGCGTCACCTCCCAAGGTCAGTTGCATGTTGGAAAACGGCACCAGGTCGCCCCCGGTAATGTCTATGGTCACTGGAACATTTGACGAGGTAAACGGCGGATTGGGCGGCGTCTTCCCGTTGGCCGAAAGAGTGGCCGTGCCAGTCACCTCAAAACCGTTACCGTTCGTCAGGGGCGTCACGTTGCCGATTGCCAATTTGATGTGGTGGGTATGAGCGTTGCGCGCGGCCGCGGAGTCCAGGCCACCATGCGCCATTGCCCCGTCATCGGAGCGGACCATGGTGAGTTCCGCGGTAAACCCCGCTTTGAGCGAACGCCAATTCACATGCATCTGCCACTCCCCCTGAACTCTCCAAGGGCCACCTACAGTTGGCGGAGTGCTGGCCAGCGTGTAATCGCCAATGGTTCCCCTGAACTGCACCCCGTCAAAATCCTGGGCCACGGCGGCCAGCGTTGCCGCCAGTACCAGGACCCCAATGCCTGCCACCCACCGCAAAACTTTGCTCTTCATGAAAATCCTCCTGGTCTGAACTACGGTCTGGGGTTATCGTCCAGAACGGCCGCCCCGGACAATGCAGGCGCGATAAAGCCGGGATGAACTTTTGGTGAACTTCTAAATTATTGACGGGTTGCTTCTTAGGGCCTTCTGGGGCATTATTCGGCCACCCAGATTCAGGGGCTTGTGCGGGGGATTTACGGCCCAGGAATTCCATTTCGGCGAGTTCACACTCGACCAGTCCAGCTATCGGCTGCAGCGGCGTGCCCACCAATTACGCCTGGAAAAGCTGCCCATGGAGCTGCTTATCCTTCTGGTGGAGCGCAAGGGGGAGCTGGTATCGCGCGAGGAAATCGCTGAGCGGCTTTGGGGCAAGGACGTATTCCTCGATGTTGACCATGGCATTAATACCGCTATCCGCAAGGTCCGCGCCGTCTTACGGGACGACCCCGAGAAGCCTCGCTTTGTAGAAACCGTGGTGGGGAAGGGCTACCGCTTTGCCGCCCCAGTCACCCTCGGCAATGGAAATTCCGGCCCGCAAGTGCAGCTGGTCTCCTCGCTGGCCCAGGTCGGGTTGAGCGCGACGGCCGCATCCCACCCAAAAGCTGGTTTCCTCCCGTTTGGGGTGGTATTGGGAGGAATTGCGCTTGTCGCACTATTGACGGTAGCTTGGGTGCTGCACCGCCGCCCACGCGCCCAGGATACGGCGCGCCCTGCCATCAAAGCCCTGGCAGTGTTGCCTCTGGAAAACCTGTCGGGTGACCCGGCACAGGACTATTTTGCCGATGGCATGACCGAAGAGCTTATCGGGCGCTTATCCATGATCCACGGCCTGCGCGTTATCTCCCGAACGTCGGTGATGCGCTTCAAAAACACTCACATTTCTGCGCCGGAGATTGCTAGAAAGCTGCAGGTGGATGTTTTGGTCGAGGGGTCAGTTCTACGCGAGGGCAACCACGTTCGTATCTCTGTCCAGCTGATTCGCGGCGCCACCGACGAACACATTTGGGCGGAGGAATACGAGCGTCAATTCCGGAACATTCTTGCCTTGCAGGAAGAGGTGGCGCAGGCCATCGCTGAGAAAATCAATGCCACCGTGAGCCCGCCAGCCACCCTGGCCAGAACGCCCGCGCCTGATCCCGAAGCCCACGAAGACTATCTGAAGGGACGGTACTATCTCAACCAGCGTACCGAAGACGCGCTGAACCGAAGCGTCGCTTGTTTCCAGCAGGCAGTCGCCAAAGATCCCGGTTACGCTCCGGCCTACAGCGGCTTGGCTGACGCCTATGCGCTGCTTGGCTTTCGCGGCAGCGCTCCCTCCAAAGGTGCTTTGTCGCGAGCCAAGGCCGCCGCCCTGAAAGCCGTCGCCCTGGATGAAACCTTGGACGGCCCGCACGTATCCCTCGCCTTTATCGCGGAGACCTATGAGTGGGATTGGGCCGCCGCCGAGCGCGAATACCAACGCGCCCTGGAGCTCAACCCGGATGATTCTCGCGCTCATCACTGGTATGCCGGTTATCTGATGTATGTAGGGCGTTGGGAGGAAGGCATTGCCCAGGAGAAGCTTGCCCGCGACCTCGATCCGGTGTCTCTGCCCGTCAACAATGCTTTGGCCGGCAGGTTGCTTGTGGCCGGCCGGGTGAATGAGGCTTTAGAACAGGTACGGAAAACCCTGGAAATGGACCCCCACTTTGCTCCCGCCCATCAGACTCTTGGCTGGGCATACCTGAATC
>Ga0075276_10000234_pt1 | contig 16204 bp, 8 predicted proteins | sample SF_Rice_5C_80N_4_FD_69770 | JGI IMG/M metagenome (GOLD analysis project Ga0075276, IMG submission 69770) | Rice paddy soil microbial communities from Twitchell Island, California, USA - SF_Rice_5C_80N_405 | ecosystem: Environmental > Terrestrial > Soil > Paddy field/soil | place: USA: Twitchell... | reverse complement strand
CTTACTGGTTATTGAGGAGTCCCACAGTACGCGAGTTTCCGGGTGCGAGGTCAAATCCGCAGCCGGTGGCGAAGTCGAGTTTCGCTGGCTGCCCCCGGCGGAGGTGAGCCGCGAAACCTACCTGTTTCCCGCCACCCCACATACCTGGTTTGCCGCCCGTAGTGCCGGCGCGGTGCGCCTGCTGGCTGTGGATGCCGCGGGCGCGCGCCTGCGCAAGCTCGCATCCGACTTCCTCGCTCCTCTTTTCTCCGGCCGCCAATTCCAGTCGGTACTGGCTGTTTCCCTGAACACCACCGACGAGTGGTCGGGGCGTCTCTACCTGTTTGACCCCGCCCTCCCCAGCGATCGGGAAGAGGCGCTGCGCTTTCTGCAGGACTTGGTACGGCAGGTGGGACCTGCGGTCTCCAACGTTTACCTGCTGGCGCGCCTGCGCCAGCGTGCCGGTGCCATTGAGCGCGCCCGGGTGGCCCGCGAGCTGCACGATGGCGCGGTACAGTCGCTGATCAGCGTGGAAATGCAGGTGGATGTGCTGCGCCGCCGGGCTGATGCGCAACCAGCCGAGGTCGTGCCGGAACTCGGTCGAATTCAGAAGCTGCTGCGGGAAGAAGTACTTAAATTGCGCGACCTCATGCAACAGATGAAGCCCCTGGCGGTGGATGCCAAAACACTGGTCGCCTTCCTGCAGGATACGGTGGCAAAGTTTCAGCGCGAAACTGGCATCTCGGCCCGCTTCACCTGCCAGGAAGCCAGCATAGAGCTTCCCGCCAAGGTCTGCCGCGAGGTGGCGCGCATTGTGCAGGAGGGGCTGGTGAATGTACGGAAGCACAGCCGCGCCCAGCACGTTGTGGTACAAATAAGAACCGCGGCCGACGGTTATCACCTGGTTATTCAAGACGATGGCACAGGTTTCGAGTTTTCTGGCCGCCTCTCCCAGACCGAACTGGAGAACCAGCACAAGGGCCCTGCTGTGATAAGGGAACGAGTGCGTTCCATTGAGGGTGAGCTCACTGTAGAATCCGTGCCAGGGCACGGGTCACGCCTGGATGTCATGATCCCCCAGAAGCATAGTGTTGCTTATGCATAAGACTCCACCACCAGTGCGCATTCTGCTGGCTGATGATCATCCCATTTTCCGCGATGGCTTGCGACGGCTGCTGGAGGCCGAGCCCGGGTTTCGGGTGGTGGGTGAGGCTTCCGATGGCGCCGAAGCGGTTACCATGGCTCGAAAGCTAAAGCCCGACCTGCTGCTGCTCGATCTGGCCATGCCCAAGCATCCCGGCCTGGAAGCGGTGCGCGAGTTGGGTAGCAGCGACACGCCTATACGAATACTTCTGCTCACCGCCGCCGTGGAAAAGGAGCAGATCGTGGAAGCCCTGCAGTTAGGGGCCCGGGGCGTGGTGCTTAAGGAATCGGCTACCCAGTTGCTTTTGAACAGCATTCGCGCCGTCATGGCGGGACATTACTGGGTGGGACGCGAGACCATCTCCAATCTGGTGCAATATCTGCGCGGGCTGCTGGCGCCTCTGCCCACACCGAAACAGAAGAAATTCGGACTCACGCCGCGCGAGCTGGAGATTGTTTCCGCGGTGGTGGCGGGCTACACCAACAAGGATATCGCGGCGCATTACAAAATCAGCGAGGACACCGTTAAACATCACCTTAGCAATATCTTCGACAAGCTGGGGGTGTCCACTCGGCTGGAACTCGCCCTTTTTGCCGTCCACCAGGATCTGCCACTCGTTCCGCTGGAACCTGCCTCCAGCTGACACCCTCTGCTTACCCGGTGCTCTGGCACATTTGTGCCAGACGAATCCAACCAGCGTGCTATTTGGCTTTGTGCGGCTCCCCGCTATCATCCCCCGCCTGTTGACGTTTCCTCGCGCTACCACTCATCTTTCCCAGGAGAACTACGTGATCGAACTTCTTCGCTGGACATGGCAGGACAATGATGGTCAGGACATAGCTGAATATGCAGTCATGCTGGCGGTCATTCTTGTAATCGTGGTGGGAGTCATCAGATTTATCGGTTCGGCAGCCAATAATACCTTTTCGGGAGTGGCCAGCAATATCGGACAGGTTTAGGGTACGTGGCCGCCAACCTGTTGCGCCGGTGACCTCGACATGGGTACACAAAAGAAAAAAGGCGCAGCCTCCCGGAATAAGGTCGGCTGCGCCTTTTTGCTGCTTAGCGTCCGTGCCAGTTGTGAATAGCCCAGCCAAAAGTAGCACTGGACAGCACGGCGAAGGCAAGGTTCAAGGGGGAGGAGTATTTTACAACGTTAGAAATGGGAGTTGGTTGCTTGCTTACCGCCGGGGGCGCGGCACGACGTTTCGGATTGATGACCATCTTACGCCGCAAGCGCGTTTCCATCAGTCGCGCCTGTTGCTGCACTAGGTGAAAGTTGTGGCCCGGGAGACTTTGGTGCTCTTCCGGCAATGGCTTCAGCATGGGATAGCGCCTCCGAAAGATTATTCACAGCGACGGCCCCAGGACTGCTCTATAAAGAGACTCTTCCTGCCCGGCCATTACGTCAAGGCAAATCGGCTCTGTAGAGTTTTCAGCCTAGAAGAACTAGGGCTTTCTCTCTAGCACCCTGCCGGTTGCGGCATTCGTACGGTTCTCCGTGATCCGAGTGTTGCCAGCCAATCGTTGCGGCGGGCCCACGGTGGAAGGAGTTTCACCAGTCAACGATTCCAGAAACGAAACCAGATCTGCCCGCTCTTGTCCGCTGAGAAAATCAAGCGGCTTAATGCGCTTGTCCAGATAAGGATTGGAATTGCCTGCTCCGATATAGTAATCCACCACCTCTTTCAGGGTCTTCAGGCTGCCATCGTGCATGTAGGGTTCGGTGCGCGCGACGTTGCGCAAAATGGGCGTCCGGAATGCGCCTTTATCCGCCTCGTTCTTGGTGACCAGGTAGCGTCCCAGATCGGTTGGCTGCTCATTCTCAACCCCCACGCCGATGTTGTGGAATTTGTTGTCAGTAAAAAGGGCGTAGTCCTTTCCGATCTCGTGGCAGGCGGTACAGTTGGCTTTGTCGGGACTGGTGAAGACGAGCAAGCCACGCTTCGCGGATTCGCTCAGGGCGCTTTGATCATGGCCGTAGTAGAAGCGGTCGAAAGGCGAGTTAGCGCTCACTACGGTACGCTCGAAACTGGCGATGGCTTTTGCCACCATCTCGAAGGTAATGTGGCCGGAGCCAAAAGCTTGAGCAAAAGCGGTGCGGTATCCCGGGTAGCGCATCAGCTTGTTCTCCACTCCCTTCAAGGTGTGCGCCATCTCTACCGGGTTCTGCACCGGGCCCGCCGCCTGCTCCTCCAGAGTTGCCGCGCGGCCGTCCCAGAACAAGGTATTGAAATAAGCGGTGTTGAACACAGTAGGCGAGTTGCGCGTGCCCTTCTTTCCCTGCACGCCATTGGAGACCGGTTTGCCATCGCCGAACCCATAATCAGGATGATGGCAACTGGCGCAGGAAACCGAGTTGTCCACCGAGAGAACCGGGTCATAGTACAGTTGCCGGCCCAGTTCGATGGTCGCCGCGGTGGGTGGATTATCTCCCGGGGCAGGCACGGGCGGGAGGCCCAGAGGAACCGTAATCTGCACCTGGGCTCCGACAGGAGTTGCCGGCGCGCGCTTTTCGCCGCCACGATACACCAGGAGCACGCCACCTACGACCGGAACGAGGACAATGAGCCAAAGAATTCGGCGCGAGGTCATACGCAAGCCTCCACAGAGAAACTCAGCCGCACTTTGATGCAGCGTGGCTACTGCCTGCATTTTGCGCGAACCATCGTCTCCCCGCCGTGAGGGATGTCACAGGGCGATGTGGCGAATGAGTTGGACGCTAAATGGGGGCCTAACGGTCCTCAAGCCCCGGCAGGCTTGGCTTCGCTCACCGACTGGATGTTGGGCGTGCCCGAGCCCACCAGCTTGAGCTTGGGAGGCCGATTGATGGCATCCAGAACCTCGCGCGCGATGCGGTCGTCAATCTTGTTGGACTCGTCCAGCTCTACCGGATAGCGGATCACCACCTCCAAACCGCCTTGCGCCAGACGCAGCCGGGTCTCGGGATGGAGCGAGTTTACCGAGAGCGGGCCCAGGCTTTTCTCCATGCTGTGGCGTTGCTTCTCCATACGTTCGCGATAGTTCTCGAATACCGCATTGACTGCTGCGGTCAGCCGTTGCTCCACCTGGTGGTAGTCGCTTTCGCCGGCGACGGTGAGGGTAATCTCATGCCAGTCGAAGCGTGTGCCGGGAATTTGCTTAAACAGCCCGGCAGTGGGCTGAAAGACCACGGAATTGGAGAACACCACCATGCGGCCCGTGGGGCTGCCGCCGGAGCCTTTGCCAATCTCCATCAGGTGCAGGCGCACCAGGCCGATGTCCACCACTTCTCCGGTCACGCCCGCAATCTGCACCCGATCTCCCACCCGTACTCCGTATTTGCCGATCAGAAAGAAATAGCCGGCGACAGAAAGAATCACATTCTGCAGCGCCACCGCGATGCCGGCGGTCAGCAGCCCGGCGAAAGTGGCCAGCGTTCCCAGTTCACTGGCGAAGGCTACGGCCACAATCACGGCAATCAGCGACCACACCACAATCCGCCGCAGCAGCAGAAACTGGTAGCGGCGGCGGACATCCTGTACATAGCGAAATGTGGCCCGGCGCCACACGCTGGAGAGGACGAATACAAAGCCCAGAATCACGGCCAGCACGATCAGCCGGAGCGCCAGGCTCTTGATTTCGCTGACATACTGCGACTGCACGGTGTCCCGCCAGTTCCCCAGACTGCGGTTGTAGAGGTCCAGCAGGATGGACTGCTTTCCCAGGGGCAAAACCAAGACCGAAAGTTGCTTGAACTGCGCTGTGAGGTCGTCCAGTTGCTGCTTCTGCTGCGAAAGGATGGCGGAATTCTGGGAATCCGGCTGATCGGAGAGCTCATCTCCACGTTTGATCAGCTGCCTAAGATTACCGATTAAAGGAGTGCGAAGCGCTTTGGAGGAATTGGCCAAGGCCGCAGTCTGGGCGATGCTCTGGTCCAGAGTGCGAATCCGGCGCCGCAGCCCAAACAGTTCGGTCAGGATAGCCAGGATCCCCGAAGGCGACGGCTTTTGTTGAACAGCAGTTGCAACGCTCGCGCTCTGCGCCGCCGTTTTACCAGAATCGGTTGCAGCCGCGGGAACCGTACGGGCAAGGTCCTCGATTTCCGCCTGAAGAGTTCCGGCAGTCAGGCCGGTGACGTTTCGGCCGCTCACAAAATCAATCATGCTGCGGAGGGAATCACGACGTGCCTGCAGCAGGTCGAGCTCGCTTTGCGTCTCCGCCATGGTCGAAACCAAGGTGGCGCGCCGGCGCCCGACGGCCATGTCGAGTTGGGCTCGTAATCCCGCCAGCTCTTGTTGCTTCGCCTTCACCTGTTGGTCGGCCTTGGCCGCCATGGCCAGCAAAGATTGGTAGCGGCCAGGACCGCTGGCCCCGGGGGTCAGTTCCCCGCCCTTCTGGCCCTTCTGGCTGAGCAACTGGGCATCGGCGCGGGCAAAATCGAACGAAAGTCGCACCACCTGGTCGGCGAGCTGGCGGTTCTGGTTGAGGAAGACCACATCGCTGGGCTCGCTGGCCATCTCTTGCTGGATGGTCAGCTGGCGATACCAGACGATGGTCTGATTAAGGTAGGAAATAACACTCTGAGCGTCAGGCAGCGTGGACGGCTGGCCCACTTGGTCAGCTGATTGAGTCGGCACGGGCACGGCCGCGAGGACACAAAGCAACACAAGGGGTGCCAGAAACCAGCGGTTTGGCGGCATGCCCGGCATGAAGAACTAGTTTCGGTTGCGCTCCTCCGGGGAGTCGCGAAACCGGAGAACAATTCAGGTTAACCAGCACAATAGAGGGAACGCAAGCACGACCGAAAGGAACGGACCTTTTCTCAGCAAGAAAGGGTGGGAGCGACCCCCACCCTTTTTCTTACCAGCCTAAGCGTAAGACTGCGCTATTTGACGCCGAACTGAATAGCGTGGGTTGCGTTGGCGGGATCGGAGTAGATCCCGCCGCTGGGGCTGTAACCCGCCCCGAAATACATCAGCCAAGTCCCGCTTTGCAATCCCGTTGTCTTCAGGTTAAAGATATATCCTCCCGAGGGACCAAGGGTGTTGTCGTAGCGGAAATCAAAATCAGGGTTCGAATTGCCGGCGTCATCGAGCGTGCCGCTGGCTCCGGAGAGCAAAGCGATAGCCGTGGCGTGTACGACGACGGCAGAGCTGGAGACGTCATTCGCGCTGGCGTCGCAGAGATAGAGTTTGATCGGGAAGGTAGCCCCGCTCTTGACGGCAAACGGGGGATTCTGGGGAATCAAGGGGCAGATAGCGTATGTGACCTGTTGCTGGAAACTGCCCGTACTGGCGGTGTAGGTGTCAGAGTCAGGCGTGTAGGCAGCCTGGACGGAATGCGTGCCTACCGGCAACAGGCCTGGCGGCAAAGTCGCGGTATTGATGGCGGCAACTCCGTTCGAAAGCATAACCGGGGCGCCCACGTTGGAACCGCCGATCTTGAACTGCACGGAACCGGTCGGCGTGCCGCCTCCCGCCGCGACGGTGGTTACAGTCGCGCTAAAAACTACGGTCTGATTCAAAATCGAAGGATTCTGCGAAGAAGTAATGGCCGTCTGCGTATCGTACTGCGCCTTGTAGGTGGCGGTGACGGTCAGGGGTACAGAGACGGTAAAGGGACTGTAGGGAGATGGCGCCGGGCTGGTCAGTATGTAGCGCTTGCTCGCGATGCTGCTCGCGACTGGGCTCGGATAACTATAAGAGAGGGTTGATCCGCTGTCGAACCAAGTGCTGTAGGGCAGCGATTGCGGGCTGCCGTTCACGGTGACGGAGCCGGTCGCATCCAGGCCAATTCCGCTCTGCGTGAAAGTAAGCTGATACTGCAGCTTGTAGGTCGCGGTGATTGTGGCTGCGGCGGAGATGTTCAGCGGGCTTGCAGTATCAACGCCTGCCAGAACATAGCGTTTTCCATTCACATTGCTGCTTACAGGATCGCTGTAAGTGAAGCTCAGGCTGGATCCGCTGTCGAACCAGCTGGAATAGGGCAGTATTGATTGCGGATTGCCGGCTACATTGACGACTGTTCCAGTTGCGTCACTTCCCAGCCCGCCCTGCGCAAACGTAATCTGCCACTGCACTTTGTACGCGGCGTTGATGGTTGCCGCTCCGGAAACGGTGATTGGGCTTGCCGGGCTGGGAGGCGGCGTAGTTAAGGCGTAGCGCTTCCCGGATGCCGTGCTGGGCACCGGATCGGCATAGGCATAGGTGACCGTGGAACCGCCGTCGAACCAATCGGAGTAGGGCAAATCAGTTGCCATTTTGCTGTTGCTGTTGACCGTCACAATAGTCCCTGTGGCGTCGCCCGCCAGCCCCGTCGCGGCGAACGTCAGCTGATACTGCGCCTTGTAGCTTGCGTTTAAGGTGACGGGAGCTCCGTTGACGGAGAAGGGGCTGGCCGGTGCCGGACTGTTTATGAGCAGATAGCGCTTCCCTGCCATCGTGCTAGCTACCGGACTGTGGAAGCTGTAGCTGATCGTGGAACCGTCGTCGAACCAGTCGCTGAACAACGGCGTGTTCAGATACTGGTCAGTGCCGTTGACAGTCACAATCGGCGTGCCGGCGGCAACATCGGCGCCAATTCCCGACTGCTGAACAGTGATCTTGTACTGAGTCTTGTAAGTGCCGGTGATGGTCGTCGCCGCGGACACCGTCCACGGACTGGTTGCGCTAACACTCATCAAAGCGTAACGCTTGCCACTGCTGGAGCTTGCAACTGGATCAGAGTAACTGAACGGAACCGAAGTCCCATCATCAAACCAGTCGCTGTGAGGCACGGCGGATTGCGGGCTGCCGTTGACGGTGACGACAGTGCCGGTTACGTCGGCGCCAAGTCCGCTCTGGGCGAAGGTCAACTGGTACTGCACTTTGTAGTTGGCGGTGACGGTAACTGGGCCGGAGACGGTCAGTGGGCTGCTGCTGTCAACGCTTCCCAGGCTGTAGCGTTTTCCGTTTACGCTGCTGGCCACAATTGTAGAGTAGCTGAAGCTTACGCTTGAGCCGTCGTCGAACCAGTCATGATAGGGCAGCGTGGATTGCGGGCTGCCGTTGACGGTAACGATAGTGCCGGTAGCATCTGCGCTCAACCCGCTCTGAGCGAAGCTGAGTTGGTATTGCGTCTTGTACGTGGCCGTGATCGTGACCGGCGCGGTTACGGAGAATCCACTGGCGGGAGCCGGATCAGGGGTGGCCAGCACGTACTGCTTTGTAGTCGAACTGGTGGCCACGGTCCCAGCGTAGGAGTAAGTGACGTTGGAGCCGCTATCCACATACAGCTGATAGGACAGAATTGATTGCGGACTGCCGTTTACTGTGACAATGGCTCCCGTCTGGTCACCCGCCATGCCCGCCTGAGCAAATGTAACCTGATACTGGGTCTTGAAAGTGGCAGTGTAAGTGGTTGCAGTGGACGGTGCCGTAACGCCATGGCTGATAGCACCACCATCACTCCAACTGGACCAGACATACTGCGTTCCCGCGCCTCCACTCTGCGGAGAAGAAGTGGCGATGGTGTGCGCCGATCCAGGAACCCAGTTAAGGGTGATGGGCGCAGCTTGCGGCGCGCCGCCGTCTAGGCTGACCTGCAGGCCAGAAGGCGAAGTGGCAATGGTCACGGCGACGGTGGGCGGAGCGGTAACGTTGATATGGGACTGAGACCCGGAAAGTGAACGAGCACCATCACTTGCAGTGAGGATTTGGTTAGAACCCACGGTATTCAGGGTTGCGCTGAAGGTATGGGAACCATTGTCCTGTCCTGCACCGGCACCGGTAAAAGTGTAGTCCGCAGGCAACACCGCGGTGCTGTCTGAACTGGCAAAGTGAACGGTGCCAGTGTAACCGGCAGCAACATTGCCCCTGGAATCGAGAGCGGTCACGGTGAAGCTTCCAGGAGTCCGCGCCGTTATGGGTGAAGGGAAATTCGCAACGAGCAGGCTGGCCGCCGCACCCGACACTGCCAGTGTGCCGTTGCTGTTCTTTGTGTTTGCCAGGCAATTCCCCGAGGTGCCGGTAGCGCGGACCGTGAAAACGTATGAGTTCGGCGTGGTCCCAGCCGGGGGCGTAAGTGTCAGGGTTGAGGACAGCGAGTCAGCTGATGAGGTTCCGGTTCCAGAACCCGGTGACAACTGGACGGTCGTTCCTGAAGGGAGCCCGGAAGTGACACTTAGGCTGACTGTGCAGGTTCCATTGCCACTGAAATTGACGGAGACGGGGAAAGTAGCAGGATTGCCGGCAACAACACCGGCTGGAGACTGCGGCCCAACACTGGGAGTGCCGAAACTGGTCGAGTCCGTGAAGGTAGTTTGTGCCTGCGTCTGGGTTCCCGCAGCCGTGAGGTAGAAACGTACATTCAAGTCATGGGAGTCGGGCGAGAACTGACTGTTGGAGATGTTGCCGTTCTGGTCGGCAATGGCGGTCATGGGCGGGTGAGTATCGACGTTCGGTGACTCAGCCAATGTGAGGGCCACGGTCTCTCCCGGCTGCCACCCCGAGCCGGTGATGTTCACGGTGGTCCCGGGAGCGTAGTCGCTCTGGTCAGTTTTCACCGTGGCGAAGCCGTACAGTTCGCCGCTGGCCAGGGCGCCGGCGCCGCTGTTCTGCCCGCCGGCCACCAGCAGGAGGCCGTCCGCCGTGGAAAGCGGCGCACCGGCCCCGCCGGAACGCGCGCTGGCCATGGCCCCGGTTCCCTGCACCGCGTTGTTCCAGGGTACAAACAGTTCTGCAGAGGCCAGTTCGCTTCCCGCCGAAGTTCCCCCCAGGACCAGCACGCTGCTGTTGTAAGGAAGCAGGAAGGCCAGGTGGCCGGAGCGAGGGGTCGCCAGCGAAGCTGGGCTCAGAGAAATACCGCCTGCGGCTGGATCGTAAATCTCAATTGAAGACAAGTCATTGCTTCCGTTGTTGCCCCCAATAAGCGCCACGGTGCCGTCCAGGAGGGTGGTGGCGGAAAGCCGGGCACGGGGTGCGGACATTGGCGGGCCAGCGCTTACTGAACCGGCATCGGGATCGTAAATCTCAGTCGAGGAGAGTGCGATGGCATTGCCTGAAGCGTCCACGCCCGTGCCCCCGGCAATCAGCACGCGTCCGTCGTTGAGCACCGCGTCTGCGTGCTCCTGCCGTGCGCGGGTCAGCGTCCCAACGGATGTAAAGCTGTCGTTGGTTTCGTCAAATATCTCCAGGGCGCTGAGGGGGCCGCCGGAATTTGTGCCGCCCGCCAGCAGCACATCGCCGTTCAACAATTGAGACGCGGTATGGCCGGCTCGCGCCTCGATCATGGTTGCGGACAGCATCTGCCAGCTGTTGGCTTGCGGATCATAGGTTTCCGCCGAATTTGTGATCCCGCCTCCGCTGGTGCGTCCCCCGCTTACCAGTACGCGCCCATCGGGCAGGACAAGGGCGGCATGACCGCTGCGCGCCGCATTCATGGAGGGCGCAGACGAAAACGTACCATCGCTATTGAAGAAGTCTGCGCTTGCCAGCGGGACCCCGTTGGCGTCCGAACCGCCGGTTATGAGAATGCGGCCATCAGGCAAGGCGACCGCCGCGGCGCCTGCCCGCCCTGTCTGCAGATTTCCCGCTGCCTGCCAGGTACCGATGCTTACCTGGGGCAGCGAAGCCTTCAAAACCAAAGCAGCGCTGAGCAAAGCAACAAGAACTGCACCCGAGCGAAGCCTCCCCAACATACCGCCACCTCCAACCGCAGACTGGGAGCGCGGAGCCTATCGGCAGCGCGTTAGCGGAGGGATCGCCTGTCCCTGACGGCCGGAGTGGAGCAGCTTACACAACAGCCGTGTAGCAGCAGGCTTGCGAGGAAACAAAATACTCGCCGCTGGCCCATGCGGAACAATCCGGTTCCCTGAAATGCCTTGCCAGGAGCCGAATCCAAGCCAATCCTGCAGTGTCACCGCAGTATCGTAAATGGCACACAGGTGGCTGAAAACAGTTGCAGATCCATATCGCACATTGTCTACTTTATGTGACATATTGTTGCTGCCTGTGCTCTCATCGCGGAACAGCTGCTTTCAGCCAACTGACGCCGAGATTTAGGTGCACGCCTTATTTCATTCTGGGAAGTGACGGCGGGCCGACAGTACGGTAATGCGGAGAAAGTCACTTTCGTAACCTTCCGCTCCTCACCCCCGTGCGCTAGCGTAGATGTGAGTCCTGCCCACATGCCGTTGTCTTGGCAAGCTCATCGCTACCAACGAGGATTACTTGCGTGATCTGCCGCTTTGTTGACCAAAGGGAGGATTTCTTCGCGGTGTTGGAGGAGAAACTAGACGAGGACTTCTCCCTCACTCCGGCCGCGGAGGACGACTACGATTCCTTGGGGGCCAGCGAGGTGCTCATATGCAGCCTGCCCGCCAGCGAGGATTCACGCTTTCCTGCCAACCTTAAAACCCTGCAGAGGCTGGTTCGCAACCCCGCCGGAATTCCGGTGGTGGCCTTTCTTTCCACCGACGAGCGCGAAGTGATGCGGGAAGCGGTTTCAGCGGGCGCCTTCGATCATTTTGTAGAAAGCGGATCCATGGAAGAATTGCGCCTGGTGCTCCGGCGCGCCGCGCGTTTCCAGGAATTACGCCGGGAGTTGCAGCGCCTTCAGGCCGGCAGCTTCAAGGAGAACGAATTTTCCTCCATGGTCGGCACCGATGAGACCATGCGCCCGGTATTCTCCCTGGCTTCCAAGGTCGCCTCCACGGATGCCAACGTGCTGATCACCGGGGAGAGCGGCACCGGCAAGGAACTGCTGGCACGCTCCATCCACTCGGCCAGCCCGCGGGCGAACCAACCCTTTGTTGCGGTGGCATGCTCCTCCCTGCCGGAGACGCTGATTGAGGCGGAGTTGTTCGGCCACGAAAAGGGCGCGTTCACTGGCGCCAACGCGGCACGCCTGGGCCGCTTTGAAGCGGCCGGGCAAGGCACCATATTCCTCGACGAAGTCGGCGATCTGGCTCCCGCCCTGCAGGTGAAACTGCTGCGCGTGTTGCAGGAGCGGACCCTGGAACGGCTGGGCAGCAACCAAAGCCGTCCCATGGAGGCACGCGTCATCTGCGCCACTCACCGCAACCTGCAGCAACTGGCTAAGGACGGTAACTTCCGCCTGGACCTTTATTATCGCGTAAACACGGTGGAGATCGTGCTTCCTCCCTTACGCGAGCGCCGTGATGACATCGCAGTACTGGCGCATAGCTTTCTGCAGGGCTTCAACCAGCGCCATCACCGCACGGTGCAGCGCATTTCCGCCGCGGCCCTATGTGCCCTGGAGGAGTACGCCTGGCCCGGCAACGTGCGTGAACTGCAGAATGTGATTGAGCGCGCCATCGTAATTTGCGAGAGTTCGGAAATCGCCATCGAGCATCTTCCTTCACAATTTGCCGCCTGGCCGGAGGCAGAGGCAGGCAGTTCGTTCGACGAGGAAGTGCGCAATTTCAAGCGCCGGCTCGTCCTACGTACTCTGGCTGAGTGCGGCAACAACAAGGTTCAAGCGGCGCGTTTCCTCAAAATCGCCCGTTCTTCCATTCACCGCCTCATAGAAGAACTGGATATTCCTCCCACCGTGCACTGAAAATCCCTGTTCTGCCTGTGGGAGATGTACTTCCGTCACTTGGAGCCACATTCCTTCCCACATAGCATGGTGAAGGCGTCTGTCGCCACTTGTTATGCCTGTCGCAACGGTTGGAATTCTGGCTTCTGAAAGCGAGCAACTGGATTTGCTGCAAACCGTGGTAGATGCTGCCGCGGCGGGCCGCACCGTGCTCAAGGATGCGCTGCCTGACCTGGAGTCGTTCACCCTCAAGGTCCGAGAACTCAAACCCCAGGTGCTGCTGGTTGATATTCCGGCGCGCAATCCCGCGCCGGCACTGGGCGCTATCGAGCGGCTTCATGTCGAGTTCCCGCAGTTGGCTATTTTTGCCTGCGGCGACATGATGAAGCGCCAGGTCATTGTGGACGCCATGCGTTCCGGAGCTTGCGAATTTCTCGACCGTCCCCCCAGCACCCACAGCCTGGTGGAGGCGTTTTCGAGGCTGCAGGCCACACACCGCAAACCCACCGACGATCCCAATCGTGGCCGCGTTATTGCCGTGCTCAATGCCAAGGGTGGCTGCGGTGCTACCACCGTCGCGGTCAATCTGGCGGTGGCCCTGAACGAAACACATGGCAATAGCCTGCTGGTGGACCTGGCTCCTATCGGCCATGCCGCCCTGCACCTGAACGCGAAACCTAATTTTGGCGTCCTGGATGCCTTTCAAAACTGTCACCGCATGGACAGCTCGCTGCTCGACGGTTTTGTTACCCGCTGTGACTCCGGCGTTCACCTGCTGGCGGCTCCGCAGGTGCCTACTCCGCTCAAACCCGCGGAAGATGAAGTGAGCCGGGTTTTCGATCTGGTGGTGGGTCATTACAAGTACGTGCTGGTGGACCTGTCCTCCCGCCTTGACCCACTGGTCCGAATGGTGTGCGCCTTATCGGATACCATCCTCCTGATCGCGGAAACCGACATGATTGCGCTGCTATGGAACGCCGCCCGGGTGCAGAGCTATCTGGGGGAGGCCTCCTCGCGCGACAAGGTGCGGCTGGTGCTCAACCGTTTTCGAAAAACCCCCGAATTCAGCGATGCCGACGCCGAGGCCGCCGCTGACGCCCGTATTCTGTGGAAGATTCCCAGCCAGTATTTCGTGGTGGGCAGCGCCATTGACCGGGGAACACCCGTCGCTTCGCAGAAGAACACCGACGTAGCCCGCTCGTTCCGCGGCCTGGCGGCATTGCTGGCGCAGGACCAGAACCGGCCCGCGCGACGGCTTTTGAATAGCGAGTACGCCAGCCGCATTCGCGCCTTCTCCACCTAAACCCGCGCCTTCCCTCATATAATGCTGCTGTCGCAGATTGGCAGCAGGACGCTCATCTCTGGTATGCGGCTTTGGCCGTGCGTTTCTGCTCGCATCTAATAGGCCGCATGCGCTCGAACGTGACAGCAGTGATGGCGGAGTCGATCGGCTTGGCAGAGTGCCTTGACCGCCTGGCCGCGCGCAGACACGCGGACCGCCCTGTCTCCAGCTATCGCCTGCAGTTCAACCGCGAGTTTCGCTTCGTGGATGCGCGCGCCCTGGTGCCTTACTTGCGCGCGCTCGGCATCACTCACTGTTACGCTTCCCCATTGCTGAAAGCCCGCACCGGCAGCGCTCACGGCTATGACATCACCGATCACAACAGTTTGAACCCGGAGATCGGCAGCGAAGAAGAATTTAAGGCGCTGGTTTCTGAACTCCATAGCAACGGCATGGCCCTGCTGCTGGACACTGTTCCCAATCACATGGGCGTGGGACACGGAGACAATCCCTGGTGGCAGGATGTGCTGCAGAACGGGCGCAGCTCTGCTTACGCCGATTTCTTCGACATTGACTGGGAGCCGCTCAAGCCTGAGCTTCGCGACCGGGTCCTCTTTCCCGTGCTGGGCGGAGCTTACGGCGATGAACTGGAGCGCGGGCATTTGCGTTTGAAATTTGACGGCGGCTTTGTCGTGCGCTATTTCGACAAGCACATGCCCGTGGACCCGCAGACTGTTCCCCTGATTTTTGAGCCCCTGGGGGACCTGCGCTTCCAGTCGGTCGAAATTCCGGAGACGGAGCGCGCAGAACTCGAAAACGTTCTTTTTGAGCTGCGCCAGCTGCCGCCCAGCAATGCCACCGCCACGCAGCTGGTGAACCGCCGGCGCACCGATGCGCCGGTTCTGCTGGAGCGGCTGCGGCGGCTGGCGGAATCTTCCCCGCCCGTTGGTTCGCTGATTGAAGCCGCCTTGTCTGCCCTGAACGGCGAACCTGGCCTGCCCCGCAGCTTCGACTCGCTGCACCGGCTGCTGGACGCTCAGCCCTATCGTTTGGCCCACTGGCTGGTCTCGGGTGAAGAAATCAACTACCGCCGCTTTTTCGATGTCAATGACCTGGTAGGCCTGCGGATGGAAAATCCGAAGGTGTTCGCCGCCACCCACCAGCTCCTGCGCCGCCTGCTGGCCGACGGCAGTGTTGCCGGTTTGCGCATTGACCATCCTGATGGCCTGCTCAACCCTCCTCAATATTTCACTCGCCTGCAGATGCTCTATGCCGCCAGCCAATGCTGCGGGCCGGAGCCGCGCGGCGCCGTGGCCGAGAACGGCATCGAGGAGGAAGTACAAACCATTTTCGGGCAGCACGAGTGGATGTTGCGCCAGGCGCCGCTCTACGTGGTCTTAGAGAAGATACTTGAGCCCGGTGAGCACCTGCCGGCGTGGCCGGTTGAAGGCACCGTCGGTTATGGCTTCGCCAACCTGGTAAATGGAATTTTTATTGATTCCCGCAATCGCCGCTCTTTTACCCGCATTTACGAGCGCTTCCTGGGCGGCGTGGTGGATGCCGACACTGTTATTTACGAAGCCAAGGACCAGACCATGAATACAGCGCTGGCCAGCGAGGTTGCGGTGCTGACCAACTTGCTGGACGAGATCTCCAGCGCCGACCGCCATGCGCGTGATTTCACCGTGAAATCGCTGGCTACGGTCATTCGCGAAACCATCGCCTGCTTTCCGGTTTATCGCACCTATATTGACGAGCGCGGCAATGTCAGCGAGCTGGACCGCGCCTACATTGATACCGCCATCGCCCTCGCCAAGCGCCGCAATGAGGCCATGCCCGCTTCGGTGTTCGACTTCCTGCGCAATATTCTCCTGCTGCAGGGCAGCGCGCCCGACGACAACGGCGAACAGTACCGCAAGTGGCTTTATTTCGTTTTGAAGTTCCAACAGCTCAGCGGTCCGGTGATGGCGAAAGGCCTGGAAGATACGGCCTGTTACGTTTACAACCGCCTGACCTCGGTCAACGACGTCGGGGGCTCGCCCCGGGAATTCGGTTTTCCGGTCGAAGAATTCCATCGTGGCAACCAGGAAAGGGCGGAGAGGTGGCCTCACTCCATGCTCCTGACTTCCAGCCACGATACCAAGCGCAGCGAGGATGTCCGCGCCCGCCTGAATGTGCTCTCGGAAATGCCTCGCGATTGGTCGGCGGCGGTGATGCGCTGGCGCCGCATCAACCAATCCCAAAAAATCGGCATCAGCGATGGCCGTACGGTTCCCGAT
>Ga0075276_10000233_pt1 | contig 16211 bp, 15 predicted proteins | sample SF_Rice_5C_80N_4_FD_69770 | JGI IMG/M metagenome (GOLD analysis project Ga0075276, IMG submission 69770) | Rice paddy soil microbial communities from Twitchell Island, California, USA - SF_Rice_5C_80N_405 | ecosystem: Environmental > Terrestrial > Soil > Paddy field/soil | place: USA: Twitchell... | reverse complement strand
AGCGGGCGCTGCGCGGCAACGTGGGTTCGCCGGGGCGAACCTGTATGCCCGCGAGGTCTTGGACGCGGACGGCGGAGGCGGGTTACCATGGAGCAACTCTGGGTTGCCGGGTGCCCCATCCTTTGTGTTTGGTTTTCCCATGAACCATCCAAACTGTGGGTGCCCCACCCTTCGCGGTTTTCGAAGGGTGGGAATCCCGAATCTCAGTCCCCTAGCGAAGCGGGTTCGGGAATGACCGGCAGCGCCAGAGTTCGAAAATCGTCCGCTAGGGCCGACCAATCTTTCTCTCGCCCATTCAGCAATTTACGCAGCTTTCGCGCGTTTAACTTTCATGCGATTTTTCGGTACATTCGGTACAATTGAAGGAAGTTCGAAACCGAAGCCGCACTGTTCAGCAAGCTCCGTGCGGAACCCAACGTCCTCTTTGTTTTGTCGTAGAGGTCGTCCATCGAATCTTCTGCGTGCCATCCAGTAATTACGCAGCCCCTCTGGACAATGGGTCTTGTTAAGGCTGAAGCGGCGCCGGCGCCGCCTCCCGGCTCATGCTTCGGAGCGTGGCCGGGCCCTCAATAGCGGTGCGGTGGAGGTGGGATTTTTGCCGAGGCATTACGCCCACAAGCAACAGGAAAAGTTAAAGGCCAAGAGGAACATGGGGAGGATTATGCATTCAAGGATGCCCCTCACCCGTCGAGAATGCCCCTGACGGTATTCTCACCGGAAATCCAGAACCGTTGTGGTCGGTATCGCCTCTGTCCTCATGCCGCTAGGCTGCATTCCGGTTGCGTGGTCTGTCCAGCGGAGGTTCCTGGGGGCCGTTTCGTTCTTCTTCCTGCCTGGCGGAATTCCGCCGCGACCGAATCTCGATCCAGACCAGTAGCGCAATTGAAACGGCGGTCAGCGCTCCTACCATGATGTGATCAACTGCCATGTTTTTTCTTTCCTCCTCGATTTGTATTCACCCGGGGCGGAACTCCGCCCGGCTAGCCCCGGCCCGGGTGGCACAACTTATGCCCGGTCTCAGGCGGCTACCCCGGCGGCCTCAGGCTGGTATTCAACATCAAGAATCCGCAGACGCCGCATTCCTGATGGGACTTGCCATTCGACTGTGGTGCCCGCGCCATAGCCCAGAAGGGCTGTGCCAATCGGCGCCAGAACAGAAATACGGTTCTTGGCCAGATCAGCATCTTTCGGAAACACGATCTGGTAGGCATACATATGACCGCTGTCGAGGTCTTCGACGCGCACGCGTGAGTTCATAGTCACCAGGTCGTCCGGGACTTCCTCAGCCCGTGCGATCGTGGCGCGCTCCAATTCCTGCTCCAGAGCATCGAGATGCTGCGCATCCCGGCGCCTGAAACGCCTGGAGGACTCAATCAGCCGCTGCAGACGCGCGTAGTCGGATTCAGTGATGACGATGCTTTTTCCTTTCACAGCCTTTTTCCTCCTTGGATCAGTAAGACAATCTTTCCTTTTTCCTGAAGGGACCACTGCGGCCTCAACCCTAAGCCGCAAGTCGAATGGATTCGCGGCCTGTTCTACCTTCGCGGGTTCGCTCCAACTTTCGGCTGAACAATCGGCCGATTCTTCCGGTGGCTCGGTCAATCGCCGCAAACAGATCGGAGTCTATTTCCTCAACTGCAACATGACCGAAGGGGAGTAGCTCTGCTTCGATCCGGCACCGGCTGCTGGAAGGGCCGTTCGCGCTCATGCGTACCGTCACATGGCCGACCCGCCCGCCGAAACGGCTGAGCGCAAACCGTAGTCGTCGCTCGACATAGGAGTGAACTGCGGCAGCGAGATTAGCATCGCTGAGGTGTATGGCAATTTGCATTTCATCCTCCAACCATTCCTACCTTATCCGGGTTTCACCCTTTTATAAAACTACATAAATCATACGTTTCTGATAACCTTTAATTAATTGAGTTTCCTTGGGCGATTTGCCGGATTGGCGGTTGGATATGGAATGGTTGAACTACCATCATCTGTTGTATTTCTGGGCCGTGGTTCGCGCCGGCAGTATTCACAATGCGAGTGAGGAACTGCGGGTTTCCCCTCCCGCCATCAGCACCCAACTGAAGCTGCTGGAGGATCAGCTTGGCGCTAAGCTCCTCGTGCGCTCCGGGCGGCGGCTGGTGCTGACAGAAATGGGCAGGACCGTCTTCAGTTATGCCGAGGACATCTTCACGCTCGGCCGTGAACTGCTGGATGTGGTTAAGAATCGCCCTATCGGCAGGCCGTTGCGTCTGGATGTGGGAGTGGTGGACGTCATGCCGAAATCGGTGGTCCAGACTCTGCTTGAGCCCGCGCTGCACTTGCGCGAGGCGGTTCGTATCGTCTGCCGCGAGGCCAGCGCCGACCAATTGCTCGGCCGCTTGGCAACTCACGAACTGGATGTCGTGCTGTCGGACTCACCGGTCGATCCCACGCTGAAAATCCGCGCTTATAGCCATTTGCTGGGAGAATGTGGCGTCATGTTTGTCGCTGGCGCGAAGACTGCGGCTCGTTATCGCCGCAGGTTCCCCCGCTCGCTCGATGGCGCTCCCATGCTGCTTCCCACCGACAACACGGCGCTCCGCCGCAACCTGGATTTCTGGTTTGAGTCCAACGGAATCCGCCCGCACGTCCTGGGCGAATTCGAGGATTTTGCGTTGTTACGGGCATTTGGCGAAACTGGCGCGGGAGTGTTTCCGCTTCCTTCAGTGACAGAGGCGCAGATTCGGCGTCAAAAATCGTTGCGCACAGTCGGGACGACAGACGAGGTTCGCACTCAGTTCTATGCAATCAGTGCGGAACGGAAACTGCAGCACCCCGCGGTACTCGCCATTCGAACGACGGCCCGGCAAGAGCTATTCAAATAGCCGATAGCATGGCCTCTTTCAACCATGGGTCGTGTTCGCGTTTCGTTCTGAGCTTGACACTTGGCTACGCAGCCGTTCCAAAGGCGCAGAAGCTCTGATGCGCGACGAGCATTTCCGCGTGATGTTCATCAATTCGCCTTTGCCCACCCTGGTGCTTAATGATTCGCGGCAGATTCTCGACGTCAATGCTGCCCTTTGTGAGATGTGGGGGCTGGCCCAGTCAATTTGTTGGGCGTATCACCGACGCATTTTCGCAGAATAAGATCGAATGCGACGAGGAAGAATGGAGCAAATGTCTGCTGGCCGGTGCGTCAATCGGACAACGTAATCTCTGCCATTCGACTGGCACTCTGATCACTGGGGAGTACCATCCTAGGCTTTCGATGAGGTGGCGGTTTGGCCGCCACCTCCCTCGATTGCACTGTTGGAACACCCTCAATCTGATCTGTTACTGCTGGAGTCACTATCCTGGTCTCCTTTCTGTTAGGCGGCGATTCCAGCCGCACCGCCTTGATGATCATCGGTAACGAGCTGGAGCGCCGTTGTTTTCATGTATTCGCGCACAACAAGAACTGGGCAAGGCGCATTAGAGATTACCTGCAATGCCGTAGCCCCAGGCCTGTTTTGCGCGCCCGCATCCATTCCGGTGAGACCGATGACGAGAAGGTCTGCATGTAGTCGTTCGGCCGTAGCCACAATCTTGTCTGCCGGACGGCCAAATTCGACTCGATACTCGACCTCGCACCAGATGGGCAGTTCCGCCGGAACGAGTTCCCGTAGCCATTGGCGGAAAGGTCCCTCCAGTCGCTCACGTTCGTGTTCGGTCCAGGCACCAATCCCCTCGATAACGTGCAACAGCGTGATCCAGGATTGATACTCCTGCGACCAGGAGAAAGCATGCTGTGCCGCTGCCAGAGCCTGCGGAGAAAAATCAGTCGCATGCACGATCGTGGCCGGCTCCGATCGTGGAACCCGTTCGGTATCCACCGCCGGACCGACCACCATGAGTGGACAATCGGTCGCATCTAATACGTGCTCTAAAGCCTTTCCGACCACCTCCTCGCTCCCCCTGGATGTCCCGCCATAGCTGACGATGGCCAGGTCAAAGTCATGCTGGCCTGTCATATCGTCTAGCCGCGCTGCCGTAGTGTCCGTCGTCGATGACAGCGGGGCGGGCATCCGCGTCGAATACAACCTCACGCCACGACCGGCGGAGGCTCCGCCTTGGGGAACGTGTGTCACCTTCTGGGACGCGTGTGTCGGCATCGCATGCACTACCTGCATACGCGCCCGATGTTCACGCGCTAGTTCCAGGGCATAAGGCACCGCCACATCCGCCCAGGGCGGAAACTGCGCAATCAGTAGAACGTCGTTTAGCTGGAGTCGGGATGGATTCTCCAACAGTTGCATGCTAATGAACCTCCAATCTGATAGATCTGTGACCTGCTCAACTGCTCGCTTATCAGCCCAAGGGCAGGACCATCACAAGGCCGCTCAGAGCTATCATGCTGGCGATGGTGGCCACTGCGACCCGGATGGTGTGTCCCTTCAGGTATTTGCGTTCAAGGCTATGGAGTCGTTGTAAGCTGTGGAATTGCAAGATGTCTTCTCCTCTATTCGGATTTGAATGAGCACGATGTTTTCTCATACGTGCACCTAGAACAACTATAGGCAGACTCATCCATCAATAAAACTATATAAGTTAGAAGCAAATCTTAAGATTTACTTAAGTCTTATTCTTGTTTAGGAAATGCACGGGTGCCGCGCTCATCAATAGTGTGGGAGTGACTCGCCCCAGCGTCCCAGCCGTGCAACAGGCCTGGGGAAGTCAATTACCTGGGGAAGCCGTTCGTTAATGTCGCACAGCGATGAGAGCCCGGGCTCGCCAACGCAAGGCGTAAAGGCAATCAATGACAGGATTAGGCTGCGCTCGGAATCTCACTGAAGTGACTTTGCGTCGAGCTTTGCACGAATCGGTTGGGGGCGGACAGCATTTCGGGCCGATCCTCGATAGCGTGCAACAGCTGTAGCAGCAGGTCGTTCAATCCGCTCCGAAATTTTGCTTTGGGCGTTGATGTAGCCTGCCTGGAGTACACACATATCGCTCGACGGCATTGGGTATGCCCGCGACGCCCATTGCAGTCAAGGACGCCCAGTCCCGAGACGGCCTGATCCGCGCCTTCACTGAAATCCGTAGGGCATACAATCCTCTTAAACTCAAGCATCGAAGTTGTCCTCGCATGTATTCGATGCTTCTATTTGCTTGTCGTAGCAGGGGCAAGTCGATAATAAAGTAATGCCTGCTTTGGCCCAGGTGGATCTTGCGCCCAGCAGACGGGCCCTGTAGCGATGTGAGAGCCTTTTACGGGGCGCCACTGAATGGTACCGTGTGCACCTCGGAAGAGAAGTTCGAGTTTGCCAGTGCCGCCACGCCAGCCAGTCGGCTCATTCGTGACGCCAACAAGAGCGGTGTCGGCCGGGTAGGTATCGGTAACCGGTGCATGTTGCAATGCGGGCGGCGCGCACCCAAGTACCGAGCCAGTAGCCGAGACGGTAAGGGGAATCCCCCAAATAGTTCCACTCGGGTCACGGAAAAGGCCGAGGCGGTCTCCGGTTCCGTTCTGATCCTCTGAAGGGTGATTGCCGGCTGCGATAAGAGGGCCAAATTCAGTCTCAAGCTCAGCTATCGGCACGTATGCTGCTCGTGGCCTCTCCTGGTTCGCCGAGCAGGCCGTGAAAAGCACGACAATAGGTACCACCCACGTCATCCATGTTAGATGAATGCCGAAGAGGTCCCGGCCGGCCACGCGTGGATGTTAACTCAGATCCCCATGCAATCAAAGGCCTGCGTGACCGTTCCGCTCCAGGACGGCCCATTCCCGCGCGACCATCCCATGCCGCCTTACGGATTGGAACCGATTCGCCTGTTAGCAATGATTCATCGATTCGACAGATTGCCGGCCGAGAGCACCACACCGTCCGCCGGCACGCGGTCGCCTTCCGAGAGCACGACCACGTCGCCCCGGATTACTTCCCGTCCGGCGATGCGCCTCTGCTGCCCGTTACGAAAAACCAGAGCACGCGGGCTGGAAAGGTCGCGCAGCGCCTCCAACGCCCGTTCAGTCTTGCGTTCCTGGTACAGGCTGATCCCGATCACGACGAAGATCGATACCAGCAGCACAGCCGAATCGCGCAACTCGCCGAGAAAAAGATAAATCGCTCCTGCTCCGACGAGGAGCAGGAGCATCGGCTCACGTACTATATCCCACGCCGTTGCGAACACGCTGCGCGGCTTAGCGGTGGTCAGTTCGTTCGGACCGTCGGATTGCAGGCGGCAGCCGCTTCGGTCTCACTACGCCCGCTTTCCAGGCCCGCGACATGTGAAGGCGCAACCATGGACTCACATCAGGATATGCGAGGATCAGCTGACCCGCACTGCAAGCATCGACACCGAGCCGCCGTCCACGCCTTCGACGGGAAACGTCACAGGCTCAGACGCGGCGCGCGTGCCTGCAATGTAGACCAAGGGAAGGTAGTGGTCGGGCGTGGGCACAGCCAATTCAGCCTCGCTGCCCAGTCGAGTCTCATATTCGATTAATGGCTTGTGATCCGCCGCGAGTAACAACTCGCGAACTCTTTTCTCAAACGAAATCGCCCAGTCATACGGTTCTTGTACGCGGCGTCCCCATGCGTAGGCGTGTAGGTTGTGAACCAGGTTGCCACTGCCGAATATGAGGACGCCCTCTTCACGCAGTGGCGCAAGGCGCTGACCGATTTCGTAGTGGAAGGACGGTGGTTGCGTTTCGTCGATGCTGAGCTGAACGACTGGAATATCCGCTTTGGGATAGATATGGCGTAGGACCGACCACGTACCATGATCGAGTCCCCAGCGCTCGTCTCGTCTAACGGGCAAAGGCGTGAGTAGCTTCCGAACGCGAGCAGCAAGGTCGGGGTCGCCGGGCGCGGGATACTGGATTTCGTACAACTCACGCGGAAACCCGCCGAAGTCGTGGATGGTTCTGGGTGCCGTGCTTACCGTTACGGCTGCATCCTCAATGTACCAGTGGGCGGAGAGCGAGAGAATCGCCTTCGGGCGCGGAATGGCGATTCCAAGCGCCGCCCACTCCTGCGTGTACCGGTTGTCAAGCAGTGCGTTCATCGGATTGCCGTGACCGACGAACAGCGCCGGCAATAATTGCGACATTACTCACCTGCCTTACGCGACCTTCTGGCGTTCTTCGCCCGGCAGCACCCCGATTTGCTTGAGCATGCCCATGAGATCGTAAAACAGATTCTCCTCCACGATCTCGCCCTGCTCGTTCCAGCGTGCAACCGTACAGAAATCGATGTGGAATTTCCGGTTGGTCGGCTGAACAACGGTGCCGTTCGGCATCGTCGTTGCTCCCTTCATGGTTCCCGTAAAGTCGGCAACCGTGCACGTCCACTCGCCTTGGGCGAGCATGATCTTGTAAGGATTGTTGATCAGGTGTTGGTCAGGGAATATTTTGAAGAAGGCGATCGCCTCCTGTTCATGGGCATCTCTGCCATTCGTCGGTGGCTGATTCGGCCAGCGGACGATGCAGTTCTTCGCGTGATAATGCCGGAACGTTTCGAGATCCTGGGCGTTCCACGAATCGTCGAGCTTCTTCATATTCTGCAAATTCTTCGCGGGATCCATACTTCACCACACTCCCTGGAATGCGATTTGCTTTCATCTTAGAACGAATCGTGGGCGGGGATGTGTTTGTTCCGACTCACGATCGCGTTCAACGGCTTAGATGCCTCGCCCGTATGCCCCCCTGTTACCGCCAAAAGCTAGGTCATGTCACCACTGCTTGGCCTGACGGACGGACCGTCGGGGATGCTGGCTAATCCCGCTGAAAGCAGTCGCGCTTACCTCGCCGCAAATTGATGGAAACAGCTACTTCACGCCACCGCAGCTTGGACCCAGCCACCTGGAAGTGAAATTGTTAATGGTGTCCATGGAGCGGCCCCTGCCGGTTGCAATCATCTCAACGGAACCCTTCACGTGCTCTCTATCGAGGGCTGCGAATTTTCCTGAGCCCGTCAGCTTCATGCCGGAATCCCGATAGTTGCAGGAGGCGTTGCCTTTGATTCTGGTACTACTCGCCGCAAGTGTTGTCCAAGTGCATTGCCGGTCCAGAGTGAAGTCGGGGTTTGCCAATTGTTGCCTGGTCAAGCATCGTTTATACCTTCTGGTGTGAGTTTTGCCAGAATCCGCTTTCCTTCTTTCTTCCAATCGGGCGCGTTGTTCTGGCGTAAGTCGGTTCAGCATCTCGGCGGGAAGTGCCAGTTCGCCGGAGGCCGTCACCACAGTCGTCTGCCAAAGGCCGGGTTTGATGTTGAAGGGCTGGGCTTTATGGGCTGACCAAAGGGGAAGGCTCAGGGCGAGAATTACTCCCATAAGGACAATGTGAATGCGCATTGCTTCTCCTCCGCGAGGTGGCCCCCGCTTTGAAGCACGCAACCGTGCCCGCGCACTCAGGGATAACTGGCCCCGCCAGCCGGGTCAAAGGAATTGCCCGTGATTCCTGTCTGACCTCCTAAGCCCTTGTGTCTGAAGGCATTAAGGCGAGTGCTGACGCGCCCCAAGACGCATGCTATGATTCCGGCCCAAGGTGAGAGTGGGGGCATGTTGCCGGCGGTTTCCCCAGGCCAAATCTTCCGGTTCGGATTATTCGAGGCGGACGTTGCCCGCAACGCGCTGAGGAATCGCGGTGTGCGCGTCAAGATTCAGGACCAGCCCCTTCGCGCGCTGATTGTCTTACTGGAGCGTCCTGGCGAGATAGTCACGCGTGAGGAATTGCGGCAAAGTCTTTGGCCGGAGGGCACGTACGTTGATTTTGAGGGCAGCCTCAACGCGGTCCTGAAAAAATTGCGGTCGGCGATTCACGACGACCCGGAAAATCCCCGCTTCATCGAAACCGTTCCTCGCCGCGGATATCGCTTCATCGCGCCGGTCTCCAGCAATCACCAAAAGCGTACTGCCGCCGGGAGGGATACGGTCCTGGCTGCCGCTGCGCTCCCCGTAGCGACGGAGACAGTACCGACAGCGGTGGCCGGGCATCGGGCGCAGTCCGGGGCTTTGGTCTATGCCTTGCCGATGGTGGCGCTGGCTGCGCTGGCTGTGGCCGGATGGTTTGCCTGGCAGGGGAAAAGGTTCGCCTCGGGGCAGGCGAGAGCTGCGACCCAAGCCAGGTCTGCAGTGCACATGCGCAAATCGGTAGCAGTTCTCGGATTCCGCAATCTTTCCGGCCGTACCGACGACAACTGGTTGTCTACAGCGCTTTCTGAGATGCTGAGCACCGAATTAGCCGGAGGCGAGAAGCTGCGATTGATTTCGGCAGAAGACGTTGCCAACCTGCGGGTTGCCTCGCCCTGGACGCAAACCGATACCCTGGATCGCAACACGACGGCGCGCATTGGCTCTGCGCTTGGCAGCGACGTGCTGGTCCTGGGTTCGTACATGACGATCGGCATGACCAGCCGCGGGCAACTGCGGCTCGACGTCCGCATGCAAGACGCCAAGACCGGAGAAATACTTACTGAAATGGCGGTGATTGGCAGCAGCTCGGATTTATTCCGCCTGGTCTCTCGGGTTGGTCAAAAATTCAGGGAGCGCCTGGGTGTCCCCGGCCTGGAGGACATGGATGCGGCCGGTGTTCTGGCCGCCCTGCCTTTAGACCGCGAAGCGGTGCGTTCTTATGCGCTGGGGATGGCCAAATTGCGGCAGTTTGATGCGCTCGGGGCGAAGGACCTGCTAGTCCAGGCTGCCGAGGCCGATCCAAAATTTTCCCTTGCCCATGCCATGCTGGCACGTGCCTGGGGCCAGCTGGGTTACGAACAGAAGCGCCGGGAGGAGGTCAAAAAGGCCTTTGATCTCTCCACCGATCTGCCGCGCGCGCAACGCATGCTGGTGGAAGGCGATTACTACGAAAGCCTCGGCAATCACCAGAAGTCCGGCTCCATCTACAATGCGTTATTCCAGCTGTTTCCCGATAACGTGGAGTACGGGCTGCAACTCGCCGCCATACAATTGGCGGCAGGCCACAGCAGCGAGGCGGAAAAAACCATCGCTCAGCTGCGGCGGCTGCCCCCGTCCGCATCGGACGACCCGCGCATTGACCTGACTGAGGCCAAAGTGGCCAAGAGCAAGGTGGAAGCTCTGGCGCTTATTCACAGTGCTTTGAAGAAGTCATCATCACAGGGCCGGGAACTGGTTTACGCCCAGGCCCGGCATGATGAATGTCTCTCTTTGCTCTATGGTGAGAATCCGCAACAAGCCCAGCCAGTGTGCGGGGATGCGTATCACATTTTTCTTGCGGCCGGAAATCGTCTGGCAGCCGCCGATTGTTTGCGCCTGATTGCGGATGGCGAAGGCACGCACGGGCAGTTCGAAGAGGCAATAGCAACCTACCAGCGGGCGCTCGGCATTCTCTCAGAGCTCGGCGACTATGAAAAGACGGGAGCTGACCTGAACAATATGGCCATAGACTTCGCCAATGAGGGCAAGCTGGATCGAGCGGAGCAACTCTATCAGCAGGCCAAGTCTCATTTCGAGCAGGCGGGCGACCGGGCGAATGTGGCGACGGCGCTGGGCAATATAGCTGACATCCTCTATCTGCGCGGCAATCTGCATGGAGCGGGGAAGCTCTATGAGCAGGCTCTGCAAATTGAGCGCTCCCTGGATCCGGGATCGCCGGGGTACCTTACGTACCGGCTGGCGGACCTGAATCTCACTCAGGGCCGGGTTCAAGATGCGCACCGGCTTGCGCAGGAAGCCGTCGCGGCGTTTCCCCCGGAGCAGGGCGCGTATCAATATCTTACCGGGGCCATGATTGTTCTGGGGGAGGCCCTGGAGGCCGAGGACAACCTGGCGGAAGCGCGCAAGCAGTTCGAGCAGTCGCTGGCGATTCGTCAAAGAATAGCCGCCATGAACCTGGTGGCGGAAACCCAGCAAGAGCTCGCTGAATTGGCGCTCCAGGAAAAGCATCCTGAGCAGGCGGAGTCCCTGCTGCGGTCCGCAATTGCCGAGTTTGAAAACGAAAAGAGCGACCCCGACGCCAGCAAGTCGTACACGCTGCTGAGCCGCGCCTTGCTGATGGAAGGTAAATTGGGGCAGGCGGGCGAAGCCGCCGGGAGGGGAGCCGAACTCAGTCTTCCCAGTTCCGATCCTGCCCTGAAGCTCCCCCTCGCCATCCAGAAGGCACGGGTCGAAATGGCGAGCCTGGGCAGGAATCAGGCGGGTTCAGCCGCGGCACTCCAGGGATTACATTCGACCATTGCCGCCGCCCAGAGGCTCGGTTACTACCAAGTTGAATGCCAAGCGCGGATTGCTCTGGGCGAATTCGAACTGAAGACCAATCCCGCTCTCGGCCACAAACATCTGACCACCCTCGCTTCAGAAATGCGCAGCCACGGACTGGAACTGCTCGCGCGCCAAGCCGAGGACGCTCTAGGTAACGGTTTAGATGTGGTTGCCGGCAATCGCCCGCCGCACTAAGCTTCCGGATAAATTCCGTCTATCTTTTCAGCCCATGCCTGCACCCGGATAGTGCTGGTCACCTCGCCTGGGAAGCTGTTCACCTGATTGAAGTTAGCAGGTCACTTCCATTTCATTTGCAGTTCCATTGACGCGCGACCAATCGTCGTGTATCAAGCGCCTGGTGACTTGGCGTCCGGCGGAGCGCTCGCAACGGGCACGCCGATGGAGATTGGATATGACTGCGGGCACATCTCGCAAGCGGGCATTTGTGATCCCCACCCTGCTGGCGGCGCTGGCGTTGCTGGCGGCATGGGGATGCAGTTCCAAGGCGAAGTCGAACGACGCCGCGACAGATCCTGCTGGGGATGCGAAGTCCGTGGCAAGCTCGAACAGCGGCGCTAGCCAAGTTGATCTGCTGTGCATCGGAGATCGCATCAACGACCCCCCCGAACCCTTCCATTACACCTACCAATACACCGCTGCGTCCGGTTCGGTGAGCAAGGAGGCGGACATTACGCCGCAAGCCATGGAGATCACCATCAAAGACCAGTCAGGTACTCACTCGTATCACGGTACGCGAGCGGACGAAACCAGCTGGGGCCAAGCGGTTCTTGACCTTTCCAACCTGAATATCGCCGTACTGTCCGGACGGCTTGCTCTGCTCAAGGATAGTTCTGCCATTACCAGGCATGGCCAGGAGGCGGTCAACGGCTACGGCACAGTGAAATATGCCATTGACACCACCGCCGCCAACTCCTCCGACCAAAAGAAATACGAGACGCTGTTCGGCAAAGGCAGCTATGAAAACGGCTCGGTGTGGGTTCCAGCGGATGGCTGCGCCGTGAAACTCGTTCTCGATGAGGGTATCGCGCGGCCCGACGGCAACGTGGAGAAGGTCCATTACCAAATAGCGAGGATCCGCAAATGAGAGCAGATTTTGCGGAGGGCGCGGGGAGATGAAGAAGCAGCAAGTTTCCGGAACGTTCCCGCCGGCAGTGGTGGTAACTCTAGTGCTCGCCGCGGCAAGCTGGGTGCCAAGCAACGGCACGCTGGACGTGGACTGGATGGCTCAAACCACCGGTTCCGGACAAGGCATCGGAGAATCGCATCTGCGATTGCCGGCTTTGCACTCCGGGCTGGTTGACAGCGCGGACGACGTTCCCCTTCTCTACCAGGTCTATGCCAACCTGATTTTTAAGTCGGGATTTGGCGAAAAAGCCGCCGCCCACTCTGGGATGGATGGACAAAAACATGCTCGGATCCATTAGCGGTTCGATTCCAGGCAAAGATGGGGTGACGATCTTCAAAAAGACGAAGACCACGATCATACCGCTCATCAATGGATGCGAGCCGAAAACATAGGGTGGAGACTTTGCCGTCGCGAATTCAGAAGTCGAGCGCAGGCAGCGTAGCGGGCGAGCTCATGGTTGCGGCTCGCGTCCGGCCCGCAAAGAAGCCAGCTTATGCGGGATGGCGAGTGCTGGCACTCGGGTTGTTGTTCGGGCTGGCGTTGGCCGGATGTCACCGATCCAGCAAGCCGCCCGCGCTGGCACTGGAAGAATGCGATCCGGGCGGCTACATTGGCTGCCTCCAATCTTCCGCCTACCTCTCGATTCCCATTGTTGATGCCAATCTTTCGCTGACTTATTCCAGCCGCTGGAGGCAGGGTAAACCGGGCCAGCCGGCATGGGATGCGACTCCTCTGGGGCTGGGCGGCTGGTCCATCAATGTGGTTCAGCGCTACGACCGGGCAAACCAGATTCTTATCAGTGGCGATGGCACGTGGCGCTTGTCTGGCGCCGTCACTCTTCCAATGGGGAAATTAGCGGTGCCAAGCTACGACGGCGGCCTGGTTTACATCTTCGACTCCGCCGGCCGTCACTTGCGCACGGTTGATGGCCACCTGGGCACTGAACTGCTCAAGCTCACTTATGACAGTTCCGGGCGTCTCGCCCAGCTGAGCGGGTCGGCCAACGGCCAGCCGGTTCATGTTGTCATTCAGCGTGATGCAAACGGCGCTCTCCGGGCGCTTGTAGGAATTGACGGCGGGACAACTGAGCTGGCGCTGAATCCTGCCGGGTATTTGGCCGGAATCACTAATCCCGCCGGCGAAATAACAGGAATTGCCTGGAATGCAGCCGGACTGGTCGAAAGCCGGACCGATCCGGCGGGTAATGTTGCGCGTTTCACCTACGACTCGTCGGGACAACTTGCATCCGCGACCGATGCCGATGGCGTCACTCGAAGATACGAGCGCAAATCCTCCGCCGACAGCCTGGAGATACGCGTATCTACCCCTTTGCACCGCGATTGGAGGTACGAAGCGGAGTTCACAGGAGCGGGCATTCGGCGAACATTTATCAGACCAGATGGTACGCAAAGCACCCAAACCACTGATTCCCACGGTAGTCGGACAATCACGCTAGCCGAGGGAACGAAGTGGAACATCGTTGCCGTCCCGAACCCAGTATGGGGCCTGGCTTCCCCGATACTTACACCAATTGTCGGGACCCGGCCGGACGGTGTGATTTCGCGGCGGGAGGTGAAGTATGCCCTGCAGCCGCAGGGTGGGCTTGCTTATGTACTGGCGGGATCGGTGACCACCACCATCAACGGGCAGGCTTGGACTAAAACTTTCGATCCGGAGAAGCGCGCCATTGTTCTGGTGGACCCGGCGGGGCGCCGCACAACCAGCACTTATGACGAAGCGGGCCGTCTGTTGAGCTTCTCGGCTCCAGGTGCGGCGCCTGTTTCCTATGCCTACAACGCTATTGGCCGTGTCGTCGCTAGGACTATTGGTAAGGGCGCATTCGCCCGGACCACCCGCCATTCATATGAGCCTGGTAAGGGCGAGACCATCGTCACACTCGCCGATAATAATGTGGAGAAGTTAACCACGGACAGAGGCGGGCGGGTGGTCAGTACCACGGCTGGCGATGGCTCCACCGAGATCCGGGGCTATGATGCCGCCGGCCGCCTTAACCAGGTTCAGCCCCCCGGCGGCTTGAATTTCACTCTGGGCACCAGCCCCGGCGGGCGTCCCACCGCCTTTGTGCCTCCCATGGTCCCGGGGGATGCGTCGCTCGAAACCAGTGGCTATGACGCGGACGGACGCTTGGCGGCCATCTCTGGTCTGGGCAATCGCGCAGTTAACTTTAGCTACGATCCTTCCGGGAAGATCTCCAGTTGGACATTCGACCAGGGCAAGGGCAGCGCTGCCTACGATGCCCACTCGGGGCTGATGACGCAGGCCACCGCCCCCGGCGGGGTTGTTACAGCTTACGGATACAGCGGCAACCTGCCCACAAGCCTGGCCTGGTCAGGACCAGTTCGCGGCTCAGTCGAGACGGCGTTGGATGCGAACGGTCGAGCCACCCGCGAATCGGTAAATGGCGGCGCCGGCCTGAATTTCGCTTACGATCCGGCAGGCAATCTCATCGCCGTCGGCCCGCTTTCCCTGACTCGCGACCAAGCCAGTGGCCTGGTCACGGAGAGCACTCTTGGAATCGTCCAAACCAAACAGGAGTTCGATGCCAATCAGCGATTAATTCGGACAACGACGACCGCCGCGGGCAGGCTTCTGCTCGATCTTCGCTATAGCCGCGACGCTCTGGGGCGGATCACGAGGGCTAGCGAAACCACCAGCGCGGGCAAGACGACGACCACCGAGTACTCCTACGATCGCGCCGGGCGCCTCCAGGGTGTGCGCATCAATGGCCGCACTGCGGAACAGGAGAGTTACGATCCCGCTGGCAACCGCGTCAGCCTGCTGCGGGTTGGCCAGAATTTTAAGGCGAAGTATGACGATCGCGACCGGCTCTTAAAGCTTGGCAACGCTCAATACACCTGGATGCCGGACGGCACCCTGGCGGGCGTTGCCCAGGGCGAGGTTGCAACCGCGTTTGTCTATGACGATTTTGGCGCCCTACGCCAAGCCAGCTTGCCCGATGGCCGCAAGATTCGCTACCTGGTTGACGCTGAGGAACGGCGAATCGGGCGGGAGGTGGGAGACAAAATTGTTGCCGGATACCTCTATCGTCTCGACGGTTCCCTTGCCGCCGAAACGGACGGGTCAGGAAAGATAGTTTCCCGATTTGGCTATGATAATCGCGGGCATCTCGCCTTAGTCGAACGCGCTGGCGTCACCTATCGCGTCATTACCGACGCGGTTGGCAGTCCGCGGCTGATCGTTGATTCACGAACCGGCACGGTGGTTGAGCAAATCTCTTATGGCGCCTGGGGCAATACAACTCAGGACACGGCGCCAGGATTCATTCCTGTCAGTTTCGCAGGGGGCCTTCGCGATTTCGATACTGGCCTGATTCGCTTTGGAGCGCGCGATTACGATCCCGAGGCCGGTCGCTGGACGGCAAGCGACCCAATTCGCTTCAATGCTCGCGATGCCAACCTGTACCGCTACGCCTTCGCTGACCCGGTGAATCAAGTGGATCGAACGGGGCTTGATTCTACCGGACCCATGATCGTAGTTTTATCATCGAGCTGGCAGCAGTTTCCTGATCCGTGGGGCTCTAACTCCTCCTCTACTTCTACCGACACTCCAAATGACAATCAGGGCGCCAACGGCGTGACCCAGTTCCAGGATCCCTTCGACAATTCCGGAGGGTCCAATATGATCACCATAATTTCTACCTGGACTAACCGTCCTCCTCAGGGCGACGCACAGATTGGGCCAATTGACTATAGTTACAATCCGCCGGGCGGTGGCACGGTTGACATAACCCCTGTCGACGGGGGCTACATGGAGATTGGACCGATCACCCAAGTTCCGAACGGTGGCGGAGGCGGAGGTGGTGGCGGCGGAGGTGGTGGCGGCGGAGGTGGTGGGG